>SXGT01874491.1_pt1 | contig 12109 bp, 11 predicted proteins | sample 3176221 | NCBI WGS metagenome assembly SXGT01 (sample SAMN11356862, study PRJNA531348) | freshwater metagenome | isolation source: freshwater sample F1-120 | place: China: Fuxian Lake, Yuxi | collected 2017-12-25
AGCAGCGCGCGGCACAGGCCACCGCTCAAGCCGCGGCCTACACCACCGCGTTGGGAACGACACCGACCCTGCCGGATATCGCAGTGAACCACGTCACTCGCGCGGTGCTGACAGCCACCAACTTTTTCGGTATCAACACAACGCCGATCGGCCTCAAAGAAACCGACTACTTCGTCCGGATGTGGAATCAGGCCGCCACAGCCATGGACGTCTATCAGGCGGAGACGACCGCCAACACCAGCTTCGAACCACTGACACCGGCCGAGCCGATCCTCGCTCCCGCCGCGGGCGACGTGGCCGACGCCGCCGGCAAGTTGGCCAAAACGACCGCCGACGTCGCTGATACTGCCGCCGATACCGCAGCCCCGACTCTGGCCGACAGCCTCGCCGACACTCTCGCCAACACTTTGGCCGACCTGGCGTCGGAAATCGCTAATGCCGAATTGCCGTCGTTGGAGCAACTCAGCCAGTTCGCGACACAACTCAGCGGACCGATGCAGCAGATGAGTCAATTCGGACAGCAGTCGTTTCAGCAGTTGCAGCAGCTGATCCAGAAGGCCGGCGGCAAGGGCGGCCTGGGCGGCGACCCGACGGCCGACCCGCGGGAGGACCCGGCGGATCAGATCGGTCTGCTGGGCGCCAGCCCGGGGTCCACTCACCCGCTTGCCGGCGGTTCGGGTCCCAGCGTCGGCGCGGGGATGCTGCTGGCGGACTCGCTGCCCGGGGCCGGAGGATCACCGCCCCGCACTCCCCTGCTAGCCGAGTTCCTCGGCCGGTCCGACCCGGCGGCGGCACCCGCCCCGGCCGCCGCAGCCGGCGGCGCGGCCGGATCCTCGGCCATGGGCTCCGGTGCCGCACCGTTGGGCGCGATGGGCGCCGGCGGGCAGTCCAGCAGTAGCCGGTCAGCACCGGCGGTCGCGCAACCGCTCGGCCGGGAGGACGACGACCAGGACGACGACCAGGACCCCTCCGACGAGGCCGACTGGTGATGCTGCATCGTGAGGTTTCCCGGCCCCGAAAGTCTTGGCAGGGCTGAGCCGAATTCGAGTAATTTCACCCATCCCTGCAGAGGTGTCGGGCCGCTAACATTCGAGCCCATGAAGCCCGCATTGAAAATCGTCGGAGCTGCTATCGCGGGCGCGGCAGTGACCGCAGCGGCATTCGGCGTCGCGACGTCACAATCCCCCGATCAGGCAGCTGCCCAGGGCGCACCGCCCGCCCAGATCGCAGCGTTCACCGGGAACATCACCCAGGCCGCAGCGCAAAACCAGGATTTCCGGCGGGTGTTGTTCACGGGCACGAAATCTCAACTCGTGGTGATGAGCATCCCGCCGGGCGGGGAGGTCGGCCAGGAAACACACCTGAACGTCGAACAGGTCTTCTTCTTCCAATCGGGAACCGGCGAGGCGAGCCTGGACGGGAAGAAGACACCGATCGGCCCGGGCGACGTGGTCGTCGTGACGCCGGGCACCGACCACAACTTTCGCAACACCGGGACCGTTCCGGTGAAGATCTTCACCATTTACGCCCCGCCGAACCACATCGACGGCCGTATCCACAAGACCCTCGAAGACGCGAATGCCGACACCGTCGACAGCGCATTCAGCCCGGGCTGACGACGAAGACGGTGATGGGTGTGCGGCGCTTCCTGGCGATGGTGGCGGCGCTGACCCTGGTATTGCTCAATGCGGCCCCGGCACTGGCAGTCCCCCCACCCGAGATAGATCCAGAGGCGACACCGGCGGACACCGTCGATCCCGAGTTACCCTTCGAACAACGTCGCTACTGCTCGGCACCGACCACGCTGCCGAATTCTGAATTCCGCGATCCGCCCTGGGCCTACGACTATTTAGACATCCGTGGGGCACAACGGTTCGCCACCGGGGCGGGGATCACGGTGGCGGTGATCGACACCGGAGTGAACGCCTCCCCGCGGGTTCCCGCCGAACCCGGCGGCGATTTCATCGACGCGGCCGGAGACGGGTTGTCCGACTGCGATTCGCACGGAACCATCACCGCATCCATCATCGCCGGCCGGGGCGCCCCGACGGACGCGTTCATCGGTGTGGCACCCGACGCGCGGCTGATCTCCTTGCGCCAGACGTCGGAGGCCTTCGAACCGGTGGACGTGCAGGTCGACCCGAATGACCCCAACACCACTCCGGCGGCGGCGTCGATTCGCAGTCTGGCGCGGGCCATCGTGCACGCGGCCAATCTTGACGCCGGTGTGATCAACATCAGCGAAGCGGCCTGCTTCAAGGTGGCCAGACCGGTCGATCAGGCCTCGCTGGGCGCAGCGCTCAACTACGCCGTTAATTTCAAGGGCGCGGTAGTCGTCGTCGCGGCCGGCAACACCGGCGGTGATTGCACCCAGAACCCGCCGATCGACCTGTCCGGGCCCAACGATCCTCGCGGCTGGCAGGACGTCCAGACGATCGTCACGCCTGCGTGGTACGACTCGCTGGTGCTGACGGTCGGTGGTATCGCACCGACCGGCGTGCCGAGTCCGTTCTCGATGCAGGGTCCGTGGGTGGGTGCGGCAGCACCCGCCGAGGACGTCACCGGTTTGGGCGGTGACGGCGAACCGGTGAACGCCCTGCAGGGCGCTGACGGGCCGGTCCCGATCGCCGGTACGTCCTTTGCGGCTGCCTACGTATCGGGTGTGGCAGCACTTGTGCGACAGCGCTTTCCGGAGTTGACACCGGCAGAGGTGATCGACCGGATCGTATCCACCGCGCGCAATCCCGGCGGAGGCGTCGACAATGCCGTCGGCGCGGGCGTCATCGATGCACACGATGCGCTCACGTGGGACGTTGCGACCGGCCCTGAGGAAGCGCTGCCCACTATCCAACAACTGCCGCCCCCGGTCGTGGTGCCGCCGCCCGATCGTGGGCCGATCACGGCCGTGGCGACCGGGGTCCTGGGCCTGGGATTGGCGCTGGCAGTGGTGGCTCTGGCAGGACGGGCACTGAAGCGCCGATGAAGATCTCCCGGAGTCCGCTGCGGCTGAGGTTCAGCACCGGCTACGCACTCGTCGTCGGCATTGCGGTGCCCGCTCTGGTGTTCCTCTTCCTCGACACCCGCCACCAACGCTGGGCCATCGCGGCGCTGGCGGCGGCCGCCGTGCTGGCACTGGTCACCTTCCGCGGCCGTCGGCTGACCGGGTGGGTGCAGACGCTGTTCGGGTGGATCTGGCGACGCCGCCGGGCGCCGGAGACGGCGTCGAAGGCCGCCGTCGGCGCCACCGTGCTGCCGGGTGATCCGGTAGCCGTGCGCTGGCAGGGCGAGACCCTGGTCGCGCTCATCGAACTCATTGCCCGCCCGTTCACCCCGACCGTCATCGTCGACGGTCAGGCCCGAAGCGAGGACGTGCTGGACACCGCGATGCTGGAGCAGTTGCTGGCGGTGCATTGCCCGGACCTCGAGGCCGACGTGGTCTCTACCGGGTACCGGATCGGCTCGACCGCCTCCGCCGAAGTGCTGAGTATGTACGACGACGCCGTCGGATCGGATCCGGCACCGGCGCACCGCCGCACCTGGCTGCTGCTACGGGCCGACCCGCTACGCACCCGGCACTCGGCGCAGCGCCGCGATGTCGGCGCTGCAGGCTTGGCCCGCTACCTGGTGGCCTCGACGACGCGCATCGCCGACCGGTTGGCCGGAGTCGGAATCGACGCACGCTGCTGCGCCGACTTCACCGATTTCGATGCCGCCACGATGATCAGCTACGAACGGGAGAACTGGTCGAGGCTGCGCGGACCCGAATCGGTCACCGCGGCGTTCACCGCAGCAGGCGGTCCGGACGTGTGGTGGTCGGCGCCCGCGGATCGCACCATCACCCGGATCCGCATCGGTGTCGGTACCGCACCGCGCTCCACGGTGTTATTGACCACCGCCGCGAAACGCAAGAAGCCGAAGGGATTCGCCCCGCTGTCCGGGGCCCAACGGGCAGCGCTGGACGGCCAGGACCTCTTCGGCGACCAGCACTGGCCGGTGCCGATCGGATCGGCCGGGGTCCTGGTGGGCGAGAACCCCGACGGTTACCGGGTGTACCTACCGTTCGACGATGTCGATTCCTGTGTCGTAGTGGGCGAGGCACAGAATCCGGCGTGGTTTGCGGTGCGCGCAGCGGCCGCGGGCGGGCGAGTCACACTGGAATCCCCGCTGGGTGCACTGGCCGAGATGATCGGCGCGGACATCGGGCCGGTCTCGCAGGTGGCGTGGCCGGATGCCGTCACCCATCTCGGTGGGCGACCCGGCATCGGCCGGGTGGTGTTGCGGGACAACCAAATAGCCACCCCCAGGCACCAGGGATTGGCTGTCCGGCCGATCTCCCTGGACGGGGAGAGCCGCTTCGTGGAAGCACTCACACAGCAGCCTTCGGCAGCGCACTTATGACCGCCAACGATGAGAACAGGATTCTGGTATGACGCAGCCTGAACTGAGTGTCGAACTCGACGAGTTGCTGAACAAAGCCAAGCAGTTGGAGGCAATCCGCTTCCGCGAACCCTTCCCACTCGACAAACCCAGCACGCCGTGCCAGGTGGCGGAAGCACTGGATGCGACTCAGCAAATCGGGGACAGCCATGATTCCATCGTGGCGTGCCTTGAGGACGCCGATAAGCAACTGGCGGAACTGGTGGATGCACTTCGGGAAGCCGCGAAAGATTTCGAGGAGTACGACGAGGCCGCCGCCGAGGCATTCAACGACGAGACGACAGTGCCGACAACGGCGGAGGGCACCGCCAAGGCGGATACAAGTCCGGTGACGTTCGACACCACAAACTACGGGGGCAGTTGGGCGGACAGCCAAACGGATGTGTTGGTGCGGGCGCGCCAGATATACGAGACGGGCGATCAGGGCGCTTCGATGCAGACTTACGCTGCGGCCCTGAATAAGTATGCGGAATATCTGAACGACCTCGCCAGCCTCACCGCAAGTCCTTTTCTCGTCCACTTCAAGGAATGGGAGGGCTCGTCGGCTGACGTCGCCAATGCGACTTTGGACGCCTGGGTGGAACCGATCAAGGGTTTATCGGCAGACTGCGCGACGTTGGCCAAGCATGCACTGAACCTCCGGGACGCCTACCAGTCGATTTTGACGGATAAGTCCATTAAATATCCGATTAACGTCGATGGCAGTGAGGAAATACCAAGACTCAAAAAAGCACACAAAGCCGATGAGAGCGGGCAGTACTGGTTCCACCCGCGACCTCCCACGGTGGAATGGATCGACCGCGTCTGCAAAGGTGATTTGTCTGATTGTTGGGCTGTTGAGCTCGAGCTGGCCGCGATTGCGGCCCCAGCTGCCTTTATTACTATGGGTGCCAGCTACGCGATTATTGCCGCAGTCGAGGACTATAAGAAACAGGGTCCCAAAATCTACAAGGCCGCGCAAAAGATATCCGATGATGCGATGGCGAATTTCAGGGAAAAAGCGGGATTCGGTACCAGTACGACGTTTGATCAGATTACCCCCGGATGGAGGGACTCCAATCCTGGCGCAGGCGGCTCAAGCGGTGGCGGCGGTGGTGGCGGCGGAGGAGGTTCGGACAACACTGGCGGGGCCGGGTCGCCCACTATGCCCACCATGCCGACACTGCCCTCCGATGTGCCGTCGGACGTACCGACCGATACCTCGCTGCCGACGGATGGAGTGGTCGGTGGCGTCGGGGCCGGTTCGTCCAAACTGCCCGCCGGGGGTCTAGGGGGGATGCGGGCGGCGTCGGTCGGTGGCGGCGGGGTGCCGTTGCAACCACCGGTCGCTGCCGAGGGTGCGGGTTCCGCCGCCGGACGGGGCGGGACGAATCTGGGAGGTGCCGGCGCAATGGCCGGCGGTGCCGCGATGGGCGGCCGCGGCGGCATGGGTATGGCGCCGATGGCCGGCCAGGGCGGCAAGGGTGAGGACAGCAAGGCCAAGCGGGCCCAGCAGGACGAGGAAGCCCTCTATGCCGAGGATCGCCCGTGGACCGAGGCGGTGATCGGCAATCGCCGACGCAAGGATGGACCCGACAACAAGGAGTCGAAATGACAGACCCGCATATGCCGGATATGGATGCCGCGTTGCAACAGGCCCAGTTGGCACAGTCGTCCCTCGAGGACTTCATGCACGGGATGAACACCGGAACCTTCACCGGGACCGACGATGCCCGGACCGTCGAGGTGACCATCAACGGGCGTCAGTGGCTGACCGACCTGTACATCGAAGACGGCCTGCTGCGCCTGGGCGCCGAAACTGTGGGTGCGCGACTCAATGAGGCCGTGGGCAACGCGCAGACTGCCGCGACCGCGGGCGTCGAGGCGCAGCACGAGCAGCTGATCGCGCAACTGGCCGATATCGCGGCGACACTGCAATCCCAAGTCGGATCGCTGCAGGCCGACGGTTAAACGGCAACGAAATCTTCTGGACACCATGGGAATTGCGCGGCCGGCGGGCGAATACGCCGAGCAGATGATCAGCCCTGGCGGGTGGCCTGAGGTTGATGAGGCCACGTTCGCTGCCCGGTCGGAGGAGTTCGCCGGGGTGTCCCGGCAACTCGGCGTGGTGCTGGACAGCAGTGCGCAGCAGAAGATGCAGGTCTTCGAGGGAGGTATATGGTCCGGAACTGCCGCCGATGCCGCAAACGACGCGCTCGGTCGCAACATCGACCAGTTGACGGCGCTGAAAAGCGATGCTGATGACGCGACCCGCTGGCACAACCAGATCGCCGGGGTGATCGCGGACGCCAAATCGACCATCTCCGACAACGTCGAGTTAGCGAGTGTCTCGATCGCCTTGTTGAAAATCGACATCGCTCTTATGTTCGACGCCGACGAGCAAACCGCCGCAATCAACCGGGTGATCGCCACCACCTACGCGGCCAACACCGACCTCGTCGCAGCCACTGCGGAGCAGATACTAGCGACCAGGCCAGAGAAAACCTCGGCAGCAAGTCCAACGGAATCGCCGGATCAGACGGAGCCTTCGGCTGACCAGAACACCTCTGACCAGAACACCACTGACCAAAACACGTCTGACACCGAAGACAGCACGCCTGCCGAGAGTCAATCGTCCAGCGCTGCGGAGTCGGCAAGCGGTGCGCTGTCGTCACTGATGTCGTCCGCGTCATCAGGGTCCTCGTCGACATCGTCGACGGCGAGCATCGACACGGTCGATCAGTCGACATCCAACCTCGCGAACGGCGCATCTGTCGTGTCGCCAGGCTCGTCGTCGCGGACAGCGACACCGGGCCGCGCCGGCGGTGTCGGCAGGGGACTGTCGGCGGCGGCGCTGAGTTCTTCCCCGGTCGGCGCCGCACCGGTGGCATCCGCGCCCATGATGGCGCCCCGATCCGCAGAGGACCCATCGGCGGCCGCGCCGATGGGAGCGCCGATGGGCGCGGGCGCTGCCGGCGGGGCCGCGGCGGGTTCACGTAAGGGATCGGCGGCGCCGGCGGGAACTAGCCCAGCCTCGTCGCCACCGGGGCAGAAAGCGCCCGCCGGAGCAGGGAAGCAAAAGGGCCGTCAGCAGGAACCGGATATGCCTGATCGGCCCGCGGCCGCGGCCGCCGCGGCACCACCGATACCGGTCTCGGCGGCGCGGGCCGAACGCGACGCGATCGCGGCGGCCACCGCACCAGAGGCGGCCAAACGCGGCGGTGCCGATCCACTGGCGCTGGCGCGCCGGGTCTCAGCGGCCTTGAACGCCACGGACAGCGACGGCGCAGATGAATTCGGGTTCTTCTGGATGACCGCGGTGAGCACGGACGGCGCGATCGTGGTGGCCAATAGTTACGGACTGGCCTTTATCCCCGCCGGGGTCCAACTACCTGAGCCCGTGCAGTTGGTGACCGCGGATGCGCAGATCCCGGCGGTCGAACGGGCGCGCTGGGTTACCTATCCGGCGATGGCAGTGCAGGGCTGGGCTGCCCATCACAACAAGAAGTTGCGGGCGGTCATCGCCACCGCCGAACAGTTCGGCAGATCCGACCCCGGTGCGGCCAAGGTGGTGCTTGAACCCGAAGACATCCCGGCGACGGGTGTCATGACAGGCCGGTCGCGGCTGGAGGTGGTGGACCCTGACTCGGCGGCGGTCCTGGCTGAGACAGCCGATGACGGGTTACTCGGCTTGTTGCCGCCCGCCCCGGCCGAATCCGGTGCGCTGTCCGATCAACTCCAGCCGCTGTGGTGGGAGGTGTTGCGGCCATTGACCGGCTCTGCCGAGGGCCGAGAAACCCTTCACCTCAGGGCATTTGGCCCATATGCGGCGCTGGAACGCGATATCGCCCTGGCCGCGGCGCACACCGCCGCCGAGTCGGATGCGCGCCGAACCGCCGTCGCCGATTGGCTGTATTGGCGGCACGTCGGTGGGTTACTCGACAGCGCTTTGGGCGCTGCCCGGTAAAAGTGTTTCCGCCGATGGGGCGGTATCGGCGATCGGGACGCGCAGCCCATCGGTGCTGCCCGCCGCGGCGCCATCGGCCTGCGGTGCAGCCTCCTGCGCAGCACCTGCCGCCGCTGCGTCAGCCGCCTTCTTTTCCTCTTCGGCCTTCTTTTCTTCTTCGGTCTTGGCATCTTGGACGGTGGTGTCCGCCGCAGGCGGCACGGTTGGCGCGGCCGGATTCTGGCCGCCGGCTTGTGCTTTCGACATCAGCCCCTGCACCTGCCCGGAAAGGCTCTGGGTCGCCGATCCCATCATCGGCGCCGCCTGGCCGAGTAGCTGTGCGGCCTCTTCGGCCGACGGAAGTTTTTCGGCGAGCGAATCCAGTTGCTCGGACAACTGCCCGGACAACTGCTCGAAGGCACTGCCGACTGACGTCTCGGTGTCGGCATCCGCATCGGTGTCGGCACTCGTGTCAGTCGCCGCGGACTCTGCGGCGGCAGAACTTGTCTGCGCCGTGGTGTCGTCGCTGTTGGACAGCGTCCCCGCTATGTCACCGGCGGATGCGCTGTCGGTCTCGTCGTACATATCGGCGGCAGTTGCCATATCCGAAGCAGTTTTCTTCAATGCAGCCTCGGCGACCGGCAATCCGTCGATCACCGGTGTCTCAATGGTTGGCAGCAGCTCGTTGATCGCCGTGGACATCGCATCCGTTCCGGTTACCGCAAGCGGGTCCGGAGGTTGCGGCACCTCGAGGTCGCGTAGTACACCCGCTGCGGAGTGGAGTCCGGAAACATCAACGGACAGTTGTTCAGTCACGACAAAACCCTTTCGATGAGGTCACTGGCCCCCCGCAGTAGCGGGGTCGGGAGTCGGATCCCAAGAAAGGACCGCGCCGTCGGGCAACCGGCCGATCTCCTGATCACCCTCGGGCGGAGCCACGGTCGAATCGGGCAGCAGCACGAACAGTCGGCCGGTGATCTGGTCTTCTGGAATCCATACGTTCGACCCCGGGTAGGCCGCCTCCCAGTCGGTGCCGCCGCCCGGGCCGCCCGCATTGGCCGGACCCAGTGCCCCCGGCGCGGTAACGACGGGCAGTTTCGCGCAATCGGTGCCGTGGAGTTCATAGAGCGTCGCGCAAAACTCGGGCACTGCCTCCGCCGGTACGGCCAGCGGCATCGCGGGTTGATTGGGCGGAGGTTGGGGGTCGATGCTCGACGCGTTGCGGACCAAAACCACAGCGGCGGCCATGACCGCCGCAACGATCCCCGCGCCGATCAGTGGACGGCGCGCACCGGATGGCCACCATCTCTGAATTTCCCCCGGCAGCCGGTGTCGCGCAGGTGTTCCGCTCACCGTGTCCGCCCTATGACCCGGTGGCTCAGAACCGTATATTACGGAGCGTGTCGTAGATGCCGGCGATCCACAGCAGCATCGGGATGATGGACGCAATCACGAGGCCGTCGATGATCTCCAGAATCCGTTTGGAGACCGGCGAGATGCGGCCCATCCCGGCGGTGGCGGCGATGACGGCCAGCACTACGGCGGCCGCGCCGAGGTAGGCGGCCAGCATCCACCACGCGCTGTACGGGTACCACTGGCTGAGTCGTGCCACCACACCCAGGGGGATGATGGCGGCGGCCGCAAGCAGTGCCCAGGCGCACCACCGCTCGACGTATAGCCGCGACCGGAACGCGCACGTCACCGCGACCAGGCCCGCCACCACGACGCTGTGAACGAAGAAGTGCCCGCGCACCACCATCGTGACGGCACCGACGGCCATCACCAGGGTGCCGGCCACCACGAACCCGATCAGCAATTGCTTGGCAAGTTCGCTGCGCTCGGTGAGCCGCACCGCGGACTGCGGCACCGAAGCGATGATGGCCTTCCAGGTCTGTGTCTGGTTACCGGTATCGCTGTCTCCAGCAACGGGATCCAGCAATTCGTCGATCTCGATGGTCTCACCCGGTGCCGGAATCGGTGGTAGCGCGATCCGGGCGATCAGGACGGTCAGTTTGGCGGCGGTGGTCACGATGAACAAGCCGAGCAGGATCGCCCCTGACGGTACCGACTGCTCCCACCCGTAGCCGAACGCGATGGCGGCCGCGGTGATGGCCAACCCGGTGACGACGACGAAGGTGGCTACCTGTGCCCGCCGGCGGGGACCCCCACGGGTCACCAACGCCAGAAACATCACGGCCGCGGCGCCGCCGGCCAGTTGCGGCGCGCCCAGGCCTTCGCTTCCGGCGGGCAAGGGCACCGCCAGTGCGGCAGCGACTGCAGTCACCGGGAACGCCGCCACCAGAAGGCTCTCCGACAGGCCGGCGTTCTTGTAGATTCTCGTCGCGGCCATGCTGCCCGCGAGCAGCACCACACCCAGGACGCCCAATGCCCCCGGCCACAGCGGGTTGCGCCCGGTGTTCCACCACGCCTGCAGCGCCACCGCACTCAGTGCCAGCAGGATCACCGGGATACCCAGCGCCACAGCACGATTGAGTGCGCTGCGGTCGAACTGCGGCGACTCGTCGAGGACCGCGATCGCGTCGATGACGTCCTCGACGAGTGGCCGGTACCGTTCGGTGTGGCTCACCGTCACCAGGGTGAGTAGTGATCCGTCGACCACCCCGGCGTCATCGAGTGACTGGTCGGCCTTCAGTGGCGGGCCACCGGGCCGGGCGAAGGCCCACACACCCTGTTCGGCGAAATCGAATCCAGCCAGCACATCGGCGGGGGCGTCATCAGATAACTCGGCGAGGGCGGCGACGGTGTCGTCGAGGTAGGAGTCCATGGTCGCCGTCGCCGGCAGCACCAGATCAGTCAGCCGCCGGCCGGTGAGGATCGTCACCCGGGTGGTCGCGGGTTGACCCGAAGCCGCCGCCGGGTTTCTTCGCGCTGCGGCGGCCCCGGCAACAGGCGCGATCAGCGATGTCATCGGTGCTGCGCCGCCACTAGGCCCGTCGGCCGCAGAGGCGGTTCATCGTCGAGCAACGTTACCAACTTCCGTTGAATTTGTACCGAGCGTACGTATAAAGCGCAAGGCGAGAACCCGCGATGCGGATCTCGCCCTGCGCCAAATGCATATGTGCGGCGGCTATCCGCCGAACATCCCCGAGACGCCCTGTTCCGTGCTCTGCATGTTGGCACCGGCTTCACTGATGCGGTTCGCCAGTTCCCGCAGACTCGTGTTGAGTTCGGCACTGGTGGCGTCCCAGCGCGCCTGAACGGCCTGATAGGCCTCCGCGCCACTGCCGCCCCATGCGGCGGCCAGATTTTTCAGTGATGTGTTGCCCTCGTCGAGAAGGCGCTGGGTCGTACCGACGGCTCCCTGAATCGCGCTTGATCCGGCCTCGATTGCGGCGAAATTCCATGTCTGCTCTGACATTGCGATGCTCCTTCTTTATAGTTTTAGGGTTGAATCAGAGGTTCATCTGGCTGGACAGCGACCCGGCTTGTTCATCGTCGGCGCTGGTGTACTGAATTCCGGCCTGCGAGATATTGCTGGAGATATCCATGAGCTGGCTTTCCTGAGCGCGCGCCGCCGCCTGAAAGCGCACCAACGCCTGCTGGGCCGCTGTTCCTGCTTGGCCCTGCCATACCCCGGCCAATTCGGCTCCGGTGGACTCCACCCCTTGGATCACTGCCTTGAGTTCGCCGGCAATCCCGTCGAAATTTTGGGCCTCCGCACTGAGTGTGGCGGCATCGGTCTGCATGGGTCCTGTCATGCTTCACTTCCTTCGCTATCATGGCTTG
>SXGT01722765.1_pt1 | contig 12107 bp, 7 predicted proteins | sample 3176221 | NCBI WGS metagenome assembly SXGT01 (sample SAMN11356862, study PRJNA531348) | freshwater metagenome | isolation source: freshwater sample F1-120 | place: China: Fuxian Lake, Yuxi | collected 2017-12-25
GAGCGTACGCGGGAGATCGGCATTCGACGGGCGCTCGGTGCAACGCAGCGGGACATTCTCCGACAGTTCTTGGCTGAAACGCTGGCGGTGACGCTGTTGGGCGCTGTGATCGGTGCTTTGTCGGCGGTGGGACTGCTCGGAATGGCGGCCTGGGCGCTCACCAAATGGGTGACCGAATGGCCCTGGTATGTGAGCCCGTGGTCGGTTGCGGTGGGCATGACCTTTTCGGCAGGGATCGGGCTTGTGTTTGGATTGATCCCTGCGGTTCGCGCATCCAGGCTCGATCCGGTGGAAGCGCTTCGTTACGATTGATCGAAGTCTTGGCGAATGTATCTGGATCGACGCGGTAGAACTGGCGTTGGAGGTACGGTGAACCCAGCGCTGCGCCTGTGCGGTTGGTTGGCGGTGATCGGATGTGCCACCGGAAGCCCACCGAAAGACTCGGACATGGTCGAAGATTCGCGGGAGTCCTTGGAAACGGATGACGGCTCCACGGACACCGATGATACCGATACCGCACCGATCGTCGCCTACAATGCCTGCACCGCGCCCGAGGGCGTTCGCGCGTCCGGCGGCTGGGAGGACCCGATTGAGGTGCAGCCTCCCTTTGTCGATCGAAACGACACCACAGGCGTGCCTTCTGATGCCTCCGCTTATGATTGCGCCGCGGAAACCGGTGAAACGGGCGGTGAGCTGATCTACGCGCTGACGCTCGATGTGGAATCGCGTGTTTGGATCGAGGTTTTGGAGTCCGAAGGCGTGGATGTGGATGTGCATCTGCTGCAAGATCCCGAGATTGTCGACACCATGGTCGAGGGCTGCTTGCAGCGGGACAACCGCCACATCGAAAGGGTGCTTCCTCCGGGGGAGTACCGGATTGCGGTGGACACGTGGTCGAACGCCAACGGCGAGAGCTCCGAAGGGCGCTATACGCTGGGGATTGAAGCGTGGCCGGAAGGCTGGACCGAAACGGCCCTTCCGGACGGCGTCATCTGGTCGCATTTGGACCAGCGCGTGGGCACGCCGCAACGAATTGATGTGCTGGAGTTTGAACCCGCCGAATTTGAGTTGGCGCCGGTCCGGCACGACGGGTGCGAGCCGGTGCCCACCGTGGCCGATCGTGAAGACTTTACCTACGGAATTAACGCGGGGTTTTTTACCGGGCAGTGCGGTTCCCAGGACCTGGTGCGACGGGATGGACAGACGTACAGCACGAATTCGCTTGTTTCAACGCAACGAACCATGGTGTGGGACGATGGGGCGGTGCCTAGCTTCCGCTGGTTGGACGCGGGCGAGGACGTCACCGACCGCGCGAATGGCCTTGGCTCCTACCCTTCACTCGTGTCGGACGGCGCTCTGGCGGTAGACCCTCCCGGAACCTCCTCCTTCTTCACGTCGCGGCATCCCCGAACCGGGATCGCGATCACCCCGAATGGACGTACGCTCTGGGTCGCTGTGGACGGTCGAAATGATGCGGCGTCTGGCTTTACCATGACCGAATTTGCAGAGCTGATGGCGGATTTGGAGGCGTCCGAAGCCGTGAATCTCGATGGCGGCGGGTCGACCTCCCTGTACGTCCGAGATTGCTCGGTCAATGGCGTGGTCAACCATCCCTCAGACGGCGGTGGAACGGATCATTTTGGGTTGCGATCCGTGGCGGATGGGATCTATGCGGCGAAGGTGCCGTTCGAATCGCGTTAAGCGGCGTTGCTCAGCGTCAATCGGCGGTGGTAGTCGCGCGGGCGTTCGCCGGTGTATTCCACAAATGCGCGAGTGAACGCACCCATGCTGTGAAAGCCGACTTCGGTAGCCGTCTGTGCAACCGTATGGTCCGGGCATGCCAAAAGCTCGATCGCGCGAAGCATACGCGCATCGTGCACAAACTCGCGCCACGTGGTGCCGGCTTCCTCGCGGAACCGCCGCGCGAGAGTGCGTGGCGAGATTCCCGCGGTGCGAGCGGCGTCCTCGATGCTGGGCTCTTCCTGGAGCCGGCTGCGCGCAAACGCCATCGCCGCGGCCAACTCGGGGCTGGTGGCGGACGGGGTGCGGAAAGAGTGGTTGAGAACGGCACACTCGGCAACGAGCCCGGCGATGGTCGCGAACACATGCTCGCGCAGCGGAGCGGGCTCAGAGGAGCTGTCGCCGAGAGAGCTCGTCCAACCCCAGCGAACGGCCAATTGGAATAACTCGTTCAACAGCGGGGTTGCCGCGAACACCACGGCTCCGGTCGCGGCAGGGGTCGGCAAATGGGTGGCGAGGCCGATGCGAATCGCTTCCGCAGGGGCATCTGAAAGGAGCCGAACGCGCGAATGTGCGGGGAACCAAGCGGCATGTTGCGCCGGCAACACCCAAGCACCGTCGATCGCTTCCACTCGCACCACCCCTCGGGTGGCCACGATCACCGTAGGAAGCGGATCCTGATGCCAGCCGGGCGCGCCGTCGCTGGAACTCCACGGGGTAGCAAACGCATGCGACGCCATCGATTCAGCGGTTCCCATGAACAACATCCCCAGCGCGCGCCCGTTATCTGCCCGGGGCTGCCGTGTCGAGGGGTTTGTTGTACACGCAACAAACGGCAACGCAATGCTAAATTCCAAGCCCGCGAACGATGATTTCGTTCATGATCTCGTGAGTGCCGCCGCCGATCGGCAAAAGCCGTGCATCTCGAGCGAGGCGTTCGACCAAGGCTTCTCGCATATACCCGAGTCCACCGAAGATTTGTACCGCATCGTAACAGACCTCGTTGGCGACGGTTCCGGCGTGGTTTTTGGCCATGGCCACCTCCGCCATGACGGGTTCGCCCGCGTTCATTCGGGTGGCGACCGCATAGGTGAGCGATTTGGCGGTGGCCACCTTGGTGGCCATTTCCGCCAACTTGTGGCGGATGACCTGGAATTTCCCGATGGTTCGCCCGAACGCAGCACGCTGGGATGCGTACTTTGCCGCCTCCTCCCAGGCGAGTTCGGCGAGGGCGTGGCCCTGCACCGCCAACATCAGACGTTCGCTCTCAAAATTGCGCATCAACGCATAAAACCCCGATCCTTCATCGCCGATTCGGTTTTCCATCGGGACATGCACTTGGTCAAACGCCAATTCCGCTGTGTCCGAGGCCCACCAGCCGGTCTTTTTGAGCGCGCGAGACACCGAAAAACCGGGCATGCCTTTTTCGACCACAAAAAACGTCAGCCCTTGGTGGGGATCGGGACCGGTCCGAGCGAGCACCGTAATTTGATCGCCGCGAACGCCCGAAGTGATGTAGGTCTTGGCGCCAGATAATAAGTATCCTTGACCATCTCGAACCGCTTTGGTCTGAACGCCGGCGACATCGCTGCCGGTGCCGGGTTCGGTGATCGCCAAGGCCGATATCCGCTTCCCTTGCAATACCGGGGTCACAAAGCGCTGTTTCTGCTCTTCCGTCCCGAGCGCCAAGATCGGTGGAAGTGCTATCGCCAAGCTTCCGAGCCCGACCGCAGTGCCCGTGCTTCCGCCGCGAACCAGCTCTTCGCCGGCGATCACCCCGTGCAGAATGTCGCCGCCTCCGCCGCCGTAGGCTTCGGGAAAGGTGGGGCTAAGAACGCCGGCTTCGGCCGCCGCCGCGGAGAGGTCGCGAGGGAATTCGCACGCCTCCTCCCATTCGAGGGCGTGAGGTGCGATTCGCTCCCGCGCAAACCGGCGTGCATTCTCGCGAAACAGGCGGTGCGAATCGTCGAACAGGTGATCAAACAGGCGTTCGTGCACGGGGGCTCCACAGTCAGGGGAGAATTTCATCGACGCGAGGCAATTCGCGGCGTTCCCATTCACCATTTTTCCGCTCAACGATGGTGGTCGGCCAATACATGAGGTCGAGCTTGAGGGTCAGCACCTCGGGTTTACCATCCAAACCAAGCGCGCGAATTCGTACAGCTTCTCCGTGCTTTTTTCCGGAGACTTGGGTCACGAGTTGGTCGAGGTTGGCGACGGCGGTGCCGTCGACTTCGACAATGCGCAGGGAAGGCCTAAGTCGGTACTTTTGGGCCGGTCCGCCATACCACTGGAAGGCCACATACACGCCACCGGGATTCAACCCCTGCTGCATCGCAACTTCGGGGTGCGCCTCGTGCAGGATGGCGCCGGCCCAAACCACAATTCGATCGGTACCATTGCCATCGAGCGGCACCGTGTCGAAGGTGACCTTTTGGACGGCGCCCTCGCGAGCGAGGCGGAAGCTGATTTGGGGAAGCGCCGAGAACGACTCGAGTTCGCCGATTTTGGATACCGGCTTTCCTTGAATGGCCAGGACCAAGTCTCCGGTTTTGAGCACGCGCGAAGCCGGGGAACCGCCCCAAAGCCGGCTAACGACCAACGCCGTGCGGGCGTCGGGATCCAGAGAGAGCAGCGCTTGAATTTCTTCGGCGGGCAACCCGCGATCGCGCGCGTCCGCCAACGTGATCCGTCCAAACTCGGCGCCCAAACCGTAGTAAACTGGAGCCTCGCCAGCGACCAACGCCTCCACACTGGGTTCGATGTACCGTGCAGGAAGGCCATACAGCGCCGCATTGCCGGATTTTGGGTCGCGGAACGAGGCCCAGCTGGCCACCGCTTCACCCTGTTTGTTCACCACCACCCCTCCGAGAGAGGGGCGGGAATCCTCGATGGTGAACACTTCGACATTGGAATCTCGAAACCGGGGGGTCGGTGGGATCGGGAGTCCCAATTCGTCAATCTGCTTTACTTTAGTCGCCGCAGACACCACTTCATTTTCTCGGTCCAAACCCACCTGCCAGACCGGATCGCCGACCTTGGCCGGCCGGGAGGACCAAACAATAGCTTGCACCGGAGTAGATCCGATCTGCTTCGGATCGTAGGCGAGGATGGCGAAGTTATGCGTTGGGTGTAGATACACCAATCGCCCTGGGATGCGCAGTACGCCGCCGAACGTTAGGGTGATGTCGCCCAGTCCGACGGGAACGGTATCGCGATCGACGAGGATCAACCCCTTCTCCACGTTGACGATCAATCCTGTACCGGAGAAACGGGTGTCCTTGATCCCCGCAGTCATGTGAGGGATATCGAAATCGACGCGCACGAAGCTGGCGGCCAGTTTTTTCGCCATTTTGGTGGGCGCTGCGGGAAGGGGGGCGCTCTCGACAGGCGGTGGTACAACGGGCGGAGGAGGGGGACTATCGACGCACGGCCAGAGGCCCTGGCGATCGTCGCGGCTGCAACGCTTCATGGCAAACCAGCGGCGATCGATGCGCGCAACCGTCAATTGGGATTGGCGGGGTTCGGCCACGGCAAACCACCGAACTGGGACCCGCGTTCCGTCGGGATGCTTCTCGATCTCGGCTTGGAAGGCAGTCAAATCGTCCACGATCGTACCGTTGACAGCGGTGATCACCGCATCGTCGGGAATTCCAGCGTCGGAAAGCCAATACCCGGGGGAGGCGACGAACACGCCGCGGACGGGGATGCCGTGGTTGCGCGCCTGCTGGAAGGAGAGATCGTGTAGGATGGAGCGGCTCACTTCCAGGTAGGAAGCGGGCGAGATCCGGTGCAGGTCCTGCACGCCGACATCCACGGAAAGCGGCGTGCCGCCGCGCTCGATCTTGAGGGTAACGCTGCTGCCCACCCGCGCATCAAGGCGCGCTTCGAGCGGCACAAAGCTCGCCAACGGCTCCCCGTCGGCGGCGAGCAGAATGTCCCCGGGAAGGAGCACACCGGATGCGGGCCCCTCCGGCAAGGTTTCCGCTACCACAAGGGCGCCTGTGGCCTCGGGAAACTGGTTGCGAAGCGCGGTTTCTTCGGTGGCCGACAGGCCGAGCCGGCGAAGCTCGTCGTACGGCTTGTACTCAAAGACGGCCTGCAATGTGCCTCGAGGAACCGGCTCTTCTCGCCGAATGTGATCCAACGCCGCGACCACCCGATCCAAGGGAAGGTAGAAGCTGGAGGCGGCTTTGGTACTTCCGCCCGCATTGAGGGCGACCACCCGCCCATCCAGATTGACCACTGGAGATCCGGAGGAACCTCCTGAGGTATTTGAGGCGGCCTGCAGGTAGAAGGTGTTGAAATCGTTGTAGGTGTTGTCGCCATAGACCGGGGCCGCCCGGTCCAATCGCGCGAGCGTGCCGTCGAGAATCGAGATCTTTTCGCCGGCGTCGTTGCCGATCACCCGAATGTCTAAGCCGACGCGAGCGGCGGCGGGATCTAGCGAAAGTGCAACCACATCCATATGTTTCACAAGCTTTGGATCGAAGCGGTACACCCCGAAATCGTGGACCGGGTCGCGGTAGATCGGTTCGAGTGGGATCTCTTCGTGATCCTGAAACACGGCTTCCGCGATCACCGGGCCCGCATGTACCATGTGTCGATTGGTGAGGATCAAACCATTTTCCGCGTCGATGATAAAACCGGTACCGACGCCGGTGCCGGCATTTTCGGTATCGAATTCCCGGGTGCCGGTGACGCGAATGGCCACGACCGACGGAATGACCCGATCGAGGGTGGTTTCCCAGGTGGCGGCGGGTGCATTTTTTGGGGGGGCCGCCGGCGCAGGCGACGCAGACAAAATCCAGAGCAACGGGAGTGTGTACGGCATCCGAACGGCTTAACTCCCATGGTGTTGTCGGCCAGACTGAATACCCATTCAGTTTCCCCTGGCCGGCCTGTGCCGCCGTGCTACAGGAAAACACCACCCCTGGGAGGGCGTTCATGGGCTATCGGATTTCGCGCGTAGCGGTGCTTGGCGCCGGCGTCATGGGCTCGGGCATCGCGGCACACCTCGCGAATGCGGGCATTTCCAGCCTTTTGTTTGATATCGTTCCGCGGGACCCGGCGGTCAAAGATCGGAATGCCCTGGCTAAAACGGGCATTCAAACCGCCGTGAAGTCCAAGCCTGCTGCCTTCTTCCGCAACGATGATGCGGCGTTGATCACGCCCTGCAATTTCGACGACGATGCGGCGCGTTTGGCCGAATGCGACTGGATTGTGGAAGTCGTCACCGAGCGCATCGACATCAAGAAGAAGGTGTTCGAGATGGTGGCGAAGCATCGCCGCCCAGGAAGCATCGTTTCTTCCAATACTTCGGGGATTTCGCTGGCCGCGATGGCGGAGGGCATGCCCGAAGAAATGCAGCAGCACTTTTTGGTGACCCACTTCTTCAATCCGGTGCGGTACATGCGCCTGTTGGAGCTGGTCACTGGTCCAAAGACGCTTCCCGCCGTGACCGAGGCGCTCGCGGATTTTGGCGGAAGGGTGCTCGGCAAGGGGATCGTCTACGGAAAGGATACCCCCAATTTTGTCGGCAACCGGATCGGCACCTTCGGCATCGCCAGCGTGTTCAAGCACATGGTCGCCCACAATTTGACGGTGGAGCAGGTCGACGCGATCTTCGGCAAGCCCATGGGGCGCCCCGGCAGCGCCGTGTTCCGCACCGCGGATTTGGTCGGTTTGGACACCCTTGTTCACGTGTTCGGAAACACCTACAACAACGCCCCAGAAGACGAACAGCGCGAAGCCTTTGCGGTTCCTGCCTTCTTGCAGAAGCTGATCGATACGGGTCGCACTGGCGAAAAGACGGGTGCAGGCTTCTACAAAAAAGCGAAGGGCGCCGATGGAAAGTCGGAAATCCTCGCCCTTGACCTCAACACCAGCGAATACCGGACTCAGGAAAAAGTCCGTTTCGACTGCATTGGCAAGGCCAAGAAGACGGAATCCACCGGCGACTCGATCAAAGCGATGCTGTCGACCGATGATCCCGCTTCCAAGGTCGCTTGGGCTGCAACCGCCGACGTGCTGATTTATTCCGCCAATCGGATCCCCGAGATCGCCGACGACGTGGTCAACATCGATCGCGCGATGGAATGGGGCTTTGGTTGGGACTTAGGGCCGTTCAAGACCTGGGATGCGATCGGCGTCGCCGAGTCCGTCGCCCGCATGGAGGCCGAAGGCCGCACGGTTCCTGCTTGGGTCAAGCAGATGTTGGCGTCCGGACGCAAGAGTTTCTACGAACGCGATGCCTCCGGTACCCTCGGGTATTGGCAACAACAGGGTGGCGCGGCCCCCGTTTCCCGTTCGGAAGGGCAGATTCTGCTGCTCGATCTCAAAGCGAAAAACAAAGAGATCGCTCGGAATTCCAGCGCTTCGCTCTATGATTTGGGCGACGGAGCATTGGGACTCGAGTTCCACAGCAAGATGAATGCGCTCGATACCGACATTTTTACGCTGTATTCCCAAGCGCTCGACAAGCTCGATGCAGGGGAATTCGAAGCGTTGGTCGTCGGAAACCAAGCGACGTCCGCGTTCTGCGCCGGTGCCAACCTGTTCATGATCGCGATGGGCGCGATGCAGAAGGAGTGGGCGGGGATCGATGCGTCGATCGTGCAGCTGCAGAACCTGCTCATGCGCGCCAAATACAGCGACAAACCGGTAGTTACGGCTCCGTTTGGTCTCACCCTCGGCGGTGGCGCGGAAGTCACCTTCCATTCCGCTGCCACCCAAGCGGCCGGCGAGCTGTACATGGGCTTGGTCGAAGTCGGCGTCGGCCTGATTCCGGGCGGTGGCGGCTGCAAAGAGCTGGTGGTGCGCTACCTCGGCGACTTCCCACAGGACGTCGACTACGACCCGAATCCCTTCGTTCAGAAGGCGTTTGAGCGGATCGGTACCGCAAAGGTCGCGACTTCCGCCGAAGAAGCCCGCACCTGGGGCTACCTCCGCCCGACCGACGGCATCACGCTGGATCCCGATCGGCTGATCGGCGACGCCAAAAAGAAAGCGTTGGGTCTGGCGCGAAGCGGCTATAAGGCGCCTCGCAAGCGCACGGTCAAGCTCCCCGGTTCGCAGGCGCGCGCCGCGATCGAGTTGTACTTGTACCAAATGCAGCAGGGCGGCTACGTCAGCGCTCATGATGTCACCGTCGGCAAAAAGCTGGCGTATGTACTCACGGGTGGCGATATCCCCGCGGGGACAGTGGTGACGGAGCAGCAGTTGCTGGATCTCGAGCGCGAAGCGTTCCTTTCGTTGTGCGGTGAGCCGAAGACGCTGGAGCGCATCCAGCACATGCTTACCACCGGAAAGCCCCTCCGTAACTAGTTTTCGTTCGTTTCTTCGTATTCCAAAGACCCCGATCCCGGAAAGTCCATGCGAGAAGTCGTCGTTGTTTCTGCGGTGCGCACTGCGATTGCCAAGGGCAAACGTGGAGGATTCAAGGATACCCGTCCGGACGATCTGCTGGCGGCAGCGATCCGAGAGGCGGTCCGTCGGGCGGGCCCGTTGGATTCGGCCGCGATCGGCGATTTGATCGTCGGTACGGCGATGCCGGAAGCGGAGCAAGGGATGAACGTCGCCCGGATCGCGGGGATCCTGGCAGGACTTCCCGATTCTGTTCCAGCGCTCACCATCAACCGCTTCTGCAGCTCCGGCTTGGAAGCGATCGCGCAGGGTGCAGCGACCATTCACGCCGGTTGGCAGGATGTGGTCCTCGCCGGCGGCGTGGAATCGATGTCCATGATTCCTATGGGTGGCGAAAAGCCCGCTCCAAATCCAGCGTTGATGGAGTCTCGCCCAGGCGCCTACACCCCGATGGGGATCACCGCCGAAAATGTCGCCAGTCGGTTTGGGGTCAGTCGGCAGGATCAAGATCAATTCGCTTTGGAAAGCCACGCTCGGGCGTTGGCGGCGATCGCGGCTGGTCGCTTTGTCGACGAAATTGTTGGTATACCAACACGGGTGTACAACGGTTCGAGCTGGAATTCGGTGACCATCGACACCGACGAGGGCCCACGAAAAGAGACGACCTATGAGGCGTTGGCGAAGTTGGCACCGGTGTTCAAAATGGGCGGCTCGGTGACCGCCGGCAACAGCTCGCAGGTGTCGGACGGCGCTGCCGCGACCATCGTTGCGTCCCGCGAATACGCCACCAAGCACAATCTTCCCGTGCTCGGCATCCTGCGCAGCTACCAGGTGGTGGGCACCGATCCCGAGATCATGGGGGTTGGTCCTCGGTATGCGATTCCGAAGGCGCTGGAAGTGGCGGGCCTCAAGGCCAGCGACATCGATGTGTTTGAGATCAACGAGGCGTTTGCCTCGCAAGCGCTTTACTGCGTGCGCGAACTCGGCCTCGATCCGGCTAAAGTCAATCCACATGGCGGCGCCATCGCGCTCGGCCATCCGTTGGGTTGCACCGGTGCTCGGTTGACGGCTACGCTCTTGCACGAACTGCGCCGTCGCAAAGCGCGGTATGGCGTGGTTTCTATGTGTATCGGCGGTGGAATGGGAGCGGCGGCGGTGTTCGAGGCCGTCTGAAACGCGGCTGTAACCACACCCCGCCCGTTCGCCGTCTAGGCTGTGAGGGTGAGGTGAACGATGGGACAGGAATACCGCAAGCCGAGCCCCAGCGAAGCATGGGCGGCCAACGGCAGCAATGTGCCGCCGTGTTCCGAGCGCTCTTGCTATGGTACCGCGCCCGGCGGATGGAGCGTCGGCGTTCATCCTCAGGTAGGGGTGGGTGTGAGCCCGGTTCCCGGCGTTACATTAGAGGGAACGACGGATGGTCAATCTACCTCCGTCTCCGGTTCCGTGTCCGGACAGCACGGTAGTATCGGGGGAACGGTGGATTCGGAGGGTTGGCGGGTGGATGGATCGGCCCAAAGGGGCGGCCTGTCCGGCGGCGGGTCCTATTCCTCCGACGGGGCGGGGCGACTCGAAGGCGGTGTTGGCGCCTACCAAGAAGCGGTGGGCTGGGACGCACAAGGCAACGAGCTCACCCATGACTACACTTTGGGCGGGTACGGGGTACAGACCCGTCAAGACGGCGCGTGGAATATCAATACTCCGGTCTTGTCGGGGGTTTGGGGCGAAGAAGGATTTGAGTGGTCGGAGGCGAATGCGGCGTTTGAGGGGGTCGATGTCGGAGTGAAGAATGACGGTGACGCATTCCCGGAAACCAACGTTGGTTTTGGAGCCCGCCGAGGGCCGATTCAAGCCGGTGTGGACGTGACAGTCGATCACGATCCCGGTGGGCAGGGCGCCGGGGCCGGTTGGATGGATTGGCTGACCGGTGGCCGACTCTCGTATTTGGACTGTTCGTTTCAGGACGCGGGGGAGGATCTCGATGGGGATGGGATCCGCGAAATCCAGCGGAAGTCGTTCAATCCGGCGTGTCAATAGTAAGGTAGTTTACTATTTGTCTTTGGGTTTTGGCCCGGCGAAACTCACGACCAGTTCTTTCGGCAGCGGAGGAACCTTCAGATCGGCGCGCACGTACACATCGTAGTACCGTCGGTAATGTTGGTTCACCCGGCCGAGATAGACGTACTCCGCGGTAAGCCCCTTCCACACTTTGCGATCGTTGGGATACTCCATCTTCGCCTGCTTGGGTTCCCGCAGGGTAGAGATGAAGACCTCGGGATTTTGAGGAGTGAAAGCGGAGATATCGGCGTCTTTGCTCTCCGGGTGGGGTTGGGTCAAAGCCCGTTGGTGCAACTCCGCCACCTTGACGTCGGGACCGATAAAGTAGGCAAGAACGCCCGCATCTCGCGTGGCGAGCACCGATCCCTTGGGAAGGTAGGGGGCCAGATGTTCCATGGCCAGCTGTGCGCCATTGCCAGGTAGGGCCGTATGTTTTCCGTCGTATTTGAACACATGCTTGGGGACGGGGCCGGCGACGAGAATGCCCAGGAACAAAGCCGATGCGACCGCTGACGGAGCCCATGCCGCGGATGCAAGCTTGGAACGCGACGCTTCGAAGAGCTCATCAAGTCGGGAACCGCCGAGCGCCAAGGCGAGGGAGGCAGCGGGCAACAGTAGGCGTCCGCCCGGCATCCACATGTCCACCTTAAAGGCGACGGCGGTCAAACCGAGTGCGATCGCGGCGACCAAAGCACGCTCTTTCTTGAGCCCGAGCCCCACTAGCAAAATCAGGGCGACCACCGCCCAAAACAGGGCGTCGGGGGACAGGTATTTGAGATTGAATTGGATTTGCGCCATCAGGTCGCGGCTGTCCTTGGCGGCAAAGGTATTGGGCACCCAGTGCCCGAAATACAAGAACCGCCCGACCCAAACGCCGATGGCCGTGGCCGTTGTTGACACCACGACCGGCCAAGCTTTCGAGCGGTAAAACACGGCTTCATAGA
>SXGT01102977.1_pt1 | contig 12106 bp, 6 predicted proteins | sample 3176221 | NCBI WGS metagenome assembly SXGT01 (sample SAMN11356862, study PRJNA531348) | freshwater metagenome | isolation source: freshwater sample F1-120 | place: China: Fuxian Lake, Yuxi | collected 2017-12-25
CAACGCCGGCATCGGCGCGACCGGGCACTTCATGGACTCCGAACCGGACGTGCTGCGACAAATCTTCGAGACGAACTTCTTCGGCCTGACGGAAACGACGCGCGCGTTCCTCTCGCTACTGAAGCAGGGCACCGCGCCGGCCATCGTGAACATCTCGTCGGTCGTGGGCAAGCGTGCCTTACCGGCGCGGGCACTGTACTCGGCCAGCAAGTTCGCGGTGATGGGCTTCAGCGAGGCGATCCGCGCGGAACTGGCGAAAGACGGGATCGACGTGCTCGTCGTGTCGCCCGGCCTGACGCAAACGAACTTCTCGAAGAACATGCTCGAACAGAAGGCCCGCATGCAGATGGATCACATGCGCGGCATGACGAGCGAGGAGGTCGCGGTCGCGACGCTGCGGGCCATCGAGCGCGGCACCCTTGACACCACGCTGACCTTCAAGGGCAAGCTGCTGGTGCTGGTGAACCGCTTCGCCCCGTGGATCGTGGACTTCTTCTCGAAGAAGAAGGTGCGCGAGCTGTTCGCCGAAGAGACCGCCGAGCGCAAGAAGAAACAGGCTGAAGCGGCGAAATAGGCGAGTCACTACAGCCTGACCACGCGAGAGTGGTGGTCGAGTTCGGCATCGATCCGGCCTAATTCATCCTGCAATTCAGCTAGACGTCGGTATTCCATGTTGAGTTTTCTCCGAATCTCGCGGACACGCGCCGATCGTCCGCTTAACCCCAGGCGCGCGAGCACACCGAACAGTCCAGCACCTGCACAGAAGGTTCCGAAACAAAGTGAGCCTGTGCTGCCCGGAATTGTCAGTAAGGCCAAGCAACCAAAGATTGCCGCGACTACCAGAGCGACGATTGAAAGCGTTCGCTTCCCAGAAAGTGCTGATGTGGCCTTCGTGAGCGCATTATTGCCATCATCTATCCATGCTTCTTGATCCCTGATCTTCTCCTTCGTAGCACGCCTGTCTCCGCGTAGCCGTTGGATGGCCAGTTCGGACGCATGGCGGTCGAAGCCTTCCGTGATACGCGCGAGTTTTTCGATCATTGGCACAAGGCTGATGTGACCACCCGCGCGCCGGACCAGATGCTCCCGGTTACAGTACGGACAGGCAAATCGTTCCGCGTCATTGGTAACGGCGAGGTTCCCACCGCAACTCGAACAAGACAGGGTGATGAAATCACTCACAGGCGGCAATCCTCTGTCTTTAGTTCACTTCACCACCACGAAGGGCCGCAGGCGCTCCAGCGTCTTCGGCCCAATTCCCTTCACCTTATCAAGATCGCCGACACTCTCGAACGCCTTGACCGCGCGTGCCGCGACAATCGCTTGCGCCGTCACCGGGCTGATGCCGGGCAGTCTCTGAAGCTCCTCTGCGGTCGCGGTGTTCACGTTGATCGGCGGCTCGCCCGGCTGAATCTTCTTCGCGCCGCTCGCCACGGGCTTCGCTGCATTCGCCGGGATCGAGAACGACGTGGACGTGATTTCCGCCGGCGCGGGCTGTGACCCGACGCGGAAGTGATTGCGGACCTTCTCGAACGTGATCGGCCCGATGCCGCGGACGTTCTTCAACTCGTCGACAGACTTGAACGGCCCGAACGCCCTGCGGTGGTCGACGATGGCCTCCGCGGTCTTCGGTCCGACGCCGGGCACTTGTGCTAGTTCTTGCTGGTCGGCCGCGTTCAGGTCGATCAGATCGACCGCGTTCGCGGGGTCGGTGGGCCGCGCGCCGAGCCGGTCGCCGTACCCGCGGAACGCGAGCAACCCGACCAGCACCGCGAGGAACACGCCCAGCGCCACCTGCGCGCCGCGCGCGGGCGTGTCGGCTTTCGGCAATGGCGCGGGGGCTGACATGAGCGGTTCGCACGGCACAGGCGGCACAATCGTGACAGTTTACCGCGCGCCGGTCGTCAGAGGCGAACACAAAACGGGCGCGGTTCGATGCTTGCATTTCGCGCCGCGCGCCCGCATTCTCAACGGTCTGGCCCACTGCACGGAGTTCTCCTCATGCGCTCGCTGCTCTCCCTCTTCGCGCTGATCGGTAGCGCGTCGTTCGCCTCATCCGCCGAAGGTCTGTCGCCCGAAGAGGCGGACAAGCAGTTCAAGCTGCCGGACGGGTTCTCCGTGCGCGCGGTCGCGACGGAACCGATGATCCGCCAGCCGGTGAGCATGAGCTTCGACAGCCGCGGGCGGATGTGGGTGCTCCAGTACCTCCAGTACCCGCACTACGCGGGCATCAAGCCGGTGAAGCAGGATCAGTTCCTTCGCACCATCTACGACAAGGTGCCGGAACCGCCGCCGCACGGCCCGAAGGGGGCGGACAAGCTCACCATCTGCTACGACCCGGACGAGAACGGCGTGTTCTGCAAGTCGAAGGACTTCGTGACCGGCCTGAACATCGCCAGCGGGTTCTGCCTGGGCAACGGCGGCGTGTACGTCGTGCAACCGCCGTACCTGCTGTTCTACCCCGACAAGAACGAGGACGACATTCCCGACGGGAACCCGGAAGTGCTGCTCTCCGGGTTTGGGATCGAGGACTCGCACTCGCTCGCCAACTCGCTCCAGTGGGGGCCGGACGGCTGGTTGTACGGCGCGGCCGGGAGCACCAGCACCTGCAAGATCAAGAACCCCGCGAACCCGAAAGAGGTGGTCGAGTTCCAGCAGGGCATCTGGAGGTATCACCCGAAGACGAAGCGGTTCGAGCTGTTCAGTGAGGGGGGCGGGAACACCTACGGTCTCGACTTCGACAAGAACGGTCAGGCCATTGCCGGCACCAACTGGGGCGGGTTCGCGTGCCTGCACCAGATGCAGGGCGCGTACTACGTCAAGGGCTTCAGCAAGCACGGCCCGCTGCACAACCCCTACACCTACGGTTACTTCGACCACGTCCCGTACACGGGCTTCAAGGGTGGGCACGTCACCTGCGGCGGCGTGATGTACGAGGCCGACGTGTACCCGAAGGAGTACCGCGGCCAGTACATCGCCGGGAACCTGCTGTCGAGCGCGATCTACTGGCACAAGCTCGAAGCCGTGAAGTCGAGCTTCAAGGCGACCCACGGCAGCGACGCGATGACGACGACGGACAACTGGTTCCGGCCGGTCGATCTGATGCTCGGGCCGGACGGGTGCGTGTACGTCGCCGACTGGTACGACAAGCGCGCCGCGCACCTCGACCCTGTGGATTCGTGGCACAAAACTTCGGGGCGCATCTACCGCATCGAGTACAAGGGTGGGCCGAAGTACGAGACGTTCGACCTGCGGAAGAAGTCCTCCGCGGACCTTGCGGAGTTGCTGAAGAGTCCGAACATGTGGTGGCGGAAGGAAGCCCGGCGCTTGATCGCCGAGCGCGCCGACGCGACCCTGTACCCGAAACTGCGGAAGTGGCTCGTGACCGAGAAGGGGCAGCTCGCGCTGGAGGCGCTCTGGGCGCTGGCCGCGTCCGGCGGCTGGACTGAAGGCGACTTCGACGTGGTGGGCGACCACGCCAACGAATACGTTCGCGCCTGGATGATCCGTACCATCGGCGACGACGAGACGATCACAGAGAAGACCCTCGCATCGTTCAATCGCGTCGCGGCTGATGAACGTAGCCCCGTCGTTTTGGCGCAAATGGCCTGCTCCGCGCGGCGGTTTACCCCGATCCAGACGCGCGACCTTGTCACCTCGCTGCTCGGTAATCCGATCCTGAGGTACGACGAGCATCTGCCGCTGCTCGTGTGGTGGGCGATGGAGGAGTGCAACCGACGCGGCACCACGGACACGGTGGGTTTCACCTTGATATTCAACACTCCGAACGCGCCAAATAAGAAACTTGCTGACTTCTTCAACGAGCGCATCGCCCGGCGGCTCATGTCCGGCAACATCAGTCGCGGTACTGAGCGCATAGGCACAATGTTCGATCTGGATCGGAGTAAGATCGACGACATCGCACCGGTGTTACGCGGAATGGCAACGGCGCTGCAAGCGCACCCGCTGGACGCGGTGCCGCAATCGCTGGTCGCGCCACTGGCCCAGTTGCGGAAAGAGCGGAAGAAAGACCTCGTCGTGCTGGAAGTGCTGGCGCGGATGAACGACGCCCCGGCCCGCGAAGCGCTCCGCACACTCGTGACTGACGAGTCCATCGGGGAGGGGAACCGCGTTCGCGCGATCAACTTGCTGCGCGACGTGCGCGACCCGAAGGCGGCGGAACTGTTCCTCGAACAGGTCGCCGCGCAGAAGTCGGATAACATGCGGGCCGCGCTGCTCGGCGGCCTCGAAGCCTTCGACGATGCGAAGGTCGGTGAGAAGGTGCTCGCAGGCTACGCGGGCTACTCGCCCGCGGTGAAGCGGCGGGCGATTCAGACGCTCCTCACCCGCCCGGCATGGGCGCTGCTGCTCGTGAAGCAGTGGGAGGCCGGCACGTTCCCCAAAGCCGACTTCACACTGGACAACGCCCGCGCCGCGGTGCGCCTCGCGGACAAGCAGGTTTCGGCCGTCGTGGAAAAGCACTTCGGCAAGCTCTCGCCGTCCACGGCCGGCGAGAAACAGGCCCGCATCGGCGGCCTCAACATCGCGCTCAACAAGGAGAACGGCGACGCCGCGCGCGGGAAGCTGATCTACACCACGAGCTGCGCCGCGTGCCACCAGTTGCACGGCGAGGGCGGCAAGGTCGGCCCGGACCTGACGACCAGCGACCGCAAGAACCGTATGTACCTGTTGGCGAACATCGTCGATCCGAGCGGCTACATCCGGCCGGAGTTCGTGACGTACAGCGTGCTGACGAAGGACGACCGCAAGCTGTCCGGCATCGCCACGGATTCCGCCGGCGAGTCGGTCACGCTCGTGAACGTGGTCAACGACATGGTGATGAAGACGACCGTGCCGAAGGGCGATATCGCCGAGATGACGCCGTCAGCCGTGTCGCTGATGCCGGAAAAGATGCTCGACACGCTGACCGAACAGCAGGTCGCGGACCTGTTCGCGTACCTCGCAGCGGACGCGAAGAAAGAAGTGAAGAAACCTACCCCCCCGGCCCCCCTCCCTGAAGGGAAGGGGGAGAAAGACAAGAAGCTGCGCGTCGCGCTCGTGTCGGGGTCGTTCGAGTACAAGTCGGACGACTCGCTGATCGGCTACCAGAAGTACCTCGAAGCGAACTACTCCGTCGAGTGCGTGCGTATCTTCGCGAAGGACCAGAAAGACAAGGCCCTCGCGGGGCTGGACCAGCTCGCGAAGTGCGATGTCGCGATCTTCTTCACGCGCCGCCTAGAAATCGAAGGCGAATCGCTGGAGCTGGTAAGGAAGTTCGTCGCGTCGAAGAAGCCGATTGTCGGGGTGCGCACCGCGAGCCACGGGTTCCAGAAGTGGCTGGAAATGGACGCAGAGGTGCTGGGCGGCAATTATAAAGGGCACTTCGGCGCGGGCGTCGCGGACCTGAAGCCCGTCGAGAAGTACAAGGATCACCCGATCCTGAACGGCATCAAGCCGTTCAAGACCAACGGCAGCCTGTACAAGAACCCGGGCGTCGCGGCCGACGTGACCGTGCTGCTACAGGGCACGATGGGCAAGGAGTCCGAGCCGGTGGCGTGGACCCGCGAGAAGGACGGCCGCCGCATGTTCTACACCTCGCTCGGCCACCAGGACGACTTCAAGGACGAGATGTTCGTCCGCCTGCTGACCAACGGCCTCGCATGGGCGACCAAGAGCGAGTGGAAGCCCAAGTAGCGAACAGCCCGTAAGCCGCAGGCGAGCGCGAAGCCGGTCGTTCCCAATAGGAGTTGCCAACCTTGATCCGCTTCATCGCGTCGCTTGCCTGTATCATTGTTGTCGCTCCGGGCGCGCGCGCCGCAGATGTCGCGGACCTGTTCCCGCCGGGCACGCTGGCGTATGCGGAGCTGTTCGACCCCGGGGCGTTCGGGCCGCAGCTCGCGGCGCTGGTGAAGGGCACGCCGCTCGAAGACAGCATCCCGTTCATCGACGGCAAGAAGGCCGCGGCGAAGACGCTCGGCGAGTTTCGCGCCAAGCGCGAGCTGGCCGAACTCGCGCTGTTCCTGTCGCCGGAAGTGATCGGCGAGTTCCGCAAGCTCGGCGGGGTCGCGGTCGGGCTGGTCGGGTTCAACGACCGCGGCGAGCCGGAAGTGGTGGTCGCGGTGTTGACCGGCGACAGCGCCGCGGCCGGACTCGCGGCCCGCGCGTTCATCACCACGAGCACCAACCTGCGCAAGGTGGCCGAGGTGTCGAAGGTGCCGATTTTTCAGTTCCGCCCGCCCGTCGTGCGGTATGACCCGATGGGCCGGCCCGCGCTCGACAACGAGAAGCCGCCGACCGAGGGGCCGCACGAGCCGACGTTCGCGTACACGCCGGGCCTGTTCGTCGCCGGCACCAGCAAGGCCGCGCTCGCCCCGGTCATCAAACGGTTCCGCGGCGAGGAGAAAGACGCGCTCCGCACGACGGACGGCTTCAAGGCCGCCGCGACCGAGTACCGCAAGCCGGGCGTGTTCTTCTACGCGAACGCCCCGGACCTGTTCGCCAAGCTCGACGCCGCGGGCCGCGCCGCCGGCGACCCGATCGACTCCGACCTGCTCGCATGGCTGCGCCTCACCGCCGGGCCGAAGGCGCTGAAGGCGGTCGCCGGGCACGTCGGCTTCCGCGACGGCGGGCTGTCCGTCACCGTCAGCGCGAAGCTCGACCCGGCGCAAAAGAATCCGCTCGCGGACCTGCTCGCCGGCCCCGCGGTGAAGGTCGAGGCGCTGCACCACGCGCGCCGCCCGGCCACGTTCGCCGCGACCGTGAACCTGCCGGACAAGAACCGGGCCGCGGCGCTGGTCGGCTTTCTCGACGCCATTGCGAAGGCCAACGGGGAACTCGGCCGACTGCCGGGCGACGTGCTCAAAGACGTTCGCGCCAAGTATAAGGTCGAACCGAACGACCTGCTGGCGAAGGTCCGCGCGGTCACGGTCGTCGTGCCGCCGAAGCAAGAGTTGCCGAAGGGGGCGAAGCCGATCCCGCTGTTCGTGCTGCACTTCGACGACGCGGCCGGGGCCACCGCGTGGGAAGAGTTCCTGCCGAAGCTGGTGGCCGAGATCGCGGGCGAGGAGAAGCCGGCGCAACCGTCGAGCGAAGTTGTGGAGGGTGTGAAGGTGTCGTCGCTGCCGGGAACCGGGCTGCCGTGGAAGGCCGCCGTCCACTTCGCCCGCAAGGACGCGGTGTTCGCGTTCGGGCTGGAACGGAAGCCGGTCGCGTTGGCCCTTACGCCGGACGCGGCGGCTAGCGTCGCGAAGGGGTTGACGGTGCCCGCGGGCGACGTCGCGCTGCTCGGCGCGTTCAACGTGGGCGACCTGTTCGCGCTGATCCCGACGCCGGCGAGCGCCAAGCCGGGCAAGTTCCTCGAACCGCCCATCGAGCGCCTCGGCGACGTGATCGCGCCAGAGGAGCACTTGAAGGAAGCGGAGAAGGCGCGAACCGCGTTCCTCGCGGCGTTCGGCGAACTGCCGCCGGCGGTCGTGACCGTGCGGCGCGCCGGCGACGAGCTGCGTCTGGAAATGTTTCAGCCGAAGGTGCAGAACGGCGGGCTGACGCCGGTTATCAACGCTGGGGTGAACTGGTTCGACAAGCTGATGAACCTGCGCGACCCGAACCGCCCGGAACTGTACGACGGCCCGCGCCGCGGCCGGTGGTAGGGCGGCGCGTCACTTCACCTCGACGAGCTTGTAATCCTTGATGAGGAAGCACGCGCTCCTCCCGTCGGCCGGCTGATAGTGGCTCGGCGGAATGCATCGGACGCGCACCGTCGAGCGCCCCGGCGGCAGCTCCAGGCGCTCGTACTTCTTCAGCGTCACCAGTTTCCTCGGGTCGCCGGACTCGTCCTTGTCCAGCGCGAACGAATCGTTCAGCAGCCCGGAGAACTGCACCTCGAACGGGCCGGGCGTCACCACACCGATGTTGAACGACAGCTCGAACGTGCGCGTGCGGTCGGTCGGATTCACCAGTGTGAACGCGCAGTACGTCGGCCCGATGCCGACGAGCCGCTTCAGCACGAACGTACCGGACGCCGGTCCGAGGAACCACCGCTCACCGCCCGGCTCCAGCGCGGCTGCCACGACGAATCCGTCGGTCCATACGGTCGCCACCCATTCCCGTTCATACTTCTCGGCGGCGGCGTACTCGGCCGGTTTCTTCGCGCCCCACACTTTGCGGAACGGCCGCAGGTCAAGGAAGAACTGGCGGCCGTCCTCGTGCGGGATCACTGGCAGGGTCGCCTGCGCGTTGCCCACCTCGGCCTGATACCGTTTGTGGACCCGGTCGATCAGCTCCGCCACCTTGTCGGGGTTGCGGCCGGGCGGGAACCCGCGGCCGTCGACGAACAGGCCGTCGAACCCGCGCGCGACGATCCGCTCCAGCACCCGCTCCGGCGCGACCGGGAGCCAGTCGTTTACGTCGCGCTGCCACATGTCGGTCTCGCGGCCCTTGATCGCCCCGTAGCTGAGGTGCAGGTGGTCGGTCATCACCGCGCCGCGGGCGTGCTCGTAGGAGGGCATCTGAAACAGCGCCGGGCTTTCGGGGCACGCCACATACGGCAGGCAATACACCCGCGTGACCGTCGGCGCACCCTCTTCGTTCCTCATCGCCTCTTCGACCCGTTTGAAGAACCGCTTGTCGGCCTGATACCTCTGGGCGAACAGGTCCAGTTCGCGCCGGCCCTCCCAGTTGAACGGGTTCAACCCCCACGGGAGCTGGTCGAAGCAGCCGACCAGCAGCAGCAGGCCCAGCGCCGGCGCGCGGAGCCGGCGCGTCCATCGGCCGGTGCGCGTGAGCGAGAACCGGTCCACCCACCAGAATGCCGCGGCGACGCTCAGGAACCCGATGAACACGACGATGCGGTTGTAGGCGCGAATCTGCGGGGTCACGATCAGGTTGAAGATCGAGCCGAACGCGCCGATGCTGCCGAGGAACACGAGGTACAGCACGAGCGCGGACAACGGACCGGCGGGCCACTGCTTGCGGAACGGGAGCAGCGCGAGCGCCAGGAGCGCCACGAACCCGGCCCCGCCGATCACCCCCAGGGAGGCCGCGCGCTCGCCCTCGGCCTGTCGGTTCGGGGTGTTGTACTTGGTTCGCAACTTCGCGAACGCCCCGAAACTGTGGTCTGTCGTAGGCAGCAGGAGGTGTGCGATCTTCAGCCCATAGTTGTCGGCCTCTTCCGGTTGGCGCTCGGTGAGCGGGTTCACACCGTACTTGGACTGGTAGAGGAACGTCGGCAGGTGCAACAGTATTCCGGCCGCGACCACCGGCAGCAGCAGCAGCCCAGCGGACGCCGCCCCGCGCCAGGTCCGGTAAACGAGCCAGGCGTACGCACCCGCGAACGCGATCAGCGCGCAGGCGAAGAACGCGTAGTACGCGCCGGCCGCGGCCGTCACCGCGCCGAGCGCGACCCACCACACCGACACCCACGACAGCAGATTCCACCGGCGCGAGCCGTCGGCGCGCGTGGCGAAGAACGGCAGCGCGCCCTTGCACAGCGCCAGCGCCGGCACGATCGACACCGGCACCCACCAGTATGCGGCGAGGAAGTAGTGGTAGTGGTAGCGCTCCTGGTGAAACGGCTGGAAGGCGTAGAGCAGGGCACCCACCGCGGACGCCGGGAGCGACAGCTTCAGCCACCGCAGCACCCACATCGAGGTGAGCACCGTGAGCGGGTACGTCAGCAGGCTGTAGATGTGGTAGACGAACAGCACCTCGGAGGTGAATCGGCCGATCAGCCACAGGAACTTGAAGTGGACGAAATCGATGATGGGGAAGTCGTACAACTCCTGCTGGCCCGGCGCGCCGAGCCGCGGGTTCTCCCAGTGTGAGCCGGTCTCGATGGTCGTGCGCACCAGCGGCAGGTACAGCATCGAATCGAGGTCGTAGTAGAACGGGGCGCGCAGGTCGCGCTTCCAGAGCTGGAACGCGAGTACGATGAGTACGAGCGAGAGAACCATGCTGCCGACGTACCACACGAGCCGCGCCCGGAGTGTGTGCGGCGCGACGAGGTCCGCCGGGGCGACCGGCTCCGCGGGCTGATCGACAGGAAGAACCGGCTGCTCGGTCATGCGCGCGTCGCTCGGAGTTGCGGACCCGACACCACGAATAGTTAGGGTAATGAGTGCCCGATGTCACCCCTCGACGTAACAGCGCCGAACCTGATCTTCGGCTGCGGGTATCTCGGCAAGCGTGTCGCGGCCCGGTGGCGGGCGCACGGTCGCCGCGTCGCGGCCCTCACGCGCACCAACGCCGACGCGCTCTGCACATTGGGGATTGAGCCGATCACGGGCGACGTACTCGACCGCGACGGCCTCCGCGCGCTGCCGGCCGCGGGCACCGTGCTGTACGCGGTGGGCATGGACCGCGGAGCAGGAAGGTCCATGCGCGAGGTATATGTCGGCGGACTGGCGAACGTACTCGATACGCTCCCACCGTGCGCGCGGTTCGTCTACGTTTCCAGCACCAGCGTCTACGGCCAGACCGCGGGCGAATGGGTAAGCGAAGCGAGAGCGACCGAGCCGACCGAGGACAGCGGCAAGGTCGTACTCGAAGCCGAACAGCTTCTGCGCGCGCGACTTCCGGGCGCGATTATCCTCCGTTTCGCCGGCATCTACGGCCCGGATCGTCTGCTCCGCAAGCAACCGATTCTGAAGGGCGAACCACTGGTCGGCGACTCGGAGAAGTGGCTGAACCTGATTCACGTCGCCGACGGCGCGAGTGCCGTGTTGCACGCGGAGGCCCACGCCGCGGACGGCGATACGTACAATGTGAGCGACGGCACACCGGTGTCGCGCCGCGACTTCTACACGCGGCTCGCGCAGTTGCTCGGCACCGAGGCGAAGTTCGACCACCGCGCGGAACCGGGATCGCCCAACCGCCGCATCGACAGCGCGAAGTTCCGCGCGACGGGCTGGCAACCGGCGCACGCTACCTACGACAAAGGCTTGACCGCGGCCGTCGCGGACTCGCCGATGTAACCTCCCCCGACGTGAAGGTGCCTCATGTCCCGCTTTCTCGCTGTGGTCGCGCTCCTCTCGCTCGCCGCGCCCGCGTTCGCCGACGACAAGCCGGATCGACTCCACCCGAACGAGATCGCCAGCGGCGAATTAATGCTGTTCGACTACGAGTCGCTCTTCGGGTGGAAGACTGAAGGGGAAGTGACTGTCAAGAACGGGTGGATGATACTTGGCGGGACAAAGGCTTCGACGGCGGTTTGCACCACAGCGTTCCCGGCTTCCTTCGTGAAGATCGAACTCGATTACCCGGCGGACCTAGCTCAAGCCAAGCGCCCGCGCGTCTCGCTAACCGCCAAGTTCGACAACACGGACAAGCTCGACCGCGGGGTGACCGGTTTCGCATTGGGCGGTGATCGGTTGCAGGTGAAGATCAGCGTCCCGGCGGGCACAACGGTGCGCGTCGGTCGCGTCAGCGCGAAGCCCGCCACAAAGGACAAGCTACTTTTCACAGGCAAAGACCTGACCGGCTGGAAGGTGAACGCGGCGGACCCGAAGCGGATGGCGTCGAAGTGGGAGGTGACGAAGGCCGGCGAGCTGTCCGTCAAGAACGGGCCGGGCGATCTTGTTACCGAGAAAGAGTTCGACAACTTTGTGTTGCAGTTCGAGTGCAAGACCAACGGTAAGGCGCTCAACAGCGGGTTCTTCTTCCGCTGCATCCCGGGGCAGTACCAGAACGGGTACGAGGCACAGATTCAAAACGCCTTCAAGGACGACGACCGCACCAAGCCCGCGGACTTCGGCACGGGCGCGATCTACCGCCGAATCGCGGCTCGGAAGGTGGTGAGCAATGATAACGAGTGGTTCACGATGACCGTCGTTGCCAATGGCAAGCACATCGCGACGTGGGTGAACGGCTATCAGGTGGTCGACTGGACCGACGACCGCAAGGAGAACGACAACCCGCGGCAGGGCTACCGGGCCGCGAAGGGGCCGATCTCGATCCAGGGCCACGACCTCACCACAGACATCCTGTTCCGCAACATCCGCATCACGGAACTCAAGTAGGCGAACGGCCGGTGTCAGCCGGCCGGTGAGACGCAGGGGCATCGGCGGGTTATCAGGGCTCACCGGCCGGCAGACACCGGCCGCTCGCCAGG
>SXGT01281866.1_pt1 | contig 12106 bp, 9 predicted proteins | sample 3176221 | NCBI WGS metagenome assembly SXGT01 (sample SAMN11356862, study PRJNA531348) | freshwater metagenome | isolation source: freshwater sample F1-120 | place: China: Fuxian Lake, Yuxi | collected 2017-12-25
ATCGCCGGGAACGTGAACACCAGCGCTGCCACAATAACGATGGTTAGTATCTTTTTTGTATTCATGTCAAACTCCTGTCTTCAAAAAAGAATGAATATTGACAAAGAATTATCTGCCTATATTTCGCACCTCCTTTCATCTGAAAAATTTGAACAAAAAATACCAGCCTGTTGACCGGTATCTGGAAAATTAATTTCCACAAGCCTGCCACCAAGTTTTGTGGCGATAGTGAAGGCGGCTAAGAGAAAATAAAGTGTAATTTTTTTGTTACACTATGTCATAAAAAATGTGTCACATATTTTATTGAAAAACAATCACCCAAATATCAGCCTTTGAGTTCATCCAATATTTTGATTGACGGATTTTGAACCATTTCTCATTATTTATAGTGTAGAAGAATTAGGATCATCGTCTCGCGGAGAATTAGATGAACACATTATTTCACGATATATTCACCCCAGGCGAGATCGTCATACTGAATGACATAATCCTCCGACATAAATTGTGCCAGGTCTGACCGCCCCTGCAGGTAATAGCCAAAGAAGGCCAGTGCAAAAAATGACATCCGGGAAACCTTCGCTGAGTCGTATACCATCATATGGTTAGAACCGATGAAGGAGATCATCCGTTTATCGGCAACGCCAAGATGGTTGAAGATCAAGACATTTTCTGCATACAGCTCATCCTCGGTGGCAACAATGATCAAGATGGGACGATCCACCGCTGCCAACCCCCGTTCACCAAATAACCACCATCCTTCACCTGCCATTGGCATCACAGCTCGAATACGTGGATCGGTCAGTGGCTGCCACAATCCATCCTCTGAGACTGTAATGGCTTTACCCGCATAAGCAGTGATGTCATCCCATTTATTCGCCGGGGTGCAACTAAAGGCGGAAAGCTCCCCCAGAATCGCTTTCGTGGTGGCATCAGGAGTTGGGCATTGGGCGAGGTAATAGTCAGGATCAATGCGCGCCCCACTCATTGCCAGGGAGTTGAAGCCATCAAAAGAGTACCCTATCGTACCGGCATTCTCTGCATCGATCAGACCATCCAATTCCTCGGGGGGATTGCCCCCCATCTGGTCCAAGGCAAACAAGATGTCCAAGGGTTGGTCGATCGCCCCTTTGTAAAACGCCATGTAAGAATCAATCCCATCCACACTCGTCCAGGCAAACCCATGACTTACCAGATATGGGGCAAAAATATCCGCCACTTTTGTTGATGAGAGAATTAACGGATAAGGCGCCTCCTGCAGATCCGGTTCAGCATCTCGAATGAATGTATTGTTGGCTGAGTCATCGGAACGCACCGCCGGATACCAAACAGAAATCTTCACCTCACGGTTATTGCGCGCCGAATCGATAAATGTATATTTTCGCTGTCCCACAGCATAAGGACCAGGCACTCCCGCTTCCGGCGCTTGGGAAGGTTTGGTTTGAGCAGGAATGCAAGCGGCTATCAGGCAAAGGACTACTCCGACCCATGCTAGGATCTTGATGTGTTTCATATCAATCTCCATTTCTTATGGAATGGACCAATGGATAAGCATCAAGGTGATAGCACGGTAAAACTCAAGCTGTTCTCGAAATTCCCCCACTCCACTCCATTCTTGATAAACCACTTATAGGCAACCGTATGTTTGCCGGGCGCTGGATTGGAAATACAAACATTCCATGCGCGCGCCTTTTTGCCTTCATAATCCATATCGAAGGTACCGAAGGCGGGCAGGTCAACGGCATAACCGTCGAAGGTCATACTCCACTCGGAACCCTCCCAACCCAATTCCAGGTCTTCCTGAGTATCGCGAAGCAGGGAGGTTGAGATCCAGAATTTTGTTAGATCCGCGGGAATTTCACAAGTTCCGTCTATGAGGGTATCAAAACCCCCGCAAATATCGTTGAAATTTGGAGCCTGGCATTGTTCCCACTCGTTGATGAATTCCATCTCCCCGATCATATCGCCCGGTTGTATTTTGGTTCCCGGCATTTGGCAGGATGCGATCAACATGGCAGCCATGAGCGAACCTAAGAAAAGAGTTGGCACTTTCATTCTATCCTCCGATCCTAGTCTGCTTTTTGATTTAAATTTCCCCCCGTCAATTGATTGAGTATTCGATTGTGGTATTTACCACAAATTAATTTTACAGCAAACTACGGAAATTACAACCAGCTCTCCTCCAAAATAAGTCTTCCAACAGGTTGTAATATTAGACCTCTTGCATAAGTATGCCATAATAGGTACATGAACTATGAAACTATCAAACAGCTCAAAGATAGTGACTTCAAACGGCTAACTGGCATCCAGCGTTCAACCTTCGAGCAGATGCTGGCAGTCATCAAGAAAGGGCTACGGAACTTCGGGAGACCGTCAAAACTGAGCCGAGCCGATCAATTGCTGATGACCTTGATGTACTGGCGAGAATATCGAACCGAATTTCATATTGCACAATCCTATGGCGTCAGTGAAGCCACTATTTGTCGTACCAATCGCAAGGTAGAGGATGTGTTAGTCGCTTTCGCCACGTCCATCCACATCGTTATCGATTTCCAGCGCGTACTGTCCTGATAATGTGCCATCGCTGTTGTAGGAGCGCAGTAGGATGCTCGCATAAACCCACAAGTCATCCCGATGAATTTCGTATTGGAGGATATCTAGGTGCGGGTAGAAAGTGTCCATCGTGCCTGCGTTGAATGGTCGTTCGTATTGCCCCTGGGAAAAACGGTCGCCTCCCCCCGCGCTTCGCTCGCTGGACGTCCGGGATGAATCCTGGTCCGCAGCCAATCCTTCCCCCTTGGTTGGTAGGGTAACAGGAATAGCCACCTTGACGCTTGCGGTCAATGATGGAGTGACAGTGAGCGGTTCAATCGTGGGAGTTGGCATCAGTGATTTACGGTATGGCAGGTTGCAACCCTGTGTCAGTCCCAGGATCAGGATCAGACTTAAGGTTTGTTTTTTGTAGCTGATTTTCATCGCTCTACTCCTTTTTATTTAGTCAATATTATTGCAATACCATTTCCAAAATTGAAATAAATTGGTAAGTAGACTTGACGCTACGAAAGCAGACCAAACTGCCAATAAGAGATATTTTCGTCTTTATTAAGCGCTTTCCCTGGCAGTTTCTCAAAGATTAAATCGCACTCGATAGTTTTTTGAAATGAAAATAGGATGCAAAAAGCATCCCACAAAATGGTACAAGAGAATGACTAGCTGGACTTGCTAGGTGGAGGTGGCAGCTGCGGAATGATCCAATTAATGAGGGCTTGTGGCGAACGGGTTTGGATGTAGATCCTGCCTGGTCCGGTAAGCTCAATCACTAGACCTTCGCCGCTAAACAGGGTTGATTTGATCCCGCCAACGCTCTTGGGCTGCACACCCATTGTCCCATCGAAAGCAACGAGATGTGAGGTATCCACGATATATTTCTCGCCCGCGCCAAGATGTTTCTCGAAGATCGCGCCGTAAGAGGAAACTAACAATGTACCTGTACCATTCGCTTCCAACATCGCAACTCCTTCAGCAGACATCAATGCTTTTACACTAACCTTCGCGGTTAGCTCAACACTGGATTCAGATGCCATGTAGGAACCTGATTGCACCATCAGCTTGTTGCCGCTCATTTCAATCACGACAATATCACCGGGCAGTTCTGGTGCAAGGGTCACCTCACCTCCCTTGGCAGACGCAACAAAGAAATTCTGAAAGAACGATTCACCACCCAACATAGCCCGTCCCAACGATTTTAGGATTCCCCCTTCCGCTTTGGTTTCAATATTTACATCACTAGACATGCTCACCATCGCGCCAGCCTCGGCGCGGATGCGTTCGTTCGCTGCAAGTTTGGCAATTGCCAGCGAATACGATGGGCGATTTATAATTTCAATTTCCATAGCGATTTTTCCTTTAAAATGTGAAGTATTAAGCGAATGGAAATATAAGACCTTCTTTGTCGTAATTCAAGGGGGGGAAAGCACCTATATAACAATATGGTTTGGAAAGGTTACACCAAGCAGCCTACTTCAGTGAAATGAATTTACTGCGAAGACCTCCTTGAGCAATAAACTCAAAGATAAGACCTAAGGTCTAATTTTCATACCTGTTAGGGGAGAATTTATAAAAGTACGTTGGTAGCAAGCGGGTAAAACGTTCCAATTGCACAACCAAAGAGTAAAATTTATAGCTAATATCAAGAAAAAATCACAGGTTGATTTGCAAGTTATTGGAGGTTAATAATGGCGTCAGAAACATCGACCAGTTTCAACGTCCCGCATGAACCGTATTTGAAGTTATTCTGGCGCTTCCTCAAATTTGGTTTGCTAGCATGGGGTGGTCCTGTTGCGCAAATCGCCATGATTCGCCAGGAATTGGTGGATGAAGAAAAGTGGATCAGCAATGAGCGTTTCAATCGCGTGCTGGCGGTTTATCAAGTTTTGCCCGGACCCGAAGCGCATGAGTTGTGCGTTTATTTTGGAATGCTTTCACGTGGGCGTATGGGTGCGTTTCTGGCGGGACTGGCATTCATGCTGCCGGGCTTTCTGTTGATGTTCGCGCTCTCATGGTTCTATGTTGCCTATGGCATCACCTCGCCGTGGTTTCAAGCCGCTCTTCTTGGAATGCAACCTGCTGTTGCAGCACTCATTGTCCGCGCTGTGCATCGCATTGGCGGTCATGCGCTTCATACAAACCGTTGGCTGTGGGGTATTACGTTGTTGGCAGGTGTTTCCCAATTGTTAGGCAACAAATTTCTCGTCACCCTATTGGTTTCGGGTTTCATCTATGCCCTTGTTCAACGTGGAAAAACAAATTGGGGGTATGGACTTGGACTTGGTTTTATCACATGGATGTTTATAACCGCGCTTGGATGGCTGCCCTGGCTATCATTACAACCTGTCACTGTTCTGACCGCAGTTAACTCGCCTACTCCTGGCAGTCTGCTATTCTCCGGCTTGCGTGCGGGCTTGTTGACTTTCGGCGGTGCTTACACCGCCATTCCTTTTTTACAAAACGACGCCGTTGAGATCGGAGGCTGGCTGACGAACGCGCAATTTCTCGACGGACTGGCTTTGTCCGGGCTGTTACCTGCACCATTGATCATCTTCTCGACCTTCATTGGATATCTATGCGGCGGAGCGTTGGGAGCGGTTGCCATCACATTTGGCGTATTTGCCCCCGCCTTTGCCTTCACAATGATTGGTCATAATTATGTGGAACGATTGATGGAGAACATTGCTGTTCACGCCTTTCTCGATGGAGTAACTGCCGGAGTGGTTGGATTGATCGCAGCAACAGCGCTTGGCATATTGAGTGAAACGCTAATCGGTATCCACGCCTGGTTGATATTCGCTCTTGGACTACTGGTGCTCTACCAATCCAAAGCAAAATGGACGATCGCCGCGGTGATTCTCAGCGCAGGTGTCTACGGTTTGATCTTTCTCAGATAAAAGATGGTTTGATTCGAAAAACGCAGACCTGTTGAGTCTGCGTTTTTCGAATCACAAGACTTTAGTTTGTTCTACCGCTCGAAGAAAGACGTGGTGCTTGGTAGGGTGATTATCCATTGCTTCATCGCATTCTCATAAGTTAACATGAACGATTACTTCCAGCAAGGCAGACAATTTTTGGAACAAACCGTGACATACATCCCTGGAAATGAAATGGCTTTCCAGGGTGGTCAACTTACAATTCACAGTGATGTGCATTTTGCCGTATAGCCGATGTCCCGGCCAGCGAATAGCAGTGTTATGAACATCGATCACGCTATGTAATGAGATGCTGTTTGCTTTAATTCTTTGTAGATTTCCAGATCGATTGTATCAATCATACTATGCCACATATTTACTACGGTCTTCCAAACAATGCCAAGACCACCAGTTGGGTAAAAAGTGGGCCTCCTAGCCAGAACTGCCAATGAGGTAAGCCCATGGAATGGATCTATCCAACCCTGGGTACCATTCTACGCAACCACGCTGACCCTCTGAATTTTATTGACTTCGAGGTCGCAAACATGGTCGTTCCGGTCCATGCAGGGTTGCATCGAGAAGAAAATGTTGCATTTCACAGGGACTTAATGTCAAGCTGGTCACCAAACCCAGAAAAGATATGCAGGATCTTCTAGAACAGCAGGTAAAGATTCAGACCTTTACAAAGTGGAGCAAGTAACAAACTAGTTTGCCTCTCCTATTGAGCTGGTAAACCAGCTGAGGAAAAAGTCTCATGTCCAGTTTTGGAATTGACATAAAGAAACTTACCTAAAAAATGGAGGAAGTGTGTTTTGCTCAAATATCAAAATAGATCACCAACAGACCTTTGATGTTGCTCAAATAAAACAGTGTTGAGTTTGTTGTATACCCTTAATTCGAGGACATTTTTAATTTAATTTTTAATACGCAGTGGGTAGAGCGTCAGCGATAGTTACTCATAGTCTTATCCAATTAAGTTTTGGATAGATTGCTTCAGCTCCATTAATGCAACTGGCTTGCTCATGTAATCATTTGCTCCTGCCGCAAGACATTTCTCACGATCGCCAGTCATAGCCAAAGCCGTGACTGCAATCACAGGAATCGACGCTATAGAAGGATCTTGATGTTTTCTAAGATAGCGAATGACTTCAAGTCCGTCTATACCCGGCATTTGAATGTCCATCAAGATCAGATCGGGTCGAATTTCAGTGATTTTCTCGAAAAACTCACTTCCGCTATTCACTTTAGCAGTGCGATACTTCTGAGATTCAAGGAAATCTGCCAGCATATCAAGAAGCAACAGATTATCATCGGTAATCATTATCAATTGGGCGGAGGTGTTTTCTGTTATGGTATCAGGCTGGGATGTAGGTACGTCTTGGGAGGGTGAAACAGGAGATTCTGTGATCCAAGGAAGGGAGACAATGAATCTGGTGCCTTCTCCAAAAACGCTTTCAACTGTCACAGTGCCTTCATGAAGTTCAACGAGACGTTTCACCAACGAAAGTCCCAAACCTGTGCCGGAATATTCGCGCGCAAGACTACTATCAATTTGGGTGAAGGGCAAAAAGAGTTTTGACAGGTGCTCAGGCTTTATGCCAATGCCCTTATCCCATACAATGATTCTCACTTGCCTATCCAATTTATCAGCCTCAATATTCAATCCCAATTCGCCCCTTTCAGCCGTGAACTTGATCGCATTACTCAGCAGATTTACAATTACCTGTTTAATGCGCCTCGTATCTACATCAAGGAAAATTGGCATAGCAGGTGAAGAATACCTGATGACTTGGCGTTTTTGACTTGCCATTCCTTTGGTTAATTGCAGGCTCGCCTGACATATATCTTCCAGTAAGGATGGCGAAGTATGTATTTCAAGTTTTCCAGATTGAATTTTCGACAAATCAAGAATATCATTAATAAGAGCTAGCAGATGGTTGCCGCTGTTTTCGATAATCTTCAGTGTATTTTTTTGTTTATCGGTTAGTTGTCCGTAGGTATTGAATTGCAACGCTTCGGATAATCCCAAGATGCCCGTTAATGGCGTACGCAGTTCGTGACTCATGCTAGCAAGAAATTCATCCTTAACTTGCATGGCAGTTTCAAGCTTAAGATTGGCAATACTCAAGCGGTCGTTACTTTCACGCAGGGCGCTTTCAGCATGTTTTTCATGGGTAACATCCTGCACCATGCCAATGATGCGCTCGACTTGATGATTTGCATCGCATTGAACGACAGCATGCGTTTTCAAATAACCGATACTGCCATCCCCACGGAGGATACGGTATTCGAGTTGTCCATACACAGAAGACCCGTTCAACAGTTCCTGCATTTTTTGTTTCACAATTTCAACATCTTCCAAGTGAATCCGACGCATCGAAAAATCAATGTTTCCAGTAAAAGAGTCTTTATCCACTCGAGAGATTTTATACATTTGGTTATCCCAAAGCAGCTGATTGGTTCGCACATTCCAATCCCATGTGCCAAGCTCAGCAGCTTGCGTAGCAAGTTCCAGCCGCTCGTGAACAGCAAACACTTCTGACGTCTGTTCTTTAACCCGTTGCTCTAATTCCTCAGTCAATTTACGGAATTTTTCTTCACTATTACGCAAGGCTTGCTCATTCCGTAGGTAAATCACAAAGTTTCCGATCTCCACAGATAGCGTTTCAAACACATATCGAGCAAAATTTGGCGTTTCAGCAAGGGTATGAGAAGCAAGATTCATGCACCCTACCACGTGCTCTTGATAGAAAATAGGTATACATGCCATACACATTAATCCTTCAGCCTGATGCATAGCGTTACGGACAATCGGATGATCGGAAGAGAAATAAATAGGTTCACCAACTAGAATCGTTTTTACAAATGGTGAATTTATTGTAAATCGGTCTAACATACTCACAAAGTTTTCCCCCAATCCCTGCTGATTAATGAGTTCTATATTTTTATACTCTTCATCGAAGAGATATAAACCTCCACTATCCATTCCACTTACATCAAGGAGGGCTTGTAAAAAGAAAGAAAAACCATCGAATATGGTCTCATAGCGCCCAACAGCACGCGCCAGGTCGCGCTGGACATATATAAGTGATTCATGGCGTTTTCGTTCGGTGATATCAGTCGCGATACCGGTTGTACGAACGACTGCACCTGTACCATCGTACACAGGAAAAGAGCGATCGAATATCCAGCGAATGGATCCATCGAGCCTGGCAATACGGTATTCCATTTGAGTTTCTGCACCAAGTGCTTGTTTTTCCAGTGCGTCAATCACGACATGCCTATCTTCCGGTATGATCGCGTCAATGTATTCTTGGCCGTTTTCGTATAAACTCTCAGCAGTTCGCCCCCAAATCTTTTCGTATGCCGGGCTGATATATAATATTTTTTGCAGATGGTTATCAAATATCCAGAATACTTCACCTATTGATTCAGCCAGCAAGCGGAATTTCTCCTCGTTTTGGATTAACGCTTCCTCAGTTTGTTTGCCCACAGTGATATCGTAATTGATACCCACCATGCGTAGAGGTGTTCCATTCTTATCACGGTATACAAGTCCATTCGCTTTCAACCAATGAACTGAACCATCTGGCCACAAAACTCGGAACTCTGTGTCATATTCACATTCACCACGTACAGCCGCGGCAGACACTTCGTTACTTGATTCTCGATCTTCAGGGTGAACTCCATGCAACCACGCTTCGTAAGCACCTTCAAACTCATTGGGTTTAAGCCCATACAATGCATACATCTGATCATCCCAAACGATCTCGTTTTTCACAATGTCCCAATCCCAAATGCCCATTTGGGCCGAACGGGTGGCAAGATCAAGCCGTTCAATAAGCTGTTGTTGTTTAATTTCCGTTTGTTTGCTGTCGGTGATATCCTGAATAATTCCATACCATAAGATACAGCCATCAATGTCACGTACCGGTGTAGAGTGCCCGCTGAACCAGCGAAGTCCTTTTTGCGGATGGGTATAGCGGAATTCCTCACGCCAAGGGGTCATGGTATCTGCCGACTCTGTGATGGTTGAAATTAGTAGTAGGACATCCTCTGAAACGATTCGCTCAAATACGAGCGACATATCCTTCGCCACATCTTCTGCGCTGATACCATAAACCTCTTCAATTGCAGGGCTTGCATACGGCATAGAAAAGTTTCCATGCACATCCCGTTTGAAAATATGGATCAACCCTGGCACAATGGCAGCAGTATGTTCCAATTGCTCTTGAAGTTTAATTTTTTGAATCATCGCCAATTCATCCTGTTTACGTTTAGTAATATTGCGAACGATCGCTATCACCTCATCAGGTCCGCTGGATGTCATACGGGCTTCATAATACTGGATACCCGTGTTTGGTATCGGAAGATTGTATTCAAATGTTTGCAGAGCGTCACTTATCAAAGTCTCTTGAATTTTTTGATCGATCAAGTCAGCAAATTCGGGCGGAGTAATGTCGCGGATGCGTTTTCCAATAATAGTCTCTTCAGTTTGAGAGTAGAGGTCAGTTATATCTGCCTTGTAATCGAGAATCAAACCCTTACGATTCAAACGGAACATCAGATCGGGAATGGCATTGAGCATTGCTTGCGAACGGGATTGGCTTTCTCGCAATTTTGTGTCAGTCAGTTTGCGGTCAGTGATATCTATGCTGATCGTGGCATAATATTCGCCACCTATTAAAAAAGCAGAAGAAAGATAATCATGCTCATTCATTTCAAAATGTGTCTCGAATATGCGTGGCTTCCCACTAATTAAGATCTGGCGGCAAATTTCCAAATACGGTTCCATAATCGCTTCACCAAACAAACTCAAAGCGCTTTGTCCGATTACGGCATTTGCATCGACCCCAAGGCTGGCAGCACCAAGTGGATTTATTTTGCTGATTTCCCAATCAACAGTTTCACCGTGTTCGTCCCGGATCAGTTTGTATATAGAGCTTTGCATGGGGAGATTATCGAAGAGTTCACGGAACATTTTTTCGCTTTCCTTGAGTAACTCTTCAGCCTGTTTTTGTTGGGTGACATCACGTACCAAGATAGAAACTGTTTTGCTTGTTTGGTTTGTATAATGAATCGGGGTACAGCGTGCATTGAACCAGCGCTCACCACCTGGTAGATACACCGGGTATTCCAGATTTTGAGGGATGCCACTCTCAAGACACAAACGGAGAAGTCTAAAGAAGGGGCGGCTCGCCTCCTCGCCAAATACCTCATCGAAACGCCTGCCAACAATATTCCCACGCGGCTGGAACAACATGTCTTCATTCGCGGTCCATACATTGAGGTATATCCCACTATCGTCTACTTCGAACACAATGTCATCCAGTGAGGTGACCAGTGCCTGCAATTGTTTTTCATTTTTGCGCAGCGCTTCTTCGTCCTCTTTGCGCTGGGTGATATCACGATAGTAGGTTACTATTGCGCCAAGATCTGGATCGTCAAGACAGTTAATGTTGGTTGCTTCCACCCAGCAACAGGTTCCATCCTTACGGGTAAAGCGCACCTGAGTAATAATCTTTCTGCCAGGATGTGAAATAATTTCTTGAAAAGAATGTGCAACGGTTTCCTGATCATCCAGGTGCAATAAACTAAAAACATTTTGCCCAATTAATTCTTCAGGAGAATAACCCGACATTACATTTAGAGCAGGGTTTTCGTACAGAATCGTGCCATCTTTTGCAACCATCGTGATAGCATCGTTGTTGTACTCAACTAACAAACGCCAACGCCTTTCACTCATAAGCAATTGCTGTAAATCCCTTTTTTGTTTGGGTTGGGCTTTAGTGCTCATAACCACTTCTCCTAATTTTATTGGGCAGAATGAATTCAAATATTCATTTAAGGATGTTATTCAGTACGACTAAATAGCTACACGAAATTCCGGTCTAAATTGGTCTCACTAATGGATTGGAATATAACTTCAGGATTTGAGAGTAAATTGGTTTATGTGGGAGGCGTTTTATATTTGGACAGTAGCGATGATTTGATTCTGAAAGCACAAATAATATTATACTGGGTTAACCTTCTCGAACAATAAGCACATTATTTGTCCTAAATTTTATAGATTGACAAGTCGCCATTGAGCAAACACAGTCAAGGTTCTTCCAAAATACACTTACACAAACGTTGGATAGTTAAGAGATTCTTCTGCCAACGATAGTAATAATACTTCCATACTGCATTCATGCTCATCTTCTTACAGCAAGTACTAATTTCCGCAAAATAGTAACGCTCAATCTTGTCTTTGGGCTTGCAACGAAAGGCTGCACCGTACATATGATCGATTGTCCTACCCGCCAGACATTTCTCAGATCCTTAAAAAGTTACCAAAAATTAGATCCAACGCCAAGAACCTGACATATTTAATCTTCTTAAGATTTCTATCTACGAACAGATTCTGATTATAAGCATAAAAATTCAATTCAATCAGCGATCTACTTCACAAATAGTACTGATTGCTAAATTCATTCGAAAGTTATTAATCGGTATACAACTGCTCTTGTGCGACGGTTTGGATAAGGATGACCTTCATCGGGCGATCACCCTTGCCGCCGGTCTGCTCGTCAAGCGCTGATCTCGGTTTACAGCCTCCAGTTATCTGCCGGGCTGGCTCTGCGATGCGCCTGTTCCACGTCCACATC
>SXGT01366287.1_pt1 | contig 12106 bp, 8 predicted proteins | sample 3176221 | NCBI WGS metagenome assembly SXGT01 (sample SAMN11356862, study PRJNA531348) | freshwater metagenome | isolation source: freshwater sample F1-120 | place: China: Fuxian Lake, Yuxi | collected 2017-12-25
ACAGCAGTTTTACCTGCTTTTGCCAGTCTTTGGTTTTTATCAGCCTTTACAGCTTTACTTTTTGCAGCATGAACTACGCCGGGCATCGCTATAGATAAAACCGCACCAACAGCAAAACGACCGAAAAAGCTGCGTCTGGACAGCTCTACCTCATCCTGCTCGTTGTTATGTTCTTCTAAATTATGTCTCAGCATCCATAATCTCCTAATTTAATTCATTCCAAACATCAACAGCCAATAAGACTATATAGCCAATTGACTTTTAGTAATTATAACACCTGATCCTCGTTTGGAGGAATCTATAGGCAAATACAGCAAAAAACAAGCCATAACTCAACGCTCCTTCTGGGTTTATAAGCTCTCCTTTATCAACAATTGGCTTTTCTTATTTTTTCCACTCGGTTTACTGATCTCTCGCCGATTACTTAGCGTAATAATCAAAATCTTCACTTTTTTTCAGCTTGAATTTGGGCTCGCCGTTAATATCAATATCCTGGATTTTTTCCCTGACTGGCTCAGGTTGGGCACGTAAAGCTTCGATAAACGCCTTAAACCAATCAGCTTGTTTGACGTTATCCAGGTCTACATCATTCAGGATATTGGTTTCATCCGGCAGACTGCCAAATTCCCTGGCTTGCTCCAAAGCCTGGTGACAGGCTTCAGCATTGCCACGTAATGCTTGAATGCAGGCCACATTGTAAGCAGCACTGCCTTTTTGAATTTTATTGGCTTTTTCGAAAAAATCTTCAGCCAGTTTATATAGCTCCATACGATTGGCCTCCGGACTAATCCGGGCTAACTCCATAAAAGCCACCCCTCCATCAATCGCAGCCCCAAGGTAGTTGGGTGAAGTCAACAAGCAGAAGGAAAATTTTGAAATTGCATCTTCATAAATTTCAATCGCTTCTACGGCCTGGTGAATTTTGGCTTCGTGTAACAGTGCAAACCCCCAGTTATATAAGGCCTCAGAGAGCATTAAATTATCGACGATCACGCTGGCAAAGCCTTGGTAAGCACCTTTATAAAGCTGTTCAGCTCTGGCACTGTCCTCAGATTTTCGAGCCTGACCGACTTGCTTGATAGCTGCATCCAGCGTTGAACGTTTTTTAAATGAACTCAAAATTGACATGCTGACTCCTCAATAGTCTGTTCAGAATTTGCTTGGGTTAAAATAAGCCAAAGTCTACAGCATACCTCCCCATAATCGGAATACAAATATGACCGACAGCCCTGAACTGGAAAAAGCCAAAGTAAATCTGGAAACCGCCCAAATCCCCTGGCTGGAATTACAACGTTTTTTCGCAGCTGGCTTAGCCATAGCAGTGGTTGACGAGCTGGATTTGGTCGATGTGGCGTATCAATTTGCTGCAGACAATAAACAGCAAGTTGAGAATTGGCTCAAAAGCCATCGCGTCATGCCCGTATCAGATCAGCAAGCCATGGCTTGGATTAACAACAATGCCGAAGTTTGGGCAGTGGTTGTCAAACCCTGGGTTTTAGTGCAAGAAGCGCATGGCAATCAATAATCACCGCTTTGGTGCAAACGCACCATTACAAAATTCTGATTTGGTGCAAGGGTGTTCTTTAATGAGCATCCATTCCTGGAATGCTAAATCCGACCCGACCTGACAGCCAACCCAGTCCTCACAAAGCGCTTGTTTTATAAGGTTTATCTACAATTCAGCGTTTATTGATCTTATTCACGCCTGTAGCTTGTCTTATCTTTGCAGTTATGGCTGTTTGGCATGGCTATTGCTGTATAGTGAGGTATGAATACGATGCCTACTCCCCAATATTTTAATGAAATGCACACCGAAACCGGTGTGGTGCGTGATATTTATCAATCATATGCCAGCTGGCTGGCACAGCTTCCGGAAGGCATTCTGGAACGCAAAAGTAATGAAGCTGAATTGTTGTTTCGTCGCTTGGGAATCACGTTTGCTGTTTATGGCGAAGCCGCCGGTTCCGAGCGCTTGATTCCGTTTGACATTGTGCCGCGAATTTTCGGTGCTGCTGAGTGGCGACGCCTGGAATTGGGCATCAAGCAACGGGTAAAAGCTCTGAATGCCTTTTTGCATGATATTTACCATGACCAGGAAATCATCAAGGCCGGTGTAATCAGTGCACATCAGGTGCTGGATAATGCGCTGTATCGCAAGGAAATGCAGGGTATCGACTTACCCAATCAAGTCTATGCCCATATTGCCGGTATCGATTTGGTGCGGGTGGCTGAAAACGATTTCTATGTACTGGAAGACAACCTGCGCACACCTTCCGGCGTTTCCTACATGCTGGAAAATCGCAATACCATGATGCGCTTGTTTCCCGAGCTATTTGCAAATCATACCGTAGAGCCGGTGGAACATTACCCGCAAATGCTGCTTGACACGTTGCGCGAGTCCGCACCCATTAATGTGTCGAATCCGACTATCGTCGTCATGACACCGGGTGCTTATAACAGTGCATATTTCGAACATGCGTTTCTGGCTAGCCAAATGGGCGTGGAACTGGTAGAAGGCCAGGATCTGTTTGTTCATCAACAAAAAGTTTATATGTACACCACCGAAGGGCCGCAACAAGTGCATGTGATTTATCGCCGGGTGGATGACGACTTTCTCGATCCACTGGCTTTCCGGCCTGATTCTGCACTAGGAGTACCTGGATTACTGGATGCTTATTGCAGCGGCAACGTTTCTTTGGCTAATGGCGTGGGAACCGGAGTGGCTGACGATAAAGCGACCTATCTATACGTGCCGGAAATGATCCGTTTTTACCTGGGTGAAACGCCAATTTTGTCGAATGTACCTACCTGGCGACTGAGCGAAACTGAAGATTTGAAATACGTGATGGCACATTTACCGGAATTGGTCGTCAAGGAAGTACAAGGCTCGGGTGGCTACGGCATGTTGGTAGGCCCGACCAGTTCGAAAGCTGAAATAGAGGCTTACAAACAACGCATTGTGGCTGAACCGGCCAATTTTATCGCCCAACCGACCCTAGCCTTATCGACTTGCCCCACCATGGTGGAATCCGGCGTGGCACCTCGGCATGTCGACTTAAGACCGTTTGTGTTATCCGGCAAGGAAATCCGCTTGGTGCCGGGCGGACTGACCCGGGTAGCCTTGAGGGAAGGTTCGCTGGTGGTCAATTCTTCACAAGGCGGCGGCACTAAAGATACTTGGGTATTGGAGGACTAGAATATGTTGGCTCGTACCGCAGATAATTTATTTTGGATGGCCCGACATATTGAACGGGCAGAAAACACCGCCAGGGTGCTGGATGTAGCGCATCGTTCGGCTTTATTGCCTTTGGATATCGAGGGAGCCGAAGCTTATCTTTGGTATGCACCCTTAAATATCACGGGTTGTGCGGCGGGTTATGAAAAAAAATATGGCTTGGCGCAAGCTGATAGCGTCACGCATTTCATGGCGCTGGATCCGGACAACCCTTCCAGCATTTATAGCTGTTTGAAACTGGCCAGAGAAAATGCCCGCGCAGTGCGTGGCGCGATTACCTCGGAAATGTGGGAAGTCATCAATTCCACCTGGCTGGAACTGAATCGACAAGCCGGGCAAATGAATAATGACAAGTTTTCAGATTTTTTCGAATGGGTCAAAGGCCGTTCGCACCTGTTTCGCGGCGTAACTTTGGGCACTATTTTGAAAGATGTGGCGTTAAGCTTCATCAAGCTCGGCACCTTTTTGGAACGAGCCGACAATACGGCGCGAATCCTGGATGTGAAATACCACATTCTGTTGCCCAGAGTCAGCGATGTCGGCGGCGCTGCGGATTATTATCAATGGGGTTCACTGCTAAAATCTGTCAGTGCCTTCGAAGCCTATCGCAAGATTTATCGTGACGTGATATCGCCGTTGCGAGTCGCTGAATTATTGATCCTGCGGGAAGATATGCCACGCTCCTTGCACGCCTGCATGAACGAAGTCGAAGCGGCACTGATCGATATAAATGGTACATCCGGCAAAGAGGCTCGCCGTCTCGCCGGAGAGCAGCATGCTGCTTTGCATTTTGGCTTGATTGAAGATGTATTTGAGCAAGGCTTACATGAATTTATTACTGATTTTCTGGCCCATACGGCGATCTTGAGTCGCGAAATTCGTAGTGCCTATTTGTCTCGTCGCGATCATTTTGAACCTGCATCATCAGTGCGCAGAGTCGCCGTGCAGATGCAATAACCGCCTAACCTGTAGAGTGCTATGACTTATTGTGTTGCCCTGAAATTGAATGCCGGCCTGGTATTTGCCTCCGATTCCCGCACCAATGCTGGTGTCGATCAAATTGCCTGTTTTAAAAAGATGCGCAGTTTCGTCAATCCCGGCGATCGAGCGATTATCATTTTGAGTTCCGGAAATCTTTCCATTACCCAGAACGCCATCAATTTACTCGACCAGCACGGACGCCATCCGGAAAAACGTAACATCTGGAATGTCAGCTCCATGTTCGAAGTAGCACAGCTCTTGGGCGAATCTCTTCGGGAAGTGCGGGTCCATGATGGACTATTTTTAGCTCAGAACAATGTCGATGCCAGTGCCAATTTCATTGTCGGCGGGCAAATAAAAGGTGAAGAAATGCGGTTGTTTATGGTTTACAAAGAAGGCAACTTCATTGAGGCCGGTGAAGAAACCCCGTTTTTTCAGATAGGCGAAACCAAATATGGCAAACCGATCATCGATCGCGTCATCAATCCGCACACCCCGCTGAGCGATGCGGTGAAATGCGTGTTGGTATCATTTGATTCCACCATGCGTAGTAATTTGTCGGTAGGCTTGCCGATTGATCTGGCCTGTTATACCAATAACAGCCTGGACATCAATTTTAAACAGCATATCACCCAGGATGATCCTTATTTTGCTCAGATCAGCCGACGCTGGAGTGACGGTTTGAAAGGCGTATTTGCTTCATTACCGAATCCGGAATGGCTCACGGATATCGACATGACCGGCCAGTTTCCGCCGCAGTATTGAACAGGATTTAAAAAGTGTCGCAACCGCGATACTCAAAGCAATAACCAAACCCGGCAAAATCATGACTATTCGCGTTGCCCTGCATCATCAATCCCATTATGTTTTCGATCGTCCCGTGGTGGCTTCGCCGCACGAGATACGCCTGCGCCCTGCTGTTCATAGCCGGACGCCGGTCACCGGTTATTCACTCAAAGTTAAGCCGGAAAAGCATTTCATTCACTGGCAACAAGACGCATACGGTAACTTTGTAGCTCGAATTACGTTTCCAGAACCGACCCATGAAATCGATATCATCGTTGATTTACTGGCCGACATGACCGTAATCAATCCGTTTGATTTTTTTGTCGAGGAATGGGCAGAGCATTATCCTTTCAAATATCCCGAGACCTTGCAGATCGAATTAGCTCCCTTTCTGGAAGTCGAAGCAGGCCCGTTAATGAAAGATTGGCTGGCAACGTTTCTGCGTGAACAGCCGGAACAAACCACCACTAATTTTTTGGTGAGTCTTAACCAGAAATTGCACGCCCACATTTCCTATCTAATCCGACTGGAACCAGGCGTTCAAAGCAGTGAAGAAACCTTGCAAAAGCAATCTGGTTCCTGTCGGGATAGTGCCTGGTTGCTGGTGCAAATGTTAAGGCACTTGGGTATTGCCGCACGATTTGTCTCAGGTTATCTGATTCAGTTGGTAGCCGATGAAAAACCGCTGGATGGGCCCGCCGGCCCGACAACCGATTTTACAGATTTGCATGCCTGGTGTGAGGCTTATATTCCCGGAGCGGGCTGGGTGGGATTGGATGCCACTTCAGGCTTATTAGCGGGAGAAGGACATATTCCCCTGGCGGTAAGCGCCACACCGGCATCAGCGGCACCGGTCAGTGGCATGACCAGTATTTGTGAATCTGAATTAAATGTTGAGATGGTGGTGACACGCATTCATGAAGATCCGCGCGTCACCAAACCCTATAGTGAAGAACAATGGCAATCGATACGCCAGTTGGGGCTAGCCATTGATAAGGAATTAAAAGCTGGCGATGTACGTTTGACACAAGGCGGCGAACCTACCTTTGTTTCCGTGGACAATATGGATGGCGATGAATGGAATATCGCGGCATTGGGCGAGGAAAAATGGCAATTGGCCAACAAATTGTTACGACGTTTACAATCCCGCTTTGCCCCGGGTGGTGCCTTGCATTTTGGTCAGGGCAAATGGTATCCCGGCGAACCTTTACCTCGCTGGGCCTTAAGCGTGTACTGGCGAGTTGACGGCCTACCAGTCTGGCACGATCAAACCTTGATTGCCGAAGATAGCGGTCAAATAGATGAACAATCTTTGCAAAGTTTTGCGGAAGCATTTACTACCCGCCTGGCACTGCATAACGGTTATCTCATTCCCGCCTATGAAGATCCGTGGCTGGCAATGGACGAAGAAAGCCGCTTGCCTACCAACATTGATTTAGACGCGCATGATTTGCATAAAGCCGGGGTGCGGAGCACGTTGGCCAAGCAATTACGCTCCGATTTGGGCGCTGTTAAAGGTTATGTGCTACCCCTAAAAGCGGTGGGTGAAAAAGACATCGTCTGGCAATCCAGTTTGTGGCCTTTAAAACATCAACACTTATATCTGTTACCGGGTGACTCGCCGATGGGATTACGATTGCCATTGAGTAGTCTGCCTTGGGTAGCGCCGGATGATTTTGAATTGGAGTTACCGCCTGACCCGTTTGCTGACCGGGAAGCGTTGAGCGATTTTCCACGCAATAAGCCAACACGTAAGCCCGATGACATAAAAGCCGATCCCACCGCTCAGCAGGTCATTCATACTGCACTGGCACTGGAGGTGCGAGAGGGCATTTTGTACGCCTTCTTGCCTCCGCTAACCAGTCTGGAAGCATGGCTGGAATTACTGGCCGCGCTAGAGGACTGTGCGGAAAAATTAAATCAACCTTTGCGGCTGGAAGGTTACGCGCCGCCGCGAGATCCGCGGTTGCTGTCTCTATCCGTGACGCCTGACCCCGGTGTCATAGAAGTTAACATTCATCCCGCTGATAGTTGGGATGCCTTGGAGTCTCGTACACAAACGCTTTACGAAGATGCCCGCCAAACCCGATTGGCCACCGAAAAATTCATGCTGGATGGCCGGCATACCGGCACCGGTGGCGGCAACCATATTACTTTGGGTGGTGCCACAGCCGCTGAAAGCCCATTCTTGCGGCGACCGGATTTACTGAAAAGTTTAATCAGTTATTGGCAGCAACACCCGGCTTTATCCTATTTGTTTTCCGGACAGTTTATTGGTCCGACCAGCCAGGCACCACGCGTTGATGAAGCCAGAGACGATAATTTGTATGAACTGGAAATTGCCTTTCAACAAATTGAAGAACACCTTTCCAGTGGTGAAGAAAGTGCTCAGCCTTGGCTGGTAGATCGCTTATTGCGGAATTTGTTGATCGATTTGACCGGCAATACTCATCGAGCCGAATTTTGCATCGACAAATTGTATTCCCCGGACACGGCTACAGGGCGTTTAGGTTTGGTCGAGTTACGAGCCTTTGAAATGCCACCGCACTACCGGATGAGTTTGTTGCAATCATTATTATTGCGAGCTCTGGTGGCGAGATTCTGGAAAACCCCGCATCGCAGCAAACTGGTGTATTGGGACACTGCCTTACATGACCGCTTCATGCTGCCACATTTTATTGAACAGGACATGCGGGACATTTGTCGGGATTTACGCAGCGTGGGCTATGCGTTTGATGACAATTGGTTCGCACCGTTCATCGAATTCCGTTTCCCGCATTATGGCAGTGTGGTTTACGAAGGGGTGGAACTGGAATTACGCCAAGCCATAGAGCCTTGGCATGTACTGGGCGAAGAAGTCAGTGGTTCCGGCACAGCACGCTATGTGGATTCCTCAGTGGAGCGCCTGCAAGTCAAAGTCAGTGGCATGATAGGCAACCGTCATCAAGTGGTCTGTAACGGACGTTTGGTACCGTTACATCCGACCGGTGTACCCGGTGAATTTGTTGCGGCCGTTCGCTTTAAAGCCTGGGCACCACCATCTGCCTTGCATCCCAGTATCGGGGTGCATGCGCCTTTAGTGTTTGATTTATTGGATAGCTGGAATGGCCGCTCGATAGGCGGTTGTACCTATCACGTCAGCCATCCCGGTGGGCGAAATTACGAAACATTTCCGGTTAACGCCAACGAAGCTGAAGCCCGCCGCCGCGCCCGTTTTTGGGAACATGGCCATAGCGCCGGACCCATGCAGGTCAAAGAAGAAGCGGTTAATCCACGCTTCCCTATGACATTGGACTTGCGTTGGCAACCCGAATAAACCATGCCTTTGCCTATCAGACATACATCATTTAGGAGTTAATATGATTTGTTCGACCAATTTGCCGCGTTTTGGTGATAAACAAAATTCAGCATTTTTTGAAGAATATCTGCAGCGTTTGTTGGAGCAACGCGATCGCAGCGGCCTGACCGAGATGATAGGCGGCATCGAAGCGCTGATGATCAGCGTCGAACCCGGTAACTCGGTGGAATATATTGCCGAGCTGACATTGATGACCCCTTATCAATACCTGGTCACACTGGATAGTGATCAGCACATGACCCATGTGATGCGCATCGACATGAATTCGCCGGATATTTTGCTGCGCGAAGTCAAAAATCCCGAGCGCACCGATATTTTTCGGAGTCTCAACGATTTGTACCCGGTCGGCGCGCAACGACCGCACAGCCGCTATCTGGGCGAGATTTTGCTGGCTAATGACCGGCACGCCGTGGTGGCCGAACAACAGCAACGAGAGTTTCGATTTTTTTCGGTTGGACAACTGGCCGAACTGGACTTGCCATTAAATGTCAGCATGTCCAAACCCTCGCCTTATACCCAGAACCTGTTGGGCTACATGGAGCGGCCGGTAGACGGTATCCGCGTCTATCAACACGGCGAATGTGTGATTCTGTCTGCGGCACAAGCGGCCAATGACAGAGGCAAGGAAATGCAGGAACGTCTGGGCATCAAAGATATCATCATGCCGATTGATCATCTGGCTACCCGGGTTTACAGTCAAAATCGCGAAGCTGCGCTGCTGGAATATCTGGCCTTATCCAGTTATTACTATTGGGGCAGTTACGATATCAAGGATCAGAACTCATCGACCAATGTGACCAAAAATGTCCGACAAACGCCGGAATCCATGAGCCCGGCCAAAGTGTTTACCGCCAATAATCATCCATATTGCGTCAATCATCTGGACAAATTACCCAGTCCAACTGAAACTTTTGTGCGCAACTACGGCCCACGCTTGCATCACATTGCTGTAGAAGTTAAAGACGGCCAAACTCATGGCAGGGAGAACATTGATTTCATCGTCGAAGCCATTGCCGCTCAAGGCAAAGGCTTTTTATTGGATACCGTGGGCTCTCGCGAAGAAGGTTTGAAGCAGATTTTTTCCTCGGCGTCGGATTTTTCGTCACTGATTATCGAATATGTTCAACGCTTTGGTGATTTTCAAGGCTTTTTTACCCGTGAAAATGTCGCGCTTTTAACTTTCGCTGCAGGGCAAGAGGAAGGGGTTAAGGGCAAAATTTAACTTGATCCCGTTACCGTTACCCCAACATAATGGGGTAACTAGAGAAAACTCAGACTCATGGTCTAACGGATATTTCAGCTGGTTTGTTGGCAGCCAGCTGATTACTTGCTGCAGAATTGACCAAAGTCGGTGCTTGCACTTTGCTCAACGCTTTTTTCAGTTGTTCATCCTGACCATAAATATCCGGATAGAAGTGCAACTGGTTTTCATGATCGACAAATGTGGTGGCGTAATAAAACAACACCGGCACTGAACGTTTCAATGTCACATGTCGATTTTTGGGAGCCGACATCGCTTGTTTGATGGATTCTCTGTCCCAGCCCTGTTGATCACCCAGCACAAATTCGGCTAACTGCTCTGGCTCTGAAACCCGAACGCAGCCGTGACTCAAATCCCGCCGTGAGCGACTGAATGCCGAGCGACTGGGCGTATCGTGCAAATAGACATCAGCGGTATTGGGGAACACAAACTTCACGCGACCCAACGGATTTTTCTTGCCGGGACGTTGCCGCGCCCGAATATAGCTGCCGCCACCTTGTTCGTCACTATTTTGGTGCCGAATCAGCTCGATTTCCTGACTGGCCAAATAGCCTTCGTTATTTGCGGCTTTGGGGAGTATTTCCTTTTGAAATATGGTTTTGGGAATATTCCAGTAAGGCATGAATTCCAGATATTTCATCTCTTCCCATAGAACCGGCGTTTGATTATCCGGTGACTTACCGACAACCACTTTCATGTTCAGCGGATTTTGGTCATCAACCGAATTAAATGCCCACAATTCAAAAGCCGGGATATTCACCACGATCATCGGTCCTTCGGTTACATCCGGAATCCAGCGCGCCCGCTCCATGGCCAATTCAATTTGCTGCGCTTTTTCGCCTGAAGAATGATTAAACAAGGCTGCAGTAGCTGGCCCGATGTATCCATCCGCAGCAAGACCTTGCTGTTCCTGGAGTTTTTTAACTGCGTCCACCAATTCGTTATCGTAACTATTGCCCTCGGCATTATTGTTCTCTTCCAAGACTTTCAAGGCCTTCAGGTGCTGGCGCAGCAGAGCCATTTGTGGATGCCGATCGCCAGGGCGCAGGGTTTTGCTCGGTTTAAATTCCTCTAAATCCATCTGGGGGTGTGATGGTTTCAGATTAGTTAATATTTTTTTCAACTGCTGATATTGGCGATTTTTAGGTTCAAAGGCTGTCACCAATTCGTTTATCGTTTGCGAGGCCAGATGTTTTTTGAGTAATCCAGCAATGTCAATGGGTGGTTTGGGTGCGATATGCACTGGATATTGAATGTCCCGCAAATCGACTTGGCCTTGTCGCAAATCATGTAAAAAACGCACCAAAGACACGGTCAAAGCTACGTCATGACTGGCGATCCTATTGCCATCCAGATTTTGCTCGATAATCAACCCTTTAAGCCTATCCACATCATAATTAGCCGGATTCAAGCCGTCGGCACTGGCATTGTTCAGGATGCTTATCAAATCGTTCAGATTTTTTTCGGAATGATTTTCGCCAAACCAGATCGGTTGATACTGGGTGCTTTGATAGATTTGATTGACAAAATCACTCACCCGACTGAAATCGCTACGCAATAACAGAGGATGTTGCTTGCTCAGCAAAATGGCCCCAATCGGGCTGCTCAGTGGAATAATATTCTCAGGTTCAGCAGTTGGGAGACTATTGATGGTAGGCACATTATTGTTCTGCTCAGGCGTTGCAATTTCCTGGCTCAAAGCAGGTTTGCTTCCGGCATAAGTCATACAGGCGGCCAACGCATAACAGGCGTAAGTGCGGCGTGAATCTTTTTGGGCGTGCAGTTTATTAATCATGTTAACGCGAAAAGTCCTCTAGGGTTATCGTGCCTGAGCATTCTCAGTCCAAAACCAACGGCAATATCGCCTGATTTTACCCTACTCTGAAAACATTTGAATCAATAAGTGATCAAAATCAGTGGGGTATTCAATTTCCATCCAGCTTTACCGGCCCGGCAATACCGGCGATGTGTTTGGATAATGTGATCTGATCTCCTGAAGTAACGGGTTGAACTCATCAACATCCACAGAGACAATCTGCCCGGTATTACTGGCAATATAAGGCTGCATGGCCGTAACCATAAACGGCAGAGTCAAACGTAGGTCATTGCTTTGCCCCAGGCTTTGTACGCTGATCTTCCATAATTGCTGCGGAGTCTGCTTATTTAAATAAGCGGTAGCATCATAGGCATCCAGCATTAAGTAACGTCGATACAGGGTATAGGACTCCACCCTTTGCGCGTATCCACCCACACCATACATCATTCCCATCCTGGGGTAATAACCATATCGACGCCCATAGTAGGGATAATAGCCATACCCCGTCCAGACCGGCACATCGTAAGAATATTGATGCACCTGCGGCTCACCTATCCCATAGCTTAAATAGACAATCACATCGCCAGCTTGTAATGAGGCTGCCTTGATAAAGCCACGTTTGATCAAGGCTTTTTCGACATGATTTTTGAATTCGATAAATTGTAAATC
>SXGT01275190.1_pt1 | contig 12103 bp, 8 predicted proteins | sample 3176221 | NCBI WGS metagenome assembly SXGT01 (sample SAMN11356862, study PRJNA531348) | freshwater metagenome | isolation source: freshwater sample F1-120 | place: China: Fuxian Lake, Yuxi | collected 2017-12-25
CCGAAGGCGGTTTCAGGCGGCGTGAACGAGCCGCCGCCGATCGAGACTTCCCAACCGCGGTCGAACGCTTCGGTAAAGACGAACGTCGCCGGGGCCGGAAGTTCGATCGTAAACGACGTCTCTTCGGGCCGAGGGCGATACGACGAGACGGGAACGGCCACGACGGCGGGGCGCGTCGTCGGGCGCGACGACGGCGCCGGCGAAGGCACGGCGAACGCAGGCGGAAGCGCGTCCGGGTTTTCGTAGAGCACGGCGTCCCCCGGAAGCGTCGGGGTGACCGGCGCGCGGCGGAGACCCGATGCGGCGAACGCGGGATCGTCTTCGAGCGGGCGCGTCGCGAGGAAGAAGCGGACACCTGCGACGTCGATCGCCGGGGAGCCCGCCGCGGCCAGGGAGAAGCCGCCGGTGCCCGCCGACGCCGTGATCGAGCTCAGGCCGCGGAAGTATTCGAGCGTGAGCGACGGCGCGGGCTCGCGATAGCCTTGAGCGTCCTTCAGTCCGTGGATTAGGCCGCAGTTCGGCTGGAACAAACGGTGAACGTCCGCCCGGGCTTCGGCCTCGTTCGCGGCGACGCGGGCGAATCGATGGCCGACCGAACGTTCTTCGAGCGCGCGCAAGGCGGGCGTCGAAGGATACGGATCCTCCGCTCGGATCGGCCGCACCCACGTGTGGAATAGGAAGCCGAGATCCGCGGCGACGGCGAGGCCGAACAAGACGACCGCGATCCGTCGGCGCGAACCGAACGCCGCGACGGCCGTAAGTCCGAGCAGGGCGGCCCCGGAGAAGCGAAGCAGGTCTTCGCGCAAGAGGTCGAGCGCCGGGCGCAAATGATCGGCGTACGCTGCGAGATCGCCGCCCGAGCCGAGTCCCATGAGTCGTTCCGCGCCCGAGCGGCGGAGGACGTCGATCGCGACGGAATCAAAAGCCGTCGGAGCTGCGGCGCCGAAGAGGCCCGGGACGGCGCCGACGGATAGCAGGACCATCGCGAGGCTCTTGCCGAATCGCCGGGCCGCCGGATCGGTCAGCGCGTCGACGGCGAATGCGAAGAGCGCCGCAGGCACGAACGCGAAGACGACCGCTCCGCGGATCGGGCTGCCGACGTCGAGGCCGAGCGCCGCCGCGAGGGCCGGGGGAGGCGACAAGACGCGCATGGCGTACGCCGTGCCGACGAACGCCACGGCGAGCAGTCCGATCGCGGCACGCGTCCGGCGAAGCAGCCCGAGCGGCGCGAGCAGGAGGACGATCGCTCCGGGATAGATCGCGAGTTCGCTGTGCGACGGCGTCCCGCCGTCGACGGTCGCACGTCCGTCCGGGCCGACCGCGCCGACGAGCAACGTCGCGGCGACGTGCCGGGCCGCATGCGCGGCGTGTTCCGGACCGGATTTCGGCGGAAAGGACGCCGGTCGGTCGTACGGATCCCCTAGGACGTTCGGCGCGCAAAGTCCGACGAAGGCGCCCGGCCTAAGGCCCGGCGCTTCGGCGGCGGCGCCCCGCCCTCGCTCCGAGGCGCGGCGAAGCTCGGCGGCCGGGAGGAGCAACGGCGACGCGAGCATCGCGCCGAGCAAGACGCCGAGGACCGCGGAGACGGCGCCCTTTCCGGCTAGGCGCGGACTGCGGACGAGTTTCGCCGCGAGGCCGACGGCTGCGTAGACGCCGGCGCCGAGGACGCCGAGGATCGCTAGCTGGGGGAAGCCCGCACAAAACATCATCGCGATCGAGAACGCGAGAAGGAGAATGCCGGAACGAAGTCGCTCGGAGAGGATGCGCTCGACGGCGCAAAGCGCGAGCGGGATCCAGACGACGACGTCGACGACGACGAAATTGAACATCCGCCCCGCCGCGTAACCGGAAAGCGCGCCGGCGAGGCCTCCGAGCGCCGCCGCGGGGATGCCGATGCCCGTGCTGCGGAGAAAGGCGTAGACGAAGATCGCCGCCAATGCGAGATGCAGCGCCGCGAGGATGAGCGGGGCGTCGCGAAGGCCGAAGAGCAGAGCAACCCAAGTCGGCGGATAGAAGACGCCCGTGATCGGATTGGCTGCATGCGGCGCGCCGCAGAGGACGTCGGGATTCCAGAGCGGCAGTCGGCCTTCCGACAGCGCCCGGCTGGTGTACGCGAGATCCGGTCCGAGCAGGTTGATCGGATCCGTCTTCGGGAAGTTGAACGGCTCCGCTGCGACGCGGGCGTCCGCGCCGCCCGCACCGTAGGGCACGATGCGTTCGGCGACGGGATCGGCTCCGGGAGGCGTCGCCGCCGGGTGTTTCGGAAGGAATACGCGACCCGACCCGTAGACTCCGAGCGCATAGAGCGCGGCCGCGAGCAGAAAGGCGGACGGCGCAAGAAGGTCGCGGCGAGTCATGGCGCGAGCGTAGGTTACGACATCCGGCCGCCGCGACCTTGCACGGAAGCGCGGGCCGACCGGAGTTTCCGGCCGGAGACTTCGGCGGAACAGGGGCCGGGCTATGCCGGCGGGCGGGCGGCGGCTCGCCGGACCGTCGCGTTCAGGGCTTGCGGGCGATGAGGATCGCCGAGTGCCCGAGCGGTACTGAGATCCGGCGGAGGACGTGACGTTCGAACGAGAAGACCGCCTTCAGGACGGCGTTCGAAAGGGGCGAGAAGGCGACCGAGGCGTTGGTCGTCCGGTCGTCCGGCGCGGGCGGGCGGATCGCCTCCTTCAGTTTGAGCAGAAGGACGGCGGGCAGGATCAGCGGAAACAGGAAGAAGTTGATGTAGCTCGCCTTCTCGACTTCGAACCCGGCCGCCTTGAAGAGCGTGCGAAGCCTGCCCGTCGTGTAGCGCCGGTGGTGATGGACCACGCGATCCTGATGCGAATAGAGGAACTGCCACGCGGGGACGGAGACGAACATGCGCCCGCCGGGCTTAAGGACGCGGAAGCACTCGCGTACCGCGGCGAGATCATCCGGGATGTGTTCGATGGTGTCGAAGGCGGTGACGAGTTCGAACGCGGCGTCGGCGAGCGGGAGCCGGGTCCCGTCGGCGACGAGAAGCCGTCGGAAACCGCGCTCGCGGCAATGCCTCAGGCAGGCTTCCTCCATGTCGGCGCCGGTCGCCGGTCCGTGCTCGGACAGAAACCCCAAGTGCCCGCCCATGCCGCAGCCGAGGTCGAGCGAGCGAACGCCGCCCTCCGGCCTGCCGATCCGCGGAACGACGAGGGTCTTAAGGAGGTGCGCGAAGATCGCGTTGCGGCCGAGGAACCACCAATGGCGTTCTTCGAGCTCGCGGAATTGATCGTAGGCGGCGGCTTCCATGCGGAAGGCCGGTCAGGCGCGCGCGCGGGCGACGACGATGAGCTCGTCCCACGGGTTCACGTAGAGGAACCGCTTCCGGAAGGGAGTGAGCAGCCGGAAGCATTTGTGGAGGATCGGATGGAAGCGTTCCATGCGGTCGATGACGAAGCCGATCGAGACGTACTTGCCGGCGCCGCGCTTGCGGGTCTCGACGACGTCGAATCCCGTGCGGTCGAGCAGCATGCCGAGGGTCGCCGCGGAGAAGTGGAACACGTGTTCGAGTTGCTTGAAGTGGGTCCACTTCCGCCCCATCAAGCGGCGCGCGAGCGAAAGCACGTCCTGCGTCTGGAGGACGAGATGTCCGCCCGGTCGGAGCATGGTCTTGACCCGCCGGAGGGCGTCCGTCGGATCGGCGATGTGCTCGATGACGTCGAACATCGCGACGAGATCGAACGGTTCCGTCGGCGGGACGTAAGTTTCGAGCGGTCCTTGCCGGAGGTTCGGCAGCTTCAAGACGTCGCGGGCGTGCGCCAAGACCTCTTCGCCGATTTCGATGCCGTGCGTTTCGAAGCCGCGGCGGCGGAGCTCGTCGAGGAAAAAGCCCGCCGCGCAGCCGATCTCGAACGCCCGTCCCGACTTCACATGCCGCATGACGACGTCGGCCTTCAGGGCGAACGTTTTGCGGAAGCCCTCTTGGTCGGCGGTGTAAGAGGCATAGCCGAAATCACCGGCGGACTCGGACGAGAAGTAGCCGGCGTTGTAGAGGTCGGGCAGTTTGTCGGCCCGCACCCGAGGCGAGGTGTAGCCGAGTCCGCAACCGGCGCAGAGTCGCACGACGAACGGCGGGTCGTCGACCAAGACGTCGCCGTCCGTCCGACCGCATAAGTGGCAGGGGACCGTCTCGAGAACGTCGAGACCGCGGCGCGTCAAGAGTTCGTAGGTGCGTACAGCGGCGGGCGTCGGAACCGCGGATGCGGAAGGAGGTGCGGTCGAGGCGGTCACGTGGTCGCCCAAGACGCCCTTAGCCGAAGTACTTCTGTTCGTCGGCGATCTTCTTATGCGAGTCGCCGCGGCCCATCAGGTTCTCGGCGGCCGTCAGGCCCATGCCGATCGAGTGGTCCATGTTGTTGTATTTGAAGAGACCCTGACGACCGGTCGTGTCCAGATTCTTGACGCCGGAGAGCCAGCCGAGGACTTTGTCCTTGTTCGGGCGGTAGCCGAGGTCGTACAGCGGATAGGCGTATCGCTCGCGGCGCGAGAAAGTCATCAGGACTTCGTGCTCCTTGATGAGGCCGATCTTCACGAGGTCCTTGACCGTGATGTCGCGGAGGTGCTTCTCGTCGCCGTTCCACCGCTCGTCGCCGTAGTTGCAAGTGATCTCGGCGCAGATGAGGGTCTTGTCGGGCGGTGCGGAGAAGGGCGAGAAGTTCTTGTACTCGGACAGGCGGTGGAGCGTGATGTCGCCTTCCGGCAGATAGATCCAGTGGTCGTCGGTGAGCTTCGGTCGGTCGAGCACGAGGTAGACGAACATCATGCTCCGATGGCGGAGTTTGTGCGACGCTTCGACCACTTCGGCTGGCGCGGCCGGCGAGACGCAACGCACCAAGTCCGTGCAGGAGATGGTGGACATCGTCGTGTCGGCGGCGATGAAGCGGCGTCCCTCGGGGCCTTCGACTTCGGCGCCCGTGCAGACGCCGTTCTCGATCTTGACCGAGAGGACCTTCGTCTTGACGAAGACTTTGTTGCCGAGCTTCTCAAGCTCCTCCTGATAGCGGCGGCAGAGCATGCCGATGCCGCCGCGCTTCGGATAGAAGAACTTCGAGACGAGGGTGCGCGGCCCGTCGGCGTCGGCCGGTTTAAAGAACGTCTTTTTGACCGTGTCCCACAACGAGAGGAGCGAGATGCGCTGAGCCGCCCAGTCCGCCGAAATCTCCGTGCAAGGAATTCCCCATGTCTTCGCGGTGTAGACCCCGAAGAAGATCTCGTAGAGCTTGCGACCGAAGCGGTTGATGACCCAGTTTTCGAAGTTGTCGTCCGGCGTCTTCTTAAAGATGCTCTTAATCTTGACCCAGATGTAATCCAAAGCGCATTTCATCAACACGAGCTTCGGCAGGCTCGAGACGACGTTGCCGCCGTTCAGCGGGTAGTTGAAGAACCGGCCGTAAAGAAAGATGCGCGAGAGGCGGTTAGCGGTGACGACCTCGTCGCCGAGCAGCGCCAGCACTTCTTCGTTCAGGTGCTTTTCGCCCGTGTGGAAACGGTGGGGACCGGTGTCGTAGTCGAACTCGCCCCATTGCGTCTTGATCGTGCCCGACGACGCGAGGCCGCCGACTTCGTCGTACTGCTCGACGACCGTGATGCGGTCGCCGGCCCGGGCGAGTTTGTAGGCGCACGAGAGCCCGGCCAACCCGCCTCCGAGCACGAGCACGTGCCGGGCGGTCTTGGTCGCCGCTTCCGGGGCCTTCTGGGGTTTGTCCTGCACGGTTTTTTCCGTCGATTGGGTCAACGCGGGTTCGTCGGAGGTGCTGCGTTGCGTTCGGATCGAGCCCCCTTTGCGAGCTTTGCGCGCTTCGCAATAGAAACAGACGCCGCTTTCCACGGCGGCGGTTCCGCAAACGGGGCACTTCATGCGAAACGGTTCGCCCGCATCTCGTTCCAAACGGCTTTCGGGCGGGAGAGCGCCGGGAGTTGAGCGGTGTCTCGGCGCATGTTCAGCGACGAGGTATTCGAAAGTACCACCGCGCTGCAGTCGCCCAAACCGACGGGGGTACGTCCGAAAGTCCGGACCTGACGGAGTTTCCGGCGACGATCCACGGCGAACTCGTGATTCGACTCTTGTCCGGCGCGCCGCGTTGACGACGAGGGGGGCGGGGGTAACGTTCGCGCCTGCCGATCCGGCCGACGCCGCCGGTCCCTGAGACCCGATTGCTCAAGCTGTTCGCTACCAGCATCCGCTACCGAGAGCTCTTAGCCGCCTTCGTCGGGCGAGAGCTCCGCGCTCGTTATCGGGGCTCGTTCCTCGGCGGGTTCTGGCTCCTCCTGCAGCCGGTGATCTTCCTCGCCGTCTACTACGTCGTGTTCGTCGAAATGATGAACGCGAACCTCTTTACGGCGAGCGACGTACCGGACGGGCCGCTGACCGACGTCCAACAGCTTTACGCGCGAGAGTCCGGCAAGGTCACGGCGCTGTCGATGTTCGTGGCGATGATCCCGTGGCAGGGCTTGCAGGAATGCGTCGGGCGGTCGGCGACGACGATTTCGGACAACGGGAACTTGATCAAGAAGATCTCCTTCCCGTCCGAACTCCTGCCCGTCTACATCATGCTCTACAACCTCTTCAACGTGGTCGTAGGGCTCGCGGTGTTTACGATCGCCGCCTACCTCTCGCTCGGCATCTGGCCCTCGCTGCAGTACCTCTGGCTTCTGCCGGTGATCCTCGTCTTGCAGGGGATGTTCATGCTCGGGCTCGGACTTCTCTTGTCCGCCACGACGGTGTTCCTCCGCGACTTGGTGCAACTCGTTCCGATGGCGATGACCGTTTGGTTCTTCATTACGCCGATCATCTTCTGGAAGACGCCGAAGCCCGAATACCAGTGGATCATGGACTGGAATCCGGCGCGCTATCTGATGGATCTCTATCGGACGGTGTTCATCTTCCCGCCGGGCGTCCTTAGGGGCAGCGTGGCGGGCGAGATCCCGTGGCGCACGCTCGGGATCTTCGGCGGCACGTCCGTCTTCGTCCTCTTCCTCGGCCTGAAAGTCTTCCGCCGCAAGAAGTACGACTTCGCGGACGAACTCTGAAACTGCGAGGATCCGTGTCCGACGTCTCCGTATCCGTCAAAAACCTCGGCAAGCTCTACCGGGTCTACGGCGATAGCTGGTCCCGCGTCGTCGAGATGTTCACCCGCGGACGCGTCCGTCGCCACGCGGAGAAATGGGCCTTGCGCGGCGTCTCGTTCGAACTCGAACGCGGCCGCGCGCTCGGCATCGTGGGCGCGAACGGCGCGGGGAAGTCCACGCTGCTCAAGATTCTGACCGGCACGATGCGACCGACGGAAGGCTCGTACTCGGTCAAGGGCTCGCTCGGCTCGCTGCTCGAGCTCGGGGCCGGCTTCCACAGCGACTTCTCCGGTAAAGACAACATCTACATGAACGCGGCGATCCTCGGAATCCCGCGGGCCGAGGTCAAGCGCCGCTATCAAGAGCTGGCCGATTTCGCGGAACTCGGCGACTACTTGGACCGTCCGGTCCGCACGTATTCGTCAGGCATGCAGATGCGCCTCGGTTTCGCCGTCGCGATGATGTCGAAGCCGGAGGTCGTCATCCTCGACGAAGTGCTCGCCGTGGGCGACCAGCACTTTCAGAAGAAGTGCATGGACCGCATCCGCGAAATCCGGATGTCCGGCGCGACCATTCTTTTCGTTTCGCACTCCTCCTATCACGTGCGGCAGATCTGCGACCGCGCGATTTGGATCCACGACGGACAAGTGGTGCAGGACGGCCCGCCGATCGACGTGACCGACGCGTACATGAACTTCCAGTACGCCTTGGCGGGCGGCCAAGCCCACTTGAAGGAGCAGAAGACCGGTCAGCCGTCGAACGCCGGATTGCCGCACCTGCAGGAGCTTTCGATCGTCCGGACGGTCGACGGCGCCGCGGTCACGACGCTCGCGACCGGCGAAGCGGCCGAAGTCCGCCTCGGTTGGTCGAACCCGTCGGGCAAAGGCAAATTCCACCTCGGCTGCATCATCATCCGCAACGACGACACGATGTGCTTCGGCGTGCGGACGATGGAACAGCTGCCTGCGCTCGAAGGTACGGGCGGGACCGTCGGGTTCCGTTTCGACAATCAACTGCTGGCCGGCGAGTACTACGTCTCCGGTTTCCTCTTGGACGACTCCTGCGACACGGTGCTCGATCAGCGCATCGCTTGGTCGCGCTTCTCCGTCAAGCATTCGGGCATCGAAAGCGGGGTCTTCCTGCCGCAAGTGAAGTGGCGCGTGATCGGGTCCGGCGCATGACCGCCGTCGACGGGCCGGAGGGCTTCCCTCCGCTCGACGATCCTGCGCTTTGGATCGCCCGGCTCGGAATCCGTCCGACGGACCGCGTGCTCGAGGTGGGCGGGGCCGCCAACGCCTTCGCCCGCGCCGACGTCGTGTGCGATCTCACGTTCGGCCGCACCAACCAACGGAACGGCGCACCGGGCGTCCTTCGACCCGGCGTCGTGTACGTCGAGACTGCGGCCGAGTCGTTGCCTTTTCCGGACGGCGCCTTCGATTTCGTCTGGTGCACGCAAGTCCTCGAACACGTGGTCGACCCCGTCCTTGCCGCGGCCGAGTTGTCGCGCGTCGCGCGCCGCGGATTCGTCGAAGTCCCGTCCCGCACCGGCGAGATGATGAACGGCAACCCGACTCATCGTTGGGTCGTGGATCGCGAAGGGGACGTCCTCGTCTTCCGGCCGAGGACGTTCGTCGAACATCCGTTCGACCATCTCTTCTACGGCGCGATCTTCCGCGATCCGGATTTGAGGCGCCGCGCCGAAGGGCCGCTTCGCGGCGAGCTGAACCACCAAATCCTTTTCGACGGCGCGTTGCAGGTCCGGGTCGAGCCCGTGCCGCCGGGCGCCGCGGCGTTCGACTACGAAGATCCGGTCCAAGCGGGTCGCGCGCACTTCCATTTCGCCCGCTGCTGCCTCCTCGGCGGCGCGGATCTCTCCTACGCCTTCACGGACGCGGAGGCGGCGGCGACGCTCTTGCCCGGCTGCGTCGAGGCGCGGCTCTTAGCTGCGGTCTACCGGGCGCGGGCGCTTCGTTTGGACGATGCGACCGAGGCGATCGCCGGAGTCTCGGGGCCCGCGGTAGACGCCGCGCGGCGATTGATCGCGGCTGCGCGGGCGGGGGACATGGGGGCGCTCGCGGCTTTGCCGGTCCCGCCCCCGATCGGCGCCGCCGGACCCGGCGCGGCTCCGGCCGAGGCGCCGCTCGTCTCGCTGGTCGTGCCCGCTCCGACCGCGGAGGGCGTGCGCGAGGCCGTCGAGGGCGCCGTCACGCAGGATTATCCGCGTACGGAGATCGTGGTCGCCGCCGGCTGTCCGGCCGAAACACGCGCCGCGCTCGCTTCGTTCGCCGGCATCAAGCGGCTCCGCATCGTGGACGCTCCCGGCCTTTCCGGCGGCGAGCTGTTTCATGCGGCGCTGTCTTCGGCGTCCGGCGCCGTGCTGGGAGTCGCGATGCCGGGACATCGGCACATGCCGGGTCACGTCGAGAAATTGACGGCGGCGCTCTACGCGTCCGGTGCCGATGCGGTCTACGGCGATCTCGTGCGCGTTGCGGACGGCGGGGTCGAAGAGTCGTCGCTCGACGGGCGGAACGCTTCCGTCGCCGTCTTCCCGTTTGCGACGCTGCTCGGCCGACGCGAGGCCTTCGTCCGCGTCGGGGCGTTCGGCCCGGGGGACGCCGGCGTCGCTTCGTGGCTGGCGCAGCTCGCGGCGGCGGCGCGACCGTTGCACGTGCCGGTCGTCACCGTCTCCGCTTTCGGGCCGAGGCCTTCCGGTGTTCGGGTGCTCGACGCCGCCCGCGCCGCTCTCCATCTCGACCCGACCGAACTCTTGCGCGAAGTCGTATCGCTTCACGCGAGGCTCGCCGCGCGACCCGCGACGGAAACGGGGACGCCGTGACCTTCGATCTCACCGCGGGCGTCGTCAATTTTCAAAGCGCCGCTTTGTGCGAAGGGTTGGTCTCGACTCTGCTCGCCGACACGTTCCGGATCGACGGCCGCGAAGCTCGGGTGCAAGTGATCCTCGTCGATAACGCCTCGCGCGGCGACGACCTGCGGCGGCTCGAACGGCTCGCGTCGGACCGCGTGAAGATCGTCCGCAACACCGACAACGTCGGCTATGCGCTCGCCAATCAGCAGGCTTTCCATGCGGGATCGGGCCGCCTCCATCTCGTCATCAATCCGGACTGCCTCGTGCCGAAAGGCGCCATGCAGGCGTTGGTCGACGCGTGGTCGGCGGCCGAAGGCGAGGTCGTCGTCGGACCGCTCGCATCGATGGACGAGGAAGGTCGCGTCCTCCTGCCGCCGAACGAACTGCCCGACCCCTACCGAGAACATCTGGTGCAGCTCGGCCGTCGGTTTCCGGTTCTCGCCGCCTATCACGCCCGACGTCGTGCGCGGCACGCCCACGCCTACTGGACGGCGGAAGCCCCGCTCGAATTGGACATGCTCTCCGGCGGCTGCTTCCTCGGCGGTCGTGAGACGTTCGCGCGTCATGGTTTGTTCGACGGCGGCTACCCGCTCTATTACGAAGACACGGATCTCTTCCGGCGTCTTCGTTCGCGGGGCGTGCGGCTCCTGCACGTGCCCGCCTCGCGCATCGTTCACTTCTTTTCGCGCTCGTCGATCACGCGCATGAAGGCCGCGATGACGCGTTGCGCCTACGGTGCGCGCCGCTATTTCGAGACGTGGTTCGGGCCGGCCGGATTGCGCGCATACGACGTGACGCGGACGCGCTCCGAAGCCGCCGCCCGCGATCACGAATGCCCGTGGCCGCTGATCGAGACGCCGCCCGGACCGCTCGCCCCGACGCTCGATCTTCCGAACGAACCCGGCGTCTATCTCGAGATCTCCGGCAATCCGCAGTTCACTCTCGCAGCCGGGATCTTCCCGAAGTCGACGGGGCCGTTCGCGCCGCCGGCGGACTTCTACGGACAGCTCGGGCCCGGGAACTATTGGATGCGCGCGGTCGACCCGCGGACGGGCGACGCCCTCCGCGTTTGGATCCTGCGCAAGACGGGATGATCAGGTGAGCGAAGCCCCTAGGACGCCGGAAGAGATCGACGCCGTGCTGTCGAAGGTCGCGGTGCGTTCCTACGCGCCGGGCGACGAAACGGCGATCCTCGACGTCTTTCACAAGGTCTTTCCGTGGGCGAACCGTTCGGTCGCCGAATGGAACTGGGAGTTCCGCGACAACCCGGCCGGCATGCACTGCTTTCTCGCGGCGCTGCCGGAAGGCCGCGTGCTCGCGCAGTTCACCGGACTTCCGCGGCGGGTGAAAGTCGGGGCGGAGGTCCGCATCTTCGCGGAGATCGTCGATTCGCTGTCGGATCCGGACTTCCGTCAAGGACTGAAGAAGCCCGGGCTCTTCGGCCAGTGCGTCTACGCCTACGTCGATCATTTCGGGAGGCCGGACCGAGAGACGGTCATGTACGGCTTGCCGAATCCGCAGGCCTATCGGATCGGGGCGCGGCTCTTCGGATATTCGCATCTGCATGACGTCGGCGCGTTGACTTGGGGACTGCGCGGGACGAACGATTTGCCCACGGTACGCGCGCTCGACGGCGGCAGGATCGACGAAGTCCCGGCCGTGCCGACCGACGTCGACGGCCTGTGGTCGCGCGTCGCTCCGGAGTACGACGTCACCGTCGTCCGCGATCACCGCTATCTGTCTTGGCGATACGACGCGAAACCGGGCGGCAAGTACCGACGCTTCACGTTGCGCGACGCCAAGGGAGCGCTGCTCGCCTTCTGGGTGGTCGTCGACCGTTGGATCGAAGGCGAACTTAAGAAGAACGTCTCCGCCGTCGTCGAATGGGTCGTGGACCGCCGTCATCCTTTGACCAAAGCCGTTCCCGAGCACGTGCCGCATGCAGCGCGTGCGGCCGGCGCCGACGAAGCGTGGTTCGTGTTCCGACCGCTTTCGGACGAATGGCGTCACTGCGCGGAGGTGGGCTATGTGCCCGCAGCGGCGCCGTTCCGGTTCGTCGCCCGGACGTACGACGCCGCCGTCGCTCCCCTCGACCGGCTGAAGGACGGCTGGTTTTACGTGCTCGGCGATTTCGACGTCGCCTAAGAGCGG
>SXGT01932917.1_pt1 | contig 12103 bp, 10 predicted proteins | sample 3176221 | NCBI WGS metagenome assembly SXGT01 (sample SAMN11356862, study PRJNA531348) | freshwater metagenome | isolation source: freshwater sample F1-120 | place: China: Fuxian Lake, Yuxi | collected 2017-12-25
CCTCGACCTGTTCTTCGGTGAGTTCGGTCGCCTCGGCGACCGCTTCGACCATGGCGTCGGTCGCGACGAAGTCGTCGGTGACGAGCGTGTCGGCGACCAGACTCGGAACTCGAATGCCTTTACGTTCGGCGTACCAGCGAAGGCCGGCGTCGCGCACGTTGGCGAACATCGCTCCGAGTCCGCCGGGGAAGAACATGAGCACGAGCAGGAGTCCGACGCCTTGGCTCAAGAACCACGCTTCGTCGGGGAGGAAGTACTCCGCGCCCCAGACGTAGACGGACCCGGCGATGGCGCCGCCGACCGACCCGAGGCCGCCGACGACCACGATGGTGAACAACGTCAACCCGTCGGCGGCCTGGAAGTTGCTCACGTCGAGTGACTGCTGCTGGTGAACGAACAACGCGCCCGCTACGCCGGCAATGAACCCGGAGGCGGCGAGCGCTGTGACGAACGTGGTTCGTGTCGGAACCCCGAACCCTTGGCCGGCCCGTTCGTTCTCGCGGACGGACACGATCGCGCGCCCCGTTCGCGAACGACGCAGACCGCGCGCGGCGACGATCGACAAGCCAAGACACGCCGCGATGAGGTAGTAGTAGGCGCGCTCGCTGTCGACGTTCAGGCTCCACAGCAGGTCGGGCCGATGATCGAAGTAGTAACCCGAGAAGGACGGCAAACGATCTTTGATGAAGATCGGCCCGTACTGGCTGTTGAGCAGATACTTCTCGGTGAGGAACGACAATGCCAGGGTCGTGATCCCGAGCGAGATCCCCTTGGCCCGCAGGGCCGGGATCCCGATCGCGACCATCGCGACCGCGCCGACGATGCCGCCCACCAAGAGGCCGACGATGAGGTCCTGGTCGTTGAGCGTGGTCATCGATGCGCCGGCGACCGCCCCGAGCGCCACGATCGCCATGTGGCCGAGGCTCACTTGGCCGGCCCATCCCGACAAGATCACCATCGAAACGCCGATGATGGCGAACAGTCCGATGAAGGCCATCAGGCGCGTCTCGCGATCGCCGTCGAAGACCAGCGGAAGGCCGATGACGGCCGCGACGACCCAGCAACCGATCGCCAGCCGCGCCAGCTGGATCGGCCGCTCGTAGCGAAGCTCGCGCGGGATCCCGCGGATCTCCTGCACGGTTTGCCACGTCGAGATCGCGCCGGCGCCAACGCGGCTCCCGCGCTGCTCGCGGATGAAGAAGACCCCGAAGATGATGAGGAGGGCGGTCGAGGCCGATCGGTAGGCGTCGACGTTCCAGTCGAACTTGATGGTCTGGTCGACCAGTCCGAACCCGATCGCGGCGGCGACGATGGTCGGAATTCGATCCAGTCGACCGATGACGACCGCACCGAGTGCGATGAGCAACAAGTCGATGGCGAGCTGGCCTCGTTGGAAGCCGACGAGCCCGGTGTTGAGCCAGTAGGCGACGTAGGCGAGGGCGGCGGCGATGCTCCAGACGAGGGTTTGCAACAACTTGACCGGAATGCCGAGCAGCGCGGCGCGGTCGGCGCTTTCTGCCGCGCCCCGGAGTGCGACGCCGATCGTCGTGTAGCGCAAGAACGCACCGAGAATCACGAGCACGATCGGCACGGTGATCAACGCCATGACATCGTGCGAGTCGAACGTCGTGATGTCGACCTTGAACGACCAGCCGAACGGCTCTTCGAGCGAGGTAACGCCCCGATCGCCGAAGCCAAGCCACCCGGGAATGAAGATCGAGAAGCCGACGAGGATCTGCGCGATGCCGACCGTGGCCACCGTGAGGATGAGCCGCGGTGACTTGAAGAAGCGGCGTACGAAGAGGAACTCGACGAGGATGCCGAGCAGGAATGCGGCCGCCAACCCGACCGGGAAGGCGATCCAATAGCCCCAGCCCTTGCCGACGATGAGTGCCACGCCGAACGCGCCGGGCACCGCGCCGAGATCTGCCTGGGCGAAGTTGATGATCCGGTTCGTTCGGTAGACGAGCGCGATGCCGACCGCGAGCAACGAGAGCGTCAGCCCTTTGATCGCGCCGATGAGCAGCACGTCGTTTGCGGGCTTCCATCCGGCCGGATCGCTTGGCGCCAGGATGTGCATCACGCAGACGAACACGAACAGCGCAGCCAGCGGAGCGACCGCGAAGAGCGATGCGCGTAGTCGGATCACGAGCGACCGCCGAGAATCGCCCGCAGCGCGTGTGCCATCGCAGCCCGGGCGTCGGCGACGTCGAGGCCCATGCAGTTGCGCTGGAACGACCACGCTTCTTCAACGGTCACCAGGTGCGCGGCGGCCAGTGCGGCGTCTCGGTCATCGGGGTCAACCGCGGCGAGCTCGGCCGCGAACACGCGCTCGATCTCGTCACGTTGGACGGATCGCATCCCTGCGAAGATCTCCGCCAGCGGCTTGGAGAAGGGTTCTTGCAGCGCGCCGGCTCGTTTGACCGGCATGATCACCTCGAAGACCCGGACCCGTTGGTCGATCACGGCTCGGATCCGGTCCTCGAACGGCTGATCGACCGAGATCAGCTCGAGCAGGCCGTCGATTTCTCGACCGGTCCGCTCGGATGCGGCGCAGACCAAGTCGTCGAGGTCGTCGAAGTGGACGTAGACCGAGCGCACCGAGATGCCCGCACGATCCGCGATCTCCTTCGCCGTCGGTCGCAGGTTCCCGTCTCGCAGCCATGCCAGCAACGACTCGACGACGGCATCCCGGGTGCGGTTCGAGCGAGCGCTCCGGCCGTCACCTGGAGCAACTGTCGGGGGGACCGTCGCGCTGGAGGGCACGGCCGCAGATCCCGGAGCGATCGGTTCGACGGCGGCCACGGCCGCGCAACCTAGAGAACCTTGCACGACTGGTGCAAGAAGGCGCGCCGGTGAATTGGCCAGCTGCTGGTGCGGAGACGATCTTCGTCAGAAGAGCGCAATGGGACGCGAACCTCGGGTCCAGCGTCCGTAGCGCGGCGCATCGCCGTAGTCCCAGATCATGCCGTTGGCGCCGAGGAGCCAATAGCCATCACCGGTGGGCGTCGGCAAGATCGCGACCGCTTCGGTCGAGCCGATGTGCGAACCGTGGTTGGTGGCCGACCCGTACGCCGCGACGACGCCCTGCTCCGTCAGGAGCCAATAACCGCGTCCGTCGGGCATCGGGTTCAGGTCGACGACCGGGGCGTGAATCGAATTGGCGAGCGACCCGCGCCACCGCGCGTCGCCATAGTCGTAGACGTGACCGGTCGCATCGGTGATCCAGTAGCCGCGTCCGGTCGGAGTTCGTGCTATGGCGACCGCAGCGCCGCCGACGGCGCGTCGCGTCGGTTGACCCCAATCGCGGGCATCGCCGAACGCATGCACGTTGCCATCAGCGAGCAGGATCCAGTATCCGCGTCCGGTCGCGGTTCCTTCGATGTCGACGACCGCCGCCGTGCGCTGCGCGGCGCGTAGATCACCGTGACGGCGGGCGTCGCCGACGGCTGCGACCTTGCCGATCGCCGAGACGCGCCAGAAGCCCGCCCGAGTGGGCGTGCTCGCAGCGCCGGCGAGCGGCGGGGTCTGCAGCGAACCGGCCTCGGTGCGGTGGTCGTTCTTTCGGAAGCGTTCGGTGCGACCGTCGACCGACGCGATGCGATAGTCGAACGAACTGGGCGCCGGTCCGGTCGCGACGTAGGTGCCGTTGACCGCGGAGCCGCCGCCTGGAACCGTCACGGTGTGCGACTTGGTACCCGAGTCGGACCAGTTGCCCCATTCGTACATCATGCCGTTCGATTCCTGCGGTTCGATCGGCGCGATCGTGTGCTGCGAACCAGCGAGAACGGTCCGTTGGAACGGGGCGGTCGACGTGGCGCTGTCGACGCTCACGCGCAACCCCGTCGGCGTCGTCGTGATCGAGAGTGTTGCCGTCAGTGGGTCGAGGCGCAGGACCTGCGATGTCGTTTGTGCGGCGGAGTCTGTCGCGAAGAACTCGAGTTCGAGATACGACGGGTGGGCGTGATCGGGTGCGTCGAAGCTGCCCGCAGCGACGCCGTCGAATGTCTGAAGCAGATGCGCATGACAGCCACCCTGTGCAACGCAATGCTGCTGGCGAAGTTCCCATGAGTAGTTCGCTTCGGGCACGATTCCGTCTTGCGAGTCGAGCGCGACTCCGCTGAACGAAATCGTGTCGCCGACGGTGAAGAGGTCGTCGGCGATCAAGACGCCGCTGACCGAAGTGGCGGCCGGTGTGAGAACCAACGGGACCGGGGGAGTCTCGGCGGGATTGATGGCGATCGAATCGGTGTCGGTCGCGCCCGACCCGTCGGTGACTCGCAGGCCGACGATGACCCGCCCCGCCTCCGTGAACTGCACTGACGGTGTGAACGAGGTGCTGTCGTCGTACGCACCGTCACCATCGAGGTCCCACTCGACCGAGGCGATGCCGTCGCCGATGTCGGGATCGGTGGATCCGTTCGCGTCGAAGTTCACGGTGAGCGGGATCGGGCCCGACGTCGTGTTGGCGCCGATCTGAGCAACCGGTGGGCGATTGCCGACGTAATAGTGAATTCGGCTGATTCGGCCAGCGCCGGAGTCGACGACGTAGAGGTCGCCGCCAGGGCCGACTTCGAGATCGGTGAAGTAGCGGCCGTGATCCATGAACACGCGTCGGTCGTTCCAGATCGGATCGCCGTTCGCGTCGGCGGGAACACTCCAGACGCACTGGCGAGTGAAGTCCGCGAAGAACAGTGCGCCGTTGTACTCGGTCGGGTACCCGCCACCTTCGTAGAACGCAACGCCGGTGGCTGCACTGCCGTCGGTGCGGTCGCAGGTCTCGCCCGAGACGACATCGCCGTTGTGGCTGTAGGTGAACGTCGGCGCCGTTGGAGGATTGCCGATGTCGGTGTACAGGTCCTCGCAGATGTCCAGTGCGAGCGCGTTGTAACTGTTCTCCGGGCTCGCACCCTCATAGCACGGCCAGCCGAAGTTCTCGATGGTCGCGTCGTTCGCGTCGCCCACTCGATTGATTTCCTCCCACAAGGTCCAACCGACGTCGGCGACGTAGATCTCGTCGCCGCCAGGGCGGAAGGTGAAGCGGAAGGGATTGCGCAGCCCGTATGCGACGATGCTCGGTGCAGGATTGAGTGCGTCGGGGTTGACCCGAATCAGCGCGCCGTCGAGGCTTTGCGGATCGCCAGCGGTGCGGGCGTCTTGCGCTCGCAGTGCGCCACCTTCGGCCGTGGGGGCGGTCGGGTTCGACCCGCCCGGGTCGCCGCAGGGATTCAGCGGCGCGACGCCGAGTTGGCCGTAGTCGGGTGTATTGAAGTTCGCACCCTCGCCCGCGCTCACGTAGAGCTGTCCGTCGGGGCCGATCGCAAGGTGGCCGATCGTGTGTGAGGGGAATTGGTGGCACCAACTGCCGTCGGTCCCGTCGACGAGGACCAGGGGCGTGCCGGCGGGATCGTTGCCGGTCACCGTGAAGCGCACGACTTTCGCGGTGGTCGTGCAGCCGCTGGTCGTGGCTCCGGGTGGATCCGGGCAGGTGTCGCCCCAGAACGGAGCGGCCTCGCCGGGCGGCGCGTCGTACGCGTACGCGGCATAGACGTAGGGTCGACCGGTCGTGAAGGCCGGGTCGACCTCGAGTCCGAGCATGCCCTTGTCGGCATAGTTGAAGACCTCGGTGCGCAGATCGGCGAACGTCTGCGCCGTCGGGTCGCCGAGGCCGTCGAAGCGCTTGATGATGCCGTTCTTCTGGGCGACGAACACGGTGCCGTCGGGCGCGAACTCGGCTGCAATCGGGTTGGACAGCTCGCCATGGCCGCCGAGGACGAGTTCGAGCGCGAAACCGTCGGGCGGAGTCGGGTTCGGGGCCGCGTTCGCACGCGGGTTGTCGATCGGGCTCCACGCCACGGTCAGCACGGCGGCGGCGGCCGCTGTCCATCGGATCGATCGGTTCACAACCACTGCCTTGCGACTCGGGGCCTGAGGGTATGGGGGCGGGCGGCCGACGGGGCAGCCGCGCCCGATTGAAGCGCCGCCGGGCGCAAGTCTACGGACCGTTCTGCGCAGATTGCGAGCGCCGCCATATGCGTGGCGCATGTCGCATCGAGGGTTCAGCTCACGGGGGTGCCGTCGAGTCGGTGGACCGTGAGTCGCCAATCGGAGATCAGATCGAGGCTCACCGTGACCCGGCCGGTGACGTCGGCGGGGCAGTCGCACAGCGCGACGACGGCTTCGACCATCGCCTCCATCGGCTCGATCTGGTCGGGTCGCAGGGTGTCGCCGACGAGCCGCTCGGCACCCTCGCTCAACACGGCAGCTCGCGGTTCGACGGTGTTGACGCGAATGCCGGTGCCGTGCAGTTCGACCCCCAGCCCGTTCGTGATCCGGTTGAGCGCAGCTTTCGACGCGCCGTAGACCGCGATGGTCGATCCCTGCGGGCCCACCTCGAACGGGGGACCGTCGTTGTGTTTCGTACTGCCGCTCGACAGGTTGACGATCCAACCCTCGCCGGCCGCTCGCATCGCGGGGATCACCGCCTGAGCGAGATCGAGCGGCGCGTGCACGTTCGCCTCGAAGATGATGCGACGACGTTTCAACGCAAAGGTCTCCACTGGTGCATACATCGCCGCGGCCGCGTTGTTGACGAGGATCTCGATTGGTCCGCCGAGGGATTCGGATGCCTCGGGCACGATTCTTGCGCGGTCACCGTCGTTCGTGAGATCGGCGGTGATGATCGCGATCTTCGTGCCGAACCGAGCGACTCGGTCGCGCGTCTCGACCAACGACCCGGCGAGGTGGTCGTGGTGGTCGTACGTCCGCGCGACGATCGCGACATCGGCGCCTTCAGCGGCGAGTCGCTCAGCAGTTGCCGCTCCGATGCCACGACTTGCTCCCGTCACCAGTGCTCGGCGACCTGCGAATCTCGCCGCCATCAGGGCACGATGCGGTAGACGAGGGTTCCGGTCGCGACGAGGGTGCCTTCGCCGTCTTCGACGCGCACGTCGCTGAAGTGCAGATCGCGACCTCGTCGAACGCAGCGACCGATTCCGATGAGGTCGCCACGCGCCCGCCCGCAGTAGTTCACGGTCATCGAAACCGTCGACGCTTTGAGTCCCTTGTCGAAGTCGTGTCCTGCCCACACTGCGGAAGCACCAGTAGTGTCGAGCAGTGCCGCGATGACGCCGCCGTGGAACTCCTTGCCGTCGTTGGTGAGTTGTTCAACGAACGGCACCCGTAGTCGGACTTCGTCGGCGGTCCAAGCGTCGACGATGGTTCCGAGCGACGCGATGAAGTTGGTCCGCACCATCACCTTCGACATCCGCGCCCGCCACGCCCGTTGATCTTCATCGCTCATGACCATGGCCGAATGATGCCCGTGACCGGTGTCACGCGCCACTCCGGGCGGCGCCGCATCGCTCGCGGCGTACAGTCCGCGGCGTGCCTGGGCCACGCCGCGTCGTACTTTCGGTTCGATCGGGTCGGGTCAACGTCGTCGCGGGCGTGAGCGCAATTCGTGTCCGTGGGGCGGACGCGACGGTCGACGCGGATGGCAACGTCTACGTTCGCGCGGCTTCGGCGTCGATCACCGTCGAGTGCCCCGATGGGACCGACGTGGTGGTGGGAGCGATGTCCGGCCGGGTGGACATGAAGGGCTCGCTCGGCGCCGTGAGCGTCGCAACGATGTCCGGGCGGATCTCGATCGAGGCGGCTCGAGCGGCCGACGTCCGCACGACGTCTGGTCGGGTCGACATCGGAACCGTCGACGGCGCGGTGCGTTGCTCGGTGGTGTCGGGTCGCGTGAGCATCAAGCGGGCCGGCTCGGTCGACGTGTCGGTGAAGTCGGGGCGGGTCGACGTGCGCGACACCGGCGATGCGCGGGTGCACGCGTTGAGCGGTCGGGTCGAGGTCGCGGCCGGTGCCGGAAGTGTCGTCGACGTCCGAACGACGTCGGGTCGTGTGTCCGTGACCCTCCCGCAGGGTTCCAATCCGACGACCGACTTGAGCGTGCGCCGTGGCCGCATCGACAACTCGATTCCCGCCGCCGCGGCCGCGTCGTCGGGGCGGGTGACCGTGCAGTCGATCGCCGGACGAGTGAGCTTGGCATGGCGGTGAAGGCCGATGCGCCGGCGGTGACTGGTGTCGTGATGTTTTGCGACATCGCCGGCTTCACCGAGTTCACGCACTCCGAGGGTGACGCCGCAGCGCTGGCATTGCTCGACCAGTTCGAGACGATCGTTCGGACGGCGTTGCCGTCGAACGCGCGACTCGTGAAGTCGCTCGGTGACGGTGTGTTGATTTTCGTCGATGGCCCGGATGCTGCTGTGCGCTGTGCGCTCGAACAACAACAGCGCTTCGCTGACGCGACCACTGCCGAGTCGCCATTGTGGGTTCGGATTGGTGCCCACTTCGGATCGCCGCTGGTGCGCGGCGACGATCTCGTGGGGCACGATGTCAACCTCACGTCGCGCGTGGCCGCCCAGGCGTTTCCGGGCGAGATCGTCGTGACGGACGCGTTGGTCGCGGTGATCGACGCATCCGCCTTCTCCATCGCCGAGATCGGCCCGGTGTTCGTCAAGGGCGTCGACGACGCGCTGCGGTTGTTCCGGGTCGACGGCCATGCCCAGTACCGTGCCGCGCCATGACGAACTTCGACCTCACGGATCGCGTCGTGTTGGTGACCGGCGGCAACAGCGGAATCGGTCTCGGCATCGCCCGGTCGTGTGCAGCCGCAGGCGCTGACGTCGTGATCTGGGGCACCAATGTCGAGAAGAATGCGCGCGCTCGCGACGAGCTCGAATCAACCGGCCGGCGAGTGCTCGCGCAACAGTGCGACGTCGGCGACGAAGGCGCCGTGGTCGCCTCCTTCGCCGCAGCGGTCGATGCGATGGGAAAGATTGACACGCTCTTCGCCAACGCGGGTGTCGGTGGCTTTTCGCCCTTCACGCGGATGTCGCTCGACGAATGGCACCGCGTGCTCCGGGTCAATCTCGACGGAGCGTTCCTCTCGCTTCGGGAGGCCGCTCGCCACATGGTCGAGCGCGGTGGCGGCGGTTCGCTCGTGGCGATCTCGTCGGTGAGCGCCTACGACGGCGCCCCCGGTATGCAGCACTACGCAGGGGCAAAGGCCGCGTTGTTGTCGATCATGCGCGGGTTGGCGGTCGAGCTCGCGCGTCACGAGATCCGCTGCAACTCGTTGCTCCCGGGCTGGACTCGCACGGACATGAACGCCGGAATCTGGACCGAAGACTCGAAGATCATGCAGAACACGACGAAACGCACGCCCGTTCGTCGGTGGGCCGATGGGTCCGACATGGGCCCGGCCGCAGTGTTTCTGGCGGACCCGACCTACACCTTCCACACCGGCGACGCGATCGTCGTCGACGGTGGCTACACGATCTTCTGACGCTCGCGGACCGCGGCGATCAGAGACGCAGGTCGGTGCGACCGGGTGTCGTCGTTGGTATCGATCGCGTCCGACCTGCAGCCGGGGGGTTGCGCGCAACGCCGGGCGTGCGGCCCCGTTGTGCGCTGGGTCCGCCGCCGCTCGTCGTTGCGGTGCGCTGGCCCGCGAAGCCGCCCACCCACAACGCGATACCGCCCACCATGAGTGCGAACGCGGCGGGGAGGATCCGCGATCCGTACGCCGTCGCGAACGGCGTCAATGTCTCGGTTCGATCGGAACTGATGGCGCGCAGCGCCGCCGGAACCGCGAGATACAACACGATCGGCACGACCGCGATCGCCGCGATCCGACGACCAACAACGGCAACTGCTTGCCAGGGCTCGGGGTGAATCGCGACGCCGAGCCCGAAGGCCACGACGGCGATGACGGCGCCGACCAACAGCACCGTGTCGACACCCGCTTCGACCGGTTGCAAGCTCGGCAGATTGCTGACGTCGACGCTGGCACCGATGGGTTCGGCTTCGGCGACCCGAGCGCCGAGCGCCGGGTCGAACTCGGAAACGGTCTCGCGCACTGCCCGATTGATCGCTCGACTGTCGATCACGAACTCACGCTCGCGGTCGCCACGCAGGAGTTGTTCGTGCGCAGATTCGATCGTGGCTCCGAACGAGGTTGCGACCCGTGGATCCGCAACGACCGCGATCGCGATTCGTTCGACCTCGTCGGCCGGAAGTTGTCCGGCGAATTCGGCCGGGATCGCCCGGTCGAGCTGGTCGGCGATCTGGCTCGCCAACGAATCGGTGACTGCTCCGGTGTCGATCAGCGACGTCGCGACGTCGCGTGTCGCCGCGGGGTCGAGGATGGTTCGCTTCGCGCTGAACGCCCAGAACGACAACGACGCGGCAACGGCGCCGACAGCGAGCAGCAAGCGAGCGGGCCAGATCATCGGACGCACGGGTCAATATCGCACACGGGGCGCGCGATCGGGTGCCATAGTGATGCAATGATCTGGCCGCCGGTACTACGCGACGATCGCGTCGTCCTGCGCCCGATGCGTGACGAAGATCGCGAGACGATTTTCGCCGTTTTGACTGCCGATCCCGAGATCTCGCGCTGGACGCGAATCCCCTGGCCCTACGAACGAACGCATCTCGATCAATTCTTCGCAATGATCAATGCGTGGCACGCGCAACGCACCGACGCCGTGTGGGCGGTCACCACCCCGAACTGCGACGAGCCCTTGGGTTGTATCGGTGCCCATCGCATCGGAGGAGCGAGGCGCCCACGGTCGGGATTCTTGCCGGACGAGCCGGGCTACTGGTTGCGCGAATCAGCCCGCGGTCAGGGTCTGATGGCCGTTGCGTTGCGGCTCGTGTGCGATTGGCTACTCGACGAAGTCGGGCGGCCCGAAGTCAACATCCAGGCAAAGGTCGGTAATGTCGCGTCCCGCACGACGATCGAACGAGCGGGATTCGAGTTCGTCCGAACGGTGCTCGCCACGGAGATCGACGACGACCCTGACCCGGCGGATCACGATCGCTTCGTGCGGCGGCGTTGATCAGCCGTTGGGGGAGAACTCCTGCGCGCACTTTGTGATCGCGGGAATGATCTCGGCGACGACGGCAGGGTCGGGGTTCTCGGAGTCGCCAAAGCGTTCTTGCAGTTCTTCGGCCGAATCGACACCGACTTCGTCCATGACGCAGTTCAAGTAGTCGCAGAACCCCTCGGTGTCGACCGACGCACCGAGGCCCGGCGGGAAGATGTCGGGGTCGCACTCTTCATTGCCCGAACCGCCGGTGTCGTCGTTGGTCGTTTCGGTGTCGTCGCCGGTCGTTTCGGTGTCGTCGGCAGGGTCGGTGACGCCGGAGGTGTCGTCGCTGGTCGTATCGGTGTCGTCCGACTTCGGTTTGTCGTCGTCGCCGCATGCGGCCAGCGAGACTGCGCCGAGACAGATGATGGCGAGTGCGATGCGATTGACCTTCATGTCGGAACCTCCGATCGGCGGACAACACCAGTGTGCCCGTTGGCAGCCCGAGGGCGAGGGATGGTCGCCACGCCCTGGCCGTGACGGGACCGTCAGTGATTCGAGCCCTGGGAGCCCTGGGCGGCGACTGCAGCCGCGGCCGCGGTCGCTCGAATCGGATCGAGGTAGCGACCTTTGACGCCGCCCGGCCCGACCTCGGCCGTCGGCGCGAGTTCGGGGCCCAGGTCATAGATCAACGGTTCGCCGGTCGGGATGTTCAGGTCCAGCACCTCGTCCTTGGTGAGCCCGTCGAGATGCTGCACCAGTGCTCGCAACGAGTTGCCGTGCGCGGCAACGAGTACCGTGTGGCCAGCGCGCAGATCGGTGACGATCGCGTCGTACCAATAGGGCAGCATGCGCACCATCACGTCCTGCAAGCACTCCGAGCGGGGCAACACATCGGGCGGCAACGACGCGTAGCGTTCGTCGATCCCGGATTGCGCGTCGTCGATGGGCAACGGTGGCGGTGGGACATCGAAACTGCGCCGCCAGATCTTGAGTTGGTCGTCGCCGAACTCCGCCGCGGTCTGCGCCTTGTCCTTGCCTTGGAGCGCCCCGTAGTGACGTTCGTTGAGCCGCCAGTGGCGCCGGACTGGGATCCACGTGCGACCCATCGCGTCGAGTGCAAGCTCGGCGGTGCGAATCGCTCGCACCTGCAGCGACGTGTGCACCACGCTCGGCGCGTACCCCGCGTCGTCGAGTTCCGCGCCGCTTCGTGTCGCTTCGGC
>SXGT01620925.1_pt1 | contig 12100 bp, 9 predicted proteins | sample 3176221 | NCBI WGS metagenome assembly SXGT01 (sample SAMN11356862, study PRJNA531348) | freshwater metagenome | isolation source: freshwater sample F1-120 | place: China: Fuxian Lake, Yuxi | collected 2017-12-25
AAAGCGGGGCCTCACCGCGCGCGACGTCGCGGGCGCCTTCGCGATCCCCGAGCCCGAGGCCGACGCGATCTTGATTCAGGCGTCGATCGAGCACCAGCTCCGCAGCGACGTCACCGATGACGGGCTCATCGTCTACACCTCGAGCGCGCCGCTGCGGATCGACGCGGCGATCGCGCCCGGTCCGGCTCCGATGGGTCCCGCACACGCTGGTCCCGCACACGCTGGTCCCGCACACGCTGGTCCCGCACACGCTGGTCCCGCACACGCTGGTCCCGCACACGCTGGTCCCGCACACGCTGGTCCGGCGCAACGCGAAGAGGACGCCGAGCTCGAGGCGCGCTTCGCCGCCTTGGACGCGCAGGAGGCCGCCGCGCGCCGGAAGTCGCGCTGAGCGTGCCAGCGGCGCGGGAGAACGATCCGAGGCCGAGGCGCGACACGAGGAGCCCCGTGCGGCCGAGCGCCGCCTCTTGTCCGTAGTCCTCCCGATTGCTCATGATCACTCGAGGGTAGTGCTCCTGCCTTGTTCGCGGTCACTTCACCGCGAGAAAGGGGCCAGCTTGCCGCACAATGAGCGCCCGCCGCGCGGCGATTGGATTGCCCCGCTCCGGTGGTTCGCTATCTGGTGTCGGGCCCATGCCACTGCTCGCCAAAAGCCCGGTCCCGATCGCTGCCCTCATCGTGCTCGCCGTGAGCGCGGGTTGCCTGCCGGATCGCGACCGCAACCCGTATCTGCAGCGCGTGTCCGAGACGCAAGCCACGGTCGCGTGGTTCTCGGTCGGCGAGACGAGCGGGCAAGTGCGGTTCGGCCGCAGCCCGACAAAGCTCGACACGGCCCTCGATGCGTCCGAGCCCGGCGAGCGCCACGAGCTCACGATCACCGGTCTTTCTCCCGCGACGCGCTACTACTACTCGGTCGGCCCCGCTGGCGGCGCGCCGGAGACGGGCGACGAGGAGCACTACTTCGAGACGGCACCTCCGCGCGGCACGAAAAAGAAGCTGCGTGCCTGGGTCGTCGGCGACTCGGGCACCGGCGACGAAAACCAAGCGGCCGTTCGCGACGCGATGCGAGAGTTCATCGGCCCCGACCGGCTCGATCTCTTCATTCACGTCGGCGACATGGCCTATGAGTTTGGCTGGGAGAGCCAGTTCAGTCACTACTTCTTTGCGCCTTACCAAGGCATTCTCACGAACACGCCGGTGTGGCCGGCGATGGGCAATCACGAGGGGATCACCTCCGACTCGTTCACGCAGTCGGGCCCCTATTACGAGGCCTTCGTGTTGCCGACGCGCGGCGAGTGCGGCGGCGCTGCGTCGGGCACCGAGGCGTACTACGCATTCGACTACGCCAATGTCCATTTCGTCGTGCTCGACTCGAACGAGTCGCCGCGCGCACCCGAGGGCGCGATGCTGAAGTGGCTGCGCCAAGACCTCGAGATGGCCAAAGCGGACTGGCTCGTTGCGTATTGGCATCACCCGCCCTACAGCAAGGGCTCGCACGACTCCGACGAAGACGAAGAGCTCGTCGAGATGCGCGAGAACGCGCTGCCCATCCTCGAGGCCGCGGGCGTGGATCTCGTGCTCGGCGGTCACTCCCATATCTACGAGCGCTCGTTCCTCCTCGACGGCGCCTACGACACCCCGACGACGCGGCGCGGGCACGTCGTCGACGAGGGCGACGGCGGCGTCCTAGGCGATGGCGCCTACCTAAAGCGCGCCGGGCTCGTGCCGCACGAAGGCGCGGTGTACGTCGTCGCCGGTCATGGCGGCACCGGCACGAGCCAGGCCGGCCGCCACCCGGTCATGCTCCGCACCGAGCTCGAGAACGGCTCGGTCATCCTCGACGTGCACGACAACCGGCTCGCGGCCACGAACGTGCGCTTCGACGGCAAGGTCACCGACCGCTTCAGCATCGTGAAGGGGCCGGCGCTCGTGCTCGGCGCGCCCGACGGCGGCGAGCGCCTCGAGCCGGGGAGCCTCGTGCCGATCGAGTGGCGCACGCTCATCGACGGGGAGCCGCAGCCGGTCACGCTCGAATACTCGGTCGACGGCGGCACGAGCTGGATGCTCATCGCCGAGGCGGTCCGCGACGTCGAGCGGCACGACTGGACCGTGCCGGAGACGGACACGAGCCACGGCCTCGTGCGCGTGCGCCGCGCCGACGGCTTCGCCGACGAGAGCAACGGAACGTTCCGCATCGGCGGCTACTCGCGGAGCGAGCTCGAGCCCGAGACCGACCGCGCGCCCGTCGCTCCGTAGCGCGCCCGGCTCGGTAGCGTGCCGCCAAAATTCGCCTGCCGCGGCTCGCGCGCTCCGTCTATTCTGCGGGCCATGATCGTCGCCGCTCGGGCTCGCCGCCTCAAAGCCTGTTCCTCATCGCTCGCGCTCACGGCGTGGCTCGTCGCGTGCGGCGGCAGCACGTCCGAGCCTTCGGTCGACGCGACGGGGGCGGGCGCAGGTGGCGCGGGCGGCGGCGCGGCGAGCAGCACGGGGTCGGGCGCGCCCGCGACGCCGGATCCTGCGCTTCAGCCGGCGGTGACCGGCACCTGCCCCGCGCTCGTGGACGGCTACGCCGACTTTGCGCCGAGCGGGCTCTCGGCCCGACGCGTGCGGCTGTGGCTCGATCCGGCGGCGCTCGGCACGGGTGGCCCGCTCGTCTTTTATTGGCACGGCACCGGCAGCAAGCCCGAAGAGGCCGAATACGGCCTCAGCCCGACGACGGTCGCGGAGATCAAGGCCATGGGCGGCATCGTCGCGGCGCCCAAGCACGACCCGAATGCTGGCCAGTTTCCTTGGTTCCACACGACCGGCACCGGCCCCGACAACGACCTCCTGCTCGCCGACGAGATCCTGGCCTGCGCGACACGCGACGCCGGCATCGACGTGCGCCGCGTGCACGCCATTGGCATGAGCGCGGGCGGGCTGCAGACGACCCAGATGAGCTATCGCCGCTCGGGCTATCTCGCGAGCGTGGCGACCTATTCGGGCGGCCTCTTCGGCAATCCGCCGCACCAGGAAGACGCCAACAAGTTCCCCGCGATGATCTTTCACGGCGGCGACTCCGATCAGGTCGTCGTGGCCTTCAAGAAGTTGAGTGAGGCCTACCGCGACGACCTGCGAGAGACTGGCCATTTCGCGTTCGTGTGCGACCACGGCAAGGGGCACAAGATCCCGACCGATGCGCGCACCTCCGTCTGGCAGTTCTTCCAGGCTCACCCGTACGGCACTTCGCCGTCGCCCTACGAGGCGGGTCTGCCGGCAGGATTTCCTAGCTATTGCGGGCTGTGATGTTGGCCAATCTCATGGAACGACGAAGTACGCAGTCGCGCGACGTGACGGTGGGCGCGTTGCGCCGTCCCTCGTGCCGTCTGTCGGTGGCCGTGACGCTGGGACTGGCCTTGGCTCTCGGTGCGACGGACGCGCGCGCCGACGACGAGGACCCTTATGCCGATCTCCAGGCACCGAAGGCTCCCGTGAAGCGGCTCCCTCCCTGGGCGAAACCGCCGGTTCCGCCGGCGCCTGCTGCGCCCAAGGTACCGGCCGCGCCGCCGGCAGCCGCCGTTCCGCCCGCAGCCGCCGTTCCGCCCCCAGCGCCCAAGGTCCCGGCCGCGCCGACGGAGATCGCCGACGACTATGGCGAGAGCGAGCCCGAGGGCGCGGCGCAGCCGACACCTGCCGCGAAGGCCGAGCCGCCGCAGCCTCCGCCTGCTGCCGCCACCGCCGCGCCGGCGAAACCTGCCGAGTCGGCGAGCGCCACTGCGGGCTATTCCTGGGCTGAGCGCTTCGATCCGGCGGCGATGCCGCTTTCCGTGTGGATCGCCGGCGGCGCGGCGGTGCTCGGGGGTGCGACGGCGATCGTGACCGGCTCGCTCGCGCTCCACGCGCGCGGCTCATTCGACGATCTGAACGACGGCAGTGACGTCACCGAAGCGGAGTCGCTGCGCGCCCGCGGCGAGACCCTGAACCTCGCGACCGACGTCGCCCTCGGGGTCGCCGCTGCCGGTCTTGCCACCACCGCGACTTTGTTCTTCGTGCTCGACCGCGAGTCCGTGTCGACGGGTCGGGTCGTGCCGTGGGTCGGCCCCGGCGGCGCCGGCGTGTCCATGATCGCGACGTTCTGACGCCGCGGCCGCCATGGCGCGCCAGACCGCGGGGTTCTCGCTGTCGCAAGGCTTGCGAATCAGCCCGCGCGAGCGCTTTTCACGACTGGTCGCCACGCCGTCGTAGCGGTACGTCTCGCTCGTGGAAGCGGTGACGGACGTCGCTCTCATCGGTGCTGGCGTGATGAGCGCCACGCTGGCGACGTTGTTGTGCGAGCTCGATCCGTCGCTGTCGGTGATGATCTTCGAGCGGCTCGATCGCGCCGGAGCCGAGAGCTCCGACGCGTGGAACAACGCGGGAACCGGCCACGCCGGATTCTGTGAGCTCAACTACACTCCGCCGGCGCCCGATGGATCGGTCGATGTCGACAAGGCGGTGAACATCGCCGAGCAGTTCGAGATCTCGAGGCAGCTGTGGGGGGCGCTCGCCGCCGCGGGTGGATTGCCGGATCCGCGCTCGTTCATCCGCGCCATTCCCCACCGAAGCCTGGTGTCGGGCGAGCGCGACGTGGCCTACCTGCGCGCGCGGCACCGGGCGCTAGCCGGCTCGCCGTTATTTCGCGAGATGGAATACGCCGAAGACGCGCGGCGGATCGCCGAGTGGATGCCGCTCGTGATGGCAGGGCGGCAAGACGGACCCATCGCGGCGACGAGCGTGGCGCCCGGCACCGACGTCAATTTCGGGGCGCTGACTCGCGCGATGATCGAAGCGCTTACCCGCCGCCGCAATGCACAGCTCCACCTCGGCGCCGAGGTGCGCGCGATCGAGCGAGGTCGCGACGGCATATGGCGGCTCGAGGTCCACGAGGGAGGCCTTCCGCGGATCGAGCCCGCGCGCTTCCTGTTCATCGGCGCCGGGGGTGCGTCGCTGCCGCTGCTCGAGCTGACTGGCATTCCTGAGGCGGCGGGCTATGGCGCATTCCCGGTGAGCGGCCAGTGGCTGCGCTGCACGAACCGCGACGTGATCGCGCGCCACGAGTGCAAGGTGTATGGCCAGGCCGCAGGAGGCGCGCCACCCATGAGTGTGCCGCACCTCGACACGCGCTGGGTTGATGGCCAAAAGGAACTGTTGTTCGGGCCCTACGCCGGCTTCACCACCAAGTTCCTCAAAGCCGGCTCGTATCTCGACCTGTTTCGATCCATGGGCTTCTCCAACATCGGAGCCATGCTGACGAGCGGGATCGACAACATCGATCTCACCCGCTACCTCGTAGGCCAAGCGCTGATGTCGTCCGAAGAACGGATGGCGATTCTGCGCCGCTTCTATCCGGAAGCGCGCTCGGGGGATTGGGAGCAGCTCGTCGCCGGGCAGCGCGTGCAGGTCATCCGGGCCGACGAACACGGCCGCGGCGTCCTCAAGTTCGGCACCGAGGTGGTCACGAGCTGCGACGGCTCGGTGGCCGCGCTGCTCGGCGCCTCGCCAGGTGCCTCGACCGCCGTGGCGATCATGCTCGACCTCGTGTCGCGCTGTTTCCCTGAGCGCTTTCGCAGCGCGGATTGGCAAGCGCGCACTCGCGAGCTCATCCCGTCCTTCGGGAGGTCGCTCCACGCCGAGCCGGAACTCTGTGCCGAAGTCCGCGCGAGAACGAAGGCCGAGCTCTGCCTCTAAACAGGTGAGCCTGTTCAGGTGGAGCGGTCCATCGCCTGACGGTCGCCTCACCCGCAATCGCGGAGGAATGCGAGGAGCCTCCGATTGACCTCTTCCGGCCGCTCGAGGTGCAGGAAATGCCCGCAATCCTGGAGGATCGCGCTGGTGAGTCCTTTGCTATAGGCAGGCTCGAGCTCGCGGGCGAGCTCCGCGCCGATGCAGCCGTCGTCTGCGCCGTGGAGGTAGCAGCTGGGCACGCGCACGGGCTCGAGCACGACGCGGCCCGCGCGGCCGAAGAGCACCCTTCGTGTGGCGAGCGCGCGGTAGTAGCCGAGCACGGCATCGGGGTGCGGGCGGATGGCGGCCTTGATGTGCTCGAGCTCGCTTGTGGGGCAGGCGTAGCCGGGGGACCACGACCGCCATAGTTCTTCGACGAGCGCGAGGTCGTTGTCGACGAGCCTCGCTGTGCCGTGCGCTCCGAGCTGAAAGAGACCGATGTAAGAGGAGCGCCGGAGCTGGGCGGGGCGGAGAAATCGCAGCGCCGCCACGCGCAGGGGAGGCACCGCCAAGGTGACGAGGCCGCGCACCCGCTCGGCGTCGAGGGTCGCGGCGGCGTAGGCGGCGACGGCGCCCCAGTCGTGGCCGACGAGGAACACCCGCTCGTTCGGCGCTACGCGCGCGGCGATCGCGAGCAGGTCGCGGCCGAGCGTCCTCGGGTCGTAGCGGCCCCGGGACGACGGTGTGCTCGGGGCGTAGCCGCGCATCGTGGGCATGGCGACGCGGTACCCGGCCTGGACGAGGGCCGGCACCTGCTCGCGAAACGTGCGCGCACAGTCGGGAAAGCCGTGGGCGCACACGACGAGCGGCCCCTCGCCGTGCACCGCGCACGACAGGACGGCGTCGCCGGCATTTACCTCGAGGTGCGTCGTCGAGACCATGGCATCGGAGCCCCGCTCTGATTATGAACCCATCCGCAGACGGCACGCCCTTCGGGGGCGCACGAATCCGCGTCACCTTACCGAGGACTCAGGACCCGAGCGATGAACGAAACCGAAAACGCGCCGCGCGCCGAAGAGTTCGAGTTCAAGGCCGAGGTCCAGCGGGTCCTCTCGCTGGTCATCCGCTCGCTCTATCAGAACCCCGAGGTGTTCCTGCGGGAGCTCGTGTCGAACGCGTCCGACGCCCTCGACAAGGCGCGCTTCCTCGGCGTCTCGTCGGCCGCAGACGTCACGCTGTCCACCGACGAGGCGGCGATCGACATCCGGCTCGACAAGGAGAAGCGCACCTTCACGATCGAGGACAACGGCGTCGGCATGACGCGCACCGAGGTCGTCGAGAACCTCGGCACCATCGCCAAGAGCGGCACGGGCGAGTTTCTCGCGCGCTTCGCGGAGGTCGCGAAGAAGTCCGGCGACGAGCTCGGACGCGAGCTCATCGGCCAGTTCGGCGTGGGGTTTTACGCCGTGTTCATGGTGGCGAGCCGCGTCGAGGTCGACACGCTGTCGATCGCTTCGGGCGCCGAGCCGGTGCTGTGGCGCTCGACCGGAGAGGGGACCTTCTCGGTGCTGCCTGGCGAGCGCACGCGTCCTGGCACCACGATCACGCTCCACCTGAAAGAGGACGCCGCCGAGTTCGCCGAGAGCTGGCGCGTCTCGCGCGTCGTCGAGAAGTACTCGAACTTCGTCATGTTCCCGATCCGCCTCGACGGCGAGGTCGCGAACAAGTCCTCGGCGTTGTGGCGTCTGCCGCGCAGCAAGGTCACCGAAGAGCAGCACGCGGAGTTCTTCAAGCTCATCGGCGGTGCCACGGGCGGCGAGGCTCCGCTCGTCACGGTGCACACCTCGGTCGACGCGCCCGTGCAGTTTCACGCGCTCGTGTACGTGCCCGAGAAGACGACCCACGAGATGTTGATGCCCGGGCGGGAGAAGCAGGGCCTGAGGCTCTACGCGCGTCGCGTCCTCATCATGGAGAGCTTCGACAAGCTCATGCCCTCGTATCTGCGCTTCGCGCGCGGCGTCGTCGACACCGAGGATCTCGAGCTCAACGTGTCGCGCGAGACGCTGCAAGAGAGCCGCAGCGTGCGTCAGATCGAGCAGCAGCTCACGAAGCAGGTGCTGAAGGCGCTCGCGTCGCTCGCCGCGGACGAGCCTACGAAATACGCCACCTTTTGGAAGGCCTTCGGGCTCGTCTTGAAAGAGGGCGTCTCGACCGACTGGAAGAACAAGGACGAGCTCGCCAAATTGTGCCGGTTCTCGGCGCTCTTGTCCGACAAGGACAAGCTCGTGAGCCTCGACGAGTACGTCCGCGGCATGCCCGAGGCGCAGACGCAGATTTTCTATCTCACGGGCGTCGACCGCGCCCTGCTCGAGCAGAGCCCGCTGCTCGAGGCGTTCCGCGCGCGCGGTATCAACGTGCTGTTGATGACCGATCCGGTCGACGAGTGGGTCGTCAACGCGCTGGTCGAGTTCTCGGGCAAGCCGCTCGTCAGCGTGGCGCACGGCGAGGTCGACGTCGACGCGATCGCGCCGCCGAAGGACGCGCCAAGAGAGGACGCCGCCACGGACGAGCTGGTGCTCGCGGCGGTCACGGCGGTGGGCCGCGCGCTCGAGGGTCGCGTCGAGTCGGTGCGCGCGTCGCGGCGGCTGACCGAGACGGCGAGCTGCCTAGTCGCTCGCGAGGGCGACCCCAGCGCGAACCTCGAGCGACTCATGAAGATGCTCGACGAGACGGCGGCCCGCTCGCAAAAGCGCATCCTCGAGGTGAACCCGACGCACGCGCTCGTGCGCAACATCGGCGCGCTCGCGAAGAAAGATCCGGAGTCGCCGAAGCTCGCGTTCTATGCCGAGATGCTGTTCGAGCAGGCGCTGCTCGGCGAGGGCGTCGTCGAAGATCCGGCGCGCCTCGCGCGGCGCATCCAGGAGCTCATGCTGGAGTCGACCGAGCGCGCCACGCGCTGAGGCGCACCATGCCGATTCGCCTGCACATCAACATCGACCACGTCGCGACGGTGCGCAACGCGCGCGGCACGAGCTACCCGGATCCGGTCTTCGCGGCGCAGCTCTGCGAGCAGGCGGGTGCCGACGGGATCACCGCGCACCTGCGAGAAGATCGCCGCCACATCCAGGACCGCGATCTCGAGCGGCTGCGCGAGGCGGTCGTCACGTGCCTCAACATCGAGATGGCGGCGACCGACGAGATGGTGACCATCGCCGAGCGCGTGCGACCGAACGTCGTCACGCTCGTGCCGGAGCGACGCGAAGAGCGCACGCCCGCGGGCGGGCTCGACGTCGTCGGGCAGCGAGCGACGATCACGAAGGCGGTGGCGGCGTGCCAGCGCGCGGGCATCAAGGTGAGCCTCTTCATCGCTGCGAACGAGGCCGACGTGCGCGCCTCGCACGAGCTCGGGGTCGAGCAGATCGAGCTGCACACCGGCGAGTACTGTCACCAGATGGCGCCGCACGAGCTCGAGCGGCTGAGGGTCGCAGCGGGCCTCGCGCACGCGCTCGGGCTCGAGGTGGCGGCGGGCCACGGCCTCACGCGGCACAACGTGATCCCGGTCGCAGGGCTGCCCGAACTCGTCGAGGTCAACCTCGGCCACGCCGTCATCGCGGACGCCGTGTTCGTGGGGCTGCCCGAGGCGGTGCGCGACTTTCGCGCGGCGCTCGAGCGCGGCCTCGCGCTTCGGGGCGGCTGAGCGGCGACGGTGCTCGCGCTCGCCGAAGAGTGGGGAGGGGCCTCGTGATCCTCGGGATGGGCATCGACCAAGGCGGCGCGCCCTGCCCGCGACGCCACGCGAGGGGAGGGGCCTCGTGATCCTCGGGATGGGCATCGACGTCTGCTCGATCGCGCGCATCGAGGCGCTGCTCTTGCGATGGGGCGAGCGGTTCGAGCGGCGGATCCTCGGCGAGGCCGAGCGCGAGGCCATCAAGCAGCGCGTCGATCGCGCGACGGTGCTCGCGGGGCGCTTCGCCGTGAAAGAGGCCGCCGCCAAGGCGATGCAGGGCGGCGTCGGTGTCGGGTGGCACGATCTCGAGGTGCTCGGCCAGCCCAAGCGCGCGCCCGAGCTCGTGCTGCGCGGAGCGGCCGAGGTGCTCGCGCGGCGCGTGGGCGTAACGAAGACGCACGTGTCGATCAGCCACGACGCGGGCGTCGCGATGGCGGTGGTGCTGCTCGAAGGCGAGCCAACGGGGGAGGCGTGGCGATGAGCGTGGTGCTGACGGCCGAGCAGATGCGGGCGTACGATGCCTACGCGACGGGCGAGTGCGGCGTTCCCGGCATCGTCCTGATGGAGAACGCGGGGCGCGGCGCGGCCGAGGTGATCGAGCGGCTCGTGCCCGACGACGAGCGCCCGATCGTCGTCGTGTGCGGGCGTGGCAACAACGGCGGCGACGGCTTCGTCGCGGCGCGCCACCTGCTCGCGAGGGGGCGCAGCGTCACGGTGTTTCTCGTCGGCACCCGCGATGAGGTCGCCGGCGACGCGCGCACGAACCTCGACGCGCTCGAGGGCCTCGGCGTCGACGTGGCCTCGCTTGGTGACGACCTCGCGCCCCTGAAGAGCGCGCTCGAGCGGGGCTCTGCGTGCGTGGACGCGCTCTTCGGCACCGGGCTGTCGCGACCGCTCGAGGGCGTGTGGCGCGAGGTCGTCGCGTCGTTCGACGAGGCGCCGTGCCCGACGATCGCGCTCGACGTGCCGTCCGGCATCGACGCGACCACCGGGGCCGTGCTCGGCGCGGCGGTGCACGCCTCGGTCACGGTGACGTTCGGGCACAAGAAGACGGGGCTCTTGCAAGGCGCGGGGATCGTGCACGCGGGCGACGTGCACACGATCGGTCTCGGGATCCCGGACGAAGCGATCGTCGCGACCGTCGGCTGTACGGCGCGCGCGATCTCGCTCGTCGACGCGCGGCTCGCGCTCGGCGTGCGGGCGCCCGACGCGCACAAGTACGAGGTGGGCAGCGTGCTCGTGATCGCCGGGAGCCCAGGAAAAACGGGGGCGGCGCTGCTCACGGCCGAGGCGGCGCTGCGCGCGGGCGCGGGGCTCGTCACCATCGGCGCGGCCAGGGTGGTGGTCGAGCGACTCGACGGACGCGTGCGCGAAATCATGACGACGCCGCTCGACGAGGGCGATCTCGAGCGAACTCTCAGCGAGGCGCTGACGAAACGAGACGCCGTGGCGATCGGCCCTGGGCTCGGCTACGGCGCGCTCGCGCAGCGGCTCGTCGATGCGGTCGTGCTCGCGTGGGCGGGCCCGGTCGTGGTCGACGCCGATGCGCTCGGGCATTTTGCCGGGCGCCCCGAGGCGCTGCGTGCCGCGCCGGGGCCGCGGATCCTCACGCCGCACACGGGCGAGCTCGCGCGGCTGCTCGGCGAGAGCACGCAGGCCATCGACGCCGATCGGTTCGCCGCGGTCGCGCGCGCCGCGGATCGGTCGGGGGCGGTCGTCGTGCTCAAGGGTGCGTACACGCTCGTCGCGTCGCCCAACGACGACACGCGGGTGTGCGACGCGGCCGAGCCGCTCTTGGCGACCGCGGGGGCAGGCGACGTGCTCACGGGCGTCATCGCCGCGCTCGCGGTACACGCGACGTCGCTCGAGGCCGCACATCTCGCTGCCTGCGCTGGCACGTTGCTGCACGCGCGCGCGGCTGCGGCGTGGAACCTCGAGCGCGATCTCGATCGAGGCCTCGTCGAGAGCGATCTCGTGAACGGGCTCGCCACGGCGCTGGCGGAGATCTTCGCGGGGTAGGGCTCGCCTCGGCGTTGGCGGAGCTCTTCGCGCGGTAGGGCAGGGCGCCGCCCGACGCTGCGTCTCACCGCGCACACACCTGCGGCCGCACACCCACGCATCCTCGGGATCCTCTCGCGCCGAGCGGCGCAAGCCCCCGAGATCGCGCCGCGAGGGCGTGGCACTCGGGTTGCGAAGGCGGGGTTCGAGGTGCTCATGCTCGACCAAGGAACTCTCGCCACGGAATCGAGCGCCGCGTTCTCTTGCGGTGCTGCCACGTTCGTCACGCCATCGGCGGCCCGCCGCGCCGACGCTCTCGGCCATTGCGAAGTGAGGCGGGGGCTCGCCGCGCTCCGGCCCGAGCTATTCGCGTGCGCGATGCGCCTCGCACGGTCGCGAGCCCGCGCCGAGGACCTCGTGCAGACCGCGATGCTCCGCGCGATCCGCTTCGAGGCGCAGTTCCGCGCGGGCACGAACCTGCGGGCGTGGGCCTTCCAGGTGCTGCGGAGCGTGTTCTTGACCGAGTGCCGCAAACAGAAGCGCGAGCGGCGTGCCTGCGAACGGATGACACTGCAGGCGCGGGTCGCAGAGTCGTTCGAGCCGAAGGAGCCGATGCGCTCGCTCTCGGTGTCGGCCGAGCGCGCGCTCGCGGGCCTGCCGAGCCACTACCGCCGCGTCGTCGAGCTCGTCGCT
>SXGT01949503.1_pt1 | contig 12100 bp, 13 predicted proteins | sample 3176221 | NCBI WGS metagenome assembly SXGT01 (sample SAMN11356862, study PRJNA531348) | freshwater metagenome | isolation source: freshwater sample F1-120 | place: China: Fuxian Lake, Yuxi | collected 2017-12-25
CCGATCCGCACCGGACGCCCGAACTCTTTGGCGACGGAGATCATCGTCGCGAAATTGGCGTCGTGACTCTGACCGCGGCCTACGTTCCCGGGATTGATCCGATACTTGGCCAATGCGCGGGCGCAGTCGGGATACTCGCGCAAGAGCAAGTGCCCGTTGTAATGGAAGTCGCCGATTAAGGGCACCGAGACGCCGCGGTCTTCGATACGGCGTCGGATCTCGGCCACTTTGGCGGCGGCTTCGCGCGTGTTTACGGTGATCCGCACGAGCTCCGATCCGGCCTCCGCAAGGGAGATCGTCTGCTCGGCGGTGGCGGCGGCGTCCTCAGTGTCCGTGTTCGTCATCGACTGCACGACGACGGGATGCGCGCCGCCGACGCGCACACCGCCGATGTCGCACACGAGGCTTTTCCGGCGCGGAATCGGTTGCATGGCCGGAGGCTAACGCAGCCTCCGGGAACCCTCCCGCCGGACGCTTGGCTCCGCGCCGCGATCGCGGAAGATTCCCCCGAAAAGGCCCGCTGACGGCGGGCGCGGAGGCCTTCAGATGTCCGGATCCCTTTTCGCGCGTTTGCAGCGTCGTCACGGTCGCGTCGACGGACCGTCCCGCCGGGAGCTCCTGCAAGGGACGCTCGCCGCCGCCGCGGGCCTGCTCTTGAGCCGCGGCGCCGCGGCGCAGGATGCGCCGTCGGCCGGATCCTCGAAGAAGCGGGTGATCGTCGTCGGCGCCGGATTCGGCGGGCTTTCCGCGGCTCACGAACTGCACTCCGTCGGCTACGACGTGACGGTCGTCGAGGCTCGCAACCGCATCGGCGGCCGCGTGCTGAGCTTCGCCGATTTCGTCCGCGGCAAGACCGTCGAAGGCGGCGGCGAACTCGTCGGCTCGAATCACGCCGCCTTCGTGTCCTACGCCGACAAGTTCGGGCTCGAGTTCTTGGAGATGGGCGAGTCCGAAGACGAGTCGCCGATCGTCCTCGACGGCAAGAAGCTGTCGGCTGACGAATCCGAAGCGCTCTGGAAGGCGCTGGACGAAGCCGCCGCCCTGATGAACGACGACGCGCGTGCGGTCGATGCCGACCAGCCGTGGTCGTCGCCGAACGCCGCGGCGCTCGACGCCCGTTCTACGGCGGAATGGATCGACGCGCAGAAACTCGACCCGACCTGCCGCCGCGCGCTCCACGCGCTGTTCGCCTCCGACAACGGCGTGCCCACCGCTTGGCAAAGCTATCTCGGCCAACTCGCCCAAGTGAAGGGCGGCGGCGTCGAGAAGTATTGGTCCGATTCCGAAACCTGCCGTTGCAAAGGCGGGAATCAACAGCTGGCGATGAAGCTTGCGGCGACGCTGCCGAAGGAGCGGCTGATTCTCGGCGCGCCGGCCGCCTCGATCCGCATGTCGGACAAGGGCGTCCTGATCGGGCTCGCCGACGGTCGCATCCTCGAAGCCGACGACGTCGTGCTCGCGGTTCCGCCGACGACGTGGCGGAAGATCGCGTTCGCGCCGGCGCTTCCGGGCGTCCTCGTGCCGCAGATGGGGACGAACCTGAAGATCCTCTTCGCGGTGAAGTCGCGCTTCTGGAAGGAAGCGAAGCTGTCGCCCGACACGCTTTCCGACGGCCCGCTCAGCCAGACTTGGGAAGGGACGGACAATCAGGACGGCGACGAGGGCGCCTCGTTGCACGTGTTCTCCGGCGGCCTCGCGGCGGAACAGATTCGCGCGTGGAAAGCCGAGGAGCGCGTCGATCTCGCGACGGCCGGGCTCGAGCGCGTTTACAAAGAACTACGGAAGCAGACGACCGGCGTGCGCTTCATGGATTGGCCGGGCGAGCCGTGGACGGGCGCCGGATATTCCTTCCCGGCGCCGGGACAGGTGACGTCGGTCGGTCCGTTGCTCCGCGCTCCGTACGGTCCGGGCGGGCGGATGCATTTCGCGGGCGAACACGCGTCGTACGCGTTCGTGGGCTACATGGAGGGCGCGTTGCAGTCCGGTATCGCAGTCGCCAAGCGGCTGGCGAAACGTGACGGGCTCGTCAAGTGAGGCGCGGCGTTCGCGAAGCGGTCCGCGGCGGCGCATTGAAAGCGATCTTGTACTTCCTGCTCGCCTGCGTCGCGATCACGATGTGGGGCATCTACGCCTGCACCAAGAAAGTCGTAAATGCCGCGAGCGACGGCTTGGCCTCGGTGCAGCGGAAGTTCGACGGAGAATGGGACGCAAAGGAACGCGATGCGGATCCGGCGGGCTATCTTCGCTATCTCGTCGGACGCCTTGAGGACAATCTGAGGACCTTGGAGGCGTCGCGCGGAACCACCGACGCGACGCGGACGCGCCTGACGGCGCTCGCCGACGAGAATCGCGCGAAGGCCGCCGTGCAGGATCAGAAACTCGAACTGCTCCGCAACCGCTACCGCGCGGTGCAGAACGGCGAGACGACGTGGCCCGTGAACGTCGAAGGCGAACCGGTCGACGAAACGGGGCTCAAGTCCCGCGTCGGCTCCGCGCTCGGAAGCCGCGACGCTTATGCGAAGGCCGCAGCGTCGCTCGACGCCGCCATCAAGCAGATCGAATCCTCGCGGCGCGCGCTGCCCGATCGCATCGAGGAGACGAAAGCCAAGATCGCCGTCCTGATCGCGCAGGAGGAGATCGTGCGTGCGGGGCGCATCGAGGGGGATATGCGCGGCCTGTTGAACGAGGCGGGGGACGTCATCGCCAAGAACGAAGCCGTCGTCGCCGGGGCTCCCGTGCGGACGGTCGAAGAGCTCATGCGCGACTCCGGAACCCCGGCGGCGGCCTTCTCCGGGAGCGTCGAAAACTGGCTTAAGGGCCGGTAGTTCCGCGTTTTGCGAACCGGGGGTGCAGAATCCCCCGAAGTTGCGAATATGAAGCGCCGTTTGCGGCCCGCAGAATCGTGCGCGAGTCCTCGCGCGCTTAAGTCTCGGAAGATGTGACGCGCTCTGAAGCGCAAGGGACTTCCCTTAGAAGTCCGCTCAACTGGTGGAAACAACATGGCTAAACTGCTCGGTTTGGTTTTGGTCCTCGGCGTCGCCGCCTACTTCTTTTTGCCAGGTCTGAAGTCGAAGGTCGATCGGCAGATCGACAAGGTCGGCGGCTGGACGGAAGAAGCCCGACGCGACGACCCGGTCGGCTACATCGATTTCTCCATCGGCAAGCTGCAGGAGAACGTGACCAAGTTCGAGGAGATGCGCACGAGCCTCGTCGGCGCGAAGGCCAAGCTTGAGCAGCAGAAGAACGAGAACGCCGGCAAGATCGTCTTCTCCGAGAAGATGCTCGGCGAGCTCAAGGCGAAATTCCTTGAAGTCAAGTCGGACAAGGCCAAGTGGCCGGTCGAAGTGGCGGGCAAGGCCTACACCGAAGCCGATCTCAGGCAGCAGGTCAATCTGTTCCTCTCCCAGAAGGAAGGCTTCGCGGCGCTTGCGACCCAACTCGACAAGGCGCTGGTCACGGCCGAGTCGAAGGGCAACGAGATCCTGACCCGCATCTCCGACTCGAAGGGCAAGCTGTCGATGCTCTCGACCCAAAAGGAGATCGTGAAGCTCAACAAGCTCACCGGCGATACCGAGAAACTCCTCGCCACCGTGCAGGACGTCCTCATCCAGAACGAAGCGATGGCGCAAGGGACCGCGGTGCGGACCGTCGAAGAATTGATGAAGGAGGCCGGTTCGGCCGCTGCGGCTTCGGTCAATCCGAACGTCGATGCGTTCTTGAACGGCTGAACGAAGTCGCCCGATCCTTCCGCGACGGACGACAACCCGTCCGTCGCGGCTCCGACATGACCAGAATTCTCCGCGTGTTCGTCTTTCCGGCCGCGGCCGCCTTGATGTTCTCGGCGGCCGGGTGCGGAGATTCCGGACCGGTCTCTCCGAAGAAGACTCCGGCGTCGGCCAAAGCTCCGAAGACCGAATGGTCGCCGGACGAAATGGCGGCCGATCCGGATGGCTATCTCGTGTGGGCGAAAGGCCGGCTGGAAGAGCAGCGGAAAACCCGCGAGTCGCGCCTTGCCGCGATCGGGGAGCGTCGGAAAGAGGTCGTCGCCAAGCGCGAGAAATTCTCGGAGAACGTCGACGGCTGCGGCAACATCGCAAAGCGTATGCGCACCGCGATCCGCAAGGCCGACGACGAAGACCGTCCGATCGCCATGGGCGGACGGACGTTCGAACGGCCTAAGGCCGATCTCATCGTCGCTGAGTGCGAGCGCCGCATCGAAGAACGCAAGCCGTTCTTGAAGGTCTACGACGACGCGTTGGCGAAGCTCGATCAAGCGGCAAGCGCGTTCCGCAAAGAGCTTGACGATCTAAAACGCCTCGGCGAGAAGATCGACCTCGACCTCGAGCGCGTCCGCCTGAGCCAAGGCGTCGCCGAGATCGCGCAGCTGAAGAAGACCGAGGCCGAGATCGCTTACTACTCGAAGATCGTCGCCGCAGTCGCCGAAGAAGCGAATCCGCTCCCGGCGGGCTCGGTCGAGCCGTCGCCCGTGGACCTCGACGCGCTGCTCAAGTAGTCCGTTCCGCTCGATCCGTTCCCGAAATTCCCGCGACCGCCTCCGGGCGGTCCGCCGCAGAGGAAGAACCCGCCATGACTTCGACCCTCCGCTTCGCCGTCCGCTTCGCCGCAGTATTGGCCTTCGCCCTGCCCGCCGCTTCGCTCCGCGCGCAAGATCTGGGCGCCGACGCTGAACTGATCGAGACGCGCACGGAGGTCCCGAAGCTCAAGTCCGCAGAGCCGTACGCGCCGAAGGACGGCGTCGTCGAGATCGAGCTCTCGGAGTACGCGGGCTACGCAGGACTCGTGGTCGCGAACGGCGGACTTGAGCCGAACGACCAATCGTTCTTCGCGAAGAACTACGGTTTCAAGCTGAAGATCACGCTGTCGGAAGAGGAGTCCTGGTCGGCGTTGAACGCGGGACGCATCGCTGCGTCGGCGACGACGGTCGACGTCCTCGCCGCGTACGGACGGCAGTTCAAAGTCACGGTGCCCGCTCAGATCGGATTCTCCCGCGGCGCGGACGGCGTCGTGGTCCGAAAGGAGATCCGCCGAGTCAACGATCTGAAAGGCAAAGTGCTTGCGACCGCACAGTTCACGGAAGCGGACTTCTTCATCCGCTATCTCGCGCAGGAGGCCGGCCTCGGCGTGCACATGTTGGCGGATCTGAAGTCGCCTCCCGTCGCGGACAAGCTGAACCTCGTCTACTGCGCCGACGCGTTCGGTGCGGGGGATCTCTTCCTCCGCGATCTGAAGGCGGGACGGAACCGGCTGGCGGGTTGCGTCACTTGGGCGCCCAAGACCTCGGAAGTGGCGGAGGAAAGCGGAGGTAAGGCGACGATCCTCGTCACCAACCGCAATCTCTTGATCGTGGCCGACGTGCTCGTCGTCAATAAGGGATTCGCCGAGCAGAGTCCGAATCTGGTCGCCGGTCTCGTGCACGGTCTTTACGAAGGCAACCGCATGGTGCGCGACGACTCCGCACCGCATCTGAACGTCATCGCCGCCGCGTTCAAGTGGTCTCCCGAGCAGACCAAGGCCGAACTCGCGAAAGTCCATCTCTCGAACGTGCCGGAGGCCCGCGGCTTCTTCCAAGGATCGCTCACGGCGGCGGGCAGCTTCGGCTCCATCTACTCGGCGTCGGTCTTCGCCTACGGCGAGGAGTTGATCGGGAAGCCGCAACCCGCCGAACGATTCCTCGACCCGAAGCCGCTCGATCTGATCGCGGAAAAGGAGCCGTTTAAGAGCCAGAAGCCCGTCATCGTCCCGATCGGCAAGGACCTCGCCGACGTCGAGGGCACCCCGCTCCTGTCGAAGGACATCCGCTTTCTCTACATTCCGAATTCCGCCGAGCTCGATCTCAAGAACGAACAGAACGTCAAGAACCTCGACGTCATCAAGGAACTCCTCCGTTCGAGTCCGGGTTCCGTGATCAACCTCGTCGGACACGTCGACGGATCGCGCAGAGACGAATTCGCGAAAGAGGGCGCCAAGCGCCTGCGCGAGATGACGGCCGCGGCCGACGAACTCAGCCGAAAACGCGCCGAAGGCGTCCGTGCCGCGCTTGAGAAGCTCGGCGTGGACATGAAGCGCGTACAGGCCGAGGGGCGCGGATGGAAAGAGCCCGCCTCGAAGGTCGCCGACGAAAATCGTCGCGTCGAAGTGCAGTGGTTCACGGTCGAATGAGCTTCCGCCGCACGGACGCACCGGGGACCGAGGAGGTCGACCGCTGGTTCGCCGAGCTCAAATCGGCGACGTGCGTCGAGCTGCAATCGCTCCTCGAGGCGGGGACTTCGCCGACGATCGTGGACGTCCGCACCGAAGGGGAGAGTCGTGCCCGACGCATCCCCGAGGCGAAATTGATCCCTTTGCACGAGTTCGAAGACCGGTTGGACGAATTGCTCGGCCTTGCCGGTCCGCTCTATATCCACTGCGAACACGGCGTCCGTTCCGTGGACGCCTGCCTCTTGCTCAAGTGGCAGGGCCGCGACGACGTCGTCAACGTCGTCGATGGCCTTTGCGCGTGGCGCGGGGCTACCGCTTCCGGCTAGTTTTGGACGGCGCGGCCGGACGTCGACCGATCAAGTAGGCGATGAAGCTCTGGCAGGCCTCGCCCTTCTCGACGATGCGGAAGGCCCCGTCGCCGCCGCCCCTCTTGTTCGTCCCCTCCCACAGGACCACGACGTCCTCCAATCCTGCGGCTTCGAAGGCCTCGCGAAGATCGGGGATGTTCCAAAGCCGCCAACAGTAGCGGAAGGCGTTCCGCCACATGGTGCCGTCCCTGAACTCGAAGTGGATGCGTTGGTCCGCTTTCTGCGTCACCGGGTCGAACGACTTCGTTTCCCAGATGTAGTCGAATCCGTTCATGCGGCGTCGTTCGAAGCGCTCAAGGAGCGTTTCGCTGCCGCCCCAGATATCGGCGACGACGAGTCCGCCCGGCTCGACGCACGAAGCGGCGTGGCGGAAATAGTCGTGCAAAGCGGCGCGCGTATCGAAAATCTGCCAGCTGAAGTTCAACGCGGCGATGCAATCGGCCTTGTCTTTCACGTCCCGCACGTCCGCTCGGTGGAGCTTCACGCGTGCGCGGGCGTCGGGCGGCAGTCCGGCAAGGCGGACGGTCTCCGCATAGCGCAAGGTCGGTTCGTGGTAATCGACGCCGATGGCTCGATGCGCCGGATCGAGTTCGACGAACGAACCCGCCAAAGCGGCCGTGCCGCAGAAATCTTCGCGGAGGACCCGCAGTTTGCGACCCGCAAGCTTCTTGAAGACGCGCTGCAAGAACTTGGCGTCCAGAATCGGGGCTTGTACGGCGCGCTCGTAGAGTTCGTGCCGGTCGGCGGACTTGCGGGTAGGACGGAAAGCGCGGGAGGCGCTCGTCGCAGCGGTCGGCATCACGAATCCCTTGGGCCGCCCTAAGCGGCGTTCCGACGGCGATCCATCGGGCCGGGAACCTACGCAGAGGACTTCCGGTCGGCAACGTCCGCTTGGCCGCCGAAGGATGTATGTTGCATCGTGGAGAACCCTTGACGGGACCCCTGACCGGCCTAGAATGCGCAGGCCTTTAGGTCTTTGGCTCCCGTCGACCCGCCACGTCATGGAATCGGTTCGTCAGAGCCACGGTCGCGCCGGTGCGGAAACACTCCGAAGCGCCCTTTTGTAAACATCGGCCGCCTCAATCAATCGCGTGCAGAATGCATGCGAACCGTCCGTCCGGACCTTTCCGGACTTCGAGAAAGCACAGCCGAGCAGGGGATCTTCCGCTTCCCGGTGTAGGGAAGCGGGCATATGCCCGATACCTTCTATCCTCCTGCGACGCGGCGGGGCTGCGCAAGCAGCCCCGCTTTCTTTTCCAAAGCGCGAGCTCGAGGTCTTCGATCGCCGAAGTCCTCGGGCGTCGTTCTCGCAGTCCCGCACCTTTCGCAAGGACCGGACATGCCCGACAAAGACCCGGCGGTCGTTGAACTCACCAAGTTCATCGCCGCCAAGAAGATCGATACGAACAAGCCCGGTTGGCGCACCAAGCTCCTGGCTCCGCCCCCGATCAAGAAGTTCTCCTCTCGCACCTATGTGTGGGGGCTGGAGACCTCGAAGGGCGTCCTAAAGTTCAAGCTCATGCCGCAAGCGGCCCCGTACCACGTCGCCAATTGCCTGTATCTGACGTTGCTCGGGTACTACGACGGTCTCGGATTGCACCGCGTGATCCCGGGATTCATGGCCCAAGGCGGTTGCCCTAAGGGCGACGGATCCGGCAGTCCCGGCTACGAGTTCGACGGTGAGTGCCGTCCTGACGTCAAGCACGATAAACCCGGAACCTTGAGCACCGCCAATTCCGGGCCGGGCACCGACGGCTCGCAGTTCTTCATCACGTTCGTGCCGACGCCGCACTTGAACAACAAGCACACGGTCTACGGCGAGCTCTACGACGGCTCCACGACGCTGGCGACCATCGAGATGTACGGCTCGCCGAGCGGCAAGCCGGTCGAGAAGCTCTTGATTCAAAAAGCGACGATCGAAATCGCCTGATCGTTCGTCGCGGCGACGCGGTCGTCCGGATCCTCGACCCCAAAAACGACGCGAGGCCCGGACGCATGCGTCCGAGCCTCGACGACGCCGGCATCACTCGACGGCGACGGTCGCCTTCGTGATCGTCAACGTCTCCGACGGCGGCGCCGGGTCGCGATCCTTGCCCGCCGCTTCGATGGCGTCGAGCACCGCGAGGCCGTCGACGCATTCCCCGAACACCGAATATTGGTTGTCGAGGAAGTCCTTCTTCTCGAACATGATGAAGAACTGCGAGCCGTCGGTGTCGCGCATGTTCGTGCGCGCCGTGCTCAAGATGCCGCGCTTCGAGTGCGTGTACTTGGGCGTCGTCTCGGTCTCGTAGCGGTAACCCGGGGTGCCGCTGCCGCTGCCGGTCGGGCAGCCGCCTTGCGCCATGAACTTCTTCACGACGCGATGGAACCCGAGGCCGTCGAAGTAGCCGAGCTTCGTCAGGTAGACGAAGTTCGTGACGTGCATCGGGGCGCCGTCCGGATAGAACTTGAACTTCATCGTGCCCTTGTTGGTCTCAAGGGTCCACGTGTAGGTCTTCTTCGCGTCCCAAGACGTCACTTTTTCCGGCTTCGGGAGCGCAGTCCGCCAGCCGGCTTTCTTGACGTCGATTTTGGCGCCGCTGATGAAGTTTTCGATCGCGGCGAAGGCCGGATCCGCGGACACGGCGGGCTTGGATTCGGCCGCCGGCTTCGAGTCTTGGTCTTTCTTGCTCACGGGGGTCTCGTCACAGGCCGCGATCGCGACAAGGGCGAAGGCGGCGAACAGGGCTTGGATCCGGCGCATAGGATTCTCCGATGCGAAACGCGCATCGATCGTAGACGGCCCGGTCGGCGACCAAAGGGCGGCGAACCGGCGGCTTGCACGGTATCAGCATTCCCGCACGCCCCCCCTCCCTTATCCCGAACGACAGGCTCCCGGAGGCCGGGCGGGCCCGACGATCCGCTTCGGCGCTCAAGTCCGTCGATAGATCGGCCGAAAACGACTACGCGGCGTTCCGCGCGCCGCATCCGGCGGCCGTTCATGGGGTCAATGATTCGAAAGTGGTTTTTACGTTGCGCCCTTCTTGGCGCCGCCGCATACGGCGTCCTCGTCGTCGGCGTGCTGCAGGAGTTCTCTCGGGACGACGTTCCTGCCGCTGCCAAGAGGGCCGGACTAGCGGTTCCGCTAGCCGATCCGAACGTGTACGTCTCTACGAAACGAGGGGTGCTCGAACTGCGCGACGGCGAAACGGTCGTAGGGATGTACTCCTGCGGCTTCGGAGTCTCCGCGATCTTCGGCCGACTGGACCACGGCGCGCGTTCGACCCCTTTGGGCGAGTATCGCGTCGTCGCTGCGACCGCGACGCGGGAAATCGGAGGTCGAGGCGCGCGGTTCTTGCGCATCGACTGGCCCTCGGTCGACGATGCCGTCCGGGCGCTCGACGCCGGGTTCATTTCCCGAGCCGACTACGACGCGATCGCCGCGGCGGCCGCCATCGGAGTCCCGCCGCCCGTCGATACGCCCTTCGGCGGCCCGATCGGGATCCAAGGCGGGCACTTCTTCTTCCATGCGCGGCATTGCACCGACGGATCCGTCGCGCTCTCGAACGCCGACATGCTCGAAGTCTTCGCCCACCTTCCGGTCGGGGCGCGTGTGGAAATCGGCGACTGAGCCGATGTTGCTCCGGCGCGTCCGTCGCATTGAAGGCGGCCGCCGCCTCGGTCACGATAGGCGCGCAATGACGGACCCTGGGCTTGATCTTTTGGAAGTCCGCGTCGAACGCGTGCTCGGATGGCGCGAAGGGTCGGCGCACGCCGTCGTCATGGAGCGCGACGGGAAGCGATTTTTGATCTTCGTCGGCCCGTACGAGGGCGGCGCGATCAAGCGCGAGTTGGCGGGCGAGAAGCCCGAGCGTCCGCTGACCCACGATCTCCTTGATTACATCCTCCGCGGATTCGACATCCGCGTGTCGAAGGTCGTCGTCTCGGCCCTCGTCAACGAGGTCTTTTGCGCGACGCTGACGCTCGAGCGGGAACCGTCGCCCGGGTCCCCTCGGGACGAAGTCCGCCTCGACGCCCGTGCGTCCGACGCCGTCGTCGTCGCTTTGAAGGCGAAGGCTCCGCTGTTCGTCACCCGCCGCGTGTTCGACGGCGTCGAGGACGTGACGCCGCATTTGAAGAAACTGGAAGAATCGGCCGCCGGCGTCGGGGCGGACGGACTGGCCTCGCTTCTAAGCATGGGCGAAGAAGAAGGCGCGGGCGAAAGCGACGAACCGGACGACGACTTCGGCTCGGGGCTCGAGGACGAGGTCGAGGATCTCGAACGCAATGAACCCGCCGACGAAGACGACACGGATCTCGGCGAGGACGACGGGGACGAGGAAGACGAAAAGGCCGAGGACGACCGCGATCGGCCCTTGGGCGGCCCTTAAGCATGAGTTCCCGGTGGCGGGCGGTCTTCGGCGTGTCCGCCGGCCTCGTGCTGGCGGCGACGCTGCTCGCTGCGTTCTTGATTCGCGCGGCGCGGGCGGGGCAGGACGCCTTGGTTCTGACGGGCCCGACGCCCGCCGAGCGCCGCCACGCCGAGGATGTCGCTCACGATCTCTGGCAGGCGTTGCTTGCTCGTGAATCGCGACCGTCTGCGCCGTCGTCGGCCGACGGCATCCCTCGCTTTCATAAATAGGGCCGGGTGGTTCGAAGCCGAGGTACGCAAAACCGACCCTTGCAGCCGGTCCGACGCTCGGTAAACTTTCCACCCTTCGAAGCACCCATAGCTCAATGGGATAGAGCATCTGACTCCGGATCAGAAGGTTTCAGGTTCAACTCCTGATGGGTGCGCTGAAATCGCCGCGCTGCCGACCTCGGCGGCGCGGCGTTGTTTTTGAGTTCGACCTTTCGGCCCCATAGGTCGGACGGGATGACTCGGAAGGATCGTGGTACTTTGCACGCCCGCGCCCGGTTCGGGCGCCAACGCGACGCGGTCGCCGGACGATCACTGATGCCGCTCGACAAAGTCCGTGTGCAAGAGCTACGCGCCCAAGCGCATCACCTCACGCCCGCCGTTCGCCTTGGCGCCGACGGAGTCACGCAAGGGATCATCCTTTCGCTGGAATCCCGCTTTAAACGTGCCGAACTGGTCAAGCTGCAATGCGGCAAGGCCACGCCGGTCCCGGCGGAGCAGGCGGCGGACGATCTTTCGAAAGCCACCAAGTCCGACATCGTGCAGGTGATCGGCCGCACGTTCACGTTGTTCCGTCCGAAGGGCGGCGTCGCTGCCGCCGCCGTCGTCGCCGTCGAAGTTCCGACGGCCGCTCCGGCCAAGGCGAAGCCGACGACCAAGGCCGCTGACAAGCCTGCCCCCAAGAAGGCCGCTTCGAAGAGCGCGACCGCAGCCAAACCGGCGGCGAAGCCCGCGGCAAAGGCCTCGACCAAGTCCAAGAAGGCGTAGATCCTCGTCCGACCGGGCGACGTGCCCGGTTTCGATCGGCCGGTAACGCTTTCTGCGCCGCCGGCCGGTTTCGTTTTTGTCGTCCGCGTGCAAGCGCCGTGCAAGCGCCGTGCGAGTGCGGCGCGAA
>SXGT01266556.1_pt1 | contig 12099 bp, 11 predicted proteins | sample 3176221 | NCBI WGS metagenome assembly SXGT01 (sample SAMN11356862, study PRJNA531348) | freshwater metagenome | isolation source: freshwater sample F1-120 | place: China: Fuxian Lake, Yuxi | collected 2017-12-25
ACCCAGCGCGATTACGTGCCGGTCGATCAGCGCTGACATCTCTGCTGAGCTGAAGAAGGCGGATCCCGGGTCAAGCCCGGCATGACCAGCCTCCAAGCGTCACCCCGGCCTTGAGCCGGGGTCCACCTTCTGCTCGCAACCTAATCTCCAATCAGCGGGTTAGGGCCGCATGCGCCCCGACCTGTCCAAATCTTCGGACCCTCGCCCGATCGTGCATGAGGCGTTCCGTTCGGCGCTCGACCGGTTCGATGCGGATCGACCCACCCTCATCCTCGGCCATTTCGACGCGGACGGCCTCTCTGCCGTCGCGATCTTCAAGCGTGCGCTCGACCGCGCGGGACGCGCTTCCGACATCCGCCTCGTCGGCAAGGGCGAGAACCCTTGGTCGCCCGCGATCCGGGCGGAGCTAGACGAACGCCGCCCCGGCGGTCTGATCGTCACCGACCTCGGCGTCCGCGACGGCGAAATCGCGCCCGGCATACCGACCGTCCTTGTCGATCACCACGTGCCGACCGGGACGCCCGGCGACGCGGTGGTGATCAGCGGCAACGGCCTTAAGCCGGAGCCCACCTCCGCATTGCTCGCTTATTGGTGTGCGCAGGCGCTCGGCGACGCCGAGGACCTCGTCTGGCTCGCCGGCCTGGGCCTGATCGGAGACATCGCGGAGGACGCCGGCTTCCCCGAAATGGCGCAAGCCCAGCAGCGCCTCTGCAAGACCGCGCTGCGCAATGCCGTCTCAATGATCAACGCCCCCCGCCGCGCCGCGGCGGCTGATGCCGGGCCGGCGCTCGCGCTGCTGCTCAAGGGGCACGGCCCCAAGGACGTCACCTCCGGCAAGTACCCGGAGACCGCCGCCCTCCTTGCCGCCAAGGAGGAGGTTAAGGCCGAGCTCGACGTCGCCAAGCGCGTCGGCCCCAAGGTCCGCGACGAAATCGCCCTGATCCGCTTTCACTCCCCCTGCCAGATCCACCCGCTCGTGGCGCAGCAATGGCGCGGGCGGCTCAAGGACAAGATCGTGCTCGCCGCCAACACCGGCTATCGCCCCGGTTGGGTCCATTTCGCGGCCCGCACCGGCACGGATCGGAACCTGATCGACTTCCTGGCCGAGCGCCGCCCGTCCGGCGCCGACGAGAATTACGGCAGCGGCCATGCGCAGGCCACCGGCGGCGCGCTTCGCCCCGCCGACTGGAACCAGTTCGTGCGCGCGCTCGGCTTTCCCGAGGAGCAATTATGACCGACGTCTCCCCTGCCCGCCCGCTCCGGCTCGGCTTCCCCGTCAAGGTGATGGGGCGGCCCGATCTCAAGTCCAACGACACGCGGCGCTGGCAGAAGAACCCGCACCTCAAATGCTCGCTCGAGCATGTCGACAAGATCCTCGATTATCTCGCCAAGGTCGGGATCGACTTTTACCGCTTCTCCTCGGATCTGGCACCCTACGCCACCCATCCGGACATGCCGCAATTCCACACCATGGTGGCCGAGAGCGACGCCGAGCTCGCCGCGTTCGGGCGCAAAGTGCGTGAACTCGACATCCGCGTCGGCTTCCACCCCTCGCAATATGTGCTGCTCAATTCGCCCGATCCCGAGCTCACCCGCAAGAGCATCTGGGACCTGTCCAGCCAGGCCGAGATCCTCGACCGGATGGGCGCGGGCCCCGAGGCGGTGCTCGTAACCCACGTCGGCGGCGTCTACGACGATCGCGAGGCGAGCCGCGCGCGCTGGATCGAGGGCTGGGAGCAATGCCCGAGCCACGTCAAGCAACGCCTCGTCCTGGAGAATGACGACATCCGCTTCTCGGCCGCGGACGTGCTCTGGATCCACGAGCGTACCGGCGTGCGCTGCGTATTTGATTATCAGCACTTCTGGTGTCTGAACCCCGAGCGGCTGGAGATGCGGCCGACGCTGGAAAAGTTTCTGGCGTCCTGGCCCAAAGGCGTCCGGCCCAAAATCCATTTCTCCTCGCCGCGTACGGAGATGCGCGAGGTCAAGCGGCAGATCACGGCCAAGCAGCGCGCCGTCGCCAAGAAGACCGGCAAGGCCAAGACGAAGAAGGGCGAAGTGCTGAAAGCGCCGGTGAAGGCGACTGCGCGGGTGAAGACGGTGCTGCTGCCGCCGATCTGGACCGGCCATTCGGATTTCACCAACCCGTTCGAGTTCGCCACCTTCATGCGGATGGCGGACGGACTCGAGTTCGACGTAATGATGGAAGGCAAGTCCAAGGACATCAGCATCTTGAAGCTCAAGCCCGATCTGCTCCGTTTCGCCCCGGACGTGGCGGCCCGCTTCGGCATCCATCCCGAGGATGCGGCGGAGCTGGAAGCGGCGGAGAAGCTGCTCGACGAAGGCGTCGCGGCCGAGATCGAGGCGGATGTGGATGAGGGCGGGCTCGCCGAGGCGGCTTAAGAATCACGAAATCTCCTCTCACCGTTCGGGCTGAGCCTGTCGAAGCCCTCCCTAATTGCTGGCAAAAGAAAGAAGGCCCTTCGACAGGCTCAGGGCGAACGGAGTTTGAAATTTGCCGGGCTGCGCAGCATCAGCGCCAAGAGCATCCCCGCCACCACCCCCCAATACAGCCGATACCAGGACACCCGAACCCCCGCCGTCCACTCCGTCTGCGGGTAGACCGGCGTCTCACCATAACGGTACAGCGGGTGCATATGGCCCGTATACTCCAGCGCCAGGCTGGCGATCAGCCAGAGCACCATCAGCCCCCAGCCGGCGAGCTTGTTCGGGCTGAGCGACTGCAGGAACAGCGCCAGCACCCCGACCAGGATCCAGTCATGAGCCTTGGGCAGCACGTAGCCGAGCAGCACGGCGACCGTACCCGGGCCCGCCCCGCCCTTCAACGCCGGAATAATCAGCGCGGCCGCTCCGCTCGCCAGCGCAAGGCCGAGCAGCGCCAGCGACAAGCCGAGCAGCTTGGGCAGCACCAAAGCCGCACGCGGCAGCGGCGTGGTGCCGATCAGCGGCTCGATGCGATGCTCGCGCTCGCTCCACCACAGCTCTCCGGCAAAGAAGATCGCGACCACCGTCGGCACCAGCAGGAAGGCGTCGATCAGGGTGCGCAGCGGATCGGCGCCGGGCGGCGCGGCCCAGAGCGTGCGGACGGCATGGGCGAGGCCCAGGGCGAGCAGGATCGCGAACACCGGGCTGCCGAGCGTCTGGCTGAGCTCGAGCCGGGTTCGGGCGCCAAGCTGGGCGAGCAGGCTCGCGCGGCCGAACCGTGCATCCGGCAACGAACCACCCTTCTCCGTCATCCCCGGGAAAGCGATGATCCCGCTGCCTTCCGGGCGCTCGGAGAAGCGGGATCCCCGCTTTCCCGGGGATGACGAAGTAGGTCTGAAGCGCAATCCAGCCGTCGCGATCAGGATCGCGCTCAGCAGCAGCCACAAGGCGCGGTTCGCCGCCAGCCCCCGCCCGGCCTCAAGCGACGCAAAGCCGAACGGCTCGAACAGGGCAGGCACTCCCCCGCCTTGCCCGTATCCGTAGAGGACAAGCAGGATTACCGCCCCGATCAGCGTCCCGTTCATGGAGCGCGTCGCGGTTGCCAGGCCGAAGAAGAAGGCGGCGCTGATCAGCAGGTTCGGCAGGCCGAGCACCAGCAGGCCGGTGCCATAGCTGGCGAGGTCTGCCGGCGCCGCAAAATCCGGCTCCGTCCAGGGCAGGTACCGCGCGAGCAGCAGCGCCGCCGGCACACTCAGATAGCAGAACACCGTCGCCCCGTAAGCACCGACAAATCGACCCAGCAGGTAATCTCGACGCCGCACCGGAGCCGCATGGATGATCGGCGCAAAGCCGGTCAGATCGTCCCGCAGCACCGCGTCGGCCACAAAGGCCGCGGCCGTGAACATGTAGAATAAAGACCAGATCAGATGTGTGCGCACCACCAGCGCACCGCCGCGCTCCGCGCCGATCCCGACCCGCAACTGCTCGTTCGAAAGCGCGCCCACCACCATCAGCAGCGAGATGGTGAAGACGATCCAGAAGACATGTGAGGACAGCTGCTGGCGCAATTCGAAGGCGGCGATCCGGAGCAGCATGGCGCAAAAGACGGCGCGCGCCCGCGCTTGGGTCCTTGCGCAAAGGCGTGCGTGGTCCGATAAGGCTGCGGCAACCCAGGGGGAGCGCGAGATGGCACTCAAATCTTTCCTGCGCCGGCTCGGCGTCGGCGGCGCGACGATCGACGCGGTTCTCGATGGTGCGCAGGTCGAGCCGGGCGGAAGCATTTCGGGCACGCTCCACATCCGCGGCGGCGAGGCCGATCAGACCGCCAGCCGCGCAGTGATCGAGATCGTCGCCCGCGTTGTTCGCAAATCGGGTGACGACGAGCATCATGTCGATGAGGCGATCGCCGGCATGCAGATCCCCGGCCCCATCCCGCTCGGCCGCGACCACAGTCTGCCCTTCCGGCTCGATCTGCCGCTGCATACGCCGGTGACCAGCATCGGCGGCCATAATTTCGTCTGGCTCCGCTCCGGGCTGGACGTGCCCTGGGCGGTCGATCCGGGCGACACGGACGGCCTGGAGGTATTTCCCAATCAGGCCCAGGCCAATGTCCTGCACGCGATGGAAAGCCTCGGCTTCCGCCTCGCCAAGGTGGATATCGAACCGCGCTCGAGCTGGTTCGGCCGCAAGTGGGTGCAGGAATTCGAGTTTCGCCCCGTCCATCACGGCCAGTTCCGCTTTGACGAGGTGGAGATCGTGTTCGAGGCCCAGCATGGAACGCGGGTGGAGCTGCTCATCCAGCTCGACCGCTCCGCCCGCGGGCTCGGAGGCCTGCTCATGGAGCTGACCAACACGGACGAGAGCTGGGTTCACACCCAGCTTGACGCGAGCAGCGCCCAGAGCGCCGCGGCCGGGCTGCGGCAGGTGCTGCGGTAGGCAGGCATAGGAGGGGACAACCCAAGCCCGTTTGTTTCGAGCGAAGTCGAGAAACATGCTCGCGGAGCCAACGCTTCTCGACTTCGCTCGAAGCGAACGGATGTTGTGTGGCCGAGAGATTCCCTCGGGCTAAGCCGCCAGCCTCAGGAACGGAACCGGCGCCGTCGGCTTGAGCACGATCGGCCGATCGACATTGGCCTCGAACAATTCGCCGTCCAGAATCACACTGGAATGGTCGCCCTCGATGCGAATCTCGTCGCCGCGTTCGAAGAAGACACCGCTGAGCTTTTGACCGCCGAGCTTGCCGCGCACGGCCGCGACCATCGCGCGGATCAGCGCCATCGGGCTGCGCTCGACCATCAGCAGCTGCAGCGCGCCTCCGCCGGCGCCGGCCTCCCGAGGGAGGTGGCTCTTGAGCAGCAGCCGCTCCAGCGTGGTCACCATCAACAGCGAGAAACGGCCCTGATGCTCGCCGCGCTTCAGCACGGACACGCGGACCGGGCTTGGCCTGGGCGGGAGGAAAGCGGCCTTGATGCCCAGGACGACGGAGATCAGCGCGGCCAGCGCGGTCAGCACGTGCGCAAAGCCGTTGGGAAGGCCGAGCGGATAGATTTTGTGGCGGCAGAACAGCATGGTGTCCGCCAGCCCCGCGCCGCCCAGGAACATGCCGAGAACCGGTTTGCCGCCGAATGCGCCATGAGTCAGCGAGATGAGCTCGCGGCTGACGATATGGGGGACCAGATCGGTGCGGGCGAGCTCCAGCACACGTTCAAGCGCTGCGATCGGATCGCCCGCAGCGCCGAGATCGAGCGCGATCAGATTGGTCTTGCCGTTCGGCAGCACGGCAACGGGCGGCGGCTTCGGTCCGAAATGAGCGCCGTGGTACAATTCGGTCAGCGCCGCCTGCACCGTGCCGTCGCCGCCGTTGATCACCAGCACCTTGGGTTTGACCAGGGCGATGGTCTTCAGCGCCTGGCCGATCTGATCGACATGCTCCACTTCATAATGGAAGATGTCGCGATGCTCGGCGCAAAAGCTCCTCACCCGCGGAAGCAGAGACCTGTTTCCAGTCGACTTCGGGTTGGAAAGGAGCGCGACCCGAGCCATCGAGCCGCTTAGGCGACCGGGCCGATGGACAGGCCCTGACGGTAGTTCAGGACCACGCTCACCGTCTTGACGCCGTTGCCGACCGGAACGGCGACCTGCGTGAAGCTGGGCTTCAGCTTGAGGAGGCTGAGCTTGGGATTGCGCGAAAAGCCGCCCCCGTCCGACCAGTCGCCCTTGGCATTGTCGCCGTCGACATCGTGACGGACCGCGACCGCATAGGTCTTGGCGCCCGGCAGCGACACGCAGATCGGCATCGCCGAGGAGGTGACCGGCAGATCAATGCGGCGGACGCGCTGGCCCTTCACCAGGAAGTTGGACGAATCGTATATCTGGACGCGCACGCGCCCACTGCGGCTCTTGAAGCCGCTGACATTGACGAGCAGGGCCGGCTCGCTCGAGCCCGCCCGGCACGACGCCGCATCCGGGCCGAGCGCGGCCTCTGCGGCGCTGGCCGGCGCCACGAGCGTCAGCGCGGCGGCTGCGGTGGCGAGCATCAGTTTGGACATGACCTTTTCCGCTCCTGGAGCTATGCCTCGCCCTGTCGCGGCGCGGCATGGTGGTGTGTTCGCCCCCATTGCATCCCAGATAAGATGGCCATGCGGCCAAATTATGGTCAGAGAGCGGTAGAAATTGAGCGTTCTGAACCGGGTCGATCGCTACCTCGCGCGCCTGATCTTCGTGCCGCTCGTCGCCACGCTGACCCTGGCGGCGATGCTGCTGCTGCTCGACAAGATGCTGCGACTGTTCGATTTCGTGGTGTCCGAAGGCGGGCCGGTCGGAATCGTGTGGCGGATGCTCGCCAATCTCATTCCCGAATATCTGGGGCTCGGCATCCCGATCGGATTGATGCTCGGGATCCTTGTTGCCTTCCGCCGGCTGGCGCTGAGCTCCGAGCTGGACTCCCTACGCGGCGTGGGCCTGGGCTACGGTCGGCTGCTGCGCGTTCCCTACATGTATGCGATCGCGCTCGCGGCGCTCAATCTGGCCATCGTCGGGTTCGTCCAGCCCCGCGCGCGCTATGCCTATGAGGAACTTCGCTTCGAGCTGCGCTCGGGCGCGCTCGGCGCGACCATCAAGGTGGGCGAGTTCAACCGGCTCGGCCGGCGCATCACGCTGCGGGTCGAACGCAGCGACGACGAAGGGCGGCATCTGCACGATGTGTTCGTGCGGGCCGAGACGGCGGATGGCCGGTCTCTCACCGCAACCGCGGACCTCGGCACCTTTCTCGCCACCCCCGACGAGGATACGATCGTGCTCCGCCTTCAACGCGGCCGGCTGGTCCACGACGCGCCGAGCTACAAGGTGCCGCGCGTGCTGAGCTTCGAGCGGCACGACCTGCCGATCGACCTGCCCGCCGTGGAAGCTTTCCGCAATCGCGGCGACGGCAATGACGAGTTCACTCTGCCCGAGCTCGTCCGCCTGGGCCAATCCGACGCGACACCGGAACGGCTGCGCGACTCCGCCCGGGCCAATTTCCACTTCCGGATGGTGGAAGTGGCGATGATGCTGCTGTTGCCTCTGCTCGCGGTCGCGCTCGCCGTTCCTCCGAAACGGAGCACCTCGGGGCTGGGCATCTTCCTGTCGATCGTGATGGTGGTCACCTATCATAAAGTGAACCAATATGCCGAGCAGATGGCCGCGCAGGACCGGTTCGATCCGGTGATCGCGCTCTGGACGCCCTTTGCCGTCTTCGCCGCGATCATCTTCTGGATGTACTGGACGCTGGCGCACACGCCCGGCGGCCAGCCGATCGGCGCGCTGGAACGCGTCTTCGCCAAGGCGACCAAGCCGATCGCGCGCCTGTTCCGGCCGCGGCGCCGAGGCGCCGATGGCGCCGCCTTTGCCCCGGCAGAGTGATGAACCTCGGTTTTTTTCCCTCCAAGCGCATCGCGCTCTACATGGCCAAGCTGTTCGTGCTGCGCAGCCTGGCGGTGCTGGCGGCGCTCGTCATCATCCTCCAAACGCTCGACCTGCTCGGCGAATCCGGCAAGATCCTGCGCGTCGCCGGCAATGGCGATGCCGAGTTGTGGCATTATGTCTCGCTACGCCTGCCCCAGCTGATCGCGCGTTTCCTGCCCTTTTCCGTGCTGCTCGGCACCCTGATCACGCTGGCGACGCTGAACCAGAACAGCGAGATCGTCAGCATGAAGGCGGCCGGCATCTCCGCCCACCAGATCATCGCGCCGCTGATGGTCGCGAGCCTCCTCATCGCCGCGATCACCTTCGTGTTCCAGGAGCGGATCGTCACCCGCGCGACCGCCAGCCTGGCTGCCTGGCAGGCGGTCGACTACGGAAAGATCCCGAAGGAGAGCGGTATCGCCAACAACGTCTGGGTGCGCGACGGGGACGACCTCATCTATGCCGCCAGCGTTTCCGGCCGCGGCGCATCCACCCGGCTGACCGGCGTCAAGCTCTACGATCGCGAGGGCGGTACGCTGGTCCGTACCGTCGAGGCCGAGAGCGGCCGGCCGGCGCAGGGCGGCTGGTTGCTGGAGCGGCCGACCCTGTTCAACGTGGCCGACACCACCCAGAAGAGCGCGCCTTCCCTCGTCGTCGCTCAGGGCGTCGATCCGACCCAGTTCACGCTCGCCAACGTCGATCCGGACGAGCAGGATTTCGCGACTCTGAAGGGCTCGATCCGGCAGATGGAGGAAGCGGGCCGCCCCACCGGGCCGCTCCAGGCGGGCCTGTGGCACAAAATCTCCGGGCCGCTTTCCGCCGTGCTGATGCCGTTGCTGGCCGGCGTCGCCGCGTTCGGCCTCGCCCGTTCCGGCCAGCTCGCGGTGCGTGCGATCATCGGCATGGCGCTCGGCTTCGCTTACTTCGTGGCCGACAATTTCGCGCTCGCCATGGGCAATTTCGGCGCCTACCCGCCGCTGCTCGCCGCCTGGGCGCCGTTCGCGCTTTTCCTGCTGATCGGAGAAACGGTCCTGATCCGGACCGAGGAATGAGCGCGGAGACGCCGGCCGAGGCGGTCACGCGCGGCGATGTCGCGCGCGGCGCAGGGCTGGCCGGCCTTGCGCGGATGGGCGCCTTGATCGAGGCGCTGGCCCAACCGCTCTTCACCTGGCTGTTCGGCCTCGCAGGCTACGGGCTCTATGTCGTGCTCTGGGGCGCCATCAACCTGCTGTCCAACATCCTCGATCTGTCCATGCCCGCGGCGCTGCAGCGTGTCGTGCCGGCCGCGACCGACGAGGAGGAGGCGCACGGCGCGGTGAAGCTGGCCATGATCGCGGCTTTGATCCCGTCCATCCTGGTCGCCCTGCTGATTGCGTTCAATGCCGAGACCCTGGCCGGCTACCTCGCTGCCGCGCCCGAAGACCGGTCCACTTTGCCCCTTGCCATCGCGCTGTTCGCGCCGGCCTTGCCGCTCTGGACATTCGTCGAGGTCGCGACCGCCTCCGCCCGCGCCCGCCGCGCCTTCGGACCCGAGATCCGGCTCCGCATCTTCTGGGAGCAGATCGCCCGGATCGGCTTTGCGCTTGGCTTTTTTGCGCTCGGCAGCGGCAGCATCGGTCTGGTCGCCGCCCATCTCTGCTCGCTCGCGCTGACCGCCCTGCTCGCGATCGGTCTGCTCGGCCGCTATTACCGCCTGCCCCTCCTCCTGCGCGCGCCGCTCCCGCCGGTGCTGGTCCGCAATCTGCTCGGCACCGGCATCGCCCTCCTCCCCTCCACGATCGCCCGGCGGCTGCTGATCGATGCGCCGCCGCTGGTGCTCAACCTGGTCTTGTCGGGAACGCGGGGCGCCGTGGCGGCCGGCCTGTTCGAGATCGCCCGCAAAATCTCGACCGTGCCGCTGATCGTGCGGCAGGCCTTCGGCTATGTCATGGCCCCGCTCAGCTCCGCGCAGGCGCGGGCGGACCGGGCCGAGATCGGGCCGCTCTACCGCTTCGCCGCACGTGTCTCGACCGCCCTGGTCGTGCCACTGGCCGGCCTGCTGGTCTTTGCCGGCGCCGACATCCTTAGCGTTTACCGGCCGGAGGCGGCCGCCGCTCTTCCCGTCCTGGTCCTGCTGGTCGCCGCACGAGCTCTCGACGCGATCGTCGGCCCGGCAACTCCGATCATCGAGACGATCGGCCATAAATTGCTGCCGCTCCTCAACAGCCTCCTCGCCGCCGCGATCTGGGCCGTGCTCGCCCTTCTCCTCGTGCCGAGCCTGGGCGCGATCGGCATGGCCATTGCCGTGTCCGCCGCCACCATCGCCACCTCGCTCGCCGCGACCGTTGAACTGCGCATCAGCGACGGCCTGTCTCCTTTCGATCGCCGCTTGTTCGCGGCGCTCGCGCTCGGTCTGGTCGGCGTGGGGCTGATGGCGCTGGCCGAAGCAGTTACGAACGGCCCCGTCCGCTTTGCCTCCGTCCTGTTCCTCTGGGCCGCGACCAGCTGGCTGACGTTGCGCCACGGTCTGGCCCGCGGTGACCGTGAGGCGCTGGGCGGGTTCGCGCGTAAACTCCGCCTCGTCTGACCCGTTTGCCCCGGCCGTAAAACCGCCTCATTGCCAAGCCAGGGATGGTCACCATATTGTCACGGCTGCGTGCCCCACGCGCTTACCCAGAGAAAAGTCGAGGAATTTCAGTGAAGACGCTCACTTCTCCCCGTCCCGGTTTCTGGAACCGCTCGCATCATCTCGACAAGATGACGCTGAAAGAGCTGTGGGTCGCTTACATCACCTACCCGGCGATCATCGCCTATGTGACGCTCTCGCTGGTCGCGATCGGCGTCTGGGCCTGGCAGCCGGCAAGCCTGGCCGAGACGCTGGCGACCGTGGTCATATCAGCGTTGATCTACCCGCTCGTCTGGTACGTGCTGCACCGCTGGGTGCTGCACAGCCGCTGGATGTTCAAAATGCCGCTGCTCGCCTCGACCTGGAAGCGCATCCATTACGATCACCACCAGGATCCCAACCATCTGGAGGTGCTGTTCGGCGCGCTGCACACCACCTTGCCGACGATCGCGCTGGCGACGGCCCCGGTCGGCTATCTGATCGGCGGAATCGGCGGCGCCGCGATCGCCTTCGCGACCGGCCTGCTCACCACCTGCTTCTATGAATTCTGCCATTGCATCCAGCACCTGGCCTACAAGCCGAAGAGCAAGTGGCTGGCGGAGATGAAGAAGCGGCACATGGCGCATCATTTCCACGACGAGAACGGCAATTACGGGATCACCACCTTCTTCTGGGACAAGCTGTTCGGCACCCATTACGACCGCCCGGAGCGGCCGGAGAAGAGCCCGACCGTGTTCAACCTCGGCTACACGCCCGAGATCGCCGAGCGTTACCCGCACGTCGCCCGTCTGTCCGGCGGCGTCGCGACAGGTCACCCGCGCAAGCGCGGCGAGGGTTGAGCCAGAGCTGTTTGCTCATCGTGTGGCCTTGCTCACAGATCAAGCGCGGCTCTATCGCCGCACCAGCAGCGCTCCCGCCAGCACCAGCGCCACGCCGGCCACCCGCGTCGCGCTGATCTCCACGCGCGGCACCCCGAACGCGCCGATGCGGTCGAGCAGCAGCGCCATGAGCAGCTGGCCGGCGATCGAGATGGTGAGGAAAAAGGTCACGCCCAGCCTCGGTGCCGCAAAGGCGGCCATGCTGACGAACACCGCGCCGTAGAGGCCGCCGGCCCAGGCCGACCAAGGCAGCGCCCTGACCGCACCCCCGCTCGGGCGCACACCCAAAGCCCAGGCGACCACGACCAGCGCCGCCGTGCCCACCGCGAACGAGATCAGCGCCGCGTTGACCGGCGACCCGACCCCGCGCGACAGCATCGCGTTGGTGGGCGCCTGCAACGCGACAAGGCAGCCGCTGAGCAGCGCACCGACAATGGCGAAGAGAATGGTAGGATGCATCGAACGAGCCTCCGGATGCCCCTGGCCCGTTCGGGCTGAGCTTGTCGAAGCCCTCTCCTTCCGCCTCCTCCGCTGACCAGGAGAAAGTGAGGCCTTCGACAGGCTCAGGCCAAACGGCGTGAGCCTAGAAGGTCAGCACGCCGGTCCAAGCCCGGTTCAGCTGCTCTCCAGCTGCCGCGTCAGCAGGCGGATGTCGGCGTCGAGTTCGGCATCCTGGGCCCGCAGCTTCTCGATCTGGCGGACGGCGTGGATCACCGTCGTATGGTCGCG
>SXGT01421752.1_pt1 | contig 12099 bp, 10 predicted proteins | sample 3176221 | NCBI WGS metagenome assembly SXGT01 (sample SAMN11356862, study PRJNA531348) | freshwater metagenome | isolation source: freshwater sample F1-120 | place: China: Fuxian Lake, Yuxi | collected 2017-12-25
GATGACTTGAGCTTCCGCAGGCTGACGAGCGATCATCTCTTCCGTGATTCCCAGCGACATGCTCCCTCTGTCGCGAAAATCTCGAATTCACACCAGACCATTTTCAACAACTCATCGCCCCGGATCGTGAAGGCTTACGTTTCTGCCAGGTATGCTGTGGTTCCATGTCATCAATGATACGCCCAGTATCTACGCGAAGTGGGCCACTAAGGCATCAAAAAGCGTTGCGATTAGGGAGGCCGTCCTCACGGCGATTCTTCTTGTCGCTGGTGCAACTTTCCTTCAATGGGGACACGGAAAGTTAATTGCATGGATTGCGGACCGAGATCCTGATGCCGCATATCGGGCCGGTGTCACCGGTACGCGTCTTCCTTCAGGGCTTGATGTTGATAAGTAAGATAGGCGTTAGCGTCGGTTCCTCCCGACAATGATTGATCGATGCGTTTGGCAGGCGGAATCGGTGCCTATTCGTGCCAGCATTTTGGCGGTTGGCGAAGAACCTCAACGACGGCAATGGCAGCTTGCGGCTTGGCGAGAGCGCGGAGGTTTTGGCGGAGTCGATCTCGCAGAGGCTGGTCGCTCAAGAGTTGGACGAAAGAGGCTCGCAAGGAGTCGGCGGCGGGCGAGGCGGGTTCGGCCACGAGGGCGGCGGAGTGGTCGGCGAACAGGCGGGCGTTGAGACGCTGGTGGTCGTGAGCCGAGGTCGGGAGCGGAACCAAGAGGGCCGGCAGTCCCGCGCACGCAAGTTCGGCCAGCGTGGTGGCTCCCGCTCGCGAGACGACGCAGGTGGCGCGGCGGTATTGCTCGGCCATGTCGAGAAAGAAGGGTTGCACGTCGGCCGCCAGCGACAACGCGGCATAACGCTGACGAATCGCGTCGAGATCGGCCGCTCCGGTTTGATGCACGATCCGCCAACCGGTGAGTTCGGTTTGCAATGTCGCGAGAGCATCGAGCACGGAGGCATTGAGCGATGTTGCGCCTTGGCTGCCGCCGAGGATGAGTAGGGTCGGCGAGCCGGGCGGCGTTAGCCCCCGAAAATGATTCTCGCCCAGAGTCCGAGGGCTAACGCTGCCCGGCTCGCCAGTTTGGCTGTCTTTGCTGGCCAACTCCGCGATCTCGCGACGGATTGGATTGCCGGTGACGACGGTACGAATCCGCGGCGAGAGATGTTTCGCGGTCTCAGCCCACGGCAGACAGACGGTGTCGGCGAAACGACTCAACCAGCGTGTTGCTTTTCCGGGGACCACGTTCTGTTCCAGCAACACGATCGGTACGCCGGCTCGCCATGCGGCCAAGACCGGCGGAACGCTGGCGAAGCCGCCGAGTCCGACGACAAAGTTTGGCCGTTCGCGTGCCATGATCGCGCGTGCTTGTCGGTACGCTCGCCAATTTTTGAGCAGCGAGGGACCAATGCGGGCCGGAGTCAACGACGGTGAGACTGACTGCAACGGGACGTGCTCGAAGCCAGCGCCGCCGACGATGCCTACTTCGATCGGCTTCTGTGAACCGACAAAGAACACTCGTGCGTCCGGCTCGCGAGCGAGCAGTTCGTGAGCGACGGCGATGCCGGGAAACAAATGGCCGCCGGTGCCGCCGCCGGCGAAGATCACGGTCCGTCGTGTCGAGGCGTTCGTCATGTCGCTACAAATCAAAGTAGGTCAGCCTTTCCAGGCTGACCCTGTTCCAGGTGGACGTGGAACAGAGCGTTCGGGTCAGGCTGGAAAGCCTGACCTACGGGAGTGAAGACTGACAACCGAGGTATCGCATGGCAAGCTGCAAGAAACTCGCAATCGTTCTCTGGCTGCTGTTATCGAGCACATTGATTGCTGCCGATGCGGCGCGGCCGAACATTCTTTTCATCGTCACCGACGATCAAGCCGAGTGGGCGATGAGTTGCTCTGGGCATCCCGATGCGAAGACACCCAACATGGATCGCATTGCTCGCGAGGGTGTGCGGCTGACAAATTGCTTCACGCCGACGCCGGTGTGTAGCCCTTCGCGAGTTGCGATCCTCGCCAGCCGTTACGGCACCGAGGTCGGGATTCTCGACTGGCTCAATCCGAACAAAGAGCCGGAGCGCGGGCTTGATCCGAAGACTCCCGCGTGGCCGAGGCTGCTTGCTGCGGCCGGTTATCGGACGGGGCTGATCGGCAAATGGCATCTCGGCCTGAAGGACGAGTTTCATCCGTCGGTCTTCGGCTACCAGTACTTCATGGGCTTTCGTGGCGGAGGCAACTCACCGCGCAATCCTCAACTCGAAGTGGACGGCCAGGTCCGCAAGGTCGAGGGGTTCGGCGTCGATCTGCTGACCGATGATGCGTTGAAGTTCTTGCAACGCGAGCCGGGAAAGCCGTTCGCACTCTCGCTGCACTTTCGCGAGCCACATGCACCGTACGCGCCAGCCCCGGACACTGAGCAACGCGCGTTCGCTGAGCTTGATCCGCAGGTGCCGAATCCAGACTTTCCGAAGCTCGACACGGCGAGAGTGAAAAAACTGACGCGCGAGTATCTCACCAGCGTGGCCGCGGTCGATCGCAATGTCGGACGATTGCTTGATGAACTGGATCGGTTGAAGCTCAGTGACAACACGTTGGTCATTTTCACGAGCGACCACGGCTACAACATCGGACATCACGGCATCCTCCACAAAGGGAATGCCGCTTGGATTCTGACCGAGAATCCGCCGGGGACGAAGAACGTCCCTGCTCCTCAGCGGCCGAACTTGTTCGACACGTCGCTGCGAGTCCCGGCCGTCATCCGATGGCCAAAACGCATTCCCGCAGGCCGAGTCGTCAGCCGAACGGTGACGCATCTCGATTGGTTTCCGACACTGCTGGAGGCAACCGGCGTCGCTTTGCCAGAAGGGACAATGCTTCGGGGACGAAGTGTGCTCAACCTGCTACGCAGCGAGGGATCGTTCGAACGCAACGACGATCTCTATTCCGAGTACAGCGTGCAGCACACGATGCGTGCCGACATGCGCAGCTACCGCACATCCGAGTGGAAGCTCAAACGGGACTTCCTGAATCCTGATCGCGATGAACTCTACGACCTGCGAAACGACCCGGGGGAGACTCGCAATCTGGCGACGTCGGAACTCGAAGGAGTTCGAACCGCCGTTACGGATTTGAATCGGCGAATTCGGGAGCAGATGGCCAAACTCAAAGATCCGCTCGCAGGGAATTGACTGCGGCAGTTTCTTTTCCTTCGCGCTCTTTGCGACCTTCTGTTCAAATCCCGTGTCTCATCGTGCCCCCCCCTCGACTCTCTGTCCGTTTGGAACAGAAGGACGCAAAGGTCGCGAAGGTCAGATCCTGATGGGCTTGGACGACAAGTGCGTGGAAATTCGGAATTGCCCTTTTGAATTCGTTTCCGACCAAGAATCGTTCGTGTCGTGATGGTTTAAGCCTGTGATGGACTCCGTGGTTTGCCATTGGTCGCATTTCCGACCACAACTAGAATCCGCCGCCTCTCAGATCGGCCTTTGACGACAAGGACTTCACCGTGCGGATTGCGTATCTCGACTGCGTTTGCGGCATCAGTGGCGACATGACTTTGGCGGCCCTGATCGACGCCGGAGCCGATCTCGAAACGATCGTGCGAGGGATCGAATCGCTTGGCCTGCCCGATGTCGAACTAAAAGTCGAAACGGTCGTCAAAGGGGGCTTTCGAGCGTTGCAGATCGAAGTCGAGCACCCCGAACAGCACGCTCATCGACATCTGGCCGATATCACCAAGCTGATCAATGGGGCCGAGGAGCTGACCAAGTCGCAGAAGAAGCTCGCTTTGAAAATCTTCCAGCACATTGCCGAGGCCGAGGCCCGCGTGCATGGGACAACGCTCGACAAGATTCATTTCCACGAAGTCGGCGCGATCGACTCGATTGTGGACATCGTCGGCGCGGCAATTGGATTTGATTTGCTGGGTGTCGATGAGGTCGTCTCGAGTCCGGTGCCGACGGGACGCGGACGGATCGAGATTGCTCACGGTATCTGCCCGGTGCCGGCTCCGGGGACGGCCGAGTTGCTCAAAGGCATCCCGCTGGTTGATCTTCCGGTCGAGGCCGAACTGACCACGCCCACCGGCGCGGCAATCCTGAGGGCGCTCGTCACGCGGTATTCGGCTTTGCCGCCGATGACCGTCGAAGCGATCGGCTACGGAGCCGGCGGACGTGACTTCCCCGATCGGGCCAACTTGCTGCGGCTGTTCGTCGGTGAGAGCACGACGCTGCCGGAATCGGATGAGGTGATCCAGCTCGAAACGAATCTGGACGACGTCACACCGGAGGTCATCGGCTACACCAAACAAAAACTGTTCGAGGCGGGTGCGGTTGAAGTCTTTACGACCTCGATTCAGATGAAGAAGAACCGCTCCGGCATTTTGCTGAGCGTCCTTTGCCGTCCATCTGATATGGATCAGATGGAAGACATTATCTTCACCGAGACCGCGACATTCGGCATCCGCCGTTCTCTGATGCAGCGTTCGAAGCGTGCACGGCAGTCGTGCGTCATCGAAACGCCGATCGGCCAACTGCATGGCAAGCTCGGCTGGCGTCACGGCGAACGACCGCTGTTCACACCGGAATTTGAATCTTGCGCGAAGATCGCGTCCGAACGCCGCATACCGATCCGTGAAGTTTATCGCACCGCCGAGCAAGCATTTGCCGAGCACCTGGAAACCGTGTTCGAGCAGCATGACCATGACCACGATCATGATTGCGGGCACGACCATGATCACGACGGCGGCCATGACCATGATTGCGGGCACGATCATGACCACAGCCATGATCACGACCATGATGTTGGCCACCAACACGATCATGACCACAGCCACGACCATGATCATTTCCACGATCATGACGGCGGACACGATCACGATCACAGCCATGACCATGATCGCGGGAAAAAGAAAAAGCGTTGACCATGACCAATGACAGACATCTGGCAAGCGTGGCGGCGTCAGCCCCGCTCGCCTGAGAGTCTTCACGGATGAGAGTGTGAACTCAAAGAACAGTTTGCACCCAAGGATGGGGGACAATGGAATGTCGTTATTCATTGCAGGAATGATCGCCGGTGCAAGTTTGATTGCCGGAGTACTGGTGGCTCTGTCGGAACAGATTCGGACCAAGCTCCGTCGCCATCGCGACAATGTGGATGCAATTCTGCCGACCAGGAAGGCGGAGCGACCTGTTGGGTCTCATCGAGTCCCTGCCAGCGCGGCTCCCAAGATGAAGCCCACCGCCACACCGTTATCGCGTGCGGCCGCTTATCGAGAGATTCTCGACGCATTGGGTGATGACCTCGACGACGAAATCGCCGAATGGGAAGCGGTCCTGGAGGAATTTCCGCAGGTGATTGGAGCCGAAGAACTCCGCATGGTCGAAGATCGAGTCAGCGAGCCGATGGTCGAGACCGCTCACGAAACGACCGCTGCGGCTTCGCTCCCCGCGTGTGAATCGATCACACCCCTGCATCGCACGCGGCGCATTTCCGAGGACGAGCGGGACATGATTCTGCGATTGATGCGGACCGGCTTTGCTCCAGAAGAAATCGCCTTGTGGCTGAATCTTCCGCTGGAACGCGTGCAGGAGTTCTTGCAGCGAGACTGAAAAGCGTCGGCGCTCGAAAGTGGCCTTCGCTCACCACTTGATTCGTGGAAAGAACCGGCCCACTCGCAGCATGTAGTCCTGGTACTCGACACCAAACCGCTCGACCAGTTTCGCTTCTTCAATTCGAGTACGGGCTACGATGAACCCGAACGGGACGAGGCCCACGAGGCAGACGAACCAGTTGGCTGTCGCCAGACCGCTGCCGGTGAGGCCCAAAAGGAACGCGAGATAAAACGGATGCCGGACGTAGCGATACGGGCCGCTCGTGATCAACGAGGAATCTCTGCGCGTGACGACGGTGTCGGTCAGATTCTTGCCGAGATTGTGAAAGGTCCACCACACCAAGAGGCCGGTGCATCCCGCGAGCGTCACGCCCACCCAACGCAGCCAAACGGGAATCGGCAACGCTGACCACTCCATCCGTCGCGAGTCGATCATCCAGACGATCCCACTGACAGCACAGAGCGCCGCGCTCAGCCGCAGTCCAAACAGAATCCATGCCCCCTCTTGCCATCGGTCGAGCTTCTCGTCCGTCTGGCTCCGCAGGCGATACGTCATCGCGATCGGTCCAAAGACGGTGACGAAGATGATCAGCATCAGCCGGAACGTACTGTCGTCGGCCATTTCAACCTGCGTTCGTTTTTGGACGTTTGATGGTGTCGTCGCCACACAGGAGACGAGTCACTCCGTGACTCGAATTTCCGGTCACGGAGTGACCGGTCTACGTTAGGCCAACCAGCGGTTGATAACTTTGCCGCCGACGTCGGTCAGGCGGAAGTCTCGGCCTTGATGGCGAGCGGTCAGCTTCATGTGATCGAGACCGAACAAGTGCAGCAGCGTCGCGTGGAAGTCGTTGACGTGGACTGGGTCTTTCGCGACTCCCCAGCCGATCTCGTCGGACTCGCCGTAGATCTGCCCACCCTTGATGCCGCCGCCGGCCATCCACAGTGTGAATGAGAATGGGTGATGGTCGCGGCCAGAGGGAGGTGTACCCGGCGTGCGGTTCTCTCCGAGCGGGGTGCGGCCGAATTCGGCACCCCAAACGATCAGCGTGCTGTCGAACAGACCGCGCTGTTTGAGGTCTTTGATGAGCGCGGCGATCGGCTGATCGACGACCCACGAGTTGTATCGCAGATCCCCTTCGAGATTGCTGTGCTGGTCCCAAGCCTCGTAGATGATGTTCACGAAGCGAACGCCGCGCTCAACCAGCCGTCGTGCGAGCAGGCAATTGCGCGGGAACGAAAGGTGCGCGTCGAGCACATTGCCCCGTCCAGTCGCCTGCGGATGCTGAGCTCGGTCGATGCCGTAAGCATCCAGCGTCGTCTTGGTCTCGCTATTGAGGTCGATCAATTCCGGTGCGGCCGACTGCATCCGAAACGCGAGTTCGTAGCTGGCGATGCGCGATGCAATCTCGGGATCATGAATCTTCGACAACCGGCTTTCGTTCAGCGCCTTGAGCGTGTCGAGTCCGCGTCGTTGAAGCTCAGTCGGCAGGCCGCTGGGGTTCGACAGGTTCAAGACCGCTTCGCCCTGATTGCGAAACAACACGCCGGCGTAATGCGATGGCAGGAAGCCATTGTTCCACAACGATGCTCCGCCGCTGGAACCCCGACCGCTGGTCAACACGACGTAGCCGGGAAGGTTTTGCGACTCGCTGCCGAGACCATAAGTCAGCCACGACCCGATGCTCGGCAAGCCGAACGTCGCCCGGCCGCAGCTCAGAAGCAATTGGCCGGGATGATGATTGAACTGCTCGGAGTACATCGAGCGGATCATCAAGATGTCGTCGGCACAGCTCGCGATATTCGGCACGAATTCGGAGAAGTCCGTGCCGCATTCGCCGTGCTTCGTCCACTTGCGTGGCGAGCCCATCAGCACCGCGCCCTCTTTCTTGATGAACGCGAACCGGACTTTCTCCAGCATCGAAGCGGGGAGCGGCTTGCCGTCCAACTCATTGAGCTTTGGCTTGGGATCGTACAGGTCGAGATGCGAAGGGGCGGCCGCTTGAAACAGGAAGATGCAGTTTTTCGCCTTGGGAGCAAACGCCGGCGGCTTGATCGCCAGCGGATTCGACGCGAGTGCCGAGTCGGGATTGGCCGCCAGCAAACCATCCTGCGATAGCATCGAACTCAGCGCGGCACCACCCAGGCCACAGGCGGAGGAGGTCAAGAAGTCGCGCCGTGTGCGCTCGATGTGATTCAGAAACGGAGCCATGCCAATTACTCCCGCGTGATGAATTCGTCGAGATTCAAAAGGATTCTTGCAGTCGCGATCCAGGCGGCCGACTCATCGGGGGACGAACCGCTGATCGTTGAACTGCCGATGAGCTTTTTCGCGTCGTCCTGGTGAGCACGATAAAACTCGCGATTGACGGAGAGCAGGTCCGCCAACTGATGCAGTTCGCGGTCACTGGGCATACGAGCGAGGCACAGGCGGAAGGCTTGAGTCAGCCGTGCCGCGTCATCCGTTGCAGGCTGATTCAGTAATCGTTTTGCGAAGGCTTGCGAGGCTTCCAGGAATGTTTCGTTGTTGAGCGTGATTAGGGCTTGCAAAGGTGTGTTGGAGGCTCGGCGTTCGACGCAGGTGAGGTTGGCGTCGGGGCAGTCGAATGTTGTGAGGTTCGGGTGCGGGGCAGTTCGCTTGAAGAACGTGTACATGCCGCGGCGATTGCGGTCTTCGCCGGTGCTGGTGAGCCACTTGAAGTTGCCGGCATAGCTGAGGTCGGTGATGCCAGGTGGTAGCGCGGGATAAACGCTCGGCCCCCCAATTTTTTTCGAGAGCAAGCCGCCAACATCGAGGCTCAGGTCGCGGACGATCTCGGCTTCGACTCGCAGACGATTCTGCCGAGCAAGCAACGTGTTCTGCGGATCGACTTCGAGCAACTCCGGGCGATGCCGTGAGGATTGGCGATATGTCGCGGAGGTGACGATCAACTTGATGAGAGCTTTACGCGACCAGTTCATAGTTCCGCCTTTAGGCGGCGACGCCGTATTTGTTCCGCCTGAAGGCGGGACTACAAACGTCGTCGCCAGCCAATCGAGCAACTCCGGGTGCGACGGCTTCTCGCCACGCACGCCGAAGTCGTTGACGCTGGAGACGATTCCGCGACCGAAGAGTTGTCGCCAAATGTGATTAACCGTGACCCGCGGAGTTAGCGGGTTGTCGGGCGAAACCAGCCAGCGGGCGAGATCGAGACGGTCGGCCATCGCGAGCTTCTCGTCACGCGGCTTCATCTTTGGGAGTGTCGAGAACGCGGCCGGAACAACTTCCAGTTCTTTGATCGGGTCCAGGAATTCGCCTCGCTTGAACACGAAAGTCTTGCGCGGATCGCTGACTCGCTGAGCGATGACTCGAACGGCCAGCTCGGGCTTAGGTGGCGCTTTCTTCTTGAGATCATCCAGTTGCTTAACCAAGCTCTTGGTGTCCGCGTCGAGGCTGGAGTAGTAGTCGAGCAGTTGTTGCGTTTGTTCGGCCGAGCGTTGATCGAGTTTGACGGCGAATAGTTTTTGGATGTTCTCTGGCACCGTGATCGACGGCTCGATCCCCGTTTGAAGCGATAGCTTGAAGCGGCCGATCGCGTGCTGTTGACCGTATGACTGCCGGAGCTGCACTCGGACAAACACAGTCCCTTCAACAGCCAGCGGTTCTTTGAGACCAAAGATCGCCCAATGGTCTTTGCCAAACTGCGGGGCGATCGCCCAGCCCGTTTCGTCTTTTCCGTCGATGACATCGGCAGCTCGCCACGGTTTATCGACTTGCTCGAAGTCCGCTTTCGCGCCGGCGAACTCCAACTTCCGCACGCTGGCGAAGTCGGCGGTCGGCGAGACTTCGACGGTCATCTCGTTGAGCACGAAGTTTCCGTGAGCGACTCGGCCAGGGCCGCTCGCCGGCAATGTCTTGTCGGCGAGCACATCCAGCCGCAGCGCGGACACATTCGCAACGATCGTCTTACCGGTGATCGTGTAGATCGCCGAGTTCGGATTCGGACCTTTCGTCAGGAACGAGCCATCTTTTTGAGCGACGAACTTCACGTTGCCATCGCTCTCGACTTTCAGATCATCCAATGCGTGCAGCTTCAAGGGCTGAGCCGCAGACTCCGCGAGAGCCGCTTTCGCCTTCGCCTCCCATGCAGCGAACGGCTCGCCGAGCTTGGCTTGTTCGGCTCGCAACCTGGCAGTGACTTCCGCGACATCGGCGTCATGTGCGGATTTGGCTTTCGAGTATGCGGCAACTTCTTCAGGAGACTTGGGAACAATACTCGTCTCCTCATCACCGTTGTTGTACGCCGCGAAGAGTTGGTAGTACTCGCGCTGGCTGATCGCGTCGTACTTATGCGAGTGGCAGCGAGCACAGCCGACAGTCAGCCCTAGCCAAACTGCGCCAGTGGTTTCTGTACGGTCAAAGCACGCTTCGACTCGCCATTGCTCTTTGTCGGTGCCTCCTTCGGTATTGGTTAGCGTCTGTCGATGGAAGGCCGTCGCAAGTTTCTGCATGGCGGTCGCGTTTGGCAGCAAGTCGCCGGCAATTTGTTCGATGGTGAATTTATCAAACGGCAGGTCATTGTTGATCGCTTCGATCACCCAGTCTCGCCAACGGTAAGCGTCCGGGCGTGGGTTATCTTTTTCGTAGCCGTCGCTGTCGGCGTAGCGCGCCATGTCGAGCCAATGTCGTCCCCAGCGTTCACCGAAGTGCGGCGACTTCAGAAGCCGATCGACGAGCTCGTCATAAGCGCTCGGCCGCGAGTCGTTCACGAACGCATCGACCTCCTCGATGGTCGGAGGCAGTCCGAGCAAATCCAGATTCAATCTGCGGATAAGCGTCGAGCGATCAGCTTCTGGAGAAGGTGCGATCCCGCGTTTCTTCAACTCGGCCAGCACGAATTGATCAATCGGATTGCGCACCCAATCACCCTGCTTCATGACCGGAGGCACGACGCGGCGAATCGGCTGATAGGCCCAGTGCGTGTTCCTTATTTCTTTTTTCGGCGAATCATCGTCGGGCCAGACACAGCCTTGGTCGATCCACGCGCGCAGGATGCCGACCTCTTTCGGTTTGAGTTGCGGCCCGTCAGGGGGCATCACCGTTTGCGGATCAGTCCCCGACACCAGCAAGATCAACTTGCTGCGTTCACTGTCTTTGGCCGCGATCACCTGGCCGATGTCGCCCCCCTTCAAGAGCGCGGCATGACTGTCGAGACGCAGGCCCGACTCCTGCTTCTCCGCGCCATGGCATTTCCAGCAGTGCTTCTCCAGCAGCGGACGGACGTCCTTGACGAAGTCGATTTTTCGGTCGGCCGGCGGCGGCAGTTTGTCGGCAGCCAGCGACAGAGAGGCGATGACCACAAACGTTGTGGCTACGAGTGCAAATCGCGGAGTCATGCGGAAGTCTCCGGAGGCAGGCGGGATCTTGCCGAGCTGGGAGTGTTCGACTCATCCGGCTAGCGCCCAATGGTACTTACTTTAGAAGACACTTGCGTTCGGCACGCCGTTTGCGCCAGAGAATGACTTCTTGGAAGGGAGTCAATCTGGCATGGCGGCGAGAGTGAAAGTTCATTTTCCAGTGGATCCTTCGCGGGATGTGGAGTTTGATCGAGCCTTCGAATTGTTGCGCGATCTCGTGGATTGGTCGGCGGCCGATCAACTGTTCTCCATGCGTGGTAATGCGGTCTACACCACCGGTGTCGTGCTGTAGATGCTCGTGTCGCAGCGGATGGCTCCCGAACGCTCGTTGGAGTCGGCGGTGAAGCGAATCATCGACACGCAACCGGATTTCCTGCCGCGCAACAAACTCATCACCAAGAAGACGTTGTCGAATGCCACGGGCGGGTACAGTCGCGCGCGAAGTCGGTTGCAGCGGAACGCGGCACAGTAGTTTGCCGAGCAAGTCCGTGACTCGTTGATCGAGGCCACGGCACCCTCGTTGTACGGACGCCGTGTCTATCTGGTGGATGGGACCACGATCACGCTGGCGCCGGAACCGGTGCTGCGTCGCGAATTTCGTCCCGCGAGCAATCAGCACGGAGTTGGCGTGTGACCGGTGGCGTTGTTGGTCGTCGCTCACGAATTGAGCAGTGGCGCGGCGTTGATCCCCTCCGTGGGAGCCATGTACGGTGAGCAGGCGGTTTCCGAAACGGCTTTGGCTCGCGACCTGTTCGTGCAGATGCCGGATGACGGAATCGTGATGGCCGACGCCGGCTTCGGCATCTTCGCGGTCGCGTGGGATGCGCGGCAGACGAATCGCGACTTCGTGTTCCGCCTGACAGAGTCGCGCTTCACCGCGCTGCGTCGCCGAGCCACGATCGTTGCCAGCGGCCAGAACTGGACCACCGAATCGCACACTTGGCGTCCCAGCGCGAAGAGGCTGTGATTTTTTAGAAGCCGAACTTCAAGAAAGTTTTTTGGGCGCTATAAGTTCTGACATGAATGAATCCAACTCACAAAATGAAGTGTCGGCCGCTCAAGCTCGGATCAAGCGGCCTCATCGGGATCAGA
>SXGT01429628.1_pt1 | contig 12098 bp, 10 predicted proteins | sample 3176221 | NCBI WGS metagenome assembly SXGT01 (sample SAMN11356862, study PRJNA531348) | freshwater metagenome | isolation source: freshwater sample F1-120 | place: China: Fuxian Lake, Yuxi | collected 2017-12-25
AGTTCCTGCGACAACCCCTGTCGCAGCGCCAGTTGCAAAAGATGCGGTACTCATGAAAGTGGAACGAGTACTCGAGGATAACTTGAGTGATATTTATTTTCGTCTTCCTGCACCGGCTCGTGCAACGTTCAAAGCAGAAGGGGAAAAAACCGCTTTTGCGATTCGAACGCTCATCGAAACATCGAAAGTGACCGCACGATCTGTACTCGATTTGATTCGTAAATGGTTGAAACTGATTCCTCACGTGAATCGTTACTTTTTGCAGCAGGAGAGCAAGATCAAAACTGATCGCATCATGGCGCTTGCGGAGAAACAAAAAAATCAAGGCGCATTATAGCGTATGCCATTCATAAGTAGCATCGATACTTCATCGTTCGGATCTTTTGTCTCGAGTCCGATTGTCGCGACGATCATCGGGCTTCTCGTCGTTTTTTTTCTTGCGATCATTGCGTTGCAGATCGTTCGGGGCGTGATGCGACGAAAGTATCAGACGAGTGTCGCGTTCAAAAGCGTGGTGCTACTCATTACCGTACCAAAAGAGCAGGCAGAAAAAGGAGATGCGGGGCAACGCGAAAAGGGACTCTCAGAAATTCAGGAGAAGATTGCAGTGATTGAAAATGTGTTTTCGAGCATTGGCGGCTTGAAGGCTGAGCGTGGGATGAAGGCGTGGTTCCTTGGTCGCGAAGATCATTTTTCTTTTGAAATTGTGGCGCTACAAGGATTAGTTTCATTTTATGCGGCAGTGCCAGCGCACCTGAAGGAATTTATTGAACAACAAATACAAGCCCAGTATCCACATGCCCAGATAGAAGAAGTCCCGGATTACGATTTGTTTTCTCCGCAAGGTGTTGCAGTGGGGTCGAGCGTGGTATGTAAACGCGCGCACTACTTTCCACTCAAGACTTTTAAGAAAATGGAGACCGATCCACTGAACGCGCTTACAAACGCGCTTGCAAAAGTAGACAAGGGTGACGGAGCAGCGATTCAAATCGTAATTCGATCAGCGAAGAGCGATTGGCGAAAAGCAGGGTTGCATATAGTGAAGAAAATGCATGAAGGTAAAACGCTAAAAGAAGCTATCGCAAGCAGGTCGTTCTTTGGTATTCTCGGGTCATCCACCAAACTTGTCGTGCAAAAAAAAGAAGGCGAGCAGCCGAAGGAGCACCACATGTCGTCACAAGAGGAGGAGATGGTGAAGGCGATAGACGAGAAGACTGCAAAACTCGGACTCGACGTTTCGATTCGTATCGTTGCGTCAGCGAAAGATCGCGCACGCGCCACCATGTATCTCAACAATATTTTTAACGCCTTTTCGCAGTACAGCATTCCACAGTTTGGTAATTCCTTTAAAAAAGGAGGTGTATCGACAAACAAGGTTCTCCAGCAATTTATTTTTCGCGAGTTTGGAGAAAAACAACACATGGTGATGAGTGGTGAGGAACTCGGAAGTATTTTTCACCTACCGCTTTCATCGACGGAAACGCCGAATATTCGTTGGCTCACTTCGCGGAAATCTGCGCCGCCAGCAAATCTTCCCAAGGAAGGTTTGTATCTCGGAAATGTAGAATATCGAGGAGAAACAACGAAAGTGTTCATCAAAAAAGAGGACCGTCTTCGCCACATGTACATCATCGGTAAATCTGGCGCGGGTAAATCGGAGTACATCGCTGGGCTTGTTGCGCAAGACATTAAAAACGGAGACGGCGTGTGCGTGATCGATCCGCACGGAGATCTTGTCGAAACCATTCTAGGCACGATTCCAAAAGAACGCGCGGATGATGTGATCATTTTTGATCCGTCAGATTTTGAGCGGCCGATCGCGCTCAACATGGTCGAGGCGCCGAGTGATGAAATGAAGGATTTCGTGTGTGGTGAAATGGTGGCGATTTTCTACAAACTGTTCGGTGCAGAGATGATCGGTCCGATGTTCGAGCACCAGATGCGTAACTACATGCTTACGCTCATGTCCGACAGCGAGAATCCAGGCACAATTGCCGAAATTCCTCGCTTGATTTCTGATGCGGATTTTCAAAAATTATGGCGAGCGAAAGTGAAGGATCCGGTCGTACGCTCGTTTTGGGAAAACGAAATGGATAAAACTTCAGACTTCCACAAGTCTGAAATGCTTGGCTATCTTATTTCAAAAGTGGGTCGGTTTGTCGAGAATACGATGATGCGTAACATCATCGGGCAGCAACGGTCAGCATTCGATTTTTCGGAGATCATGAACACGCAGAAAATTTTTCTTGTGAATCTTTCTAAGGGTAAGATCGGTGACATTAACGCAAACCTTCTCGGTCTTATTATCGTGACGAAACTCCAGATGGCAGCGATGGGCCGAGCGTATATCACGGATAAATCTCTTCGTAAGGATTTCTTCCTTTACATAGACGAGTTTCAGAACTTCATTACACCATCGATTGCAACGATTTTGTCTGAGGCGCGTAAATATCGTTTGGGTCTCATCGTTGCGCACCAGTACATGGCGCAGCTCGCACCAAAAGGGGACACCGAGATTCGCGACGCAGTGCTCGGTAACGTCGGTACGATGATGATCGGTCGTATCGGCGTTGAGGATGGCGAAGTACTCGAGAAAGAATTTGCACCAGTATTCACCACGCTCGACCTCGTGAATGTGGAAAAGTTTACCTTCAATACGAAGATGCTCGTCGATAACCAGACTATGCGGCCATTTAATATCGCCGCGCCATTACCTGTGAAAGGTAATCCACGGATCGCTGAAGCACTCAAACAACTCTCTCGTCTCAAGTACGGCCGCGACCGCGCCATCGTTGAAGCAGAAATTCTTGAACGCACGAAACTTCGTGCGCCAGCCGCCACTTCGGTTGATCGACCGCCGTCGGCTTAACTTTTTTTGTGACTCGGCGCCCCCATTTTGTCATTCCGGAAGCTGTAGAGCCTGCTCCGGACCTGATCCGGGGACGGCTATCCGGAATCCAGAAACATAAAGCCAAACATAGTTACGTGTAGTGTTTTTATTTCTGGATTCCGGCTCGGGGCCGGAATGACAGAGGTATTGACCCCACCAAAAAAGCAGTGGTATTCTTGCGGTAGCGGTGAAAAAAGCCGTAAAAGAAATAAAATAAGCTCAAAATATGGATGATCTCCAAAATGACCTTCTTCCTAAAGATTTTCAATCTTTTGCGAGCGACCCAGTCCTCGTTAAAACACTTCCGCTCGCCGCGGCGATGCCAGCACCTTTGGCAACCGACGAAGCGAAATCACTACTTGAAGATCTCGGTGCCGCGCTCGATGGCGATGCGCTCGTCGCCACATCTTTTACCGCGGACGCACCGGCACCGGCCGTAGACAACAAAACGAAAATTATTGTGAAGGCTTTGCGAGCGATCGAACAGAATGTTTCGAATCTTCTTAGGCTCCTTGAAGATGAAACAGGGGTTGCGACGTTGGATACATCCGGCATCACATTGGATCGCGAAGTTGAACTCGCCTCGGTACGACCGGTTGACGGCCGTGTAGTAGAAGGAGTGTTCGATGGCCAGCAGATGGTCGGTTCGGATGGAAAAGTATATGCAGTACCACCGAACTACGCATCGAAATCAAAATTGGTTGAAGGTGATATGCTGAAACTTACGATCACACCACGCGGATCGTTCATCTATAAACAGATCGGACCAATCGAACGCGGTCGCGTGGTTGGCGCGCTCGGATTCGATCAAACGACCGGTGAATTTTACGTGACGAGCGACAATAAACGATGGAGCGTGATCAAAGCAAGCGTGACGTATTACAAGGGAGAGCACGGTGACGAGGCGGTGATCCTCGTGCCGAAAGCGGCGCCGTCGAAGTGGGCCGCTGTGGAAAACATCATCAAGAAAAACCCGTTGTAATTGGAGTGAGAAAATGAGAAAGTGAGGGAAAGTGAGGGGACTGTCCTCGAGCGTTAGCGAGTGGGACTGTCCCCTCACTTTCTCATTTTTTTGTATGTCCACCCTCTATAGAAAATACCGCCCACAGTCCTGGACCGACATAGCGGGCCAAAACCACATCAAAGTGACGCTCGAGTTTGAGGTAGCAACGGGGCGCATTGCGCATGCGTATCTTTTTTCTGGTCCGCGCGGCACGGGGAAAACATCGATCGCGCGGATTATGGCGAAGGCGCTCAATTGTATCGATCGTGTAAAGAAAGGGGATCCGTGTGGCGCCTGCTCATCGTGCGTGAGCATCACCGAAGGAACGGCTCTCGATGTGATCGAGATCGATGCTGCGTCACATCGTGGTATCGATGCAGTACGCGAGAATGTGATCGAGAACGCGAGGTTTTCTCCATCGAAGCTCGTGTACAAAGTGTTCATCATCGATGAGGTGCACATGCTCACCACCGAAGCGTTTAACGCGCTCCTCAAAACGCTTGAGGAACCGCCGTCGCGCGTGGTGTTTATTCTTGCGACTACCGAACTGCATAAAGTGCCACCGACGATCGTCTCGCGATGTCAGCGATTTGATTTTCGAAAAATTCCGTTCACCGAACTTGTCGAGCGCTTGCATGTACTTGCGGAACGTGAGAAACGCAGCGTTGATCGCCGTGCACTTGAAGAGATCGCACGAAATTCCGACGGTTGTCTTCGTGACGCCGAAGGACTGCTCGGTAAAGTGCTGACCGTCGGGGATGGCAAGCGTGTGTCGTACGACGAAGCGCTCGTTGTGCTCCCACGCTCAGAATATACCGCGCTCTCCTCGTTTATCGAGGCGCTGCTTCGTCGTGATGGCCGCTCGGGTCTCGCAGTGATCGGTGATTGTCTTGAAAGTGGCGTTGATCTCGATCAGTTTGCGGGCGAAGCGATCGAATTGCTCCGCAAAGTGCTGCTCACCAAACTCACTGGCGAAGTTGAAGTTGTTGCGTTTGATCTCGATGAAGAACGAAAAAAGAAATTAGTGGAGTGGGCCGCACTCGCAGAAGTCTCGCGTCTTGTTTCGGTAACTGAGCTGTTGCTCGAAAAACGACGCGACATGAAGACGAGTCATCCGTTGCAGCTTCCTCTCGAGCTTGCAGTGGTTCGATTGTGCGAAGAGGAAAGAGAAGAAATCAATCCGATTCGGGAAAAAGTTGTCGCGACTCCACTATCGCGCGTCGATTTTGCGCACGAACAAGCGACCTCGGATGAAATTATCCGTCTCGCGCACATAGGCAGCCCGATGGTAGCGAGCGTTAGAGAGGAGGGCGCTTCGCGCGTGCCCCTCCTTGAAAAGGAGGGGACAGGGGAGGTGGATACCGTACGTACCGACACCGCACACGTCACCACCGTAGAACTCCTCAAAGGAATGTGGTCAGAATTTATCCGCCGTGCAGCAGAAGAAAATCAGGCGCTGCCGTATCTTCTCGGAGTCGGTGAACCGATCGCTATTGAAGGAAAGAAAATCAAAATTGGATTCGATTTTGCATTTCATAAAGACAAACTGAACGAAGATAAAAATCGGAAACTGCTCGAAAAAGCGCTGGGGAGTTTACTAAACGCCGCCGTCTTCGTAGAAGGCGTGCTGCTTGAAAAAAAAGAGCGCATAGTGCATGATGATGCCGCCGTTTCGACAAGCCAAAAATTAGTACCTGCGATCGGCAACGGCGAAATTCTCGCGACTTTTGGCGGTCGTGTCGTGCAATAAGAGCCTATTTAGAATAGTGCGGGATCGTCTAATGGTAGGACAGCAGACTCTGAATCTGCTTATCTAGGTTCGAGTCCTAGTCCCGCAGCCACGAAAAAAGTTCTGTACCATGCGGTACAGAACTTTTTTCGTGCCCCGTACCGGAGCGTAGCGACTGGTACAGAGTAGATTTGACACATTTTGGCACATTCGGTAAGAGATGTGGCGTTAGTCTTCATCCGCGCATCGATGATGTCAAAAAAGAGCAAGAGAAGATCAGAAGACCGCAAAGCTACGCAGTCGCTTGAACCTTATGTCATGACCCGTGCGGAGATGCAAAAAGAACTTCAGGTCGAGGACTGTCCTTGCTGCCGTTGGGTACTTGAAGATACGCTCGAAAATGGCGGTGAAATCTGGGTTCATCCCTTCGAAGAACGATAAGGGGTCGATATCAAAATGGGAAAGAGAACTGCTATACTATGTGTGGCGATGTGAGAAATTTCAACATACATGCGCTATGAAATCTTTTGGAAAAAACAACAAGGAACTCGTGGTATATCAGGCAAAGTCCGGAGCGATTGAGTTTCGTGCCGACACGGGAAAGCAAACACTCTGGGCGAGCATGCAACAGATGGTCGATTTATTTGCGACAGATAAATCGGGTATTTCTCGGCATATCCAGAATATTTTTAAAAATAAGGAACTTGCTCGATCTGCGACTGTTGCAAAAATTGCAACAGTTCAAAAAGAGGGTGATCGAGAAGTAACGCGTGAGATCGAATACTATAACCTTGATGTCATTATCTCTGTTGGGTATCGCATCAATTCTAAAAAAGCGACCAAGTTTCGCCAATGGGCAACCAGGGTTTTGCGTGAGCATATTACACGCGGGTATACCATTAACCGTTCGACTATTTCAAGTCACTACGCTGAATTTTTGAAAGCAGTTGATGACATCAAAGCGCTTGTTCCCACAAACGAAAAAATTGACCATGCGAGCGTTTTGGAATTGGTGCGTACGTTTGCGGACACTTGGCTTTCGCTCGATGCCTACGACAAAGACGCTCTTGAAGTGAAGGGTGTCACGAAGAAACAATCTTCAATCACTGCCGAGGAGCTTGGCGCAGCGCTGAGTCAACTAAAACAAAATCTTTTTCGCAAAGGCGAAGCAGGGGAGTTGTTTGGGCGCGAGCGTTCGCGTGGTGCGATCGATGGAATCGTTGGTAGCGTCATGCAGTCGTTTGGTGGCAAAGCGCTTTATCCGACAGTCGAAGAAAAAGCCGCGCACCTCTTGTACTTCGTCGTCAAAAATCATCCTTTCACGGACGGTAATAAACGCTCCGGAGCGTTCTCGTTTGTGTGGTTCCTCCGCCGCGCAAAACGTCTCGACATCACGCGCATGTCTCCTGAAGCACTTACCGCACTGACATTACTGATTGCTGAAAGTAATCCGAAGGATAAAGAAAAAATGATCGGTCTCGTCTGCCGGCTCTTGATCAATAAACCAAATCCGCCGCTGTGAGCTTCGGAATGTGAATGTATATTTCTGATGTTTGGATAGCCATTCGTACATCGTTCACTATCCGCAGCCAAACAAAAGAGCCACTTATAGAGAGTGGCTCTTTTGTTTGACTTTGCTGTGGGCTGCAAGCCTCTAAAATAAAGTGCGTGCGTGGGTTGACAAAAGTATTATTTTATGATATATCTTCAGGTCAAATTGACTCCATGCGGCTGGATTCGCCGTGCTCTTTCGTAACCAACCACGAGGTCATACATGAACGCAGTGAAGCAGGGTCCCGCCCTCCCCCACAAGTCTCAGGAGGAGAGCGTCTCATACGGCGACTTTCTACCTGGTGCAGATCGGTTTTTCTACTTCCTCTGCTCCCGGTATCCCGGCAAGCGCGTGAGAGTGGCGCCCTACGTCGTCCTCGATCGGAGCTACGAGATGGAATACGCCAAGCGCTACGACATCCTGGTGGACGGGCGGACGGTCGGCGCGTATACCACCTTTGGTCCGCGTCCTGGAGAAGTGGAGTACATGCGCGAATACCAAGGAGAAATCCCCGACTACGTCAACGACGCCATCGCCGTATACAACCGGCATTCCCGTGAGTACCGACCAGAGAATCAGGTGGCACTGGTCTTTTCCAACGAGCGGTTCCATGCCGCACGCTTCGATTCTCCGAGAGCTCCTGGGTGGATCGAAACGACGCCCTGGCAGCGTCAGGACGGTCACGCGGCGCTCACCGAGTTCCCCTGATCGAAATTGAGAGCACACATCTCCAGAGGTACCCCTACGGCGCTTGCCGGCAGGGGTACTTTTTACGAAGAATCAATACATCACACGCACGATGATTACCACATGGTATCATGTATGATCACACGTAGTAATTTCTTTAACCGATGTCTCTATGGGACCAAAGAATCTTGAAAGTGGAATGACGAACTCCGAAGCCACGAAGGATGTGTTGACGCCTGAACAGGAAGCACAGGCAGACTATTGGATGGCGCAGATCGAGAAGGAGATGGCTTCGGCCGCGGAAAAAAGTCCTGAACAGATCGAGAAAGAAAAGGTGAGGACAGAGCTGAAGGAGATTTTTGCGGTGTGGTTGGTTCCGGAAAAGCTCGAACCACTACATGCGCTTACCACGCAGGCCGAAGCGTTGGCAGACCCGCTGAGGAAGGAAGCAAAATTGGCTTTGGGAGAGATGCTGAAAAGAATTCATGCACTCGGGGATCCAGTCGACTTGATGGAGCAGTATAAGATTCTTTCGAGAGCGGTGGGCATGATCAACAGCGGCTTGGTGGATCATACAAGGTAACTGTAGCGCGAAACTTTTAAAAAATATTCACCGCGACTCTTCTCTGAGGTTTATTTGAAAACAGAGCGACGTCGCCATCTCCTCAAGCGCAGCAACGCTTCCATCATTCTCAATCGTGTAGTCGAATTTTTCCTCATCTAATTCCGTTTCGAACGATAATGTATCGTAGTGGGAAGGAATGAGCCCGCGCTTCATTCGGGTTTGTTCACTGGCATTTATTCTTACAGTGAGTGTTGTTGAGCTTCGTTTTCGTAACGCGAAAAGGTCATATTTCGTTCGAACGTCACTGACGATGATGACATCCTGTTCTCGCAAATCGCTCGCAATCGATGCCAAAAATTTTTTCGCATTTTCTTCTCTCCTGAATCCGCTTGTAAATTCCGCGAATGCCTCTCGATATTTTTCTTTGTACTCCCGTTCGCTCAGGAAACGGTCACTGTCGAGTGCATAGAGTCGGCAGAATTCTTTTTTAAGACGATCCGCTGTTTTCCTTATCACCACCCGCATATGTCGCTGCCGACAAGCTTCCGTAAGCAAAACAGCGAAGGTGTCTTTGCCTGCGTATCTTTTTCCGGACACCAAAATGAGGACAGCTTGATGAGTTTGGCGTTGTTTTTGTTCTTCGTTTCTGTACTTATTCGGCATATACTGTAGGCGGGCGTATGCTAGCAAAAAAGAAAATTCTCATCTTCTGTGTGCCATTCAGCGGACATCTGAATGTCCTCAAACGTCTGATGGCCGACTGCGGTGAGCGGTTTGATTTTCGACTCGTAATCACCGGATGGACGAACATCAGCGCTGTGCTCACCGATCGAGAAGCCGATACTATTGTACTCGCAAAGTCAGCGCTGAAGGAAACGGATCCGGCGCTTTGGACATTTCCGCGCGTCGCAGAATTGTTTGACGACTGTCTTGCGGTTGCCAAAGAGTTCAAACCGGATCTCATTATGTACGATTTCTTTTCCCTTGAAGGTTTTTTTGTGGGAAAACAACTCGGCATCCCCGTGTGGTGTTCGATCCCCGCGATGATCGGTCCTTTCACGCACCAAAAGTATCTGGCGGAAAAACTTTCGGCGCCGGTGAATCGTGCGGCGCTCGCGCGACTCAAGGTAATATGCCCCGATATCGCGATTACGGATTTCGAGATGATCTCTGATGGTGTGCATATCGCTGGTGAGGTGAATCTTTTGTGGTCGTATCGCTCGCTTACTCCAAAAAATTTTCTTGAGAACAGACGGGCTGCCGAGTATGTATTTGTGGGCAATCCAGCCGCAGGTCATCTTTCTCTAAAAAAGAAAAGGCAGAAACCACTCGTCTTTTTTTCACTCGGCACGGTGGTCATGGATAATCTTTGGAATCAACAACCTGAACTCCGCCAACGCTTATCCGCCTTCATAGAAACAGTTGCTGCACATTTGAACGATGAAAGTATCGACGTCATCTTTGTTACGCAAGGGAAAAAAGTACTCGAACGATACCCAAAAAATTGGCAGGTGTTCGATCAGGTTGATCAGGTCAAACTTCTCGCTGAAACCGATGTGTTTATCACTCATGGCGGCAGCAACAGTTTTCATGAAGCGGCCCTCAACAGCGTGCCGATGGTTGCACTTCCTTTTTTTGGTGACCAGCCATTAGTTGCGCGTCAGATTGAGGATCTCGGCATCGGTACTACTGTGGTGAAAGATGATGATGTTGCCACTCATAAATCGAAACATTTTTTGGATGCTGATCTTGCGCAGCGACTTTCCGCGGCCGTTTTTGAGGTGCTGAAGAACAAGAAGTACGCCGACGTGTACCGTACATTGCCACTCGAAATGATGAGTGTTGCTGCATTGCTTGCAGGTGAAATAGCTTTCGATGAGGGCGACCTTCTTTATGGCACGAACATCGCCAGAAAACGTTACGTAGAAGAAACGGACAGCCAAAAAACCTTTCGCATACTTGAGTTTCGTCCTTTTTCTGAACTGGCCCCCTACAACGAAGCGATGCCAAGGATCGTCGATATTTATCACGACGCTATTCGTAATGACGCGGTGTGTGATCGCGAGGCAGGTTGCAGCCTACAACCTTACGCGAGAACGATCGCCGAGTACCGCGAGCATTTGCAGGGCGAGAGTGACATCGGTGCGATGTGCATCAAGGGGCTCGATTTTTTCACTCGGCGGTTCCGCATTCATTTCATCCTTGAAGAGTATGACCCAAAAGTGAACTACATCACCACGAAAGAAATTATTTATGTCCTAGAACATCAGGATCGTTTTCTTGGTCGAGTCATTTTTTATGTGCAACGGCAGGGGACATGGCTTCCGAGAGAATTTTCTGAGGTTGCGACTCTTCTGTAATAAAGAACGACCGCTCGAAAGAGCGGTCGTTTGATGATGGAGCGCTACGGAATGAACCGCGCGACACCAGTGCCGGTGTAGCTCGTCGTGCACCATTCTCTATTGAAGAGATACTTGCGCTCGACAAAGTACGAGATGTGCGGTGGGGTTGCGGTCATGATCACACGGGACATGCTTCCTTCGAGTAGCGAACCGCGATACTCGATGTACTCGCTGCTACCGTTTGGTTTGAGGATGCGCGTGGTGCGTTGATCCGTGAGCCACACTTCGCCGTTCGGTTGCGTGATGATGTCCACCGCGCCGCCGGCTCCGACGAAGTAGCCGAAATCACAACCGTAGTCGTTTACCTTGATGTCGACGCGGTAGGTGTTATCGATCGAGGCGGGTGAGTAGGTGCGCTTCGCGCCGCGTAGGGTGAAACGTTGCGGACAACCGCTCGTGTCGTCGTGCAAATTGTACTCCAACTCCAGGTCGACGGCGCCGGGTCGGACCACTCCGTTCACCGTGCCATAAAACGCCCCACGATCCAACGTCCCCGTCCAAGACATCCGCCCATCTTTGTCGAGAGTGAACGGACCGAACGCAATCAGCCAACTGGGCCAGTCGCGGCTGGTGGGGGAGAAGACGAACGCACCATAGGTGTTCTGATCGACGGAGAAGACGGTGGTGTACTGCTCTTGCAGTCGCGGCGGCGTCGCGTCGTGCGGACACCGTATGCCGTAGTTGCTCACGGTGATCTCGTAGAGTCCGTCGAGCGCCTGCGGGTCGAGTAGCGGGCGTGCGTGACCAAAGAGGTTCACGCGCCGTACGCACTTTTTGTTCGCGTGCTCGCGCTGCACGACGAGATCGACGTTCATCTCCTCCGGCGTGATCGTTCCGGTGAGCGTCCCGTTTGCGCGCGGAAGTACGTCTACGACTGGACCTGGAACATCCGGGGTAAGCTTGTAGAACGGCATGTCGTTGCACGTATCCTCGAGCCACGTCACCGAGACGCGGAACTGCGCGTCGACCACCTGGTCGGGATCGTCCGGCGCCCTATGCGAGCATCCGATGAGTGCTATGAGCACCACTGCAAGCATTGCAATTCTGTAGTACATTGTCCGTCCTCCTGTTGGCCATGTGAAAAACCAACCACTGAGAGTAGCAGAGGTGACCACTCTTGGCAAGTTTGTGTACAGTTAACCTTCAAGGGTGACACTGGAGTAGGCTAAGGGTTACTAAGGTTAACCGAGCCAAATATGCCAGGGTCGCCACTCTCCGCTCCGCGAGATTTGCGGTTCAAATGGTATCTCCAGGTCGAAAAGCGCGGAAA
>SXGT01729745.1_pt1 | contig 12098 bp, 12 predicted proteins | sample 3176221 | NCBI WGS metagenome assembly SXGT01 (sample SAMN11356862, study PRJNA531348) | freshwater metagenome | isolation source: freshwater sample F1-120 | place: China: Fuxian Lake, Yuxi | collected 2017-12-25
CAGCCGACATCCCAACCAACGTCACAACCGTCCTCGCAGCCTTCGTCGCAACCAACTTGCCAGCCGTCGTCGCAGCCCAGTGGGAAACCCAGCGTGCAGCCTTCGTCGCAGCCATCGCGCGCCCCGACTGGACAGCCCACGATGCAACCAACCCGTCAGCCAAGCGCTCAACCGACCAGGCAGCCGACAAGCCAGCCTTCGCGGCAACCTACGCATCAGCCGAAGCATCAGCCGAGTGGACAACCCAGTCGACAACCTTCTTCCCAGCCGAGTTTGCAGCCTTCGCTGCAGCCTTCGGCGCAACCGACACGGCAGCCTTCGCGTCAGCCGACTCTTCAGCCAACTGCCCAGCCTACGATCCAGCCGACTGCTCAGCCGACCAATCAGCCATCAATACAGCCTAGTCGCCAGCCGAGTGCGCAGCCAACCTTGGAGGTAGAAGCTGCGCATGGCTTGGATTTCGCCCAGCTCGCCGTTGAGAATCATTTCGCGGGCCTGTCGCACAAGCGGGTAGCCGGTATAGGTGTGCGCGACGGCGAACACCACTCCCCTATTGTCGACCGCCTCGGCCAGCTTTTCGGCCTGGGCCAAATCGAACGTCATGGGCTTATCACAGACCACATGGAAACCAGCTTCGACGGCCTGCATGGCGATCTCGAAGTGCGTGTGGTTGGGCGTGGCGATGCCCACCAGGTCGATCCGCTTCCCCTCGGGCAGCTTCTTCTCGCCCGCCACCAGATCTTTGAATGATCCGTAGGCCCGTTCGGGATGAATGTCGTAGTCCGAGGCCGATGCTCTGGCCCGCGCCGGATCGCTCGCGAGCGCACCGGCGACCAATTCGGCACGGTTGTCGAGCACGGCCGCCGTGCAATGCACGCGACCGATAAACGCCCCCTGGCCGCCGCCAACCAGGGCCATGCGAAGTTTCCGATTCAATGCGCCGTTGGTCGCCATCATTTGCTCCTTCTGCGTAAGTAAATCGCGGAACGATCTGTTGTAGCAAAATAACGGGTGGATTCCAGCGGGGCGAACGGACCGAAGTCTGGTCCTGCGACTTCGTGCAAGTCGCCCTGGGCCTCCTATGGCGTGACTTCCAATCGCGCGGTAGCATTCAGGGAGGTGGCAATCTGGAACTGCGGTCTGGAAGCGGGAGCACGGTCATGGCACAGACGAAAGCGGGCTGGTTGACGTTGGGAATGGTGATTGGGTTGATCATCGGCGTGAGCCTGTCGGGCATCCTGCCGCAAACGCCCGTGCATGCCGTCGCGACCCATGGCCAGGACAGTTTTGCGATCGCCACGGGTCCTGTGCAGGACGAGATCGAGGCACTTTTTTTTCTCGACTTTCTGACCGGCGATTTGTCCGCGGCCGTATTGAGCTTTCAGAACGGACGGTTCCTGTCAAAGTTCACCTACAATGTTTCGAGAGACCTGATGCCGCCCGGTGCCAAGAATCCGCGCTATCTGATGGTCACGGGCATCGCGGACTTCAAGAGAGGATTTGGCAACATGCAGCCCGGCCGAGCTGTCGTCTACGTGGCGGAGGCTACGAGTGGCCAGGTGGCCGTGTATGCGATACCTTGGGTGCCGCAATTGCAGACGACCGGCCGCCCGCAATCGGGGCCGCTGATTTTGCTTGACAAGAAGCCGTTCCGAAACGTTGTGATTCGCAAGGAGGAGTGAGACGCGGGAGGACGGATTTTCGATTCCGTCCCAGTTGTCGGCGAGGCAATCGTGCTGTTTCCATGGGCGCGGCTGATCAGTTGTTCAAGCTGCGGCGGGGGTGGCAGGGTCTGACGGGCACTCAACACAGAAAACTGCCTGGCCGTGTGCGCCTGGGCAGCGTTCTTGACCACCGAACTCTTCTCGTTTTAGAATGCGGCGCAATCTCTTTTGCCGCGAGGTGGCCCGCTTGGAAATTGTTGTCAACGGCGAGGTGCTGGAGGTGGCCGCGGGGTTGTCCATTGCCGCTTTGCTTGACCAATTGAATGTGACGCCGCGTGGCGTGGCGGTTGAGGTCAATCGAGAGCTTGTGCCACGTTCTCGGCATGCCGACCACGCGGTCGCGGGTGGAGATCAGATAGAAATTGTCACGCTGGTAGGCGGCGGGTAGTGGGATTAAAGCGAGGAACGAGATGAGCGTTGAGATGCGGCATGAAGATTGTCTTCGCGTGGGGACGCATGCCCTTGCCAGCCGCCTGATTGTTGGCACCGGCAAGTATGCCAGCTATGAGCAGATGCGCGAGGCGCTGGAACTATCCGATTGCGATTGCATCACGGTGGCCGTAAGGCGTGAGCGGCTGGTGAATTCCCGCGGCGAGAATATTTTGGATTTCATCGACGGCGATCGGTACACGTTGTTGCCGAACACAGCGGGCTGCTTTTCGGCCGAGGATGCGGTCCGCGTGGCTCGGCTTGGGCGGGAGATCTTGCTGGGCATGGAAAACCCCGGCGCCGATTGGGTGAAACTCGAAGTCCTCGGCGACACCAAGACGCTGCTGCCCGACCCGATCGCCACCTTGCAGGCCACCGAGCAGCTCGTCTCGGAAGGATTTCAGGTGCTCTGTTACACGACCGACGATCCTGTGACGGCCAGGCGGCTGAAAGAGGCGGGCGCGGTGAGCGTGATGCCGGCCGGCAGTCCGATTGGCTCCGGGCAGGGGGTGCTCAATCCGAACAACATCCGAATTTGTCTGGAGTATCTCAAAGAGGGGGACCCCGACTATCCCGTGATTATCGACGCGGGGGTGGGCACGGCCAGCGACGTGACGATTGCCATGGAATTAGGCGTCGACGGCGTGCTCTTAAACACCGGCATCGCGCATGCTCAGGATCCGCTCTTGATGGCCCAGGCGATGAAACTGGCCATCGAAGCCGGTCGCATGGCCTACCTGGCAGGCCGAATTCCCAAACGGCTTTACGCCACCGCCAGCTCGCCGGAGGCGGGAAAGATTGAGCTTACGCAAAAAGCCCGCTCGAAGAACGCAAGCCAAGGGGGGTAAGGTGAGCGGGCGACCATTTGGCCGCGATCGCAGCGCCCTCCGGGCCCGACGCGAGGCGGCCTTCCGCCCATTCGTTCCGCATGAACACTTCGGCTGCCATCCTCGGCCCTCAAGGCAGCATCGCCAAGCGCCTGCCGCACTACGAGCATCGACAGCAACAGCTCGATATGGCAGATGCGGTGGCCCAAGCCCTCGACCGGAAGCACCACCTGTGCGTGGAAGCGGGTACCGGCGTCGGTAAGAGCTTTGCGTATCTGGTGCCGGCTATCTTGGCCGCCACCGCCCGGCGCGATCCGAAGGTCGAGCCCAAACCAATCGTCGTCAGCACGCACACGATCGCCCTGCAGGAACAACTCATGGGCCAAGACCTGCCGCTCCTCAAGTCGGTCATGCCGCAGGAATTCACGGCCGTGCTGGTGAAGGGACGCGGCAACTACATCAGCTTGCGGCGCATGAACAATGCACTGGCGCGCGCGGGGAGCCTATTCCACTCGTCGGATGAGCACCAGCAGCTTCGCGAAATTGTCGAATGGTCGACAACGACGGGGGATGGCTCAAAGGCAGATCTCGACCACAACCCCTTGCCCGCTGTGTGGGAGGAGGTGCAAAGCGACAGCGGCAATTGCATGGGCCGTCATTGCCCGACCCATCAGCAGTGCTTTTACTATCGGGCCCGCCGCCGCACGCAGCATGCCCAAATACTGGTGGTGAATCATGCGCTGTTCTTTAGCGACCTGGCACTGCGGCGGGAGGGCGCCAGCATCCTGCCAGACTATCAGGCGGTAATTCTCGACGAGGCCCACACGGTTGAGGCCGTGGCGAGTGATCACCTGGGGATCAGCGTCAGCTCGGGCCAGATCGAGTACGTTCTCAATAAGCTCTACAACGATCGCACGAACAAAGGGCTGCTGGTGACCCGCCAGCTCGGCGCGGAGCAGCAGGAAGTCATGACCTGCCGCGTTCGGTCAGACGAGTTTTTTGCCGATGTGGAAGAGTGGCTCCTGCCGCAGAATAAACTGAGCGCACGTATAACGCTGCCGGAAATCGTCGATAACAAGCTCTCTCCGTCCCTCACGAAACTTGCGCGCATGGTCCGCAAAGCGGGCAACGGCCTCAAGGAAAACGAGCAACAAGATTTCACGTCGGCGGCTGACAGGCTCCTGGCGCTGGCGAACGAGATTGAGGATTGGCGGCTGCAACGGGCCGCCGATTTCGTGTATTGGGTGGAGTCGAGTCGCACGCGCCGGGGCCGCACAAGAATCGCGCTTGACAGCGCTCCTTTGGACATTGGCCCGGCGATGCGCAGCGAACTGTTCGACAAATGCCCGACGGTGATCCTCACGAGTGCCACGCTCAGCATCGGCAAGTCGGGCTCGTTTGATTTCATCAAGTCGCGGATCGGTTTGACGCAGTCGGATTCGAGTCGCTTTGACAGTCCATTCAATTATCCTGAGCAGGCTGAATTGATTTTGATCGACGGCATGCCGGATCCCGGCGACAAGCCAGCCTATGAACGGGCATCGACCGAAATGATCAAGCGTTACGTGGCGCGGACGGACGGACACGCATTCGCGTTATTCACCAGTTACGAGATGCTGCGGCGCTGCGCCGAGCAGTTACAGCCGTGGCTCAGCGAGCGGAACCTGGCGATGGTCAGCCAGGCGGACGGCGTGCCGCGCAGCCAGATGATGGCAAAGTTCAAAGCCAATCCCCGAGCACTGCTGTTGGGCACCGACAGTTTCTGGCAGGGGGTCGACATGCCCGGCGACGCGCTCACGAATGTCATCATCACCAGGCTGCCCTTTAGCGTGCCCGACCAACCGCTCTTGGAAGCCCGCCTGGAAGCGATCCGCAGGCGTGGCGGGGTGCCGTTCACCGAGTATCAATTGCCGGAAGCCGTGCTGAAACTCAAGCAGGGTTTCGGCCGCCTGATCCGCAGCCAGCGCGACCACGGCATCGTGGTGATCCTGGATCCGCGCGTGAAGACCAAGCCCTATGGCAAGTTATTCTTGGAATCGCTGCCTGATTGCCGGCGTGTGAGTGAAGCGTTTTTGGAAGTTCGCGCTGGACAACCGTAAGGGACATTCACTGCAGGGGAATCCCTTCGATCCGTTTTAACCGCGCATTCGGCTCGGGGAGCATGGCACGGACCGTTGACCCCCGGTTTCGTGCCGCTTAAAGTGGACGTTCTGGGCGGAGTTCCGGAACACTTCGTCGAACTTGTCCCCACCCCCCACACCCCCCCGGCACGACGAAAGACTGCATGTTGGCCAAGCGTGTGATTCCCTGTCTCGATGTCGATCGTGGTCGGGTCGTGAAAGGGACGAATTTCGTCAACTTGCGCGATGCCGGCGATCCGGTCGATGTGGCTGCGCGCTATGAGGCCGATGGCGCCGATGAACTGGTGTTCCTCGACATCACGGCTAGCCACGAAGGCCGCGGTACGATGCTCGACGTCGTGCGGCGCACGGCCGAAACCGTGTTCATGCCGCTCACCGTCGGCGGCGGGATCCGCACGCTCGACGACATTCGCGAGTTGCTCTTGGCCGGCTGCGACAAAGTCTCCATCAACACCGCGGCCTCGCAGAATCCCCGCTTCGTACGCCAGGCCGCCGATCGCTTCGGCAGCCAGTGTATTGTGGTCAACATCGACCCCAAACGCGTGCGGAAGGATGGCCGCGAAGTCTGGGAAGTTCACACCCACGGTGGTCGCCGCAGCACAGGCCTGGAAGCGGTCGCCTGGGCACAGCGAGTCGAGGAACTTGGCGCGGGCGAAATCGTGCTCACCAGCATGGATGCCGACGGCACCAGAAACGGCTACGACCTGGAAATCACCCACGCCGTGAGCGACGCGGTGAGCATCCCGGTCGTTGCCAGCGGCGGGGCCGGCAAGCCCGAGCATTTGGCCGATGCAATCCTTGTCGGCAAAGCCGATGCCGCCCTGGCGGCGAGTATTTTTCACTACGGCGAGTTCAGTATCCAAGAAACAAAACAGGTGATGGCGGACCGGGGCATCCCCGTGCGGATGTTATCTTCCCTTGCGAAACCGATCCTCGTGCCGTGAGCTCGAGGCCGAACGGCAAGCAACGCGATTGCCACCATCGAAAAGCTCAAAACTGCAATTGTAATTTTCCTATGTCCGCTGCTGCCGCACACGAACCCGACACGGATTTTGACTCCTCCGCGGGCGTCGCACTCGAACGCTTTCTGGGGAGAAAGAAAGAGTTGGAGATCGACAAGCTCTTCAAGGCCTTGGTCAAGCTTGAGGGGAGCGACTTGCACCTCAAGGTGGGCAAACCCCCCTACATTCGCGTCCAAGGCACTCTGCGCCCCATGAATCGAGGGCCGATCGACGACGAAGAAATGGTGCGGCTTTGCTTTCCCCTGATGGACGACCGAATCCGCATCATCTTTGACAGGGACGGTGGGGCCGACTTCGCCTACTTTTGCGACGTTGACGGCACCAGTTGGCGGTTCCGCGTCAATCTCTTGCAACAACTGGGGCATGTGGGCCTGGTGGCCCGAAAGGTGAACAACTGGATTCCCGACTTTGCCGGACTGAACCTGCCGCCCGTGATCGAGAGCCTCTGCAAGTTCGATCAAGGCATGATCTTGCTGGCGGGCGTCACCGGATCGGGCAAGAGCACCACCATCGCCTCGATGCTCAACTGGATCAACGCGAACTATCGAAAGCACATTCTGACCTTGGAAGACCCGGTCGAGTTTGTGTTCCGCGAAGACAAATGCCTGATCAACCAGCGCGAAGTCGGCCTGGACGTGAAGGACTTCGAGATCGGCATGAAGCACGCGGTGCGCGAGGATCCCGACGTCATGCTTGTGGGCGAAATGCGCGATCGCGAGACGTTTCTGACCGCGATCCATGCAGCCGAAACGGGACACCTGGTGTTTGGCACCATCCACGCCTCGTCCGCCGCTTCCTGCATCGGCCGCATCCTGGACCTGTTTCCCCAGGACATGCACAGCGCCCTGCGCAGCGCGATAGTGTTCAACATGAGGGGCATCGTCGCACAGAAGCTCCTGCCATCAATCAAGCCCGGAGTGAGCCGGGTGCCGTCGGTTGAGATCATGACCTTCAACAGCACGATCAAGAAGCTGATCCTCGAAGAAAACGAGAGCAAACTGCCCGACGCGATACGGATTGGAATTCAGGAGGGGATGCAGGACTTCACCATGAGTTTGAAGAACCTTGTCAACGCGGAATTAGTCGATCGGGCGGTGGCGCTTGAGGTCGCCCCGAACGTGGACGCCCTGAAAATGGCGCTCAAAGGCATCGATGTCAAAGCTTCCGGAATTTTGTAATGGATGCAATTGAGACGCAGCTCGGGAGGTGGAACGCGAATCGCGGATGGGGAGGCTTGTGTCTACGCCGTTCTGCGTTTCTCGGTGCCCGCTGGGCGCTGCGTCCCACGCTGGCGATTGGGCTTGCCCTCGTGGCCTGGCTGCTCGCAAGCAACCTCGTTTTCGCGCAAGACGGCTCCTCGGCATGGCCTCCCTTTCCGCTGCCCACCGATCCCAAGCAGTTTCCGCGCGGACCAGGCGGTTACTTCAGCATGCTGAAGATCAGCTTCTTCCTATTGTTGTTCTTCTGCTGGGTAAAGACGACCGACTGGGTGAATCAGGATTGTCAAGATCTGCGGCTCAACTACGGGCTATGGAACTCGCTGGCCTTCGGCGTGTTCTTCTTCTGCGTGCTGCTGTTCTGGCTGTTGCCCTGGTTTGCGGTCGGATATCCGCTGCTTTTGGTTGGCTATGCCGTGCCGCTGACGGTTTACACGCTGGAGCGCAACAAACACGTTCCCGACGATCGCAAGGTAATGACGCCGGACCACTTCCGCCGCATCTTCTCATCGCTCGGTGGCAGGGTCGGCGTGAAGATCGATGTGGAGAAGAAAGCCTCGCATGAATTAGGCCCCAACATCACGTTCCTCGCGCAGGGCGGCGCCGATGATCAGGCCGACCAGGCCAACCTGATCGCCGCGCGGCAATCGCCAGGTTTCCTGGTTGCCAAAGAGGTCGTCGACCAGGCGGTCAGGTTACGCGCCGAGCAGGTGATGCTGGAGTACACGGCCGCGGCCGTGGGCGTGAAATATCAGATCGATGGCGTGTGGCATCACCACAATCCGATGGATCGCGAAAAAGGCGATCCCATGCTGGCGGTCTTCAAGGCAATCGCCAATCTCAAACCTGCCGATCGCGTCAGCAGACAATCGGGCCAGTTTGCCGCCGAAGTGGCTGGCAAGAAGCTGGCCTGCCGCATCCAAAGTCATGGCACGCAAACCGGCGAAGCGGCAGTCATCGCATTCGTGCAAGAAAAACTCACGTTCGCCAATCTGGACGAACTCGGCATGCGCGGCAAGATGCAGGAGCAGATCAAGGAGGTGATTGGCCGCAAGAGCGGGTTCCTGCTGGTGTCCTCGATGCCGGCCGGCGGGCTGACCACCACCTTTGACGTGCTGATGCAAACGACCGACCGCTTCATGCGCAACTTTGTCGGCGTCGAGGACGAAGCCAGGCGCGAACGCGATGTCGAAAACATCCCGATGACGCGGTATGACCGCCGTAATGGCCAATCGCCCGCCGACGTGCTGCCGAAGCTGATCCGCGCGTACCCGGACGTCTACGTCATCCGCGATCTCGTCAACGGCAAAACGGTGGACATCCTCTGTGACCAGGTGAGCGACGAGGAGCGGTTTGTCTTCGCCACCATCCGGGCCAAAGATGCCACCGAGGCCCTGCTGCGCGTGTTGATGCTCAAAGCCACGCCGGACAAGTTCGCCAAGGCGATTACCGCCGTGCTCAACGTGCGATTAGTGCGGAAGCTTTGCGACAAGTGCAAAGAGGCTTACACTCCACCCGCTGAAGTGCTCAAGCAGTTGGGGTTTCCACCCGGCAAGGTGCGAGCGCTGTATCGTCCGCCCGTGCCGCCACCGCCCGACAGCGAAGCGGCCAAGCAGTACAAACCTTGCGACGAGTGTCTGGCGATCGGCTATCGCGGCCGCACGGCGATCTTTGAACTCGTGCTGGTGGACGAAGGCATGCGCCAGGTGCTTGCCAGGCAGCCCAAGCTCGACCTGCTGCGAGAAGCCTCGCGCAAGGCGGGCAATCGAAATATTCAGGAAGAAGGCGTATTGCTGCTGGCGCGCGGAGTCACATCCGTACCGGAGCTGGTGCGCATTTTGAAACAATAAATTTGGCCGCGTTCGCTCACGACGCACGGTGAATTATGTACTTGAACTTGCTGCTGCTGGTGGTTTTCTTCTGCTGCTTTGGCTTCACCGTTCAAAACGGCACTTGGGGTAATGGAATTCTGCTCATCAATGTCGTGACCGCAGGCTTGATTGCCGTCAATTTCTTCGAACCGCTCGCCGACTATCTGCAAGGCATGCAAGCAAGCTATACCTACCTGTTCGATTTCCTGGCGATCTGGGCCGTGTTCGCGCTGACCGCCAGCATCCTGCGGACCATCACGGACAGGCTCTCGACCATCAAGGTCAAGTTTCGCAAGCCGTTTGATCAGATTGGCAGCATCTTCTTCGGCGCCTGGGTCGGCTGGGTAATGGTATGCCTCACGTTAATGTCGCTGCACACCGCACCCTTAGCTCGCAACTTCATGCAAGGCGCATTCCAGCCCGAGCCGTCCTCGCGAATGTTTTTCGGCCTTGCCCCGGACCGTCAATGGTTAGGCTTCTCGCAAAAGTCATCCACGGGAGTGTTTGGCCATGGGCTGGCTTTCGATCCCTTCGGCGAATTTATCCTGAAGTACGCCGAACGCCGAGAGCGATTTGAAAAGGAACCCCAGGCCAGGGTCAGGTAACTCACAACGTGCCAAGATTCAGAATTAACTGATCGGACATAAAGTGATCGACTATCCTTGACAGCCCTCTGCCCTCCCCTAAACTGTAAGGTTTCCCATAGAGCCTTGAACTGATCGCCGGAAACTCTTGCCATGGCCGTACCTAAACGTAAAAGCTCAAATGCCCGGAGCGGTAGCCGCCGGGCGCATCATTTCAAAAAGCCGATCCAGCTTTTGTATTGCCCACAGTGCAGCACGGCCATTCCGTCGCACGTGGTCTGTCCGAACTGCGGCTATTACATGGGCCGCCCGATCGTGGAAGTGGCGCCGAAGTAACTTCCAGGAGTCAGGGGTCAGGGGTCAGGGGTCAGTCACTGATTCCAGCCCTGGTTGAGTCCGACTCCTGATCCCCGACTTGTGACTCCTGGCCTCTGCACCCCTCGATGCCCAAGATCGCTTTTCTTTTTCCGGGACAGGGGGCGCAAACCGTCGGCATGGGACGGCTGCTTGCCGAATCGCTGCCGCAAGCGCGGGGGCTGTTCGATCGAGCGAACGCAATTCTCGGCTACGATTTGGCCCGGCTTTGTTTCAAGGGCCCTGCCGACGAATTGGATACAACCGCCGTCAGCCAGCCGGCTTTGTTTGTCACGAGCCTGGCGGCCATTGAACAATTGCGGCAGGATTCACCCGAGGTGGTGCTTTCATGCGAGGCGACCGCCGGTTTAAGCCTGGGCGAGTACACCGCACTGGTGTTTGCCGGCGTGATTGAGTTTGAGGCCGGTCTGCGGCTGGTCCAAGAGCGTGGCAGCGCGATGCAAGACGCCAGTGACGCCGTCCCCGGCGGCATGGTCAGCGTGCTGGGGCTTGAGCTGGCTCAAGTGGAAGAGCTTTGCGACCGCGCTCGCGGCGATGACATTCTGCAAGTGGCCAACCTGCTTTGCCCCGGTAACATTGTGATCTCGGGCAACAATGCCGCCTGCGTGCGCGCCGCCGATATGGCGCCTGCCGCCGGAGCGATGAAGGCCCTCCCGTTGGCCGTGGCGGGAGCGTTTCACACGCCGATCATGGCTTCCGCCGTCGATCGACTCGCGGCGGCGCTGACCAATGTGCCGATGGCGAAACCGACGATTCCCGTGGTCTCGAACGTCGACGCGCGGCCCCACGACGATCCCGAAGAGATTCGGCAGCTGCTTGTCCAGCAGGTCGTTTCCCCCGTGCGCTGGGAGGATTCGATGCGATACTTGCTCGGGCAGGGCGTCGAACAGTTCTATGAAGTCGGTCCAGGCCGCGTACTCCGCGGATTGTTAAAACGCATCGATCGCAAGATTGCTTGCGGCGGCGTGCTTGAGTAACCTTTGGCAGCATCGAGCTATGAGCGAAGAAAACAAACCGCCGATCATCGTCGACCTTCACGATCAAACGGCTCTCGTTACCGGTGCATCGCGTGGCATCGGCAAGGCCATTGCGTTGACCCTGGCCGCCGCCGGCGCCAAGGTCGCATGCGTCGCCCGAAACGCGGACAAGCTGGCGGAAACCGCCGATGCGATCCGCTCTGCTGGCGGGACGGCCGAGGTGTTTCCATGCGATGTCACCAGCGGTGAAAGCGTTGATAAGGTGGTGGACGACGTGGTGGAGAAATGGGGAAAGCTGCAGATCCTGGTGAATAACGCCGGCGTCACGCGCGATACCCTGAGTCCGCGGATGAGCGATGACGACTGGGACACGGTCATCAACACCAATCTTCGCGGAGCATTTTTGTTTGTCCGCGCCGCCAGCCGGCAGATGATGACGCAGCGCTACGGCCGGATCATTAATATCGCCAGCGTGTCGGGCCTGATCGGCAATCCCGGCCAATCGAATTACTCCGCGAGTAAGGCGGGGATGATTGGGATGACGCGCACCGTGGCCAAGGAGCTCGCCGGCCGGAAGGTGACCGTGAACGCCGTCGCACCGGGTTTCATCGAGACCGAAATGACTGCCGCGATGGGCGATTCCATTCTCGAAGAGGTGAAGAAACGGATTCCCGCGAAACGCCTGGGAAAAGCCGAAGAAATCGCCTGGGCCGTGCTGTTTCTCGCCAGTCCGGCCGCGGCCTACATCACTGGGCAGACCCTGACGGTGGACGGTGGACTGGTGTAGATGGTGAATCGAGTCCGTTTGCGACGAGGCCGCTGCCATGAGATTCCTCCCGCCTTGATCGGCACATCATGAGCCGGCTCCTGGCCCGTGAACGGTTAGGCGAGGGCCACCGCGCGGTTCCCTCGCTGTAACCGTTCACGGGCC
>SXGT01851245.1_pt1 | contig 12098 bp, 5 predicted proteins | sample 3176221 | NCBI WGS metagenome assembly SXGT01 (sample SAMN11356862, study PRJNA531348) | freshwater metagenome | isolation source: freshwater sample F1-120 | place: China: Fuxian Lake, Yuxi | collected 2017-12-25
GCGATTTACTCCTTTCGTGGGGCAGATCTCAATACCTACCTGTGTGCGTCTCGCGGCGCCTCCGATCGCAGCACCTTGCATGTCAATCATCGGTCGGACGAGCCGCTTGTGCAGGCGATCAATCATATCTTTTCCCGCGAGAATCCTTTCCTGAATCCGGAGATTCACTACCCACCTGTGCAAGCCAAGCATCCCCGAAGGCTTTTTGGGGAAACCGAGCGTCCGCCGCTCACCTTCCACTTTGTCGAATCCCGAAACCGCGAATGGGTTGGCACCTCGCGAAAAGCGATCTGGGCACACATGGCCGAGGAAATCGCCGCGGAGCTGAAGAATCCTCCGCTGATTCAGGGCCGACCGATGGTTGCGGGCGACATTGCCATTCTCATTCGCAACAACTGGACCGCGTCGGTCATTCAGTCAGCGCTGCACCAGGCGGGAATACCGAGCGTTCGCCGACAAAATTCGAGCGTGTTCAATACCGACGAAGCCACCGAAGTGCTCGAGGTTCTGGAAGCCGTCGCCGCTCCTCGCCAACGTCGGCGCGTTCGAGCGGCCCTTTCGTCCAGCCCCTTTGGACTCACCGCCGCCCAGCTCGATCAACTGTCCGACAACGCTTGGGATCAGTGGCTGGAGCGCTTCGATCATTGGCTGCAAACCTGGCAACGCAGCGGAGTCATGGCGATGCTCACCCAGGTGATCGCCGAAACCGAAGCTCCCCGCCGCATTCTGTCGTGGAAGGACGGCGAACGCCAAATGACCAATTGGTTTCATTTGGCCGAATTGCTCCATCATTCCGAGCGTTCCGGAAATCTAGGCCCGATCGCCTTGATCGAATGGCTCAGATCCGAGCGTCGCGATGGAAGCTCCGACACCGAATCTTCGAAAATCCGTCTTGAAACCGATGATGCGGCCGTTCAGATTCTTACGATGCACACCTGCAAAGGGCTGCAATTTCCGGTGGTGTGGTGCCCGGTGCTCTGGGAGAAGGAGTCGCGAAGAATGGGCGACAATCCCATCATTTTCCACGACCCCAAGCAACAAGACCGCGTGCTGGACGTGGGCTCGCCCTGGCTCAAACAAAACCGCGCCCGCCAATCCTCCGAGCAACACACCGAAGCGCTGCGGCTGACCTATGTTGCACTCACCCGCGCACAACACGCCTGTCATGTGGTCTATGGAGCAATAGAAGGGGTCGAAGATTCTCCACTCGCTTGGCTGTTGCACCATCGCGGGAAAACCCTCGAACAAAACCGCGCTCACGTCCGCGCAAGCAGCGCGAGCGATCTGCTCGGGGAAATTCAACAATGGGAGCGCTCCTACCCCCACCTGTTCGCCGTAAAACCGCTTCGACGAGGAAAAAAGACTCCTACCACCCGGGTATCACCGCCGAGCGAGGCGGCCCCCGTCACTCTCACCGCACGCAGCTTCGACCGGGCCTTTGACCGAAACTGGCGAGTCGCAAGTTTCAGCGCACTCTCCCGCGGCGGAGATGGCGACGAAGCCCCCGACCACGACGCCACCGTCAGCCCCATTCCGCCTAGCGAACATCCCCGTATTCGGGTGCCTTTGCACGATTTCCCTCGAGGTACGGAAGCAGGTACCTTCCTGCACAAGGTGCTGGAGCTGGCCGATTTCACAGACGCCGATTCGTTGCATGCTTGCGTTTCTATGCAATTGCCGCTGCACGGATTTCCGCTCACCCCTTGGGGCGAACGTCTGACTCCGGCCTTGCAATCTTTCTTACTCACTCCACTTTCGGCGGAGGACCCTTGGAGCCTATCCGAGGTTCCACGCCGCCAACGCATCGATGAATGGGAGTTCATGCTCCCCGCATCCGGTGGATTAACTCCGTCCAAACTCCATGAAGTTTTTCAAACCGAAGCACCACAGTTGGCTGAGTACCTTCGACGGCTCCATCTGTTGGATTTCAACGAGCTGCAAGGGTTCTTACGCGGCTTTGTAGATCTGATCGTCGAGAGAAATGGGCGTTGGTACGTTCTGGACTACAAATCCAACCACCTCGGGGACGCACCCGAGCATTACACCAGCGACCGCATCCGATCGTCCATGTTTGAGCACCATTATCCGCTGCAGTATCTCTTGTACGTGGTGGCTCTACACCGCCACCTGGGCCGCACCCTCCCCGACTACTCCTATGAAAGCCATTTTGGAGGCGTATTTTACCTCTTTCTACGAGGCATGGACCCCGCTCGGCCGGGGCACGCCGTTTTTGCAGACCGCCCGTCTCTGGCGATGATTTCCGCTTTAGAAGCAGCGATTACGGGGGGCCCATGACCCCGTGGCGCGACGACGAGCTGTTTTCCCCGCTCGACCAACACCTCGCTGAGCGGCTCGGGAAGCTCGCCGGAGAGACCGATCCGTGGGTGTTATCGGCGGTAGCGCTGGCCAGCCGCGCAGTCAGCCAGGGGCATGTCTGCCTCTCGCTGCGCGATGCGGATCCCGTGTGGCGAAAAGAGAGTTGGGTGCTCCCTTCCCGACAAGACTGGGTGTCTCGACTAATGCTCAGTCCGTTGATTGGAACGCCAGAAAGCGCCGATCGTCCGCTGATTTTGGGACCTAGGGATCGCCTGTACCTTCGCCGGTATTGGCAGTATGAGCGCCAACTGGTTCATGCGCTGCGCACCCGAGCAGCCGAGCCCCTCATCCCTGATCCCGCCGTGCTGAATGAAAGTTTGGACCGCCTGTTCGGCGTCCTTCCCAAACCCAGCCGAAAGCGCGCCCCCGACGCGGCCCCCGACCTTCAACGAGAAGCGGCTTGGCTCGCCGCACATCAACACCTGTGCATTTTATCTGGCGGGCCTGGCACCGGCAAAACCACCACCGTCACCCGAATATTGGCGATCCTGCTCGAACAAGCCCGCGCGGCCGGTCGACCGCCGCTGCGCATCTTGTTGGCCGCTCCCACCGGAAAAGCCGCCGCCCGCCTCGTGGAATCGATTCAGGCCAATAAAGAGCGCCTGCCCGTCGACGACGAAATCCGCGCGCAGCTGCCCGACACCGCCCAGACGTTGCACCGCGCGCTCGGTTATAAACCCGGCAGTCGAACTCACTTTCTTCACAATGCCGACCACCCATTACCCTACGACATTGTGCTTGTCGACGAGTGCTCGATGGTGGACTTGGCATTGATGGCCAAACTTGCCGATGCAATCCCCAAGGACTGTCGGTGGCTGTTGCTTGGAGACCGCGATCAATTGGCGTCCGTCGAAGCGGGATCGGTGTTCGGAGATCTCTGCAATGCGGGCGGAAAACCGGTCGGCCGGTCGGCCGCGTTTTCTGCGCTGCATACTGGACAAAGACCGGAGTCCGAGTTCCGGTCGGCGCCCGGAATCTGGGATTGCACCATTCATTTGGAGAAGAGCTTCCGGTTCAGCCCGGATCGAGGAATTGGGCAGCTTGCACGATGTATCCATCAAGGTGACGCTCCCGGGACCCTGATGCTGTTGGCCCAACACACCCGAGGGAACGCCGAACTTCGCTGGATTCGGCCAGACGACCTGCCGCAAGCCCGTGCCGCACTCCGGGAGTGCATCCTGCGCGGTTTTGAACCGCTCTTTCAGGCGACCACACCCGAAGAGGGTTTGGAAGCGCTCACCCGTTTTCGGTTGCTGGCCGCCCATCGAAAGGGAATTTTCGGAATACAGGAGTTAAATGCTCTTGCACGCTCCTGTTTTGTCGATCGCGATCAGGGGTGGTTTCGCGGCCAACCGGTGCTTATCACCGAAAACTCCCCCGAAACCAACCTTTATAACGGCGATACCGGAGTTTGCTGGTCGACGGACACCGGCTGGCGGGTGTTTTTTCCAGGCGGGCGCTCGGTAGCCACCTCCCGACTTCCCCCACATGAACCTGCCTTTGCGATGACGGTGCACAAGAGTCAGGGTTCCGAATTCGATCAAGTGCTGTTGGTGCTCCCACCCAAGATTTCTCCCGTTACCACCCGAGAATTGCTGTACACCGCCGTCACCCGCGCCCGAACCCAAGTCACCCTGTTGGGCGACCCAGAGGTGATCTCCGTCGCCGTACAAACCCGCGTGCAACGGGCTTCCGGGCTCCGGGATGCGCTTTGGACTCAGCCATGAGGGTTTTACATACTTCAGACTGGCATTTGGGCCACACCCTCCACGGGGTGTCGCGAGAGTACGAACATCGGGAGTTCCTTACCTGGCTTTCGGACGTTCTGGAGACCGAGTCCGTCGACACCTTGCTCATCGCGGGCGATATTTTCGACTCTGGAAATCCTCCAGCACATGCTTTGCACCAATGGTACTCCTTTCTCGCGCAGACTCGGCTCCGTTTCCCGGAGTTGCATATGGTTGCCGTCGGAGGAAACCACGACTCACCTTTACGTTTGGACGCGGCTAATCCGCTATTGACGGAGCTACGTATTCACGTGGTCGGCGCACTCCCACGCGACGAACACGGGCCAACCTCCCGTTGCGCCTTTGCGTTGCGCACAGGCAGCCGCGTCGACGGCTGGATCCTCGCCATCCCTTTCTTACGGCCGGGCGACCTTTCCTGGTTTTCGGGATCTACTCAAGACGCCATCGCTGCCACATATCGTAAAGCACTTGACCATTGCACCCCGCGTCGACCGTCGGAGCCGGTGATCGCCCTCGGGCACGCCCACCTCGCGTCCACCATCGCCTCGGAAGACTCCGAACGCCGATTGATCGCAGGGAACCAAGATGCCCTGCCCACCGCAATCTTCCCCGATGCGGTGCACTATGTCGCGATGGGACACTTGCATCTCGCGCAGAGTGTCGGTTCACCCAATGTTCGTTACAGCGGTTCTCCGATCCCGCTGTCGCTTGCAGAACGAACCTACGAACACCAAGTTTTGCTCATCGATTTTGATGGATCCGATCTCAGGCACATACGCTCGTTGCGTGTTCCGCGGGCGGTCGAATTCCACGCCTTTCCGGAAGCGGGCTTCGCATCGATCGACGAATGCTCCTCGTTCTTGGCTCGTTATCCTGAGCTATCGAACCGCCCCCCCGAAAGCCACCCCTTTCTGGAGCTGCGTGTGCAGAGAGACGGGGCAACCCACTCTCTTCGCCAACGCCTGCACCAACAAGCGAACCGGCGTGCGGTCCGACTTGCCCGGATCGTACTGGAGCCGAACCAGGAGTTAGTCCTGGAGGAACCGGCAGTTCCTCTGTCCGCACTCCATCCTCTGGACGTCTTTCGCCAAAAAGTTCTTCGAGAGACCGGGCAACCACCAAGTGAAGCCTTGATCGCCTCCTTTGTCGAACTCCTCCACCTGGTCCAGTCGGAATCACCATGAGAATCCTGGCGATTCGCGGAGAAAACCTCGCAAGCTTAGAGGGTGGCTTTCGTATCGAGCTTGCACAGCCTCCTTTTCGGGACGCAGGCCTATTCGCGATCACCGGTCCCACCGGATCAGGAAAGACCACCCTATTGGATGCAGCGTGCATCGCACTTTTTGAGGCTGTGCCCCGCGGGACCCGGCCGGAAGAGGTCGTTCGCCACGGTGCCCCATCCGCCTTCGCCGAAGTGGATTTTGTCGGCAAGGATCGCAAGGTCTATCGGGCACATTGGTCGATTCGAAGGGCCGGAGGTCGCGCAGAGGGCAACCTCAAGACTCCAGAACTCGAACTTATCTGCCTCGATACTGGAGAAAACCTCAGCAGCACCCGGACCGAGACCAAACGGGCGATCGCGGAACGGCTGGGGCTGGACTTCGGCGCTTTCAAGAAGTCGGTTTTGCTCGCACAAGGCGAGTTTGCGTCCTTTCTGAAGGCCAAATCGAGCGAGCGCTCGGCGCTCTTGGAATCCCTGACCAATACCGAGTTGTACAGCCGTCTCTCAGAGCGAGCCTTTGAACTCGCCAAACAAGCCGCCATCGAGCGGAACCAACTTGCGGCGGCCTTGGGTCAACTCCGACCACTTTCGGATGCCGAACTTTCCGAACTTCATCAAGAACTTTCGGCCGTTCAAGCCCAACGCCAACAAGCGATCGAACGCCAACAGGCCGCCGAAGCGGCGGTTCGCTGGTGGGAAGTTCACAGTCAATGGTCGGCCGACCTCGAGAAGCTTCGCCTCGAAACTCAGAATTCCACCGTCGGGGTAGATCGAGCCCGTCTAGGACGACTGCTCCTCATTCAACGTCTACTTCCAAGCTTACAACAGCACCTCGCCGCGCAGATCGCTTCCGCCCAAGCCGCGGATGAAGCGACCCACGCGGATGCCTCATTTAATAAACATACTTTACTATTTGACCAAGCGCGTTCCATCGCCGACGAAGCCAAACATCAGCACGAATCAATACAACTCCGGATCGCCCAGCAGGCCCCCGAGGTCGAGGCGGCACGTACCATGGATCGCAAGCTCGAAGCCCTCGCCGAACGGAAACGGGAGTACCAGGAGCTAATTTCGAAGTTCCAACGTTCCATAAAAGAACATTCCCTGCAGGCGTTGAGCAAGGAAGCCCAGCACCATACGCTCCTCGAAAGCATCCAACAGAAGACCCGTTTCCTCGAACGTCACGCTCCAGCCATGCGCGCTGCAGCCGATCCCGAGCTGTGGAGCCGCGATTGGGGCGAACTCCTGGCGATGGAGGCGGCATACCAACACGCGGTCGGTCAAAAAACCAAGGTGCAAGAGCAACACGACGAAGCAGCGGCGCGGCTTCCCGAGATGGCGGCCCTTTGTGCCAACGAAAGCCGGCAACTCATGGCGATCACCCTCCAACTGGGTATCTCCGCCGATGAGCTGCAAACCTCCCTTCAGGGGGCGGAAGCCCACGAGGCCGCCCTGGCGCAAGCTCTCGACCTCGCCAAAAACATCGGTCCTTGCCGGCAACACGTGAGCGAGCGTTCCAGAGAACGCGCCGCGGTTCAAGCCCGAGTCCAAGCACTTTCTCACAAGCTTGAGATCGAACGTCCTTTATTGGAGGTTCGCGCTAGCCACGTCCAGACGCTGGAACGCCAAAAACACCACGCGACCGCCGCACTTTCGCTCGTTCAACACCGGCCACACCTTCGGGACGGCGCCCCTTGCCCGCTCTGCGGCGCCACCGAACACCCCTACGCGCGGGATTTGCAGCTCGATCTCACGTTTCCGTCGCTCAACACCGACCTAAAGAACGCCCAACGCGAATACAACGAGCTGGTAGCCTCCGTTTCCAGCGCTTCCGCACAATGGTCGATGGAGCAGGAGCGAGCACAGACCCTGACCGCCGAGATCGCAACGTTCGAAACTCAACTCACAGCGCTGCTCGATGCCTGTTCCAGGCTGCCCTCGGAACTCGCCCCGCTCGCGGACTCGCCGACCGCGAGCGCGGAGGCCTTTCAAGCGGCGCACCAGCGGACTGTGCTCCTGAAAGAAGCTTGCGAACGGCAGATGCGGCTGGCTCATCTCCACCAACAGCAACACCAACTCTCTGAAGTCATCGAAACACTAGGAAAAGGTCTGCAATCCTCCGTCGACCGCCTGAACGAGCTCGAAGCCGCACGAGCACTCCGACGCGAGCGATTCCACCCCATTCTCTCTTCGAATGCCTCCTTCGGCACCAACGTAACGGTGGAAGAGCTTCGGTCGTTCCTAAACACACTTCGGACCGAGATCGACGCCATTCCCCAGTTGCGGTCCGAAGCCGCCAAGATCGGCGTGGAGATCACCACCCTCCAAAGTTCATTAACAACGCTCGAGAGCCAACTCGCCGAACACTTGGCGCAATTCGAGTCGATGGAACTCGAAGGGAATACCCTTCGAAGCGAACGTGCCCTGCTGCTCAAGGGTCAGACGGTGGAGGCCCATGATCTCAACATGCGGCAACAGGCGACCGAAGCCAGACATCGTTGGGAGGCGACGGAGCTGGCACACCAACAAGCGCAGGCCAATCTTCAAATACATGCTGAAAACCGCGCGAAAGCCCAAACCCGACGTGAGGAGCGCGCGGCGCAGCTCGCCCAAACCCAAGCGGTTTGGGAGCAAGGACGCGGAGATCTGGTTGAAACCGACATCACGCCGTTCCTGAGTTGGTCCGAAGCCTCCTTTCATCAAGAGATCCGTCGCCTTGACGAACGAATTCGCCAATTCGAAAACTCCCTTCTGCAGTTGAGTGAACGCGAAAAGCAGTTGGCCGCGCACGCGGAAAATCGCCCGCCTTGGGACGGTCTGGCGTCCGCCCAGAAGGCCGCTCAAGCCGAAGGAAACACCGTTCAATCGTTCGATCAACGCACCGGACAACTGCAGCAAACACTCGACCAGCACCGACAGCTGACGGAGCGATTCGATGCTCTGTCCGCCGACTGTAACCGGGCCCAGGCGGCCCAAGACCGCTGGGAGCATCTTGCCGAGCTGATCGGATCGAAAAAAGGTTCCGCGTTTCGGAATTTTGCGCAGGGCCTCACCTTTGGACAGGTCTTATCTCGAGCCAATGCTCATCTTCGCGAGCTGGCGCCGAGGTACGTTCTGGTTCGTTCGCCGAAAGACCCCTTGGACATCACCATCACCGACCGCGACCTCGGCGACGAGAGCCGACCGGTGGAATCCCTTTCGGGAGGGGAGACCTTTCTGGTGTCACTCGCGCTCGCGCTCGGATTGTCTTCGCTCGCCTCTTTTGACACCCCGGTGGAAACCTTGTTCATCGACGAAGGGTTTGGCACTCTCGACCGCGACACGCTGGACATCGCCATTGCGGCTCTTGATCGCCTACAGTCTTCGGGTCGCCAAATCGGAATCATCTCCCATGTGGTAGGCATCGACGAAGGAATCGCCGCCAAAGTGAGCCTCACACCGATGGATGGAGGCAAGAGCCGAATCGACATCACACCGCACCTTGCATTTTCTTGACATCGGTTTTACGCAGACACCCCCAATCGACGCCACTGTGCACCGTCCAAGGACCTCTTCATGCGACGGCTCTTTTCGACAGTGTTCCTGGTGGGATGCAACGGTTTCTCCGCTTCCACCGATATTCCCGATACCAACGAGATCGACAGCGACGTCGAGGTCGCACACGATAGCGATGAAATTGCCGACTCTGAGACTCCCGATCCCGCGGACGTCGACGATGACGACGACGGTTTCTCGGAAAATCAAGGCGATTGCGACGACGCCGACGACGACCTGCATCCGAATGCGACGGACAACTGCAACGGCGAAACCGACGAAGATGCCCGTATGGACGACCCTTATGAACTGACGAACGGCGATGCCTATCCGTTGAGTGCGCTCACAGAAGCCCCAGAACAATCGGTCCAGGCGGCCCTTTACAACGACAACGACCAAGACGCCTACGACTTCTACCTCGATGATCCGTTTTATGACGCCTTCACCTTATACATTGAGCTCGACGGCAGTCCAAACGGCGCCGAATACGAGCTCACCCTCGCGGTCATCGAACCCGAGGAAGGCGACGCCGGAGTGATAGACACGGTTTCCGGCTCAGAAAGCCTCGAAATCGTGTACGATGACAGTTGGAACGGCACCAGCCAAGCCGGTTTGTATCGGGTGACCGTGTCTTCGGCCATGGGAGCGGATTGTAGCGACCCTTACTCCCTTTCCATCGAGAAAACTTGGTTGTGAAATTCGAACGATGTGTTGACGAGCGGCCCCCCCACCAAAGGCGCTAAGCTTCCTGGGGCGGGGATTTCCATGCGCAGATGGTTCGGTTGGGTCGCACTGGTAGGGTTGGTCGCGTGCAAAAAGGACGTTGCCGACGTCGATACCTCCCCCGAGGAAGATCCCCTCACCACGACCACGGAAACCCTCTCCACCGCCAATGGCGTGGCTACGGTCTCGATTGAAGTGACCGAAGGCATCCGTTCGTTCTTCATTTCTGGCCGTTCGGACAAAAATGCGATGGTGGAGCGCGTTCGCAATCCGGACGGCGATACCGTTCTCGATTGGCAGGATTGGTACGGCTCCAACGAAAGCCTGAGTCAAGGTGTACTTCCGACGTTCACACATTACGTGGACTTCAATTGGCCGGTCCGGGCCGAGGACGGCCCTCTCGCAGAAGGTACCTGGGAAGTTGATCTTTCCCTATATTCGGACAATGGCTACGGAACCAGCGGCGACATCGAAACAACCATTCAAACGCTCAAAGATACCGATCTAGACCAGGGCGAAGTCGAGGTCCGCATCGTGTACGCGGATGGGCTCGACGACGACGAGGAGGTCGTGGAAGCGGTCGAAACCGCCGTTGAACGATGGCGTGACATTTGGGCGGAAGTCGACATTGAGCTCAAAGATAGCTTTGACTCTAGTGACTTTGACACCACGCCTGGCTACATCGGTCAAGGCGACGACGAGGAGCTCCTCGATCTCTCCGCAGAGGGCAACGATCGCGATTTGACTTTGATCATCGTCGAGGACATCGGTGGCGACGGCTATTTGTTCGGTCAGGCCGGCGGAATTCCTGGACCCTTGATTGAGGGTGCCAACGCCGCAGTTGCCGTCTCGTGGCTGGCGCACTCCGGCACCGATTTGGAGTTCGACGACGACGAAATGCGCCTGTTCGGCGACACCATGGCCCACGAGATTGGGCATTACATGGGACTGTTCCACCCCGTTGAGGACGGCGGAAACGGCACCTGGCAATATTTCGACGCCTTGGCGGACACCCCGCAGTGCTCCTCCTGGAACTCCTGCGAAAACCAGCTTGCAGACAACATGATGTTCCCGTACCCCATTTGCTCCTGGACCGAGTGCGCGCCGCAAGATGACATCACCGATGACCAAAGCGGAGTTTTGCACCGGTATTCCGGTACCCGCTAGTGGCCGGCAAGGCGGCCAAGAAAGCCGCGCCCGCCAGCCCTAAACCAAAACGAAAGGGATGTCTTGGCGGCTGCCTTTTCGGCTCCTTGACCTCCATGCTGATCGCGGCCGGCAGCGCAGTGGTGCTGGGTGGCGTTGCGCTGGTCGGATGTTGGGCGTCCTACCAATACTATGTGGTAGACCATCCTGGCGCCCACCTCGACCCGCAAAACATCCGTGCGATCATTGCTGAGGAATCACCCGTATTTTACCGAGACGGCCAGACCCGGCTTGGGGTGTTTTTCGACGAACAACACCGCGACGCGGTCGCCTGGGAAGAGCTTCCCACGGCCTATGTGGCGTCGATCGTCGCCGCCGAAGACGACACCTTTTGGACCCACCCGGGAATCGATGTTTACCACCTTGGAAGCGCCATCTGGCGAAACATCGCGGCGGGCGGCATGGTGTCCGGTGGCTCCACCCTCACCCAACAGACCGCAAAAAATCTGTTTCATAGCAACGAACGCTCTCTGAAGCGGAAAACGGGCGAATTGCTCGACGCGCTGCGGCTCGAAGCGCACTATTCAAAAACCGAAATTCTGACCCTTTATGCCAATCAATTTCACGTTTCCGGAAACGGGCGAGGCATCGCCATCGGAGCGAGGTACTTTTTCGACAAGGAGGTTGACGATCTCACTCTCGTCGAATGCGCCTTCTTGGCAGGATTGGTAAAAGGACCTTCAAACTACGATCCCTTTATGGGCGACACAGACCGACGCGAGCGGAACCGAGGCCGCGCCAAAGACCGTACCCGCTACGTCCTTCGCCGGCTGGTCGAAGAGCCCACCGCTCAATTGGCCGGCCCCCAGCCGACCGCGGGAGACACCGCGTCGGAGCTGGCGTATTCCACCCGGTACTATGCGGTAGAACAACTGAAAGTCGACGCCCAGGCGTTGTTGGACAACGACTTTGAAATCCCGTTCAAAAAAGGGACCTTTCGTTACGACACCAGCTCATTGCTCGACGAAGTCGCCGATCGCATCGCTGAAGCCCCCTTTTCGGATGTGCTGAAAGCCGCCGGAATCACGGATCCGGCTTCGGCCGGCCTGCAGGTCATCACCACTCTTGACGCCAATGTCCAGCGTGAAGCGACCTATTCGTTGTGGCATCACCTCACGGAAGTGGGCACTCAATTGGAGGGCATCGACGTCAAAGGTTACCTCCGCCCAGAAAACGAAGCTCCAAATGCTGATTTTCCGGTGCGCGCTCATGAGTTCCGCACCGCGACCGTCAAACGTCAAGCCGGAAAGAATGGCGCGAAGTACCTCGAGTTAGACCTCGGCGGCGCC
>SXGT01144834.1_pt1 | contig 12097 bp, 20 predicted proteins | sample 3176221 | NCBI WGS metagenome assembly SXGT01 (sample SAMN11356862, study PRJNA531348) | freshwater metagenome | isolation source: freshwater sample F1-120 | place: China: Fuxian Lake, Yuxi | collected 2017-12-25
CACGAATAATTAAATCAAGCTTTCGGGGGATTTGACGATTGTTGCTTCGGTTGGTGACAAATATTTACAAATTCATGGAGCGTTGTCACACTACAAATGGCAATCATTCAGAAGCTCCTAAAATTAGTGTCCATTCGTGTCCATTAGTGGTTAACTCTTAAGATCAACACAGGGATAAGCAAAATGCAAACGGACTCACAAGAGTTATTGCTAAAAGAAGAGGTATATGGAATTGTCGGGTGTGCGATGGAAGTACTGAATATATTGGGCCATGGCTTACTGGAGAAATCCTATGAGAATGCGTTGACTGTTGAGTTTGGCTTGAAAAAAATTCCATTCGAGCAGCAAAAACAAATGGATGTTTTGTATAAGCAAGTAAAGGTAGGCAATTATATTCCTGATCTGATCGCTTTCGAGAAAATCATCATTGAAACGAAAACCATAGACCGAATAACCGATTTCGAACGCGGCCAACTTATCAATTACCTGAAAATCGCGCAATTGCATGTGGGGGTTATACTCAACTTCAAACACGCAAAACTGGAATGGGAACGGATTGTTTTATGAGAATCTTGGAACCACTAATGGACACGAATAGACACTAATAATTAGAAGCTTAAAAGATAAATCAGGTTTTGTGTTTTAAAAATTAGTGTTCATTGGTGTCCATTAGTGGTTCCGGTTCAAGGCGTTGCTTTTACTGCCAACCACGAATGCACACGAATGAACACGAATAATTAACTGCTTTCAGTCCAAGCGTTAAGGAAGCATGTACCCATCATGCTGATGCAGCGATGATGCCGCCTATCCTCGCAATCAACAGCCATTCAAAATTAGTGTGCATTGGTGTCCATTAGTGGTTACGGTTTAAGGTTCTTACAGTCAGCTGCGAATGAATGCGAAGATTGGAATCTTTGTCAATTCAAATTCAGGAAAAGATTAGCGGTTAAAAAACACGGATCGGGTAAAATCTCCCAAAAATTACCGTCCATCCGTGAGCTTTTGCTGACCGACTTCATAGTGTCTGTTTGCACTCTGGCGGATTTCCTTGTGCATGGTGTCCGGTGCCAGATCCAATCCGTTTGGCCAAGCCACGGTGCCATGCTGGACGGTAGCCTGGCTCAATAATTCGTCATCGAGCAGAGAGCTGAAAATCCCCGTGCAATAGGATGGATCGAGCCGGATGGTTCCTGTCAGGCCGTCGGCGAATTTGACCGTCAGCGTACGATTGCCGATCGGGGCGACTTCAATAACATCCCAGTGCATACTCATTTCCGGATTATTTTAACGGTTCGATAGGTTTCGGTTGCTGCTTGGCTTGACACAAATCCCAATCCTCCAGCAATTCACGCTGATGCAGTTCCGTCCAGTCGAGCACCAGTTGAGCCGCCCGGCGCGGCAGATCGCTTTCGCGGATTGCCAGGCTCTGAATATCCACGATTGCTTTAAATTCGCCATAGATCGCATGAAAATGCGGCAGAGCATGATCGTCCCAATACATTTGTATGAGAATTCCATAAAACATGCTGATTGTAGGCATGTCAAACTCCGGGTAAATAAAAATCCCATATTATCGCAAAATAAACTGGCGTAAAACTTAACCGCAGGCAGCCAACCACGAATGGACACGAATAAACACGAATAATTAAGGAAACATTGATTAATTCGTCACACCGGCGAAAGCCGGTGTCCAGTTTGTTGATTTTTCTGGATTCCGGCCTTCGCCGGAATGACGAATGCAGAATAAATCAGCGATTTCCTTTCAGTCCAAGCTTTAAGGAAGCATGGAAGCTTGTGCCCGTCATGCCGAATGCAGCGATGATGCCGCCTATCCTCGCAATCAACAGCCATTCAAAATTAGTGTGCATTGGTGTTCATTAGTGGTTACGGTTTAAGATTCATTCGTGGTTAGAAAAGGGTCGGGATAAACCGGCGTGACAAAATGCCGCATTGTTATTTTGTTGTTACAGGCAGATAATTTGCGCTGCACTGTTTGTGGTTTGGTTAAGTGGTAGTGGGTATCGATGTTCTTTTATGTCAAATGGCTTAGGGCGCAGAACATCCCGTTATTACTTAAGTGGGGAGAGCCGCGCGGTGCGGGTACGGTTGTTGGAAATCTGTTGCAATAAAGCAACATACGAATGCGAGCCATTCTGAAGCAAACCTTGCAATGTCGCTTGGTTTTGGGCAGAATGCGCTTTAACTTGGCTTTTATGGTACTTTCTGCCAGTGTTTTTAACTTGCGGGTAGGGTCACATAGAGACAAAGTGAAAAGTGAAAAAAACTTGCAAGTAATTTACTTTCTAAAACTTTTTTAATTTTAAAGAGGGAGCTCCCCATGGCTATAACGAATGAACAACAAACAGAAATTCTGAAAATTGTTGCGGGATTGTTTAATGCGGCACCAGGCGGCACATATCTGACCGAGTTGGCAAATTTAGTCAGTGGCGGAATGACAACCAGTCAATTGGCGGATGCCTTGGCTGCGCATTCCTTGTTTACCGGCACTATCATGGCGGGTAAGGTAACCACTTCTTCGCAAGTTGCCGTGCTGATGAAAAACTTTGGCTTGACGGCTGACAGCGACCCGGCAAGCGCAGGCTCTCAAGCGCAAGCTTACTTTACGCAACAAATTAATAACAACGTGGGTTTTGGTAAGATCGTATACGATGCGGTGCAATTCTTGTCGGGCAGTGTTCCTCCGGAATTTACGACAGCCGCTACTTTGTTGTCGAATAAGGCATTGGTGGCTGCGGCTTATTCGGAGTCAAATTCATCAACGAGTTTAACCACGCTGCAGAATATATTGGGCGGGGTTACAGGGACTGCTGCGTTTACAGATGCAGATGTGGCTGCTGCATTGGCTGCGGCAGGATCTGGCACTTCAGTTGGGCAAACTTTCACGCTCACTACTGGTTCGGATAGCTTCACAGGTAGCTCGGGCAACGATACGTTCAACGCATCCTACACCTCTGCAAACGGTATGACCCTGCAGAGTGGTGATACGTTGGCGGGCGGTGCGGGTACCGACGTTCTAAACGTTTCTGTCGGTGCTGCCGGTACGGTGCAGCCCACCATTAGTGGAATAGAGACTGTCAGTGGCAACTTCAGTGCAGGCGGAACTATTTCTTTGCTGAGCGCAACAGGCGTATCCACTGTAGAGTCTGGTGGCTCGACAAACGCTGCGATTTTTAGTGGCATTGGGTCTTCCAGTGTGGCTTTGAAAGCATCCAACACTGCTTTAGGTACAACATTCGGCTTTACGAATGCTGCCTTGGCCGGGTCTGCTGATACGGTAAGTCTTACATTGAATAACGTTACAGCTGGAACTGTAGCTGTCCAGCCGGTCTCCGGAACCAATGGCGCCGAAACAATCGCTATTACTTCGACAGGTTCGCCCAATACAATTACCTTGGATGATGGTACCTCTACCAGCCTGACCAAGGTGACAATCAGCGGCTCACAAGATTTGTCGCTTACAACAACACCGACCACACTGACGGCTCTGGATGCGAGTGCGCTAACAGGTGGCCTCACGCATACTTCCACTGCAGTTGCTGCCTCCACAGTGACCGGTGGTTCGGGCAACGATGCACTGACTATGGGTGCAGCCGCAGTTAAGGACTCTGTAAATGCAGGTGCGGGTGACGATACTGTCACCTTCTCGGCCAATTTTGATGTCGACGATACCGTTGACGGGGGTGCCGGTACGGATACGTTCGTGTTCGGAACTTCCACTGATGGCACAGGTTATACGGCTCCCACAACAAAGACGCTGACAAACTTCGAAATCTTGAAGTTCACCAACGCAATTGCCGCAGGCCTTACTACAGCCAATGTGCAAGCGGGCATTACTACCGTTGACCTTAACGGTGGCACAGATGCGCAAACAATTGTCATGGAGGCCGGTGCAAAAACCGTGAAGGTTGGTGCGGCAAATACAGGTACATTGACAGTGACTGATACAGGTACTGCAACTACCGATTCCTTGACTCTGACTAACACAGGGGCCGCTATCAGTATGTTTGGCGCAGCCGCTGGCGGACTGGTGGTCAATGGTTATGAAACTGTGACGATCAACACTACAGGTACAGGTGCTGCAACAACGCAAGCTGCCACAGTAATCACGCTGGCACCTGATACTGGCGGTACTTCAACACTTAACCTCGCTGGTAGTAACACTCTCAGCACCACAGGCGCGATCACAGCCAACGTGATTAATGCCTCTGGCCTGACAGGTTCCGCTAAACTGACGATGGGCGCGGCAGCAGCTTCTGGATTGACCTCCATCTTGGGTTCTGCGAATGCTGATACTTTGGTTGGTGATGCATCTTCCAGCATCGATGGCGGTGCAGGGAACGACACCATCACTGGCGGTAGCGACAACGATACCTTGGTCGGCGGTGCAGGCGACGACAGTATCACGGCAGCAGCTGGCAACGACAGCATTTCAGCCGGTGATGGAAACGATGCGGTCGTGATTGCAGGCAACCTGACCGCAGCCGATACCATTTCGGGTGGTAATGGCACGGATACCTTGTCGATCGGTACGGGGGCTGCAACTTTGGCAACCGCTGCAAATATTTCGGGCTTCGAAACCTTGGCTGTAACAACCGCAGGTTTGACAACCGATTTGTCTGTGTATGCAACGAACAACGCAATCACCCGCTACAACGAAGTGGGTGCCGCTGGTACTCACACTATCACGGGCGCAAGTTCAGCATTTGCGACCTTGGCAGCTGGTACTGCGGCAGATACCTTCGTTTTCAGCCGTGCCCTGAATACCAATTCAGACAGCCTGACTTTCATCGCTTTGACTGCTGCGACGACGACCAAGCTGACAGCGAGTGGCGAAGAGACACTGACGCTGCAATCCTCATCCACAGGACAAGCAGTGATCACAGATATTGACGCTGCAGCACTCACCACGTTGTTGATCACTGGTACAGGCGGTGTGACAGTCACCAATGCGATTGCTAACGCGACAAACTTGGCAACCATTACTGACAGCCATACCGGTACAGGTACCCTGACGGTTAATGCCAGCAACTCCACTACTGCAATCACTTTCACCAGTGGCGCTGCAACTGGCACGACCACGCTGACGACCGGTTCGGGTAACGACATCATCACTGCGGGCGCTGGCATTCTGAATGCCACCGCAGGCGCTGGTAATGACTCGGTCACCGGCGGTACGTTGGCCGACACATTGTCAGGTGGAAACGGTAATGACACTCTGAACGGTGGTGATGGTGTAGATAGCTTGACTGGTGGCGCCGGTGTTGATTCGATTGTGGCTGGCGAAGGTGCCGACCGTATCATTGCGGGCACGAATAATGACATCATCAACCTGACCGAGACTACCAGTGCAGTTGATACGGTTGTATTTGCTGAAACTGGCTCCGTTAACGTTGACACCGTGACAGGTTTCACTGTTGGTTCAGATGTGGTGGAAGTGTCTATTGCTGCCTTTGCCGGCAGCATTGCAGCGACGCTGTCCACAGCAGCCGGCGCGGACATCAACGCGGCCATTGCTGCTGGTGCCTTCACGACGGAGTCGGTTGCAGCAGGTGCGACAACTGTGAACACCGCAGGCACCAACTTCATCTTCCTGTCCGATACGACGTACTCGTCCTTTGCCAACGCGGTGAATGGTACGGGGACCGGTTCGTATGCTGTAACTGATGCCAACTTCACGACGGCGACAGAAGGTGTTCTGACGGTGTGGTACGATGCTACAAACGCTCAAGCAGTGGTGGGTGTCTGGGTCGATGATTCGACAACCGTGGCTGATAAGCTCACGTCTGCCGACTCGTTCGTTGAAGTCGTTCGCATCGGCATGACCAGCACCAACTACACGCTTGCCAACCTTGACGCACTGATGTCTGGTGCTTAAGCGGTAACGATTTGTGGGGAATTTAGCGATAGGTTCCCTGCGCGATCAGCAAAAGCCTCGTCTCTCACAAGGAGACGAGGCTTTTTTATTCTGAGCAGATGGAATCGTTGATCTAGAAATTTAGGATCGAGCTAATGATTGAAAATATTTTTCCAAATCCAATTTACAGAAAGGCACTGCCCACAGCCGACGAGTATCCGGAGCCCTACAGCGGGCCTGACGAGCCCATCAGCAACAGCGACGACGAGGTTCCGTTTTGAGCCGCCAGCCGCAATCTTATTGCGCAACATTGCGCCTTTATTGCGCTTCATATTGCGCCCCGCTTCCAGGGCCAGAAGCGGCCGGAGGCCCCCAGGCGCAATAAAGGCGCAATGTTGCGCAATGTTTTGCATGGCCCTACCGAGTGGCAGCGCAATAAAGGCGCAATGTCGGAGTGTGCGGCTTGGGGGAACCACCGGAGGGGTTGGAAACTTATCGTAACCCTCGTAGCCCCGGTCTCCGGGGGGATAGGTGCAGGAAAGGGGGGCGCAATAAACGGCGCAATACAGGCGCAATCTGGCCGCAATAAGATTGCGCTTCCCTTGGGCGGGGCCGAACGATGACCGCCCACCTGATCGAATCCGCGCTCTCCCCTGCCCTTCTCGCCGACCCGCTCTCGGGCTTGTTAGTTGCCTGCGACCTCAAGCAGATCACCCTTCGGCTGGATGGTGATGGCTTCATGGCACGCCCCGCCGCGGCGCTCGATCCTGAGACCAAGGCGCTGCTGCGCGAGCACAAGCCCCATATCCTCAACTATCTGCGCCTGTCGCCGGACGGCCAGCGAACGGTGTTGCTGCTGAGTTACGAGCTGGTGCTGTGGGCGATCTCCCAGCAGGTCCAGGCGATCGGTGCGCAGCAGGGGTGGCAGTCAGTGGCGTGTTTGGCTGGATTGAAGGGGCTGGAGATGGCGCGGGAGCGGTACGAAGCACTGCATGGCAGGGAAGGAGCGAAGTGACCGAAGTCCTGGTGTGGGCCGATGAGAGGGCGACGAAGATTCTCCAGCAATTCCTGTGGACGCAGCATGCCCGCCTCGCTGACAAGGACGTGCGGATCGCGTTTTCGGACAAGCCGCTGCCCAAGAAACTGAACTGCAAGACGTACTCGGCGATCGGCATCTGTACTCCGCGCGAGCGGCTGTGCGCGGCGGGTCTGGAGTATGGCCAGCGACCCCATGACGTACTGATCGTGCTCAACCGTGCCTTCTGGGATGGCCTGGACCCGCGCCAGCAGGTCGCGGTGGTCGACCACGCGCTTGAGCACCTGTGGCTCGATGAAGACGACGTGCTCAGCCTGCGCGAGCACGAGATCAGCGAGTTCTCGGGTGTGCTGGAACGGAACGGGATCTACATGGAGAGCATGAGCTACGCGGCGCAGGTGATCTTCCAGTTGGGCGCGAAGGCGGTGAATGGTGGCTGACATTGTTGTGCCCTGCGCCTCGTGCGGTCGCCCGATGGCGCGGCGCCGCAATTCACACAACAACTCGGAGTTCCTGGCCTGCGTCGGCTATCTGGAGCGCGATCACGAGAACCGCCCTAGCTGCGCCGAGACGATGCCGCTGCCGGAGTACTTCAAGCTGCTGGACGCGGGTGCGCCCATGCTCCCCGGATTCTGAGCATGCCGAGGATGGGCGAGCGAACGATCGTGGCGGTCTACAGCGACGGGGGGTGCATCCGGGCGAACCCGAGTCCGATCGGCGGCACCTGGGCGTGCGTGGGAGTAGATGCGGACGACCTGCACGTCTTCGAACACTCGGGAGTCGTTCGGCCCACCGACCTGGGCGGTCACCCGGTCACGAACAACCAGATGGAGTTCTATGCCCTGCTGGTCGCCCTGGAGTCGTTGCCGCCGCGCTGGTCTGGCCGTGTGTGTAGTGACAGCCAGGTGACGCTCGGTCGGTTCTTCGGTGGCCAGAAGATGACGGGCATTCCCTTGCGCTGGGTCACCAGAGCATCAACGGCCATCGGCCGCGCGGGCACCCTGGAACCCATGCAACTCAGCGGCCATCCGACCCGCGAGCAGCTTCGCCGCGGGATCGGGAAGCGCGGCACCCCGGTCTCGATCCACAACGTGTGGGCCGATCGGCAGTGCGCGGTGGAGGCGGAGCTGCTGCTGCATCACGCGCCACGGCTCGCCGAGCAGGCGCGCGAGATCGCCCGCGCAGCGAAGGGTCGAGCGACAGCAAGGGCGGTGGCATCGTGAGCGACAACGCGTTCGAAGACATCGCGAAGTGCATTGACTGTCAGCGGGTGATCGGTCAGATCGCTACGAACCTGCCCGGCGAGATGCGCCGCCACCAGATTGCGCAGATGGCGCGCCTGGAGCGCTGCGGCGACTGCGCCGTGCGCCGCCTGACCGCCGCGCCTGGAGAAGAGCGGATGGCCAATGGCTGAACGATCGCGGGTTCTGGTGATCGAGCCGAGCGAGGTGATCCGTCGGGTCCTGGTGATCCTGCTGGAGGGCGAGGGCTTCGTCGTTGACGCGGTGGCGCGCCTGGACGATGCCGAGCAGGAGACCCTGCCCGCGCTGGGCTGGTGTCCCGATCTGATCCTGATGGACGTGAACACGCCCAGCGGACACCCCAGTGATCTGGAGTGTCGGGTGCTCTACACGGTGCTCAAGCACTTCCCGGCCACCGTGGCGCTGGTAGCGATGGCGGCGCCTGGCACGGTGCGGGAGGTGGAGCGGGTCCACCTCGCCGCGGTAGTGGACAAGCCGTTCGAAGTCGAGACGCTGCTGGCGGCGGTGCGAAAGGCGCTCCAAGGAAGGGCGGTGGTGCCAGGATGAGCGGCAAGACGAAGCACCCGCTTGCGGTCATGGAAGAGGTCGCGGCCGAACTGGTCGGCATCCTCGGTCCGCACTGCGCCAGGCTGGAGGTCGGCGGCTCCATCCGGCGGCGCAAAGCGGAATGCTCCGACATCGAGCTGGTCGCGATCCCGCTGGTGATCGAGCATGAGCGACCCTCAGGCTTGTTCGAATTGGAGATCGTCAAGGAAGACCAGCTCGCTCTCGTCTGCGAATCGCTGTTCGATCGCCTCGACGAGCGCGGTCGATCGCTCTGGGAGAAGCGCCTGGACACTAACGGGCGGCCCGCATGGGGAGCACTCCACAAGCGGGCGCGTTGGCGCGACTTCGCGGTCGATCTGTTCTGCGCCACGCCTGCGAACTTCGGCTGGATCATGGTTCTCAGAACCGGACCCGCCGAATTCTCGCATCGGCTCGTGACCGAACGGCGCAAGGGCGGCTGCATGCCGGAGTGGATGCAGGGCCGCGGCGGTGCGTTGATGAGCGGCGGGGTGGCTGTTCCGACCCCGACCGAGGACGCGGTGTTCTTGGCCCTCGGGATCGACTACGTGCCGCCGGAGCTCAGGACCGACTCCTGGCGACCGGCGCGCGTAGGAGCGGCGTGGTGAGAGCGATTCGCGGCTCCCGCGCCAAGGCACCGTTCCCGCCCCATCGGCGGCCAGGCTTGCATGCTGGCCGGATGAAGCCCGTCTGGAAGCGGCGGCTTGAGGCGCTGCACGCTCGTCAGGATCGGCGCGCACAGGAACGCATCTACCTGCGCTGGCAGCGAGATGGTGATCTCCTTGCGCCCTGCTGGTGCGGGGAGAAGGCCCCCGCCTACCAGCATCAATTCCTTGATGAGACGTGCGGCGGAACGGGAGCGCTGTACTGCTACTGCGGCGGCGACCAATGTGTCTGTCACTTTCACGGCGAGACGCAGTGCGACGGCTGCGAGGACTGCCAACAGGAGGCGTACGACCGATGACCGACCAGCCCCTCCGTCAGCGCGACGGCGACCAGGCGCTCCCTGTCGCGGGCCGAGAGCGCGTGACCGATGCGCTTATCGAGGATCTGCGCGCCAGAACGGCGCTCGGCATTCAGCGTTACGGCCGACCCCTTGAGACGTTCAACGGAAGGGACGCGCTCAAGGATGCGCTCGAGGAATGCCTGGACCTTGCTCAGTATTTGAAGCAGGCGCTCATGGAGCGAGATGCTCTGACAGCCGATGCTCGCCTTGCCGCGGCCGATGCGCTGGCCCAGGCGGTTGCCGAAGCCTGGGCCGATGCCGAGCGGATGATCGGGATGGATCAGCACGAGCCGCACGCCTACGCCGTTGATGGCCGCGTGGTGCAGGTCATGTTCGACGCGCTGGATGCCTATCGCGATGCGACGGCGACGGGGGAGGTTGGAAGTTGAACGGGCCACGCGACTACCGCGACGTGCAGTGGGGGGTCGAATCGACCATTCATGGCTTCGTGCCACAGGATGCCGTTGAGCCGATCGACGTTGAGCCGATGGAGGATCACCACATCAGACTGACGTATCGCGACGGACAGCAGTGGCTCGTCACGATTCAGGTCGACAAGCAGGTGTCGAATGCCCCGCCGACACGCTGATTGCTACGGGCCAGCGTGGCTGGCTGTGGGGCTAGTGGCCGGGGCGTTGCTCGGCTTCACCACGGCGATCGGCTGGTACCTGTCGGTTGGACAGACCTGGGGGAGGAAGTAGATGGCAGACGAACTCGAACTGAGCGAGCACATCCGCCGCTTACAGGACTACCACCGGCGCAGCATGCAGACGGCGCTCAAGGTTCAGTACGACATTTTTCAGGAGAGGTTGGCCAAGTTGGCGACGGCGTGCGCTCTGTTGAATTCGATGGTGCTATCGGGCGAGTCGCACAGCGATGAGAGCCGGGCGATTGTGCGGGCAGCATTTGAAGCCGCCGCGGAGTCGGGCCGCTGATGCCACGCGCCATCGTCATCCCATCGAAGTCCGCAACGCCCCAGGTCAAGGGCACGCGCGCGGTGAAGTCGGAGCGCCGCGTGAACCGCCGCCGTGAGAACGACTGGGCCGACAGCGGCAAGGTGATGAAGGATGGCACGCCGCTCAATTCCTGCCGCGGTTGCCAACGCCCCATCCGAACCTATCTCACCGCCTGTAGCGCGTGTCGTGCGCAACTCGCAGTGTTCTGGCGCGGACTCGAAGACGAACTGGCCGCGCTGCGCCTGGGGGTGGCGGTCTGATGCCGCGCGCCGTGGTTGCACTCCGACTTCCGCTCCCGCCGACCGAGAACCATCTCTACGCGACCTTCAAGGGGCGGCGAATCAAATCGAAGGCGGCGCGCGAATACGAGGTGCTGGTTGGCCGGGCAGTGCTCGCGGCCGGGCTGGCGGGGGTGAAGTTCGGCGGGCCTGTCGAGTTGTCGATTCGGCTCTATCTCAGCCGCGACCGCGATGTGACGGGCAACAAGGCGCTGCAGGATTCGCTCGCCACCGCGTTCGGCTTCGACGACAAGGTGATCGTGCGTCTGGTGGTAGACAAGCAGATTGATCGCGCCCGGCCGCGGGCTGAGGTGCAGTTGCGAGAGCTTGGGCTCGCGGACCTACTGGCGCTGGGAGTAAAGCCGTGCTGACCGATCCAGAACCCCAGTCATGGCGCGATCTCATCTCCCGCGTGCCCGAGCGCAGGCCCCGCGAAAGCGGGCGCATCCGATTGCGCCGTCGCCCCGCGCGAGAGCGGCGCGCCGAGCGGGCGTATCGGCCGAACACGCGAACAGGAGCGCCGCTGGGCGCGGTGGCGCGACAGGGGAGGTGGTGATGCCCCGCCGCCGTCCGCCCGAGCCGAAGATGCCCGAGCACAGACAGCGGATGCTCGCGGCCCTGGTGGCGCACGCTCAAGGTTTGTGCGGTGCAGCATCGCTCTACAGGGAAATGGCCGATGACCGGCTGGTCTGCAAAGACTGCGGCGAGACGATCATCCAGGTGCGGGTGGAGGAGCTGCTGAGCGATGGGTGAGACCAAGGAGACGATGGCGGCCCTGGTTCGCTACTTCCCAAGGATCGGCGGGCGAGGACAGAACGGTCCGTTCCTCGTGCTCTACTCCGCGGTGCTGTGCGCCGAGCATCCAATGGGGTGGTTCTTCCTGGCAGAGGCGAGCCTGCGCTTGCGTCGAGAGCCGCACCGCTGGATTGGTCTGAACTGATGGCTGAGTCCGCAGTGCTCGATCGCGACACCCTCCACCGCCTCCTGGCGGATGTGCGCCGCTGGATCGAGGCGGGCGCGGTGGAGGTAATGGTCAAACGCACCCGATCGGGCGGCTACAAGGTGCTCGGCACGCTCGCCGAGCCGCCGCGGCGGATTGACGAGACGCCACCGCCGGCGG
>SXGT01484149.1_pt1 | contig 12097 bp, 9 predicted proteins | sample 3176221 | NCBI WGS metagenome assembly SXGT01 (sample SAMN11356862, study PRJNA531348) | freshwater metagenome | isolation source: freshwater sample F1-120 | place: China: Fuxian Lake, Yuxi | collected 2017-12-25
CAACTGCAACGAGGTCTGCGTCGACCTGACCTGGAGCCCCAACCACTGCGGCGCCTGCGACTCCCCCTGCGACCCGGGCGATCCGGCCGATCCCGCGAACTTCCCCCCCTACGTCTGCGGCAACAGCGTGTGCGCTCTCACCTGCCCTGCGGGCCAGACCAGCTGCAACCGCTCCTGTCGTAACCTCCAGACCGACAACACCAGCTGCGGCACCTGCGGAAATGTCTGCGCCGCCGGGACGACCTGCACCAACGGGACCTGCCTGTACCCGATCCCTCCTAGCTGCCTCGGGGTCAAGCAGCGCACGCCGGCGGCGCCCAGCGGCGTCTACACCATCGATCCTGACGGCGGAGGGCCCATCGCCCCCTTCAATGTCTTCTGTGACCAGACGGGGGACGGCGGCGGCTGGACGAGGGTCGTGAACATCCGCAGTAACTCCGTGTTCCACGCGGACCAGCCGAACGCCGTGGGCGACGTCTCCAACCCCAACGCGGCGGCCAAGCTGAGCGACGCCATGATCAACATGCTGACCACGCTCGGTTACTGGCGATACAACTGCGGCAGCTCCAAGAACTCGTTCGTGCGCAACACGGCGGGGAGCTGGACCTCGATGAAGGTCAATAACCGCAACTGGTCGATGGACAACAACCGCGACGGGACCTTCGAGTGCCCGGCGAACCGGAGCGGCTACGTGTTCTCGGACCACCCCGCGTGCAACGCCGGCCACTCCAACTACGCGGCGGCAGGCGGGGCCGGGGAGGGGAACGGCTGCTACACCACGGCGCAAGGGTGGGGGCTGAGCGGCAACCTGTGGGTCAAGTGACTCACTTGACCGACTAAAGGATGCTCTGCCATCGAAACGGCGGAGGGAATCGTCTAGGCTCCCTCCGTCGTCCCGAAGAACGGGTGGAGGACTCATGCGAGGTCTTGGAGCTCGGGCAGCGGCCACACTCTCTCTCGTGGCAAGCATGGCAGGGTGCCGTCCCGATCTTCGAGACGACGGGTTCTTGCAGCAGATCGCCCACAGGTGCGCGACGGCCGCGGGGTGTGACCAGACCCTCAAGGAGGCGCAGGCGCGCGTCGCGCACTGCAACGAGAGCGCCAACCCGACCGAGGCCTGCGTCGCGGCTCGCCTGGATCTCGACTCGGTCGAGCGCCTGCGGAAGCGCTACGTCGACGAGGCCGCCGTGAGAGAGAGCACCGCCAGGCCGCCGGAGGCCAGCGCCGGGCCTGGCGCGGAGGTGACCCCGGCGCAAGCGGAGGATCCCAGGGCGATCCACGCGGCGGTCCTGCGCACGGCGCTGGCGGACTGCAAGGCGACCACCAAGCTCGCGAAGTGCGCCGCCGAAGGCTCGTCCCCCGAGGAGAAGGCCGCCTGCGAGGCGGAGTGCACCAAGTTCGGCGTGGAGCGCAGCGAGGCCCTCTTCCTCACCCAGCTCCGCGAGTGCGCCCTCGCCGCGGAGAGCGATCCCAAGGCGACCCGGTGCGCCGCGGACGGGCGGCCATGGGCGCCGACCACGCGCCTGGAGGAGTGCTCCGTGCGGTGCGCCGCCCTGGCCGCCAAGCTGCGCTCCTACGCCTCGGCGCGCACCAAATGCTGCGACGGTACACGCTCCCCCACCTGCACCAACGGCGATCACCGGACCGACTGCTGCGAGGATCACGGGGGGATCTGCCCGGAACCGAGGCCGCCAGTAGAGTGAACGGGAGCCGGGGGCGCGCACCTGGAGGGTCGGGGCCGAGGCGCTTGGCCGTGCGCCCGGCCATGACGGCTCGTCCGGGCGCTGGTGCTGTGAGCTCGGTGTTCGCCCTTCGCCCGCTCCGCCGTCGGCTCGCGCTCGCTGCGCTGGTCGCGCTCACGTGCGCGATGATCGCCTATCCCGACAGCTCGTCGGCGACGGTCGAAGAGCAGCGCGCGCGCCTGCCGCCGGCGGCCAGATGCTCCGATTTGGTCGAGGGGACCTGGCTCGCCACCAATTTCCAGGCCAATCGCGCGGTGTGGCACGAGTACACGCTCGAGATCCGGAGGGGTGTGCCGGGTGGCGCCGAGATCAAGGGGGAGATGTCCGTGCACTACTGGTCCGGCGGCGACCAGGACGAGAGGCCGCCGAAGTGTCGGCCAGGCGGGTACGAGGTTTACGTGAAGATGCAGGGCAGCGGCACCGTCGCCCCGAATGGCGAAGTCGCCTTCGGCTCGAAGAGCTACGTCGTCGACAAGGCGCCCTGCGGCACGTCCCGACGCTACAACCCGGACAACTTCACCGGCAAGATCGATCCAGATCTCCAGGAGTTCCAGTCGGTGAACAACGACGGCGGGAACGCCGTCAACGAGCCGACCGTCTTCCGTCGCATCCGGTGCATCGATTCGGCGCGGCTCGTCGCTCCGGGCAACAGGCCCACGCCTCCCTCGTTCGCTCCGCCCAAGCGCGGTCTGTTCAGCTGCGGTCGCTGAGCGATGCGCGCCCTCCGCAAGCTCCGCCCAGGCTTCCGGATCGTCGCCGATCTCTTCCCCTTCACGCTCCTCGGGCAGGTGCTCCTCGCTGGATCCATCGTGGCGTTCTGGCGCTATGCCTACCAGCGCGCCGACCTGGTGGTGCTCGCGCTCACCGCCGCGGTGATGGTGACGTGCGCGGTCGGGCTCGTGCTGGTGGTGGCCACCGCGCTGCTCCTCTGGCGCGCATTGAGGGGGCGGCCCTCCGCGGAGGCGATCCGGCTCGAGTGTGGCTTCCCGACCCGCACCGGCTTCTCCATGTCGAGCTTGTGGTTCGTGCCGCTCGTGCACGTGCGCTGGTCCTGGGTCCAGCCAGAGGCGCACCTCGATCTCGCGCTCACGCTCGGGCGCCTCCACGAGACGGTCACCGCGCATCGACGGGGGATCTACGATGGGGTCGTGCGGCGCATCGAGGTGAGCGATGCGTTCCATCTGGTGCGCGTCGCCTTCGAGCTGCGCGACGTCTGCTCGGTCCGGGCGCTGCCGTCGGCGGGCCTCCTCCGGCACATCAACGCCCTCCGTAGCCTCGCGAGCGGCGATGACCAGCCGGATCCCGGCGGTCGTAACGACGGTGATCGCAGCGAGCTCCGCCACTACGCACCGGGCGATCCGGTGAAGTTCATCCTGTGGCGCGTCTTTGCCAAGAACCGTCAGGTGGTGGTGCGCACCCCCGAGCGCGCGGTGAGCGCGGCGAGGAAGACGTACGCGTACCTGGTGGCGGGTGACGCGGACGAGCCTGCCGCTGGCGCCGCGCGCGTCGCGCTCGACTCGGGGGCGCTGGGGAGCGCGTGGGTGTTCGGCGCCGACGCGTGCGAAGAGAGCGCGGAGTCGAAGGGCAAGGCGCTCGAGCTGATCGCGCGATCGGCGCGGGCGACCGAGGCGCAGCACGGCGCGGGGTTGTCTCGGTTCCTCGAGCGACACGGCGGCAGCGGCCGCGTGATCGTCTTCGTGCCTGCGCGCCCCGGTCCCTGGCTCGGTCGCGCCCTGGCCGCGCTCGGGCGGCGTGGCGGCGCTCCCGCCGACAGGCTCGAGTTCGCGGTGTGCAGCGACGGCATGACCCGCGCGGCCGAGCGCGGCGCGCTCGGCCGCCTCTTCTTCTCGGACAGGCCGTCGTACGCTCCCGGCGTCGCCGGCGAGCTGACGACCGACGCGAAGGATCTCGACGCGGTGATCCGCGCGCTCGCCGCGACGCGCGCGCGCGTCAGCTTCGTCGATCGTCGCGCCGGTCGCGTGCACGACGCCGCCACCCTGCGAGCGAACGCCGCGCAGCCTGCGCCGGGGGCGGCGACATGAAGGCGCGCGAGATCGTCACGTCGCTCCGCGCGGTCGGGCCCCACGCGCTCCGCTCGCTCGCGATGGCGCTGGGAGGGCTGGCGCTCGCCTTCTGCATCACCGGCAACGCGGGCCTCGCGTCGACGGCGCTCGGCGCGGTGGCCGGCGTGCTGCTCGGTCACCGGCTCGGGGTCTCGCGCCTGCGCCTCCCGGCGATCCTGGTGACCGCGCTGATCGGGGCGCTCGTCGCGTGGCTGCTCCCCTCGATCGCGACATCGACCGTCCTGCTCCCCCGCCTGATCGGCGGGCCGTCGACGCTGCTCTTCGCCGTCGTCGTGCGGTTCGGGCTCTCGGCGCTGGCGCTCACCGCATCGATGCGCGCGGTCGCCGTCCGCAAGCCGAGCGCGGTCGCGGCCGAGCTGCTCGTGGTCGGCTTCTCGATCACCGCCGTCTTCTCGTCGCACCGCGAGGGGTACATCTCGCGCCCCCTCTGGCTCAGCGACTGGGCGCTCCACCGCGGGATCGATCCCTCGACGGTGCTGCTGGCGATCGGGTTCGCCGCGGTCGGTCTGCTCGGCGCGCTGCTCCTGGTCGAGAGCAAGAGCGGCCGCGGCCTCTCCGCGCTCGCCATGCTGGTGGCGCTGGGGTGGATCACGATGCTCGGCATCTCCGTGGTCGGTCCGCCGAAGCCTCACCCGCAGCCCGACGTCGACACCCACCGCGAGATGGGCGATCCGCCGATCTTGGAGCCGCCCGACGACGGCGGTGGCGAATCGTCCACCAGGGGTGGCCAGGACGGAGCGGCGAGCGACAGCAGCAGCGACGGTGGCGGAAGGAGCAGCGAGGGCGACGCGTCCCAGGGGAGCGACGGCGGCAGCCGCAAGGACGCCGAGGGGGACGGGAGCGCCGACGCCGGCGACAGCCCGCAGCAGGTGCCCCCTCAGCCTCCGATGCCCAGTCCCCCTCGACTCAGCGAGGATCCGAGCGGAAGCCCCTCGCCGGCACCGGTGGCGGTGGTACTCTTGGAGGACGACTACTCGCCCCCCTCGCAGGGTTACTACTTCCGCCAGGAGGCGCTGAGCCAGTTCAACGGCTCGCGCATGGTGCCGACCGGGCGGCCCGACGCCGATCGCGACGGGGTGATCGGGTTCCCCACCGAGCCGACCAGGGTCGAGGAGCCGCCCGCCGCGCCCGGGCGCACGCTGGTCCACACCACGGTGGTGCTGATCACGCAGCACGCCAATCCCTTCGCGCTCGAGTCAGCGACGAAGCTCTCCCCGGCAGCGAACCCCGATCTGACCAGGTTCGTGCGCGCCTACAAGACCGAGTCGCTCTCCCAGAGCATCGACTTCAAGAAGCTGCTCGGCCGCAAGGCGGGCAACAAGAAGTGGTCGCCCGAGCTTCTCGCCTACTACACGCGCGCGCCCACCGATCCGCGCTACGCCGAGATGGCGAACAAGATGCTCGAGAAGCTCCCTCCGGCGCGGCAGAGCGATCCGTTCGCTCGGGCGGTCGCCGTGAAGACCCAGCTCGACGCCGCGCTCACCTACTCGAGCAAGCAGAAGCACGAGGGGGCGGGCGATCCTACCGCCGGGTTCCTCTTCGGCAACAAGATCGGATACTGCGTCCACTTCGCGCACGCCGCGGTCTATCTCTGGCGCACGCTCGGTGTGCCGGCGCGCATCGGCGTCGGTTACCGCACCGACGAGGACGACAGGCACGGCGGATCCACCATCGTCATCCAGAGCAACAAGGCGCACGCGTGGCCGGAGCTCTACCTCGAGGGCGTCGGCTGGATCGTGCTCGACATCGTCGCCGCGAAGAACCTCGATCCTCCGGCTACCCCACCCGATCAGGATCTGCAAAGGACGCTCGGCGATCTGGCGCGCAAGCTGCCGCCCGACCCCGGGAAGCGCGACCCGCCGCCGCCCGGCGCGTATGGCCGCGAGGTGGCGATGACGGGCCTCCTGGTCATCGCCGCCGCGATCGTCCTCCTCTATCTGGTCAAGCTCTGGAGGCGCGCTCGCCCGAGCTTCAGCGGCGTCCGCTCGCTCCCGCGCACCGCGTATCGCGCCGGCCTGGACGTGGTCGCCGAGCTCGGGTTCACTCGCGACCACGGCGAGACGCGCGAGGCCTTCGCGCGGAGGGTGCAGAAGATCGTCCCCGGCTTCGAGCGGCTGACCTACCTTCACTCCGCCGCGCGCCTGCGCGATCCCGCTCTCGGCGCCGGAGAAGAGGCTTCACCCCCCGCCTATCGCGCGGCCCTCGCCGCGGTGAAGAAGGAGGCCTGGAGCGTCGGGGTCATGCGCCGCCTCCTGGGTCTCCTCAACCCTGTCTCCATCTTCAACGCCCGCTGATCCACCACGTATCCTCCGGAGTCCCGAGATGGAAGTCGAATTCCAGCAGAGCGAGCACATCACCGAGACCCTCGCGCCGCCGATCACCGATCTCAACGGGGCGTGGGGGGTCATCGAGCGGCTGCGTGGGCGGCTGCGCACGGCGGTGCGAGGGCGTGACGACGCCATCGAGGTGATCATCACCGCGCTGCTGGCCGACGGGCACGTCCTGCTCGAGGACTACCCCGGATCGGGCAAGACGACGCTGGCCAAGGCGCTCGGCGACGCGATCATCGACGACAACCCGCGCGACGAGATCGTCACCTTCCGCCGCATCCAGTTCACGCCCGATCTCTTGCCGTCGGACGTGACCGGCACCACCATCTTCGATCCGAACACCAACAGGTTCTTCTTCCGGCCGGGCCCGATCTTCGCGCACATCGTGCTGGCCGACGAGATCAACCGCACGAGCCCCAAGGTGCAGTCGGCGATGCTGGAGGCGATGGCGGAGAAGCAGACCACCGTCGATAACCGCACCCGCAAGCTCGACGAGCTCTTCTTCGTCATCGCGACGCAGAACCCGCTCGACCTCGCCGGCACCTTCCCGCTGCCGAGCGCGCAGCTCGATCGCTTCCTCTTCAAGGTCCGCATGACGCACGTCGCGCGCGACGCGGAGCTGGAGATCCTCGCCTCGTACAAGACGCGGCGCGCCGGCGCGGGCAACGATCTCCCCCGCGTCACCCGCACGGAGATCATCCACTCGCGGCGGGTGATCGAGGCCTACGCGCACTGCGCGCCCGAGGTGCGCGAGTGCCTGGTCGACATCGCCACCAGGACGCGCAAAGATCCGCGTATCCTTCAGGGCGCCTCGACCCGCTCGCTCGTGCTGGCGATCCCGGCGCTGCAGACCCACGCGGTGGCGAACCGCCGGGACTTCGTCAACGGTGACGACGTGCGGGCGCTCTCGACGCTGATCTTCGGCCATCGCCTCGAGTGTGCGCCCGGCGCGGAGACGGTCGACGAGATCCTGAGGGAGTGCATGAACGAGCCGCTCGAGACCCTCGCCCGGACGACGATGAGGAGGAGGTGACGGGGTGCGTGTCCTCTCGTCGATGAGCCGCGTCCGCGCGACCATGCTGATCGCCGCGCTGGCGATCGCGGGGGCCGGCGTGCGCGGCGACGTTCGCGCGCAGACGGCGCAGGGCGGCGACAGGCCGCCGGCGTCGCTCTCCGCCTCCACCGACGAGATCGCGCTCTACGCCCTGTACAAGGAGAACAAGCTCATCACCGCGCGCGCGAAGGCGCAGGCGCTCCTCGACGAGTCCCCCGGATCCATCCTCGGCAACTTCGTGATGGGCGCGGTGCTGCGCGAGGCGGAGGGCGATCTCGGCCGCGCGATGGCGCACATGGCGACCGCGCGGAGGCTCTTCGAGGAGAAGTACGGGGCCTTCCCCGGAGAGGGCGCCCCCTGGCAGCTCCACCGCGAGCTCCTGATCGAGACGCAGATCCTGGCGGGCGAGCTGGAGGAGTACGAGTTCCAGCTCCAGATCCTCGATTTCTATGACGCGCTCTACGCGCCGCGGATGGTCGCCGAGCGCGCGTGGCCGCTGCTCCGCCTCGGGCGGTTCGAGGAGGCGCGCGTCGCCGCTCGCAAGGGCATCGGCTCGGCGGATCCGGGGCAGCAGTCGGTCGGCCGTAACGCGATGTGCGCGCTCGAGGGCGAGGCGCGCACCCGCGAGCCGTACTTCAAGGCCTGCCTCGAGGCGCTCGAGGGGGCGAAGCAGCGCGCGGCGGACGAGGCCAGGGTCGCCAGCAAGGCGGGAGCGTCGGCCGCGTCGCCGAGCGGTCCGGTCGTGCACGGCTACAACGCCGCGCTCTCGGCCTACGCGGTGCTCCGGTACGAGGAGGTCGAGCGGCTCGCGCGCGACGCGGCTCGCTCGAAGGCCTTCACCATCGCCAATCCCTGGCGATTGCTCGCTCGCCTCTACACCGACGCGGGCCGAGGCCCCGAGGCGATCGCCGCTGCGCGCGAGATGCAGTCGTGGCGAGCGCGGCAGCCGGCGAGCCTCCGCGATCAGGATCGCGCCGAGACCGACGTCGCGCTCTCGACCCTGCTGCTGGTCGCCGGGGACTCCGGTGGGGCGCTGCGCCTCGCCGAGCGCGCGATCCAGCGCCCCGATCGGCGCGGGTTGGTCTCATCCAAGCCCGATCAGGCGCTCGGCGCCCACGCGCTCCTGCGGCGCGCGGCCGAGAGGATGGCGACGGAGCAGGCGCGCGAGCGCGCGAGCTACTCGGGCACCAGGGCGCGCATCGAGGCCGCGATCGCCGCGCGAGGCGCGCGCGTCGCCTCGTTCCCCGACGACGCGCGCATCGTCTCCATCCTCGCCGCCGACACCCGCCTCGACTCGACCTTCCGTATTCATCTCGGCGGCGGCATCGAGCCGGTGCCTGTCTGGATGCTCGGCGATCTGATCGAGATGGTCGGACCGGGCGTGGTCGCTGTGGCGCTGGGAGAGGTGCGGAAGAAGGAGAAGCTGCCCGGGCTTGTGCCCTACTACGACGCGCTCGAGGCGGAGGTCGCCCTGGCGTGGGGCGACGAGTCGCGCTGCATCGAGCTCGCGGAGAGGTCGCTCGGAACGCTGCCAAAGAGCGAGGCGCTGCTCGAGGCGAGGATCGCCGCGATCGCGGGCGAGGCGGCGCGAAGGAAGGGCGACCTCGGGCGAGCGCTGCAGCTCTTCGAGCGCGCCTTCGGCCGCGATCCGGGCGTCATCCGTCGCCTCGGCCTCTCGGTGCCCGCGGTCATCAAGAGCGAGGGCGGCGACCTCGCGATCACGACCGCGGCCGATCTCCTCTCGAGGTCGCCCAGGCTACGCGTCGGCGGTGGCGGGTTCGTCATCACCGTCCGCAAGGGGCCCCGCGGCCTCGAGGCCTGCATGCGCTCGCCCGAGGGCGCCGAGATCTCCTGTTCGCGGGCGGAGCAGGGCGAGAAGCAGTCCGCGTACGACTGGGGCGCGCGCGTCGTGGAGCTCTTCCACCGCGACGCGTTCGCGATACGCCTCGGCCTCACCACCGCCGATCTCAACTCTCTCGACGGGTCGACCACGATCGCGAGCCAGGCGCAACGGGAGCAGCTCAAGGGCCTGCTCGACGACCTCGCCAGGGACGCGCCGGAGTGACCTCCCCCGTCAGCGGCCCGTCACCTCCTCGGCGAAGGCGACCAGCGACTCCCGGGCGATTCACGGGCGCGGCAGGGTATCCTCGCGTCCATGCGTCCACCCGACTTCGGCGAAGGTGTTGCGATCGTTCTCGGCGGGAGCGGCGGGATAGGCCGCGCGGTGTGCGAGCGCCTGGCCTCCGCGGGCTCCGACGTGGTGCTCACCTACCGCGGCAAGGCCGACGCGGCCGAGGAGGCGGCGGCCAGGGTGAGGGCCCACGGGCGCCTGGCCGAGGTGCGCCGGGTCTCGGCGGCCGACGAGGCGGAGGTCCAGGCGCTGGTCGATGGCGCGGCCTCGCGCTTCGGCAAGGTGCACACCGTGGTGTCGGCGGCCGGCTCCGACATCCCGATGCGCTTCGTCAGCCAGGTGAGCTCGTCGACCTGGCGCGAGGTGATGGACGCCGACGCCAACGGCTTCTTTTACCTGGTGCGCTCGGCGCTCCCTCACCTGCGCGAGAGCCGTGGGGCGATCGTCGCGGTGACCAGCGCGGGGCTCGCTCGCACCCCTGCACGCGACGTTCTATCGGTCGCCCCCAAGGCCGCGATCGAGGCGCTGGTGCGGGCGGTGGCCAAGGAGGAGGGGCGCTTCGGGGTGCGCGCCAACGCGGTGGCGCTGGGCGTGATCGACGCGGGGATCTTCACGCGCCTGGAGAAGGGCGAGCTCTCTGCAGAGTGGCAGGAGGCCGCGAGGAAGAACGCGCCGCTGGGCCGCTTCGGCACCGCGGAGGAGGTCGCGGAGGCGGTGTGGTTTTTGGCCTCGTCTCGCTCCAGCTACGTGACCGGGCAGACCCTCACGGTCGACGGCGGATACAGCATCTGACGTTAGGAAGTTCAGTATGTTGCATATTTAACTACGTTGATTAAATACGTTGATGGCGCATGTTTGGCCGCACTGATCCTGTGATCCGGTCTGTTGCATGTTTGGTTGCGAGTATCGGCTTCCCGCATGACTTCGCGCACGGCAACCCACGCGACGCCGGGAGAGCCCTTAAGGGCGCTGGCGGCGAGCCCTGAGCTCGCCCAGGATATCGGCGCGCTCGGCCTCCAGGAGCAGCTCCCTCGCCGCAGGGAACAGGAGGCTCTCCTCGAGATCCAGGTGCTCCTGGAAGTCCAGCTCGAGCCTCTGGGCCGCCCTGGCCAGCGAGGCCAGGAGCGCCGGATCCCCGGGGGACTGGCGGAGCGCCCCGGCCGCTCCGAGCATGGCCTCCAGCAGCGGCCGGTGAGCCTCGTGCTGGGCGTGCATGGAGGCCAGGGCGCGGTCGACGTCGGCCCTGCGCCCCTGGAGCCTGGGGAGGAGGCTCTCCTCCTCGTCTTGCACGTGCAGGGGCAGCGCCTCGGTGAAATAACGCTCCACGCGGGCGCAGGCGTCCACGAGCTCGTGGGCCTCCCGCCCCTGGCTCTCCCCCGTCGCCCTCGCCATCGTGACGAAGGTGCGTATACGTCCGTGGCACTCGAGAAGCAGATCGATCACGTCGCCCTTTTGCTCTCTCCGGCCTATCGAGATCAGCATGATCGTTATTCCTTGGTTCGTTGCGGGGTAGGCCCGGGGGTGAGCCTGGGCGCGATGCCGTGCATGAGGACGTCGATCAGCAGCCTCGAGAGGGCCTCGCCCTGGGGCATCCCCTGGAGGGCCGGGGCCCTCTCCCCGAGGGTGCGCCGTAGCATCTGGGGCAGGCCCAGCAGCGCGAACGAGGCCACGAGGAGCAGGGGGACGGGCAGTCCGGCGTCGATCTCTCCCCCCTCGATCCCGTCTTGCAGGGTGCGCAACAGGAGGGGGATATGCCCCCTCATGAAGCGCTGGAAGAGCCTGTCCAGCCTCGAGGAGGAGACCAGCGCCTCCCGGAAGACGAGCTTCATCACGTCCAGCTCGACCTGGCTGGCCTGGCCTACGCGGGCGGAGGCCAGGCGGAGGCGCTCCGGGGCCGCCTCGTCCACCGACATGGCCAGATCCAGGTCCTGGAGGAGCGCCCCGTACACCTCCTCGACCACGGCCAGGAACAGATCGTCCTTGGTGGGAAAGTAGTAGTAGACCATTCCTATGCTCGTCCCCGCGTCGGCCGCGATGGTGCGGAGCGACGCCCCGTCAACCCCCTCGGCGAGGAAGCGCTCCCTCGCGGCGTGGACGATGCGAGGGCCTATGTCGCTGCGAGGGCGCCCCATCAGACGAGCTTCTTGCTGAAGCGCAAGGACGCCATGGCGACGAGCGCGAGGAGGATACAGGCGAGCCAGAGGAGCTCCCCCGAGAGGTCCGAGAAGGAGCTACCCTTCAGCACAATCCCACGGACGATGCGGAGAAAATGGGTGAGCGGGAGCGCCTGAGAGACCCACTGGGCCGGGCGAGGCATTGCCTCGAAGGGGAACATGAAGCCCGAGAGCAGGATGTTGGGCCGCAGGCAGAAGAAGGCCATCGGCATGGCCTGTTGCTGCGGACGGGCCAGCGTCGAGCCGAAGAGGCCGAGGGCGAGGTTGGCAGCGATGAAGAGCGAGGCGAGCGCGTAGAGCAGCGGGAGGGAGCCGATCACGGGGACGTCGAACACGATCCTTCCTGCGGCGAGGATGAGCGTCATCTGGACGTAGCCGATCCCGATATAAGGGACGATCTTGCCTATCACGAGCTCGAGCTTCTTCACCGGCGAGACGATGAGCTGCTCCAGCGTCCCTCGCTCCCTCTCCCTGGCCAGCGCCATGGCCGTGAGCATCACCATCGTCATCGTGAGGATGACCCCCACGAGCCCGGGCACGATGAACACGGCCGTGCGAAGATCAGGGTTATACCAGGTGCTG
>SXGT01565004.1_pt1 | contig 12097 bp, 13 predicted proteins | sample 3176221 | NCBI WGS metagenome assembly SXGT01 (sample SAMN11356862, study PRJNA531348) | freshwater metagenome | isolation source: freshwater sample F1-120 | place: China: Fuxian Lake, Yuxi | collected 2017-12-25
GGTGGGGGACGAACTCCCTGCGAGCGTGGTGTCTCGAGTGGCCCCGGATTCACCGGCGGAGGTCGCGGGTTTTGTAGAAGGCGACAAGATTGTGGCGGTGGCTGGAGCGCCGGTGGCCTCCTGGCTGGACGTAGAGGCGGCACTGAAGCCGAATACCGAGCTCAAGTTTGACGTGGAGCGCGCTGGAAAAAAGGTCGAGTTGGTGATCTCGGGGTTGTCGGCGGCAGACGATACTCTAGGTGCGATCGGCCTGTACTGGACCGAATTGGCGCCGAGAATCGGCGTGGACGATCACAGCTCCCCTGCCGGGCGCGCAGGCCTTCGCGCGGGCGACATGGTGGTGGCGATCGACGGCCAGAAGGTTGCTACTTTTCGTGAGGTTCGAAGTTCGCTCTCCGAAGGTAAAAGCCACAAGATCGACTTTCAGCGCCAGCTAGATGGTCAAGTGATTGACCAATCGACAGAAATTCAACCCGATCCATTGTGGGCGGCGGCTGCCGACGAGCCGGTCCCCGACCGCTGGGGTGTGGTGCCGTTCGACCTCTATGTGCGGGAGTTGATGCCGGGCAAACCCGCGGAGAAAGCAGGAATCAAGCCGGACGACCGCATCTTGGCGATGGATGGCGTTTCACTTTTTACGTGGGAGCAGTTGGTTCGACGCATGGCCGCTACCGCAAAAGGCGAGGAAGAAGCTACTCCACGGCCAGTGAAGATTCTGGTGTCGCGCGCCGGCGAACGGCTCACTTTGAACCTGACCCCGGAAATGCTGCGGGAGGTTCGTGCGCCGGACGTGATCTGGCGGCCGGTGATGGGCGTTCAAGGGTACGAAAGCGTGACGCTCGGTCCAACGTTTAAGAAGCCATACCCCCTCTGGCTGGCCGTTCCAGAAGCGGTTCGACGAACCTGGTTGGTCACCGCGGCAAACCTGGCGGTGATGCGGAACATTGCGTTGGGCGATCTCAAGATGTCGGAGACGCTTTCCGGCCCGATCGACATGTTTCGAATGGCGGCGCAAGCCGCAAAAAGTGGTTTTGAAACCTACATCAACCGCATCGCCATGGTCAGCGTTGGCCTCGCCGTTTTCAACCTGCTTCCCATTCCCGTGTTGGATGGCGGCCAAATCCTATTTTACACGATCGAGGGGCTTCGCGGGAAGCCGCTTTCGTTGGCGGTGCGCGAAAAGGTACAAATGGCGGGCGTTTTAGTGATGGTGGCTTTGATGCTGTGGGTGACGGTGCTGGGCATTCAACGCATGTTCACTGAGACCTGATTGCGAATTCTAGCGATCGATACTTGTGGACCGGTGATCGGCGTTGCGGTTCGCGCGGACGGCCGAAACTGGGTTCGTTCGGAACGGGTTTCTCGCGGAGCTGAAACGCTGCTGGTGCCGTGGGCGTTGGAACTTTGCGCGGAAGCAGGCTTTCCGTTGCGCGAATTGGAAGGAATTGCCTGCGCCAACGGTCCGGGCGCATTTACGGGGATCCGTGTGGGCATGGCGGCGGCCGCGGGCTTGGCCATTGGCCTCAAAGTACCGTTTTGGGTCGGGTCGTCGTTGACGGCGCGGAGCAACCGCATCGGCGTCGGTCGCGTTCTGTCGATGCTCGATGCTAAGAAGTCAAGGGTTTATGCTGAGTATCGCGTGGATGGCGTTTTGGTCCATGGGCCTGAGGACATTGCCCCGGATTTGGCCATTCGATGGTGTGAAAGTCCTTTCCTGGCGACTGGCGAAGGAGCCACGGTGTATGCGTCGCAGGTGAATGCTGCCGGCGGTCAAGTGGCGGGGGAGGCCGATCATCCAGCGGTGGATCAATTAGCGGTGCATGCGGAACAAGCGTTTTTAAGGGGAGAATCCACCAGTCCGTTGCAGTTGGAACCAGTGTATCTGCGCGGCGCCGACGCGATTCCGCCGCCCCGTTGATCGGTTAAGGCGTGGCGGTTGGGGGAATCGATGGCGATGGTAGGCGTGGCCGGTGCAACCGGTGCTTTGGGAAAAGAGATCCTGCTGGTCCTGGATAAAGCACCTTGGCGGCCTGAAAAATTAGTGGCCCTGGCCAGCAACCGCTCCACAATTCCCTTTGTGGAGTATGGATCTTCCAGTTTGACGGTGGAGGATTTGGCGGAACACGATTTTGCGGATTTGGACGTGTTGATCTTGGCGGTGCCGACGGAAGTAGCCAAGGAAGCGGCGGAACGCGCGATCGGAGAAGGGGTTGCGGTGGTCGACTGTTCCGGGGCATTTTCGGAGGATCCCGACGAACGAATGGTCGTTCCTTGGGTGAATCCCGAGAGTGTGAAGGACCTGCCCGCCCGAGGATTGCTGGCGATCCCTGGAGCTCCTGCGCTGTTGTTGGGCTCGGTGCTCGGTCCGCTCTGGAGAGCAGGCATTCGTGGCGCCGTTTCGGCCACCGTGTTGGTGAGCGCCTCGCATTCTGGTCGCGACGGTGTGGAAGAGCTCTCGAAACAGGTGGTTGCACTGTTCAACTCGGGCACTCCACCGCGGAAGGTTTTCGACCAAGGATTGGCGTTTGACCTAATCCCTCAGGTTGGCAACGCGGACCAGGGATGGACGGACCAAGAGCGCCGCGCGGCGGCGGAAGTGGCCATCCTTGTTCCCGAAGTGGAGCAGATCGCCGTGACCATGGTCGGTGTTCCGTTATTCTCGAGCATTTCCGCAACCGTCCAGGTGCGCCTCGAAGGATCGGCCTCGCTGGAGCGGATCGCGCAGCTTCTCGAAATGGGTGGGGTGCAAGTGCCGAAACCCGGGCCGCGCCAAATCCCACGGCCTCGTCGGGTCGAAGGGCATCCCTTTGTTCATGTTGGACGGCTTCGGTTGGATGAGCAGGGAAATCTTCATCTTTGGGCGACGCTCGACAACTTGCGTGGGTCGGCGGCCGCGGCGGTGGGTTGCGCGGGCGTGCTGGTGAAAGCGCGCACTTCGTCGGATGACAGCTTGTCGAGGTGAAAGAGGTCGCCCGATGCGCACTGACATTTTGTCGTAATCCGCGATAATAAGTGGCGTTGGCCGTTGAAACGGCTTTGGCACGAGGTTTGCTTTGCACGGCGCCATGTGGTGGATTCTTAGCGCATTGGCTGCACCTCCGGATGCGGCTCCGGCAACGTTGTCGATGGGAACTTCCCCGACCAACCTCGGAATATCCGGGGATGGTGAGTTGGTGGCGGCCCTCTCGGGGGACAGCGTTTGGGTGATGTCGGTCGACGATTGGTCGGTGACCTCGATCAACGCCTGTGATCCTTCAGCGGTCTACCCTGGTTCATCGGGGGTCTGGGTGGCCTGCGCCGACGGAATAGTTAAGATGCTTGACTATTCCGATGGTGTGTTGTCGGTCACGGACACCAGTTTTGACGCGGGAGATGGTGACCCAAAAGGGGTGTTCGAGTACGAGGGCAGCGTGGGCGTGTTGATGACCGACGCGGACGGGGTGCTCTCGTTCACCACCTATACGGCTACCGGGACAGTCAAGGAAGAAGCACGGGAACTTTTGTTTGACGAGGTAGAGGACACGGCGCTGGTGTCGGGCATCGTGTATGTATCGCACGGCGGAAACAACCTTTCGAGAGTACCTTTTGCGAGCGGTTCGCCCACACTTCTCCCCAACACCGTGAGCTCGGGCCTGACGTTCGACCAGTTGGCCGAGGGTTCAGGCGGGATTTATGCGGTTGGCGGCGGGGTTCTGACATTTGTTGCCGCCAGTTTTACCTCCGCCTTGGTCCAAGGGACCTCATTGGGGACGGTGGAGGCCTTTGGAGTTCACGCGGGAGCGAGCGATGGATGGGCGCTCTTGGTGACAGATCAAGTGGACGTGTGGGGGCTCGACGAAAATGGGTTGAGCGACGAGCCGTTGGAATCGTTCGACATCGATGAAACGGTCACGGAAGTCGTGGTTTCCGATGATTATGCCTTTGGTGCGTCGGCGACCGGGCTGGTGGTGTTTACGGCCAATCCCTGGGTTTCCGACTTTGTAGCGACACCCTCGAGCGCCGTGGAAGGAGAGGAAGTCGCTTTAACGTTTTCGGTGGACGAATCGGTCGATTGGTCGCTGTATTTGGGCGGAGACAGCTCCGGTTCTGGTACGCTGCTGGGCGAAGGTGTTGCGGATTCCGAGGTTTCTACGACGGTAACGGTGGACTCCACTTGGGCCGAAGGAAAGAACTCTTTGGTGGTGGTGGTCAAGGATGCCTCTGGAAACGAAGGGCATGGGGTCGCGAAGGTTACCGTTGATAATCCCCCGGATACACCGGTACTTACGGACGATAGCCTCGGTTTTGGCGACGAGCGTCTGGTCCTGAGCTTTGACGGAATTTCTGACGAGGATTTGGCGGGTTACGACATCTATGTGACCACAGTTCCTTTTGAAAGTGCCGATTGGGCCACGGGTGGCCCTGAGTTCGACGGTGAGGATGCGCTCGAGACCCCGATCCGGGTGGATTCAAGTGGTGGACAGCGGGTTACAGCGAGCATCAGCCCGCTGACCAATGGTGTGACGTACTATGTGGCGGTGCGGGCAGTGGACGAAGGTGGGCTGGAGGGGCCGATGAGCGAAGTGGTAAGTGGAACTCCGAAACCGACGTTTGCGGCCTCTGAGCTGTCGGGGGAGAATGGCGGTTGCTCGACTGCCCCGGGATCGCTCTGGGGGGCCGTTGTGGGCCTGGGGGTGTTGATCGGGCGTCGGCGTCGGATCGCGACCTTGGGTGCGGTCCTGGTGGCGTCCACGGCGCAGGCGGGCGAGGGTTATGGCCCCTTTTGGAAACGGACGGATCTGACGCCGACCTATGGCAATGTGGAGGTCCGGTACGGCGGCTATCTAAAGCTGGATGACCCCTGTTTAAGCCTCGTTTATGGTGAGAAGGCGAAGAACAGCTTGCGGGTGGAGTTTGGTCCGCAGTTTCCGATGCGCAAGCCGCTGGATCGCTCGAAACCGGGCCTGTTTGGCCTTGTCGAATTGGACTTCGGCGTTGGCCTGTTTCAAGAGATCGGAAATCAGGTCGATTCTACAGGGTGCGACATCGAATTGGACGAGGCGACACGTGGCACCGACGTCACCATGATGACATGGCTGCCGTTATCGGCGGATTTGACCCTGCGATTGCAGTTTATGGACGAGCAGATCTTGGTGCCGCACGCCCGGTTTGGCGGCGACTACCTGCTTTGGCAGGAAAAGTGGGATGCGGGCGGCGGAAAAGAGACGATGTCGGGCGGAAACTACGGGTATCACTATGGTTTCGGAGCCTCTTTCCTTCTGGACATTCTGGCGCCTTCGCGCGCGGCGATCTTGGAAAACCACACCGGAATTAACGACACTTACTTGGTTTTTGAGTGGCGTCGGCAGGAGATTTCGGCGCCAAAGCAGGACGATGGCGAAGGGTTCGACTTTTCAGGCACGGAGATCACGGTTGGCTTGAAGCTCGATTATTGAGCGATGTCGACCCGGTGGCGCATCGTCCTTGAATATCATGGAGCTCAGTTCGCGGGTTGGCAGGTTCAAACCGGCCAACGGACGGTACAGGGGGTCGTCGAAGAGGGTTTAAATGCCCTTTTTGGCGAGCCGATCCGCGTGTCGGCGTCCGGTCGAACCGATGCGGGGGTGCACGCTGAAGCGCAGGTGGCGTCTTTTGTGGCGCCCTCGGATCGGCGCGCGGACGCGATCCGTGACGGGCTCAATCATCATTTCCCACGGGATTTGTCGTGCATCTCTGCGGTACCGGTGGATCCACGATTTCATCCGCGCCATTGGGCGTGGGGAAAAATCTACCGATACCGATGGTTGGATCGGAGATCGCGAAGTCCATTGCGATCGGATCGGTCGTGGCACGTGCGTCCGTTGAATGCGGAAGCGATGCACATTGCAGCGCAATCGCTGCTGGGAGTGCACGATTTTTCATCGTTTCGGGCCACGGGATGTGCGGCCGCGCATCCGGTGCGCGAGGTGGTCGCCATCGAGGTACGGCGCGAACGTGATGAGGTTGTTCTAGAGGTTCGTGGCCAAGGATTTCTGCGACACATGGTCCGGATCATTGCGGGCACACTGACGGAAGTGGGCCGAGAACGCCAGCCGGTGACCTGGGTGAGGGAGGTTTTGGAGGCGAGGGATCGTGGATCCGCTGGCAGCACCGCTCCACCGCACGGACTTACCTTGGTCGAAGTTCACTATGGAGACGGTCCGCCTCCTTGGACCGATGCAGACCTTGACTCGGACTGAACGCGTATTAAAGAACCGCCCCTGATTCAGGACCTTCGCGGAGTAGAGATGCTCGATAAGGCAAAACTTGGAACTCGCTTTACGTGTTTCAAGTGCGGAACGAAATTTTATGACCTCAATCGCCCGGTCCCGTCGTGCCCCGACTGTACCGCGGACCAGCGTGAAGCTCCGGCTCGCGACATCCGAGCCCTGCTTGGCAAGGGCGGTCCCGTACGAAAGTATGCGGACGAAGAGGATGAGCTGGAAACCATCGAAGGCGCCGATGAGGACGATGATCTCGGCCTCGGCCTTGGCCTCGACGATGAGGACGAGGATGAGGACGTCGATATGGACGAAGATGATGAGATGATCGAAGAAGGCGGCGGTGGTGGCGGCGAAGAGGAAGACTAGCCGTCGGTTTGCTGGGGGCGGGCTTCCAAGCACCTCCCCTGCTTGACATCGACCCCAGGGACCGGATAAAGCCCCGGGGCTGCGCGTTCGTCAACGCGCTTCTTTTTTCTATCGCGCCTGCCCACCCGCGGGTCGCATGGATGGATTCATGAGTACCGAAAGCGCAAAAAACGCCGATGTCGAACGCAATTGGTTCGTAGTCGACGCCTCGGATTACAATCTGGGCCGACTCGCGACGCGAATTGCGGACGTTCTCCGCGGAAAGCATAAAGTGTCCTTTACCCCGCATGTCGACACCGGCGATTTCGTCGTGGTTCTCAATGCAAGCAAAGTCAATCTGACCGGTCGTAAGCTCGATCAGAAGGGCTACCACCACTACACCGGTTTCCCCGGTGGTCTCAAGGATCGTACTGCTCGCCAAGTGCGGGAAGACGATCCTGAGCGCATGATTCGCGAGGCGGTCAAGGGCATGCTCCCGAAGAATCGTCTCTCTCGCGTTGTTATCAAGAAGCTCAAGGTTTACGGTGGCGCGGATCATCCGCACGCCGGCCAAGCTCCCCAGCCCCTTCCGTAGTTCGAGGAATTTCCCATGGCTCGTGAATCTGTCCAGTACTACGGCACCGGCCGCCGCAAAACGTCGGCCGCTCGCGTATTTCTCCGTCCCGGCACCGGTCGGTTCTTGGTGAATCAACGCGTGATCGAAAACTACTTCCCACGCGAATCGCACCGGATCGATCTGCTTCGTCCGCTCAATCTCACCGAGCTTGACGGCAAGTACGACGTGATTGTGACGGTCAAGGGTGGCGGCCAGACCGGCCAATGCGGCGCTGTCCGCTTGGGCTTGGCTCGCGCTGTTCTCGAGCTCAATCCTTCGTTCCGCGAAGTGTTGAAGCGCAATGGCCTGCTCACCCGCGACGCCCGTAAGGTCGAGCGCAAGAAGTACGGTCGCGCCGGCGCTCGCCGCAGCTTCCAGTTCTCGAAGCGTTAAGAACCTTCGGTTCGACTCAAGCCGCAAAGCTGTTGCTTTGCGGTTTTTTTTGCCTTGGAGAGAGTACAAATAGTCAAGCAGTTGACCATTTGCGGGTCTGACCATTCTTTGCTTGACGAAGGGGCTTTTTCAGGGATTGTTCGACCGTTGGGGTGACGGATGACGTTGTTGCTGTGCTGGATGTTGGGTGCGCGTGCGGATGAGGGTGCTTTGGCGAGCTTTACGGCGAGCATCGCCCGTATGGAAACAGCCATCGCCAATTTAAAAGATGCGACCTATGTTTTTCACCAGACGGAAGTGGTGAAATGCAAACAGCAGCCAGCACAAGAAATGGAGGTGAAGTACCGGCCGCCTTTGGACGTGTACATGAGCTGGCGGGGGAACGAGCATAAAGGACAGCAGGTCCTTTTTCGCAAGGGGAAAGAGAAAGGAAAATTGTTGGTCGATCCGGGTCCGTGGATCCCGTCGCTGTGGCTCGATCCTAAGGGAAATCTGGCGACTCGTGGCCAACGAGGCAACATTCACAAAATGGGTTTTGTAGCGTTGGCGGACATCTTTCGCTCGGATGCCACGCTCATTGAAACGGCGGCCGGCGGGTTGGATCCAACGGTGACGGACCTCGGGAAGATGGCCGTTCACGGCCAGTCCGCTCAGTGTTTTCGGGCCGAATTTCCAAAGGACCGCGAACCGAAACTGTACGCCTCAAAAGTGGAGGTTTGCTTCGGTGTTTCGAGCAAGCTGCCGATTTCGATCAAGAGCTGGACGACCGAATGCGGGGCGCTTCGGTTGGTGGAAGAGTACTCCTACGCCGATCTGAAAACGAACGTTGGGCTAACGGACATGGATTTCGACCCAAAGAATCCGGTGTATGGCTTCTAGTGGGGTGCTCACGGCCCGCCTCGGCCTAATTCTTGGGTGAGCTTGGGGGTGGCACGATCAAGAAACAGCCTTGTCACCCCCGGAAACCACCGGGCGAGGTACACGTAGTGAGGGAAAAGCACCCTGGCCTTAACCTTATGCTCTGCGTTGCGAATTCGAGTCGCGAGTTGGGACGGAGTGCCGGTCGGTGAGTACTCGATAAATGGGCTGTAACCGTACTGTTTTTTGCCCTCTTGCAACATGTCGGTCGCGATGGCGCCCGGATACACGGTGAGCACTTTCACGCCGGTTCCTTTGAGTTCGCCTCGCAACGCCTCCGAGGCGGACGCGAAACCGGACTTGGAAGCGTTGTAATACATCATGCCTGCCACTGGCGCGAACGCGGCCAGAGACGAAATGTTGATCAGGGTTCCATCACCTCGATCGATCATCCCTGGAAGCACGGTGCTTATCAGCCGCAGGGGGAGGGTGAGGTTGAGATGAAGCAATGCCTCGGCGGAAGGTATGTCGATCTGCGAGCTTCGCGCGATGCGCTGCACGCCCGCATTGTTGATCAATACGTTGACCGGCCCATAGGTGGCCTCGGCCTCGGGCAACCAGTCGGTTGCGACGGCCGGATCTTCGAGGTCTCGCACGATGATTTGTGCGCTTTGGGGCAGCGATTGGGCGAGGGCCTCAAGTCGGTCTCGGCGACGTGCGACCAGGGTCAGTTGGGCACCCTCTTTTGCGTACTCTCGAGCCAGTGCTTCTCCGATTCCAGAGGATGCACCGGTAATGACCACGTGTCGATTCGGCTTCATGTGAGCGCGCTTTGCAGCGACGGAGAAACCCGGGAGAACTCCTTTGCCCAGTTTCTGCGCCGCATTTGAAATATCGCCTGAGTAATGAGTCGGAATGCGGCGGGAGCTGGACCACCGAAAATGTCGATTCCGTCCTCGTAACGACACGTACCGTCTGTCTGTGCGAACAATGCGATTTTGTGATCCCAGGAGTACGGTGAACCCTTGGACACATTGTGAATAATGTAGATTCCACGGGTGTCATCTGCCACAACGGTGGATACTACGTCTTGCCGATCGATGGGCAAAAATCCTAGAGCAACGGCTCTCATTTGGTATTGCCCGTTCTGAAACCTCTCGGGCGCCGGCGCAGGCGCGAGGATCTCATAGCGAAATGCCGGGTACGACATGTTCAGGATGAACTCAGAGGTGATCACTCGGGACCAGACCACTGATGCAGAGTGAGGAAGAATGCCGGTGATTTCAATCTGACGGGGCATCGGGAGCTCCGGAGGCGGGTGGAGGTACGATAGCCTTGGCCTCGGCCGATCGTTGTTGCGCGGTGTTGCAGCCCGATGGTTCGTCAGCGTCGATAGGAGATAAGCTCAAATATCTTTGGTTCTTCGCCCTCTCCGGCCATGTACTCGGTGTCTTGAAGGACGCCGATGCGCTTGGCTCCGCGAACCATGATCTTGCCGGTATCCGGGTAGAAGCACACCTCGTGTGGATCGTGCGGTCCCATGGCGAGGTACACCAGCTCCTCGTCGTAGGGGTTGGCGATCTGGTGGCCGATGCCTGTTCCGGCGGGGCACGACACGCAATCCCCAGGGACAAGCTCGTGAAGCTCGTCCCCGTACCGCAGCACTCCTCGCCCAGAAAGGATGTAGAACACCTCGTCCTCGCGCAGGTGATGATGGAATACCGAGGCGGCTTTTCCCGGGGGAAGTCGGTTTTGGCTGACGCCGAGCTTTCCGCCGCGCGGACGCATGGACGGGGTGAGCACCTTGTAGGCGTGGCCCCATTTTCCGCCGATGTGCTCGATTTCGGGCGCGTCGGCGGCGTTGACAATTGGCGAAGTGGTCACGGGTGCTCCTGGTGGCCTTCGACCTAACGTGCGGCACGGGGTTTGCATTTGCTCAGTGCGCGGCCGAGAACGGACCTCTTACTGGGACTTTAAGTACATGATTTGTGGATATTGTATGCAAAAGGTAGATTTCAAATGAGCGTGGTCCGTTGGCTTTGGATGGGCGTGTGCACCTTCGCCGTGTCCACCTGCGACTGGCGACGACCCCTACGGGTTCATGAGATTCAAAGAGGCGAAACACTGATCGGTTTGGCGCGTCAGTACCAGATTTCGGGCGGTTGGGAGACGGTTGCCGCCTACAATCGGAGGGACGGAGCGCCGTTTCATCTTCGCACCGGCGAGATTCTCTTGTTGCCGGATCAGCTGTCCACTCAGAACTTACCGATGTTTGCGCCCCCGATTTCAGCGCCACCGGAGGCATGGCCGCGCCCGTGTGCGGTGGTTCAGTGGAACGAGGCGATATCGACTGAAGAGAAGGTTTGTTGGACCAAAAATCAGGAGAGCGTGTGTCAGGACTGGAGCTCTGGGGAATTGGTTTTTGTCTTTGAGTCAGGAGGCCGAGAAAAGGTGCGCTGGAATGGAGACACGTACTTGGAGGTTGGCCGGTTTGAGGTGGTGGAGGCCGACCTCGATGGTGACGGAGCCAAGGAGGTGATGGTTGCGGCCCTGGTCGGGGTTTCCAACGGGATGGCCGCTGCAAGCTGGCAACTGGCGATTCTCGACGGGGTGACCCGCGCGCCGAGGGTGGTCAAGCTGGACGAATATGGCGAAGGAAGCTTCGTTCAGGCGGCGAAAGGCTGCGACCTCTTGCGAACCGAGTGGCGTTGGCTGTTCGACCAAAAACGTGGCTCTGGGCTGTATTTTACCGGGAGGAGATTTCGGTATGGGCGTGGACAGCTGAAAGGAGAGGGTGGAATCCTGATCCGGCGGTGGTGGGATGACAGTCTGATGGAGGATCGCGGCTCGGAAGTGGAGGGGACGCTGTGGAAAAGCCATCCGGCGGCGATGTTGTCGGGGATGCAGGTGCAAATGTGGCGGGAGGAGATGGAGCGCAGTTGGTAAAGTAATTTACTTTATGGGTAAGCACTGCACCCATCAATGATGAAGGTCATAACGCATGAAATCCATCCAAACGCCTTGGCTGGTCTTGGTACGGCCGGTGAGCCGCCACGTGGCCGTTTTGGCATTCCAGATGAACTGCGTTCGAAACGGACCATGTGGGTATTCAAACACCAGCTCCAAGGTGTCTCCAGTGCGCGTCCCGTACCCGAGGGTCTCCGACGTTCTGCCGCCAAAAACATCGATCCAATGGGCGACATACCTTTCACTCATGTTGTCGTACCCAAGAAAAACGTGCGCTTCGTAGGGCGACCGGGTGCCGGGGGTCGTTTCAAGGATGTGAAGGGCCAAGAATTGGTGGGCGAGGGTCCAATCCGCGGTGAGGGTTTGGGTGGCAGGTGAGCCGAGAATTTCCCCCTCGACTTTCCAGGTTCCTACGAGGCGATCCAGGAGCTCATCGTGGAAGGGTACGCCTTCGCCATCGACCGGTAGGGGTTCGGTGGCGTGTGCGGGATTCCCCAAAAAACCAAGGAAGAGAGTCAATACGTACATGGTTACGGTACCTCGCGATGCCAGAGTGTAGGAGCCCCAGAGCGGCTGTCTAGGCCACGCCCCGAAAAACCCGTTCGGACATCGTCTTCCACTAGATCCCCGCGAAGAAGTCATTTCCCTTGTCGTCCACCACAATGAACGCCGGGAA
>SXGT01769926.1_pt1 | contig 12097 bp, 13 predicted proteins | sample 3176221 | NCBI WGS metagenome assembly SXGT01 (sample SAMN11356862, study PRJNA531348) | freshwater metagenome | isolation source: freshwater sample F1-120 | place: China: Fuxian Lake, Yuxi | collected 2017-12-25
CCCCACTGGCCAGTGTGGCTTGATGCGTCGTGGCCTGCGCGTTCGTGCGCATGCGTTGGCTGGTTTCGGAGATTTGATGCGTGGCCAGATGTTGCAGGCTGGTGGCGGAATTCAGCAACGGTCGCACGGTCGCTCGCGCCGGTGAGGCGGGCAAGGGCTTCGCGGTCTTGGCCAACGAAGTCAAAGAACTGGCCAAGGCCACCAGCAAAGCCACCGAAGACATCATTCGCAAAATCGAAACGATCCAGGTCGATACCACCAACGCCGTGGACTCCATCACGCACGTCACGCAAGTCATTCGACAGATCAACGAATCGCAGAACGCCATCGCCAGCGCGGTCGAAGAACAGACGGCGATGTCCAGCGAGATCTCGCGCAACATCTCCGAAGTGGCGCAAGGCAGCGGCGAGATCGCCAAGAACATCACGCTCGTCGCCGAAGCCGCGCAGAACACGTTGCAGGGAACCGACGAAACCTTGCAGGCCGCTGATGATCTCGAAGCCATGGCCGCTGACCTGCTGCAACTCGTCGGCGAGACACGCAACGAACTCACGCGCCGCCTGGACTCAGCGACCAGCAAGACCAGTCGGCACACCGACACCCGTTTGGGCAAGTACCGCCTTGCTCAGCCGGAAGATCAATTCGCGGAGATGGCGTGAGACGGTTCACACTAACCCGAAGCGTCAGCGAGGGCGGACGCTCCGGGTGATTTTGAATTCTGGTGTCTGTGAAGCGTTCGCCCTCGCTGACGCTTCGGGTTAGTTCATTCAACGTCCCACTGAGACCCATCATGCAAGCACTGATCATCGACGACTCGCGGGCCATGCGGCGGATCCTGAAGACGATTGTCGAACCGTTGGGCTTCACCACCGTCGAAGCGGGTAACGGCCGCGAAGGGCTGGAGCAGCTCGCCGCGAATCCGGACCTCGATCTCGCCCTGGTCGATTGGAACATGCCCGAAATGAACGGCCTGGAATTCGTCCAAGCGGTGCGGGCGAATCCCGAACACTCCGATCTGAAGCTGGTCATGGTCACGACCGAAACCGAACCGGCCCGCATGGCGCGAGCTTTGATGGCCGGCGTCGATGAGTTCGTGATGAAACCGTTCACGCCGCAGATTCTGCTCGACAAGCTGCAATTGATCGGCGTGAGCACGACAAGCCATCCGCAAGCCGCCGTGGGAAGCGCGGCAACTGGTCGAGCAAACCTGATTTGATAGGAAACGCCGCGATGATTTTGGGGGCACAGATTGATCATTGCGTTGCAGTCCCAAAGGGACGCAACTCGAAAGCCCAGGGCAAGCGACCAACGGGAGCGCCGCCCTGGGAGGGATGGTTTCCGTTTTGGAAAGCCCTGAAAGGGCGACACAATTCTCGATGGTTTGTTGCGCCCCTTCAGGGCTGGAGAGCTTTCCGGGATCGAACACCCAGGGCGTTGCCCTGGGCTTTCGAGTGACGACCCTTCGGGCCGAAGCGCAAAAATCAACCTGTCGCCCAATAAATATTCGCTGAAAACTGACCGCTGATTGCTCTCTCCATCTTTTTCCAGGAACCACCATGCCTGCCACACTGACGATGAATGACACCGACCTGAGTCTTCCGCCCGAACTGGAGCGGAATCTCCGCAAACGTGCGGGGCAATTGCGAATGCTACCGGCGGTCGCGACTGAAGCTTTGCAGATCGCCAAGGATCCCGACTGTTCGCTGTCCGAGTTCGCGGCCGTTGTCGAGCGCGATCTGAAGTTAGCCAGCGACATCTTGAAGATCGCCAACAGCGCGCTGTATTCCCCGACCGTGCCCATCACCAGCCTGCACCGAGCGGTGGTGCGAGTGGGCTTCCGCGAGTGTCAGAATCTGATCATGGCCGCCAGCATGGCCAGCCTGATGAACCGCATGTCGCTGGAACACGAGTGGATCCGAGGCGTGTTGTGGCGGCACAGTTTCAATACGGCCCTCGTCGCGATTCACTTGAATCGCACCTTTCATTTCGGCTTCGGCGGCGACGAGTTCACGGCGGGGCTGATGCACGACTTCGGCCGCATGTTGTTCGCCGTCGCCGTGCCCGACCAGTTCGCGGAAATCGACCCGTTGGAGTTCGAGGAACCCGAGGCGATCTTGGACAACGAGACGGCGGTGATCGGCACCGATCATTGCCGCCTGGGGGCCTGGTTCGCTCGCGAGAACCAACTGCCGGAAGCCTTGATCGACGTCATCTTGCACCATCACCAGCCGAACGAGGCCAGGAGAGCTCGGCGGCTGACTGCGCTGATCCGAGTCGCCGACGACATGGCCAATCACTTGCAGCGACATGAGGAATCGGCCGGCTACCAACCCGAAGACAACCCGGCTCTGCCGGTGCTGAAGGAGTTCGGCGAACCCGGATTCGCCACGCACTTCTGCGAGGTCGCCCCGGCTTTGATGCAGGAAGCGCAGAAGGACGCCGAGTCGCTGATGCAACTGTGAGTCAAAACCCGAAGCGTCAGCGAGGGCGAACGCTTTACGACACCTGAAAACTTTCTGACATACACGAATTCCAGGTGCGCTTCAGCCTGCGGTTTACGCCGAAGGCGTTGCGTCTCATAGCCCAGGGTTGCGAGCGGAGCGAGCTACCCTGGGGAGGCGAGGATGAACGACGTTCTACCCCGAAGGGGTTGCGTCAGACTGGGAACTTCATGACGCAACCCCTTCGGGGTAGGTGAATGCTTGCCGCTCTGACCCAGGGTAGGCCGCTGCGCGGCCAACCCTGGGCTATGAGACGCAACGCCTTCGGCGTAAACGAGACGACAACAGGGAGATGACCCGTGAAACGACCCTATCGAATTCTGTTGGCCGATGATTCGGTCACCGTGCGGCGACTGCTGAGCGAAACGCTGAGCCGTGATCCGCAACTTGAGGTCTGTTTGGCGGCACGCGATGGTCAGGAGGCCGCCGATCAATTTGCGAAACTGAAACCCGATGTCGTGCTGCTGGATGTGGAAATGCCGGTGATGGACGGCATCGAGGCCACAGTCGCCATTCGGCGGATCGATTCGCGCGTGCCCATTGTCATGTTCAGCTCGCTCACTTCCGAAGGGGGCGAAGCGACGTTGGACGCGCTCCAACACGGGGCGACCGACTATGTCACCAAGCCAACCCGCGCCGGGCATCTGCAAAACGCCATTCGGCACATCGAGCAGGAGTTGATCCCCAAACTGAAACACTGGGGCGAATGGCATCACAATCGGCACAGCACGATTGCCAAGGCCGTGACCAAGCCGGCCGCCCCGAAAGGTTCCGGACTTGTTCTCCGCCGAGCTTCGGTGCTGGCCGACAAAGCCGCCGGCGCTCCCGCTCGCGGTTCGTCGAGAATCGATCTGGTCGCCATCGGTGCCTCGACCGGCGGACCGAACGCGCTGGCCGAAGTCCTGAGCGTGCTGCCCAAACAATTTCCGGCTCCGATCCTGATCACTCAGCACATGCCGCCGCTGTTCACGACGTTGCTGGCCAACCGCTTGAACGAAGTCTGCCCACTGGCAGTTCGCGAAGCGGTGGACGGAGCCGAAGTCCTCCCCGGCGAAGTTTGGATTGCTCCGGGCGACCGCCATCTGGTTGTCCAGCGTGACGGGACGAGCGTGCGTCTGCGATTGGACCTCAGCCCGCCGGAGAATTCCTGCCGCCCCGCCGTGGATGTCATGTTTCGCTCCATTGCGTCGGTCTATCTCAACCGCACGCTGGCCGTCGTGCTGACCGGCATGGGCCAGGATGGAACCGTGGGCTGCCGCCTTCTGCGCGAACAGGGGAGCCGAGTGCTCGCCCAAGACCAGGCCAGCAGCGTCGTGTGGGGCATGCCTCGCGCGGTCGCGGAAGCCGGATTAGCCGAACGCATCCTGCCTCTCAACGAACTTGGTTCCGAAATCAATCGACTGGTCATGTCCAGCCACCTGACCCGCAGCGCGGCCGGGTGATCGGCACGCCAGACAACCACCAGCTTGTAACCCGAAGCGTCAGTTTTGAAGTTGCGTTTTTCTTAGCCCCGAAGGGGGCGAGATTCGAAAGCCCAGGGCGCAGCCCTGGGAAACGAGCCGTTTTCAAGCCCGTAAGCCCCGAAGGGGCGCGACACAACGAGTCTCGCCCCTTCAGGGCTTTTCAAATCCCAATTGCTCGAATCCCAGGGCTTTGCCCTGGGCTATCGAGTTCCGCCCCCTTCGGGGCTGAAAACAGTGCAACTTCAAAAAGCGTCAGCGAGGGCGAACGCTTCAAAAGACCTGAATCTTCCAATGTTCTGGAGCGTTCGCCCTCGCTAACGCTTCGGGTTTTGACCGGACACTCTGCCGCCTCGACATCACGAAACCCCACAACCGCAACCGGGCCGAGTGCCCTTGATCCAAACACCATGCCACTTGCCACCGCAGATATCCAACTGGTCCGCGAATTGGTCGCTCAACGCAGCGGTAACCAACTCTCGACGGCGCAGGGCTATTTGATCGAAGCCCGTTTGCAGCCGGTCGCACAACGCGCCGGACTGCCGAACGTCGAGTTGCTGATTGCCGAGCTGCGCCGGTCAAAGACCGCCAAGCTTCAGGACAGCGTGACCGAGGCGATGACGATCAACGAGACCAGCTTCTTTCGCGACCAGCATCCGTTCGAGGCTTTGCGCGAGAGTATTCTGCCCAAGCTGATCGAATCGCGCCGCATCGGCAAACAACTCTCCATCTGGTGCGCGGCCAGCTCCTGCGGCCAGGAACCCTACAGCATCGCGATGCTGCTGAAGGAACACTTTCCGCAACTGGCCAACTGGAAGATGCGCATCGTCGCCACCGACCTCTCCGACGAGATGCTGCGGAAGTCGGCCGACGGCGTCTACAACCAATTCGAGGTGAATCGGGGTCTGCCCGCCAAACTGCTGATGAAGTACTTCGATCGCTGCGGAGCCTATTGGCAATTGAAAGCGGAAGTGCGGCGGATGGTCGAGTTCCGCAAGCTGAACCTGACTCATCCGTGGCACATGTCGTCTTACGACATCGTGTTTCTGCGCAATGTGCTGATCTATTTCGACGCAGCCACCAAGGCGGAAATAATCGGGCGCGTCCATCGCGTCCTGCGGCCAGACGGATTCCTGTTCCTGGGTGGCGGCGAATCCATCCTGGATCCCAATCTCCCGTTTCGCCGCGAGAAAATCGCCAAGACCGTTTGTTACCGACCGTTGTAGCCGCATTCGCCAGAATGCGGGCCATTCGAGACCCGAGTTCTGGCGAGCGGCAGGGCGTCAGCCCTCCGAGTGATTCGATCTGGACTCACTCGGAGGGCTAACGCCCTGCCGCTCGCCAAAACGTCTCTTGCGAGACCGCGCGGGGTATTACGTTCGGCGTTGATTCGCCAATCACTTCCAAATCGAAAGGAAACCAATTCATGATCATCAATCCCGAAACGCTCCAGCAGATCGCCGTGGACGTGTGCCAGTCGATGCTGGGCCTGCCGCTGCAACTCATCGAACCACAACCGTCAGCAGTCACGCCGCTCTTGATGGCCTGCGTCGAAATTCGCGGCGATCAAGTGCTCGTGGTCGAAATTCTCGCCCACGAAGACCTGACGCAAGCCATCGCCGAGGCGATGTTCGCCGCCGACCGTGGCAGTCTGTCGCGCGACGAAATCCGCGATGCCTTCGGCGAAGTCGCCAACATGATCGGCGGCAACGTCAAGGGGATGATGGGCGCGGAAGCCAACTTGTCGCTCCCGTTCGTATCGGAAGCGGCCGAAGACGACCTAACCGATCAACTCTCACGGATCAGCGCCACGTTCGAGTGCTGTGGCTATCCATTGACCTGCGTCATCCGCGAAGCCGCGATTGGCGCGAAATCAAAATGCGAACTCGCCGCCGTGAGCTAGATTGAATCATCCATCACCCGAAGCGTCAGCGAGGGCGAACGCTTCACAAGACATGACATTGCAAACGTTCTGAAGCGTTCACCCTCGCTCACGCTTCGGGTTACGAGCGGACACCCAGCCTCCACAAATCCCCCACGCTCTGCGCGAGCGTGGCTACCACCACAAGGTCCAATCATGAAAGTCCTGATCGTCGATGACAGCAAGGCCATGCGGATGATCGTGCAACGCACGCTCAAGCAAGCCGGGTTCACCAACATTCAACCGCTGGAAGCCAACAACGGCGTCGAAGCGCTGCAAGTGATCGAGCAGCAGTCGCCGGACGTGGTCCTCTCCGACTGGAACATGCCGGAGATGAAAGGGATCGACTTGCTGGTAACGCTGCGTGCCAACGGCAAGCAAGTGCCGCTGGGATTCATCACGTCCGAAAGCAGCCCGGAAATACGCGAACAGGCAACGGCCGCCGGGGCCGCGTTCGTGATCGTCAAACCATTCACTCCGGCCGCGTTCGAAGAAGCACTCAAACCACTGCTGGCCTGAGACGGACGACCCCCGCCAATCACTTGGACTCAAGCTCAGCGTTTCTTGATTTCGCCCACGGACCACACGGAACAACACGGAATAAATTCGACGAGCGACGTTGCGAGTCGAGGACTTTCGATCGCCACATTGAGCACCACAGTTCACGGACCATTCCGTGTCCTTCCGTGTGCTCCGTGGGCAAAGACCACTGTGTTTGAAATTTGGAGACCACCACCATGACTTCACCACTACCGACCCTGGATGACGTCGCGGGTCTCTTCACGATGCTGTTCGGCACCGACACGACTTGCAAACCGGGGAAGACTCCGTTGCTTCCCGATGCTTGCGCGATCATCGCCGCATACCACGATAACACCGGAGCGACCAAGCGGCTGTTGACCTGCGATTTGCCGTTCGCGAACAGCGCCGGTGCCGCGCTCTCGATGATCCCGCCCGGAGCCGCCAACGACGCCATCAAGGCTGGCAATGTGCCTGACAACATCCTGGCCAACCTCAGCGAAGTCATGAACATCGCCGTCAACCTCTTCGCCGACAACTTCGACGGACGGTTGGAATTGGCCAGCGTCTCCCGGATTGGCCAAGTGAGTCCGGAAGCCAAAGCCGCGCTGAGTTCCAAAGAACGCGTGACCATCGACGTGGCCATCCCGCGCTATGCCGCTGGCCGAGTCGGATTGATTTCCCTGTGAGCCAAGAGGCTGTTTCAAAACCAGCACGACACGCGAGCGAGTGGTTGATTTTCGACGTTTCGGCCACTCGCTCGCGCTTCGTGCTAGGTTCTGCAACCGCATCTATTTCGAATTGAATCACTTCACCATGAGACCTCAACATGTTCAACACTCTGACCAACGCGATTTCCAAGGTCCGGACGACCTTGATGTCTGTCTTCGTAAAAACGCACCCCGACTCCCCACGTGAGGGCTGTCTGGAAGCCGACGTTCCCGAGCTGTCTCCCGCCGAACATCTGGCGGTCGGTCTCTCGGCATTTGAGCAGAAGGACTACTCCGCCGCGGCCACTGCCCTGCAATCTGTGAAAGAGATTGACCAGTCCAAGTTTGGACGCGCGCAGGAATGGCTGGGGACGACCTTTCTGAAAGCCGGCCACCCCGAATTGGCCATCGAGCCTTTGCGCCGGGCTTTGTTGCTCGACAAGCAACTCGGTCGCGATCCGCTGACGATGGCGGAATGCCATTTCTCGCTGGGTCTGGCCTACGCTCGCACCGGTCGCGACGAAGTCGCCCTCGGTGAATTCCGAGACGCTCTGGTCTGTGCGCCCGACTGGGGAACCGTACTCTTTGAAATCGCGCGAGTGCATGCGCAACGCAACCGGATCGACAAATCCGTGACGGCCTTGTCGATGGCCGCGCGACGGGGCGAGGGATTCCTGGCTCGCGCCCGGCGCGACGGCGATTTTGAAACGGTTCGGCAGAGTTTGGGATTTCAGCGATTGATCGCTGGTGACAACGCAAGCTACTCGTCTGACCGGCACGTCTGAGTCCTGTTGCTGGAATCTTTGGTATCCACACAACTCAAAATGGTCGGCATTTCGTCATCTCTGCGCTCTTCGCTTCTCTGCGGTAAAAGCGACGGACACTTCCCCTTTTACCGCAGAGAAGCGAAGAGCGCAGAGGTACGCCGCACACGTTTTCATGGGGGTCGCAAAAATGTGTAGATACCAATGCACTGGAATCGGAAAGGAATAACGATGTCCGCAAACTGGACCAACCTCGTGCAGGACGCGCTGCGGACTCGTCCGCAGTTCGAACTTCCGCGACGACTGAAGCTGCCGGTGTTGCCGCAGTCGGTCGTCGAGTTCACTTCGATTGCCGAGAACCCGCAGGCAGGCCCGCAGGAATTGGCGGCTCCCATTGAAGCGGATTCCGGGCTGACGTCGGAACTGCTGCGGCAAGTCAACTCGGTCGGAACTGGCTTGCGACAACGAGTGGCGTCCATTCCACAAGCCATCAATCTGTTTGGACCACGCCGGACCAAGACATTGGTGCTGACCTGTGCGTTGCAGACCGCGACTTCTGGGATGAAGTCGCGTCTCATCAATGCCATGCAGTTTCAAAAAGAGAACCGCATCCGAGCGATCTTCGCGCGGGAGACGGCTCGCGAAATTGGCGTCGATGCGGAAGTGGCCTACAGCGCCGGGTTGCTGCAAGATTTTCTGCTGCCACTGCTGACCGAGGCATTCCATGAGGACTACACCCAGCTCTTTCGGAAGGAACGAGAACTGGTGGAGAAAGAACGGGAGCAGTTCGGTTGGGATCACGCGCAGATCGCGGCCGGGCTGATGCACGACTGGGGCTTCCCTGATGAACTGGTGGCCTGCGTCTGGTTGCATCACGACATCGAACGTCTGACGTTGAACGCGGAGTTGCAAGCATCGTCCGTGAGTGCCGCAGTTGCCGCCGCGGCGCTCCCCGAAAGTTTGTGCCAATCTCCACAGGGCTTTGAGACGCTGCTGCTGCTGCAAGATGTGCTCCCCGATTTTGCATTTCTGGAAGTCGCCAACGTCGTGGATGAAGAATTCGCAGGGGACAACTTGCATCCGGGACAGGCCGTGGGCTTGTGCGAGCGGCTGGGCAACTTGGCCGTTGATAATCTGGAGCAACGACGGCTGGATCGAGTCCATCATCACCGGCAGCTCGGCAACTACACGCTGGAAGATCAAATCGGCCTAGGTGGCATGGGCGTGGTCTATCGGGCGCGGCACTGCATGCTCAAGCGGCCGGCAGCGATCAAGTTGTTGCACTCCATGCAACTCGGCCCGGAATCGCTGGCACGATTTGAAACCGAAGTTCAATTGACCTGCCAGCTCACCAGTCCGCACACAATCGCCGTGTACGACTACGGTGTCACGTCCGAGGGGCTGTTTTACTACGCGATGGAATATCTGGACGGCATCACGTTGTATCAGCTCGTGCAGGACTACGGCCCGCTGCCCGCCGGCCGAGTCATTCATCTGTTGCAGCAAGTCTGCAGTTCCTTGGCGGAAGCCCATGCCGCCGGTCTCATCCACCGAGATTTGAAACCCGAAAACCTGATGCTGTGCTGTCGAGGTGGGGTTCCCGACATGCTCAAAGTTCTGGACTTCGGCTTGGCCAAGATCGTCTCCGCGCATCCCGAACGGGATCAAGTTTCGCAGAGCCTCAGCGGCACACCGCTCTACATGTCGCCAGAGTCGATCTCCGCTCCGCAGTCGGTCGATGCGCGCAGCGATCTGTATTCCTTGGGAGCCGTCGCTTACTACCTGCTCACGGGGACGTCGGTCTTTTCCGGGGAGACGGTCCATGAGGTTCTGTGCCAGCATCTTCGCGAGGCACCTCAACGCCCCTCGCGGCGGCTCGGCTCATTCATCGACAGCGACTTGGAGTTTGTCGTACTGCAATGCTTGGCAAAGGATCCCGCCAGCCGTCCGCAGAGCGCATTGGAACTCAGCCGGCTGCTCAGCAAATGCCTGGCGGACAAATCCTGGGGCGGTCTGGACGCGGCCCAATGGTGGCTGCGGCGCGAAGGCTTCTTGCAGGAGAATCGTTCCGTTCTGCCCGGCTCACTTGAACCAACGCGGATGGTCGTCAGCGTTTGAGCAATTCCGTCAGCGCGGCGGCCTTCGCAGGATCAGAGGTGCCGATCGTGGCGAGAACCTTCGCGGCTTGACGGTCCTTCATGCTCTTGAGGATCTCGACGACGGCCGCGTCTCGGTTTTGCTTGAGGAGTTGTTGCAGAACTTCGCCCACGACTTCGGCGGGCATGCTGTCGTAGATCACTCCCAGACGCTTGAGCGCGGCGGGATCGCTGTCGATCTTGGCCGGCGGATTTGTGGTGGTTGGCTCGGCGGCGGTGGTTGCCTCGGCAGTGGTGGCGTCGTCCGTGATCGATGGCTTTTGCCGCAACGAATCGAGTTCCTGGCGCAGCAGGTCACGCTCGTCCTGAGTGGCCTTCAGGGACTCGCGCGCGGACTGCGACGATTTGCCAAGTTCGTCATCGGCCTCTTTTCGCAGCTTGTTGATCGCATTTTGTTCGGAACGAATGTCGGCAAAGATCAGTTTGAGAGCTTCCTGGCGTTCATTGAGCGTTCGCTCTTTTTCCTGAGTCGCCCGCAAGCGCTGATTCAACGACACGACAAGTTGGCTGGTCTCGTCCGCGCCTTCGACGAAGGACGGCCGGACGGCGACGGGCAGTTCGGGGGGAGCTTCCGCCGGTTCGGTGGGGGGATCAGGTTCGTGCTTCGGTTTTTCCAGACCTGCCAAGGGACTCTCGGCGGCCTTGGCTTCGGCCGCTTCGGCGCGCTGGATCGCTGTCTGTAATTCCGATTGCTGCTTCTTCCAAAACCAAGTCCCACCGGCAGAGACACCGCCGAAGAGCAGCATCACCAACACAAGTTGAATCACCGTCTTCATGGTCTATCGTCCTCAATCACTCCGCAAAATCACCGGCCGCGTTCCGGCGCAGGGCGGCTATTCCGGCATCTCCGCAGGTTCGATCTGTGCTTTCCTCGACCACTGCTTCATCACCACGTCGTCGAGTTCAGTCTGCTGTTGGCGAGCGGCCTCATCCAGATGCTCTTGCCAGCGTTGCGAACGCAAGTGCAACAACGCTTCGACCTGCTGAGTCACCGCCGTGTGCTGACCTTGAGCTTCTCGAAACCGGCGTTCGGCGGCCTTGAGAGTTTCTTGAACGGTTGGCAGGGTCTCGCAGAGTTGCTGGGCGTGTCGCAACGATTGCTCGCGAAGTGCCGGCTCAATCGCCCGGCCGACTCGCTCCGGCAGCCGACAGGCCAAGTCGATCCGACGCTCCAATTCCCGCACGGCCGCTCGTGCGGACTCGAGCTCTCGAACGGCGCGAGACAACATCAGCTCGGCCTGCTTCTGCCGCTGTTGGTGATATCGCAGCAGCTTTTCGAGTTGGAATTGGAAGCGTTTCATAGCGGGAAAATCCCAAAACCCAAATCTCAATGACCAATGAAATCCCAACCTCCAAGTTCCAAATCCAAGAATTGCCGATCGCGATGGTTCAGCTTTGGACCATTGGGATTTGGACATTCTTTGGTCATTGGAGCTTGGTCCTTGAATTTTTCCGCAATCAGTACGGCCAACGTGACGCGATCTGTTCCATCGCGGCGCGTGTCTCGGCGAAAGAAAACTGCTCGCCGGTGATCTGCCGCAGGAACGACATGATCGCGGGCATCAGCTCGATGACCTTGTCGATTTGCGGGCTGGTCCCCTTTTGATACGCGCCGATGCGAATCAAGTCCTGGACTTCCGCGTGCATGGCCATCACCGCGCGCAGCTTCCGAGCCGCCGTTTGATGCGCGGGATTCGTGACGCTAAGAAACGCGCGACTGACGCTTTGCGAAATGCTGATCGCCGGGAATTGCCCCGCCTCGGCGAGCTTGCGGTCCAGCACGATGTGGCCATCCAACAGCGAGCGCGCCGAGTCTGCCACCGGTTCCGCGAGATCATCCCCTTCGACGAGCACCGTCAAAAAGCCGGTGATGCTGCCGGTCGCTCCGTTGCCGAGTTGCTCGACAGTGTTTGCCAAGAGTTGAAACACGGCGCTGCGTCATCTCAAATGCAATTTGAGGTTGCAGATTATTTGAGGAAGACTTCGTTGGGGGTTCTGTAGCCGAGGCAGCGGCGCGGGCGGTTATTCAGAAGATTTGCGACGCGTTCTAGCTCGGCCCAGGTGAC
>SXGT01934765.1_pt1 | contig 12096 bp, 23 predicted proteins | sample 3176221 | NCBI WGS metagenome assembly SXGT01 (sample SAMN11356862, study PRJNA531348) | freshwater metagenome | isolation source: freshwater sample F1-120 | place: China: Fuxian Lake, Yuxi | collected 2017-12-25
CTTTATTTCGCTTTCTAATCCACAATTATTGCAAACTACCTTCCATTGGAACCCTTTGTCCATTATATGAGGAGAAAGCCCCGCCCTATGCTTTTTGCATTTTGGGCAAGGAGCTGGCCTTGGGAAATCATGTTCTCCAAAATTGACATCTTCTTCAACCATTTTTAATTTCCTCGACCTTGTATCTCTTTGAATGTTCTGGGTCTGACAGAGCAAAAATAAGTTGGTCATAACCAGACCAAGTATCAAAACCATCAGCCGTCCAGCCAGGCTGTTCTGGATTTCGAAGATTCAACATCCCAAGAAATTCAGCCCTATGGCATTCTTGTTCTGGGTCACGCCCTTGCCACCACTTACTGGAAAGTAGTTTTTCTGCGAGTTTCCAATCCAACGCCTCAACAGCATCCATCAACTCTGTGAGTTTCTTCTGGACTTCTGGCTGATCTGCGAATGCTGAAGCAATACGCTTGCGCTCCCTGTCAGTATCAAGGACTCCTACGCTGGTTTTAGTAACAAGCAGTTTCATTTTGCTCTAGCCTTCCTTGCGACTTCAGCCAAAACTTCTTTTGAAAGGCGCTTTGAAAAATCCATTACACTCCAAGCTTCTTCCTTATTGGAATAGAAAACGAAACACCAGAGCGGATAACCAGAAGACTGATTGCAACATTGCATGATATAATGAAGTTTCAAACGGGGGTCGTCGCACCAATCCTGTAAGAAAGCTTCAATCTTTTCAGGATCTCTATCGTTCCAATATTGACCTTCATCACCAAAATGCTTCCGACAAAGTTCATTGTGTTTATCCCAGTCCCATTGCAGAAGCCGGTCGCTATAAATAGAACTGTTCGCCCCTTTATTCGGAAGTCCACGCCACATCAAAAATGAGTCATAGTTGTACGGATGGGTATGGGGAGTCCTCTCGACAGGACGCCCATTCTCGTCTATATATCCAGTATAGACAGTTTCCCCATCTTCAGTATCGCAGGTGTAGATTGTAAATGGACTATTCATCTTCTAGATATGGTTCAAAGGGATACATCAAACAATCGTCCCTTCCGCAGTTTGGACATTCGGTAAGTTCTTCGTCGAATATTGCATCGCAAGCATTACAACGTTGTTTTTCGTTCACGACGGCCTCCAAGAATCTGCAACCGTCCGTTGGTGTTTGTGAATTTGATTTCCAATCGGGAACTCAACAACAGGATATCTTCCGCCCCGGCTATAGTTCTTTGAACCACGTTCCCCAACAAGAAGTTTAGCTCCATCAGGCGGTACATTCGGAAGGTCTGCTTCGCATTCAATCTCGATATGAAGACCTTCAGCCTGGAAAAGTTGCCAAAAGTTATGTGAAATCCAAGTCTTAGCCCTGCTTTCAGAACCAAATGGCTTTACCATCCAATGAGAGCCAGATTCAGAAGGATGGCAATGAAGATTCCAATACCAGACTGCGAATACCATCTTCATCGCTTTAATCTCTTTTTTATTCTTCATGACCCTCTTATATCACGGTTGTTCGTGATTGTCAATTGGTCAATCGTCTGTATCTTGTACTTCTGCAGGAGTAACAACCTTTGTACCGTTCACTTCTCCTGTCTTGAAGTTAATATCAAGGACTTCAATAGCTTCAAAGTCGTCATCTGAGAATACTTTCACTTCTGGCGCCGAGTTCCTGATATTGTTCAATGCTTCGTAGGCCTCGCAGACATCTGCCTGAAGATCTTTGACATCAGCCTGAAGTCCCCGAATCTTTTTGTTTTGTTGTGAATTTTCCACCATCAAGCAAATGATGAATAACCATACGAGTACTTTATATCCGCTCATCTCAATCCTCTTTCTTGCTTTTGACAGCTCGTAGAGCGAATCGCATATTCCCCATATGATGTTCGCCAGTGAGCCAGGTATAGTTATGAGGCCAAATTTCTTCGAGCATTCCCATCGACATCTCCAAGGCAACTTGAAGGTCAGGAAGTGAAGTGGAGTTTTCGATTTTAGCAACGGTATGAGCCAGTCGCGTCCTGGTCTCTGGTTCCTCAAAGCGCGGACCGAGCATCAATCGGCCTTTGAACAAGGGGAGGACATCTTGCAAGGCTACTTGAGCCATGCGAATCTTTTCAAGTTCGTTCATTACTGAACCTTCCCGATAATGCAATTCTCGGGACCCTTCCAACGCTTCCCGTTAATGGTATAGGAAATGGGATATTTCGGACGGCTGGCGTGATACCCCTCAAAAACAACCCGTCGAGTAGAACCTCCATGGCGGACGTTAATTTCCTCCCCGACTTTTAACCCCATGGCCTTCAAATTCTGAGGCATAAAAAAGGAACCAGTTTGCTGGTCTTTCGGAAGACCTAAACTTCCGAAACGATTGTCGGAAGCGACCCGCAAGGAATCGGGGTCAAAAGTTCCGACCTTGGAAACGAAGAAGTCGGTTTTGGCCAAATATGTTTTGCCGACCTTGATTTGGAATCGAATCGGGTTCGCCGACTCTGGCTTAACCTCTGTAACGCAAACGATATCGCCACGAACCGTCGTCAATACATCGCCAACACGAATCTGTTCTAGTTGCATTTTTTCTCCTGAATGATTTTCAATCATCAGGTTCCTTTGTATCATCAAAGGACTATTTTGTCAACAGGCGAAATTATTTCGGAACAGAAAACAGCTTCGGTTTCTCGATGATTCCTTTTTCAATCAGGATATCTTCGATTTCATCTTTAGCTGCCTGTTCCTGGGAAGCCCTGTCGTTATACCAACAGACGGCCTTCTCGACCCGAAGGTCTTCGGTGAAGTTGTCGTACACTTCTTCTGCATCTTCATCGCTACCATGAGCAATCAAAATCTCTTCAATATCTTCAACGCTAATTTCCCATGCTTTACTCATTGGATATTCTCCTTGTTAAGGGCTAACTGTATTATACAGCTATTTATTATCACTTTATGGCGTTTTTCCCTTGTCCTCAGGCCCAATAATTACAGCCATCTTTTTGAAGTTCGCTTTTGCTTCAGACTGCAATGCCAAATACAACTTCCTAGAAATCGTTGTTGAATGGAGGGAAACAACCTTTTTTCCCTTCATTTTGACATACTGAAGTTCGTATCCGAAGAGTTCACGATACAGAACTAGAAACCCGCCGCCGCCAGCTCTCCGCATTTTAAAAGGACATAGCCCAAAGTATTTATCCTTCATTGAGTCTCCCATCTCCTACGAACTTTATCAAGAGTCTGCATCTCGACCCGGCTCAATTGAAGCCCAACTCCCTCTTTAAGCCAAGCAAAAGTTTCAAAGTTCAGAACGACATATGGCTTAACAATCTTGCCATGTTCAAAAAGAATCCAGTTGGGGATTCCTTTTGTCTCAACATATTTCATGACGTAATCGCCCCATTGAGCATGAGTCTGTCCTTCTGTATTATATTCCTTTGATAGAAGATATTTCAAGCAAGCCTTGTCCAGAACACAGACGGGAGTAGCTTGTTCCCCAGTATAATGGATCGAAATATCGTCAGGACCCAAATTCGTCATTGTGATTTTCTTCATAGCAATCCTCCGCAGAGTTCGTTGGCTTCTTCTTTTGTTAAATGAGACCATACTGGAGAAAGGAAGAACATCTCCCCATCATCTCTAGCTGGGAATATAGAAGGCTTGTCAAAAGAAGTAAAGAGAACCTTTGCGAATGTCTCCTCTTCGCCGGTCTGGTCTTCTGGGTAATGCTCAATGAAAATTGTATTGGCTGGGTTGAGTTCGTAAATCTTAACAGCAGCTGTTGCAATTTGTTCCGCCCCATTCGTGACAGAAGTGCCGTTACCAGTCTCCTGCATTACGACTACAGCGAAGTCCCCTTCCTCATCTACAAAAATCCGCAGCCGGCAAGACGACTTGAAATTCTTCCAAGGACAGCCATGCTGAAATTGTGGTTCGTCTATGAATTTTTTCATCTTCATATCACATCCATATCATAGCATTGCGTGACCGTCAATAAAAAAAGGACTCCCTTTCGGGAGTCCTTTTGAACCAGCCCGTTAGGACTAGTCAATGGCCCAAGTCAGCGCCCCGCCAGTCGAGGTCGCCGTCACCGTATAGCCAGCCTTGCAGGAGGCATGACGGTTGCAGGTCCGGGTATTGCCGCGAGCCTTGCGGGACTCAGCGGTTTCCGCCGAGGCGATGACGACGGTGAACGCCGTACCGACATTCACATCTTCCTTGCCCGACAGCTTGGCGAGCTTGGCGATATGGAACTCCGCCGACTTGCCAGGGTTCGCCTTGACCGAATCCCACATGGCCGCATAGAGGCTGCGCTTGCGGAGGTAGGGGTTCCCCTTCTCCTTGGCCGCATACGCCTCCAGCCATTCCGACTTGACCTGCTCCGTCCCGCTGGCCTTCTGCACCTTGACCTTCGGAGTCTTGTGGACCTTGACCTTGGCCTTCGAAGCCTTCTGAACCTTGGCCTTGACCGCCTTCTGGGCCTTGACCTTCGGAGTCGGAGCCTTGGCCTGGTCAGCGACAGAGGCCTTGACGCGAGCCAGCTCTTCCAGGATGTTCGGCATGGCCGCCGTGATCTGGGCGCGGGCCGACTGCCCCGGCTTGCTCTTGTTGCCGAGGGCGGCCCAAAGGGTCGTCAGGCTGGTGGGCTTCTTGGTCCGGAGGGCTTCCTGAATGTTCTGGGTAGTAATCATCTGCTTTCCTTTTGGTTTGTTTTGGTTTTCCATCATCAACGGAAGCGACAATAGATCAAAGTGGGTGATTTGTCAACCGGGAATTGTGAACTTTTTTTAAAAAAGTTTCGGGGTCAATCACTTCTTACAAAGCGAGGAGCGGATAAGTCCAGGTCGTTTGAAAATTCGATGTCGCCACCGATACGACCTTCGCATACTCATTACATACGCTTCTTAAAGACTATTCATATGGGGGAGGCTGAATAGTGCTATAAGACAGTCGCTCCACTAGAATTCCGTCATTCTACGTTTGACGGTTAAAACTAATGAGAACTCTCGGCCAACAAGAACAAAGAATTTATCACCCTCGATGCTATATCCGCTCCTCAAAGAATTATACATCAAAAATTTAGATTTACCTTCCTTAAAATAAAAGAAGGATTTTTGTAGAATTTATAGAATAACTTAATCATGAAGGCGATTAAGGTTAAAATCTATCCAAAAAAATGGCAGAAGGATTTAATAGAAAAACACTTCGGTTGTTGTCGAGTCGTCTTTAATTATGGGCTGGAAAGAAAGATAAAGACCTATACGGAAACAAAAAAGAATATTTCCGTCTATTCCATTCAAAAAGAATTACCAAAGCTCAAAGAAGAAAAAGAATGGCTAGGGGAAGTTAACGCACAATCCCTTCAACAATCTTTGGTTGATTTAGACTCTGCATTTTCTCATTTCTTTCGCAAGAATAATTCATTCCCTCGTTTCAAGTCAAAAAGGAATCCCAAACAATCGTTTAGGGTTCCTCAATCATTTGAAGTAAATGAAGCCCATAAGGCAATCAAACTGCCGAAACTTAAATGGATTAAATTCCGTGATAAGTTTAATATTCCAGAAGAAGTTGAATTTAGAAACATAACTATATCAAGGGATGGAAACGAATATTTTGCTTCAATTTGCTATGATGATAGAAAAGAAACACCTGCACCGAGTCCAATCAAAGAAAATAAAACTCTTGGAATTGATTTAGGGACTCGATATTTAGCGATATTTTCAGATGGAACAAAAATAGAAAATCCAAAACATTTTAAGAAGTATGAAGAAAAATTGTCTTTGGAACAAAGAAGGTTAAGCAGGAAAGAAAACGAAGATGGTAAGTCATATCAGAAACAAAAGGAGAAAATTCAAAAGATATATAAGAAGATACGAAACGTAAGAAAAGACTTCCTCCACAAATTAACTACAGGCCTTATCGATAGCCAAGATTGGACCAGTTATGCAATGGAAGATTTAGCGGTTAAACAAATGGAACAAAATAATCCAACTCAAATGTCTAAAGCAATAGGTGATGCTGGATGGAGAATGTTTAGACAGATGATGGAATACAAATGTAGAGATATGGGTAAAAACCTTCTAGTTATAGGACAATTCGACCCATCCAGCAAAACTTGTTCTGTTTGCGGGAATGTCTATCAAGACCTAAAAAGAGGCGAAAAAGAATGGGTTTGCCAGAAGTGCCAAACCTATCATGATAGAGATGTTAATGCCGCTAGGAACATAAAGAATTTTGGATTGATTAAAAGTCTGGGCAAAGACTTTGGTGAGCGAAAGCTCGCCTAGAACCTGCGGGTATCCGTAGAGTATGTCAGGTTAGGCTGTCGATTGTCTTGCAGGCTAATGTTTATCTTGCAGGTTATAACTCGGTCCCCAATGCCACTTCTCGAAGAAAGTCTTGGTTGAAATCCAGAAACTATGTTTGCCATTATTAACCAGGAGTTTTCTGGCTTTGTTATCAATCTTCTCGATGATTCCAGAGCAGCCTCCTGCAATTAAAGCACAAGGAACTCCAACGAATCTGTCTAATGGCTTCTTCTCGATGCGATGTTTCTCCCTGGCCAGAACTTCTCGGATTCCATCCTCCTTCATATCTAAAGTAGCAATCGCAGAACGAAGAGCGAAGTTAAGATTGTCAACTTCCTTCCCATTTCCGTCATGAAGAATACAGCCTTCGAGATAATGTCGGATTTCTTTGATGGTAAAGGAAGTCTTCACTTATCGCCTTCAATAAGAATCGCAGTAGTCCCGTCGTACTTCTGTCCATAGCCAAGGCCTAGGCCATAACCATATTTAGCATGGCATTCCGGACACATCAGAGCCCAAGGTCCCTGGACAGTCTTCCCATCAACGAAATACTCCACAACACCTTTTAGATGAGTATGACATATATCGCACTCTTCAAATGAACTAAGCCACTTTTTCATTAGTTGAACGGCTTGTTGAGAATCTGATGACGCTGATAGAAAAGCCAAGAGACTCTGACGGCACTGAAAGCGACCCAGAACCCCAGAACAGAGAAGAACAAAACACAAAGCCAGAACTCTGGGAGAAGTTTCTTGTAAGAGCAAACAACGACAGAGCCAAAAGTCAGATAGAACAACCACTCCATCAATCCGACCTTCTTCCGAGTAGAAAGGTATTTATCCAATCTCTCGTTCAGTTTAACAAACCACTTCATCTTACTTCCTTCCGAGACGGGCGAGACGACGAGCCTTCTTCTGCCGCTTCTGCTCGATGCTGGCCTTCGAGGGAGACTTCGGAGTAAACTTCTGCCCCTCATATCCAGGGAAAAGGTCTCGCATTTTCTTGGACTTTGCCGGCTTGGCCTTATGGGAATGCTTGCAAGCAGCGGTATGAACGTGACCTTCGTCATCGCTGGCCGTCTTCGGAGCATCTCCGCCAAAGGCGTCCTTAACATCCTGAAGTCGAGCTGTAACTTCAGCATCCGAAACTTCATGGATAGTCCCCATCACCTCTGGAACCTCGTTGGGTGCAGGCGATTGCGTGACCGTCTCTTCGATAGCCTTCGGCAGATTATGTTCCGCCTTCCCAGCCTTGTCCTTGTGAACCAAAGTCTTCAGACGCCCCATCAAACTTTTCTTCGTAGTAGCATGCGTTTCCATATGTATTCTCCTTATTGTTATATCAACACATTCCGTGGGCAGAAGCAAGTCTTTTTTGAATTCAAATATTAGAATTCAAATCGTTCAGAACATCGTTCATTTTTTTATTGAACTTCTCAATGGTATCCATAGATTGTTTTGACAGCGACATATTTGGCAATTCAGCAGACCTCGGGATATTCTTCCATTTCCCTTGGCGGACGCCTTGACACTCAGTAATCATATCATGAGAGTCTATATAACCAACGACGACGGCGTCTTCCCATAGATAATGGTCTTTCCATCGGCCATGAATCATCTCTTCAGTCATACAGGTATAGGCAACTTCTTTCCCGCTGGGCAACATTGCCATATTCGCTCCGCAGTGCCGATTCGCTTTCGCAGAGTAAAGCAATGTGATTTTTAATGGAGGAGTCTCAAGAGGAGGCCTGATGATTTCAGGCAGCAAACCAACAGCATTTTGTCTAGCCAAGACCTTATCAATCAACTTCTGAATGGATGGATTTACTCGTTTCATAATTATCCAATGTCATCTTCAGACTCATCCTCATCGAAATCCTCGTCATCTCCGTCTTCATCAATAAAAGCAGAGAGAGAAGGGTACATTGAAATGATGCCGTCATCAATCAGGAACCCGCCAGCCTTCCAACGTTCATAGAACTCTGGGTTCTTCTGACTGATGGAACGTTTGATGGTCTCAAACAAAACCAAGACATCATCAATCTGTTCTGAAAGTTCGCTCATGACTTCACCTTGGGATACTTGCCGCGGAGCTGGAGCCAGACCGTGGCCAGATGGTCCATATCGGTTGCCTCAATCATAATCCCAGCGTTCAGAACTTTCCCGCGCTGGGAGATAGGATCAATGAAGCAACAGTTGTTACCTTCCCAGGCCTTCAACCGTTTAACACTAAAAATGCCATTACGCCCAGTAGTAAAAGGACGATGGGTTTGGTCCAACTCGATTTCAACAGAGGCTTTGTTTTTGATAGAGTCTTTTTTCATGATTGTTCCTTTGTATCATCAGTCTCTGATTCTGTCAATACCGTATCCAGAAGTGGTTGGGCATTCTTTTGCCTTGTTGAAGACAGTTCCTTCTGCATCTTTGCGTCGAAAATAGCAATGAGCCCCTTGAACATAACATCTATGTTCGGATAGTTCCTAGTCTTACAACGGTCAATGGAATCATGAAGCAATACACGGACCCTAGTACTATTTACCATCTCACCTGTATTAACTCTGACCATAATAAAATTTCTCGCATTCTTCTTCAGTCAACATAAAGCCGTAATAGGCTACCCGACGAACGGTAGTCTCAATAATTTGATAACCAGAATTGTCCCAGTTTACCAAGGGTTCAACAACCCAACTGTGCTGTCTCCAACATCCATCGCGACTCAATGCCCAGCCAGTAGCAACTCGATACTTCTGCTTGTTGGACTTCCAGAGATCCGCAGAATTGCCATGGCAGCGACAGTCACGACCCTTTTTCAACCGAGCTTTCGTCCCCTTGCAGGCCGTACCCCGGGTCAGAAGTTTCTCGAGATCCTCTTCTAAAAGAATTGCGACCCCAGAGCCTCCGAGAGAAAGAAGCCGGTCAATCAAAACCTGATGTCCTTCGCGGTCTTTCTTATCGAGCCGCTCCTCGACCAGCTCCTCCAGACGCTTGGCCCAATAAGAGTCTATGAACCCTGTCTTTGGCTTTCTCCAGCCTGCTGGAATCTTAAACTGAATAGTCTCTTGCATCTTTTTCCTCTGATGATGTCCAGACATTATCATAAGAGATTTTTTATGTCAACAAGGTTTTTAAAGTCAACCGTTGTACTATAATGGATTAATCGGTTATGGGGAAACTACTTACAGTCTTTTTTATCTTTATGCATTTGTTTTCTATCAAATGTATGGGGATGGTCATATCTATAAGCCTTTTGTGGAACGGGAATCATTCTCCAAACATCCAGGCAGGTTCAATCGTACAGGTTCTAGCATACTCTTCTGCTGCGGAACCTCCTGTTGCAGACCCTGATGAATCATTCAACGAAGTAGGAGATGATATCTATGACCCTTTTTCTACTCCAGATGGACATGATATCGTTTATGAAACATCTTTTTATAGGCAAGGAAATACATACAGGTTAAACGAAACCTTTGAAATCTTTGGGATGTACAACTTGATTTACTTAAGAATCTTCAGCGCTACTGGTTTTGAAGAAGAAATAACCCTTTCATACTGGGGACTTGGTAGCGTAAGCTCCATCAGAAGTAACCGAACTACTTCTGTATATATGAATTACAACCAAATGAACCAACAAGATAATTTCGGAACTCAATACTTTGAGGTCATCCCGGAGCCCACTACATCACTTCTTATGATTTTAACGGGCCCATTAATATTTTACGCAGCGCTAAAAGGCAGGCGGAAGGGCTCGCACGGGGAACTGCAGCCGGCCTCCTCCAGCTCGATGATCTCGGATTAGAACTTCGAAACTTCAATCACTTCTCACGAAAACTATCAAATCATTGAGGTTTTTCAATATTTCCTGTGGAGTGAATGAATGCTCCTATTATTTTAAGAACTCCCCAGCCTGGTCTCTGTGCCGTCTCTGCAGCCAATTTAAGGCCGGCTTTAAATATTATACGGCGATCAAACTGTATAATAGGGAAATTAAAAACCCTACAGAAAGAACATCCCTATGAAAATTTCAATACTCTCCATCCTACTCCTCTTAACCTTTGGTTGCTCTACTCAACAAACAACCCCTAAAGAATATCATTCTGAAGTCGTCGAAGATGGATATGGCTTTACGACCATCAATTATTCAAGCCAAGAAGAACGAACAGCTGTGATGTCTTTTGTTAAACAGTTTTAAAAACTGCAGATCAAACTTTAAACCTGCAGTTAAACTGCAGATCTCCAAGGTGCTTTCTTGGCGCTGCGATAACCCATCGAGTTATTTTTAAGCCCCCAGAATATCTATCACTCCTCACAAGATTCATCAAAGCATTGGCATCTCATAAAAAAAGCCCTAGCCGACTTGGCTAGGGCGTTCCAACCAGAATGTCTGGAGAACTACTCCCAGGTAATGTTATGAGTACCTTCAGCAATGTCTGGTTGGACCATTTGCAGAAGAGGGTCTGCGAAGACCCAGTCGAGAATCTCCCGGTCCCCAAAAGTCGAAGGAACCTCAAGGCCTCCAATGAACTTCCCATCGCATGAGACCTTCAGATGTTTCGTCTTGGACTTCTCTGGTTGAACTTCCTCCGGAGTCTTCTCAGACTGGATTTCAGGAGAAACTTCAACCCGTTGCTGTCCACGTTGATATGCATTGTACATTTCAACGAAGAGTTCCATATCCTTACTGATGCGGCCGTCCACAGGTTCTGGTATGGTTGGAGATGCGAGAATGGCTTTCGCCTTCCGAAGTAATCTCGGAACCAATTCTGGGTCTCGCGGTATCTCGACTACCTTCGGAGTAAACCTCAAAAGGTAACTTTCCCCTATGTAATACTTGTCGAACTCATCCTTGCTGAGACCCGTAATGGGTTCATGATAGACAAGTTGTAATGCAGACACTTTACCGAGACCTGTCTTCTCTGCGATATCTGCATACGCGTTCAACTGAGTAAGATACATAGGAAGAAGTTTGTCCTGGCCTTCTGTATACTTGGCCAGTTTGTTGTCTGAAATGAGCAGCGTATCGTCTACCAGGCGGAAACATTCATCCATGGCTCCTGAAACGATGATGCCGGTCTCTTCGTCAACATAGGAAAATTTAGACCAATGAGGACAGACAATCTGTTCTGCAATATTCCCGCAGACCCATGTCGGCCATTTTCCATTATAAACATTCAGAAAGCTGGTTATGTCCTTTTGGTATTTGTCTAGAGTGCTAAAAATACCTGGGAAGATCGAGAACGGAATCCTATTCCCAACTTTGTTCTTCAGCCAGAAGCCTTGAGGGTCGAAGTCCGGCATATTGAGCTCGCCGAGGTTCTTCGCTGATATCCTGATTTCATTCGGGTCTTTTTTCTTTTTCATGGAAATCTCCTTGAGTCATTATACTCAAAAAAAAATGCAGCCATCATATTTCTCATGTTGTGACGAATTGGCATACGCAGGTTCACAAGAGATATGATGGCTACAAAAAATACGCGTCATTCCGTGACCGAAGACTCTGGGTCTTCAAATCTCCCTTTAATGCAAGGACAATCAGGATGATGAATCATAGCGTTTGGATATTGAGAAATAAAAAGATGTCCGTCATGCTCAAAAGTATAGGCCGTCCCCCAAGTCGTATTTCCATAGTTCGCTCGCGTAACAGACTTAATCTGAACCGTAAAGTCCGGAATCTTCTGGAGAGCTTCTACTGGAGTAACGGTCTCTGAATCATTACAACAGGAGACCAGTCCAGCTCCTCCTGCCAAACAAATAGAAAGACCAATCGCAAAAGAGCTTATTTTCTTCATTGTCATACTTACCTGCTTTCC
>SXGT01363971.1_pt1 | contig 12095 bp, 12 predicted proteins | sample 3176221 | NCBI WGS metagenome assembly SXGT01 (sample SAMN11356862, study PRJNA531348) | freshwater metagenome | isolation source: freshwater sample F1-120 | place: China: Fuxian Lake, Yuxi | collected 2017-12-25
AGGGCACAGGCAACATGGAGCTGGTACTCGACCGGGAGATCGCCAACCAGCGCATCTTCCCCGCCATCGACATGCTGAAGTCGGGCACGCGGAAGGAAGAACTGTTGTTGAATGACAAGGAGAAAAACCGCGCGTTCCTCATCCGCCACTTTCTCGGCGACATGGCGCCCGACGATGCCATCGCGTTCCTGCTCAAGCGAATGGCCCGGACAAAGGACAATGAAGAGTTCTTCGAGCGCATGGCGGAGGGCGAGTGAGTACTGAGGTGCTCGGCCGGTTCATGGCCATTGATCTGGGCGCCAAACGCATCGGCCTCGCCATCGCCGATCCGTCCGGGACCATCGCCTCGCCCGCCGGGTTCATCCTGCGGCGGGCCGGGCACCGGGTGCCGCTCACCACGTTGCTGGCCAAGGCGACGGAACTTGAGGCCCGCGGGTTTGTCGTCGGACTGCCCCTCGACGAACGGGGCGAGGAAGGTCCGCGGGCGATGGAAGCGCGCCGACTGGCCGTCGAACTCGAAAGGCGGACCGGAATGGAAGCGCGCCTCGTTGACGAGCGATTCACGACGACGGCGGCGCTCCGCGCCGTGAAAGAAATGGGCGGATCGACCCGAGGCCGGAAGGGTGATGTTGATGCGGTTGCGGCCACGGTGCTCCTGCAGTTCGCGATGCAGATGGAAGAGCGCCGGACATGACGCGCAAGCGCGGCGGCGGGCGCGCCCCTGGGGTGAAGTGGCTTCTGGTGGCCTCGATGATCCTCGTGGCGGCGACGATCTGGTTTGTCGTGGGTGTGCCGGCCAACCTGACTCGCGGCGCCGAAGTGCGGATCGTCATCCCCAAGGGCGCATCGTTCCGCCAGGCGGCCGAGTCGCTCGCGGCGAAGGGGGTGGTGACCTCGGCACGGGCTTTTGCCTTCTACGGGCGCGTGAGGCGGCATGACAGGTCGCTGCGGTGGGGCACCTACGTCTTGCACGATGCGATGTCATGGGAGCAGGTGCTGACGTCACTCCGCTTGGGACGGGGCGTCGTGCACACACTCACCATCCCGGAAGGATGGACGGTGGCCGAAATCGCCCCGGCGATGGCCGAGGTGCTCGACATACCTGTCGACTCCGTGCTCGCAGCCGTGCGTGACACCGCGCTGCGGCGGCGGCTGGACGTGCCGACGCCGACGATTGAGGGATACCTCTTCCCGGATACGTACACGTTTGCCGACCGCGCCACGGCCCGCGATGCGATCCTGACGATGGTGGAGCGATTCGAGCAGAAGTGGAAGCCGGAATGGGATTCGATCCTGCCTCGCCTCAAACTCCGCCGCCACGACATTGTGACGCTCGCCTCGATTGTGGAGCGTGAAGTGAGGCGTGGCGAGGAACGCCCGGTGGTGTCGGCCGTGTATCACAACCGCCTGCGCCGGCGGATGCCGCTGCAGGCCGACCCGACCATCGACTACGCGCTTGGCCGGAAGCCAGGGCGGGTGCTCTACAAAGACCTGCGGATCGATTCGCCGTACAACACGTATCGTTTTCCCGGGCTGCCTCCCGGTCCAATCGGCTCACCGGGCGCCGCGAGCATTGAGGCGTCGCTGAAGCCGGCCAACGTGCCGTACCTCTATTTCGTGGCGGCAGCTGATGGCCACCCCGAGTTCCGGCGCACGTACGCTGAGCATCTCGCGGCGATCCGCATGGTTCGCAGCCGGCCAGCTCGCGACTCAGCCACGGGCACCGATACGACAGCCGCGCCACCGGCCAAGTCGAAGTCCCCGTGAAGCACGCGGAGGCGGTGGTGTCGGCGCGCGGCGCAAAGCGCTGGGCCGACGGCCACGCCTGGATCTTCCGCTCGGATGTGATGCAGGTCCCTGACGGTCCCGCGGGCGCCGTTGGCGTGCGCGATCCGCGCGGCCGTCCGCTCGGGTGGGGGCTCTGGAGTCCGTCGTCAGAGATTGCGCTCCGATTGCTGGACCAGAACGCAGCCGCGACGATTGATGGAGCCTGGTGGCATGCGCGCATAGGGCGCGCAATTCAGCGCCGCTCCGGTCTTGATCGCGTGGCGACGGCGTACCGCCTGGTTCACGGCGAAGGTGACGGGCTCCCGTCGCTGGTGGTGGACCGCTACGACCGCTGGATCGTGGTCCAACTTCTGTCCGCAGGCCTCGAGGCGTCACGGGCGCTGATTGTTGAAGCGCTGCAGACACTGGCGCGCCCGTCCGGCATCCTGGCCCGCAACGACGCCTCGGTCCGGACACGCGAATCGCTCGTGCGCGAGGTGGAGACGCTCGTCGGCGACGTCCCGGACGAAGTGACGGTGGAGGAACACGGCGTACGGTACGTGGCTGCCCTCCGCACCGGCCAGAAGACCGGCGCCTTTCTCGACCAGCGCGAGAACCGCGCGCTCATCGGCGCGCGCGCGCGAGGACGTTCGCTCGACCTGTTCAGCTACCACGGATCGTTCGCGTTGCACCTGGCCCGCGGAAGCGCGCAGGTGACGGCCGTGGACGTGTCTGCGGCGGCGCTGGAGCGCGGACGGTCGAATGCGGCGCTGAACGGTCTGACCAACATCGACTTCGTCGAGGCCGACGCATTCGAGTTCCTCCGCGCGCAGCGTGGCGCGGCTCCCTACGACACGATCGTGGTGGACCCGCCGGCCTTCGCCAAGAACCGTGCTTCGCTTCCGGGTGCGGTGCGCGGTTACCGTGACCTCAACCTGCACGCGATGCGCCTGCTGGCGCCGGGGGGCCTGCTCTTCACGGCGAGCTGCAGCTATCACCTGTCGAAGCCGGCCTTTCTGGATATGGTGCGCGACGCATCAGCGGAATCCGGCCGCCGCATGATCCTGCGCGCAATCACGGCGCAGCCGGTGGATCATCCGGAGCTGATTACGGTTCCCGAGACCGGGTATTTGAAGGGGGCACTTCTCGAGGCGCTGGATTAGAACTTCGGGGAACAGCGGGACGTGGGGGGACGTGCGGGGACGTGGGGGGACGCACTGTTGCGATTGCCAGTCCCGGGCGTCAGTGCTGACAGGAGGAGTGTCAGCCGTTGACCGGACGAGGCGGAGTTCCCAGCTTTCGCTCGACCCGCACCGGAGCGACCGTTCGCGGCGACACGAGACCCGATGAATCAGGCTACGCAGCAACGCCCGACGCAATCGCTTCGGCGCGAGTACGACGCCTACCTCGAGCGCGAGGTCGAGGCGTACAAGGAGTCGGTGCCACGCGCGCACCTGCTCGGCATTGCCGACCTGGCACATCAGTCGCTCGAGGGCGAACTCCAGCTCGGGATGCGCGACGTTCTGCTCGCGGCTGAAGTGGACCGCATCATCGCGCGGCGCCTGAAGATCCCGACCTTCGACACGTGGCGGCGAAGGCGTATGCGCAATTCCGCGGAGCCGAAACGGCCCGAGTACTGGGGACTCAGCCCGGACACCGCACTCGCACACGCCATCAGCCCGGCGTCGCTCAAGGCGCCCGTGGTGGTATCAGGCGCGCGCGTGCAAGGCTCGGCGCTGTACCTGGCCGCAAACGGCTGCGACGTCACAGCCATCGAGCCGGAAGCCGATGTGGTGGAACGCGTGCTCTCAGCTGCCTCCGAGGCTGGATTGCGGTCGCGCGTCACTGGTCTGACCACCGACCTCAGGAGCTGGCTCCCGGATGGACCGGTGGCTGCCGTGATCTGCACGCCCGCCGCATTCTCGGACCTGACGCCGCTGGAACGCGAGCGCGTGATCGCTGTTCTGCAGACTGCCACAGCCGATGGCGGCGTGCACCTCGTGGAAACAATTGTAGCCGGCCAGGTCGCGCTCACCGAAGATGAGCTGCGCGAGCATTACCGGGGATGGGAGATCAGCTTCGTCCAGGAGTCAGCCGCCGCCAGGACCTTCGTAGCGAAGAAACACGTGATGTAGCGTTTTGACACGCAGTTTCAAGAAACCGCGTGTCAAATACGAACGGCCCGCTATCGAAAGGCGGGCCGTCGTGTTTCCAACTCTTTGTGGGATCGTCACTTACGCAACGGCAGGTGCTGGCACTATCCGTGCATCTGGGCTGTGGGAGTCGTATCCCGCATTCTATATAGAAAGGGTTGAGAGGGAAGATGATGAAGCGAATGCAGTCGCGCGCAAAAGGCGCGCAGGTCTCCGATGCGAAATCCGCCGATGAGCCGATGGGCATTGTGATCTCGAGCGGGAGCCACGCGGACGACGCGCCGCGATTCTCGGCGTATGTCTGGGGTCCGGTTCCCGAGGCCGATGCCGACGCGGAGTTGATCGCAGTGGCGTGAAGCTGAGCTGCGGCGGGCATGATCTGCCGCACAGAACAAACGCACCGGAAAAAGAAGAGGGGCACCGGCAGTGATGCCGATGCCCCTTCTGCTTCGCCAGGAAGGCTACTTCTTCTTCGCCTTCTTCTTGGCCTTCTTCTTTGCAGCCATGGTGCACAGCTCCTGTGAAGGAGTGGTTTGCCCTGGCGATCCCCCGGTGGATCGCTGGGATCGGTACCGCGTTTCCGCGGCGCCGTCTGGGACGCCTTCGCCACCTTCTGATGCTACGCGGCGAAGTGCGCATGAAATCGAGTGTGGTGTTTCAGTTTTTTTTGCAAACGGCGTTGCATCACACGACATCCTTCCTGATGCAACGCAGACCGCTTGGCTACAGAATTGTATGCGAATCGAAATCGCGCAAGTACCACGGACACATTGCGCTACGGTACCGACGACCGGCCCGGCACGAACGTTTCACCGATTTTTGTGCTGCCGGTTCGATTCGCGAGGTGCGGACACACCGTTTTCCCTCTGAAAATCACTCAATCACTCGTGCGCGCGCCCAGCGCAATACAGATTACAGACATGGACCTCGGACTAAAAGGACGCAACGCGCTGATCTGCGGCGCATCGAGCGGATTGGGCCTCGCCATCGCGCGCGAGCTTGCGGCGGAGGGTGCGAATGTCGCGCTCGTGGCGCGCCGCGAGTCGGAACTCACGACGCATTGCCAGGCGATTCGCGATGAATTCGGCGTGCGCGCGCTGCCGGTTCCGGCGGATCTCTCGCAGGCAGACGCGGCTTCGCGCGTCGCCGCCGCCGTCACCGACGCGCTCGGCTCGATCGACATCTGCGTGGCGAACGCAGGCGGCCCGCCCTCGACGATGTTCGAATCCACCACCGACGAGCAGTATCACGCGGCGCTTGCGCTCAACCTGATGGCGTCGGTGCGTATGGCGCACGCCGTCGTGCCGGCAATGCGAAAGGTGAAGTGGGGGCGGATGATCTTTCTGACGTCCATGGCAGCCAAGCAGCCGGTAGCCGGGCTCATCCTCTCCAACACCGCCCGCGCCGGACTGCTGGGGTTCGCCAAGACCCTGGCGACGGAAGTCGCGCGTGACGGCGTCCTGGTGAACACGGTGCTACCGGGACACTTCGACACGGCACGGGCCACACAGTTGGCGGAGATGAAAGCCGCCCGCGAGGGCAAGCCCGTGCAGGATGTGCTGCAGGCGCGCATGGGCGGCATTCCACTTGGTCGGTCAGGCGATCCGCGCGAGATGGCCGCGGTGGTCGCATTCCTTGCGTCGGAGCGGGCCAGCTTCCTCACGGGAACCGCCATCCAGGTGGATGGCGGTCAAGTGGGTACGATCTTCTAGCCGAGAGGGACCGGCCGGCGCCCGGTCCTGGGCGGCCGGCCTCGGCCTGCAGCGCTACGGCTTGGTGACGATATCGGCGCGCATGCTGTTGACGATCACGACAAGCTCGTTGCGCTCGCGTTCACCGACCTTGAATGCAGCGAGCGTTTGGCCGATGTGACCGACGAATGCGTTCCAGACAGCCGGCGTGATCTCCATCTCGGCATGCGTGGTCTTCATGTCCTTGCCGGGATAGAAGCAGGGACCACCGGCTGCCGCGCACAGTTGATCCACCAGATGCTGACGAATCCTCTGGAGGTCCTTGGCCTCGAGACCCTTGAAGAACGGCGCCACGATGGAGTCCTTCACTTCGCGGGCCAGAATGTCATCGGCCACCGCTGCGATGGCTTCGTAGCCGCCGAGTCGGGCATAGAGCGACGCCGTGGCGGGGGGGCCACCGCGGCCGAATACCGCGCAGCCGCTGACGGTGACGAGCGTGAGCGCCGCGAGCAGCAGGCGCCTCGGATACGATGTGCGGGAAGTGAGAGTGTGCATGCCGAATAATACCTCCTTAAAGGCCACCGTGACCGTAACATGGGTCACGCTCCACCTTCCGTGGCTGCGCACCGGATGCGACGTTTCAGGTCTTCGTTTTCCCCTCCAACCTGGCTGCCCGTGAAAGCGCTGGTGAAGTCTGCCGCCGGTCCGGGATTTACCCTGGCGGACGTGCCCGTCCCGACAATTCGCGACGATGAAGTGCTGATTGCCGTCAAGCGCGCAGGCGTCTGCGGCACCGACGTTCATATCCACGAGTGGGACGCGTGGGCTCAGGGCCGATGCCGGCCACCCTTCACCGTGGGCCACGAGTTCGCCGGCGAGGTGACGCAGGTTGGACGGCTCGTCGCGGACGTGAAGGCCGGTGACCGTGTCACGGCCGAGGGGCATATCGTTTGCGGCCGTTGTCACCTCTGCCGCACCGGCAACTCGCATATCTGCCCTAACACGAAGATCATTGGCGTGGATCGCGACGGGTGTTTCGCCGAGTACATCGCGATGCCGGCCACGAACGTCTGGCATCTTGACGATGACATCTCCTATGAAGTCGGCGGGATTCACGACCCCATGGGCAACGCCTTTCACACGGCGCTGCACGGCACAAATCTCCCGGGCGCCACGGTACTGGTCACGGGATGCGGGCCAATCGGAATATTCGCCGTAGGCATCTGCAAGGCCGCTGGCGCGTCACGCATCATCGCCAGCGACGTGAACCCCAAGCGGCTCGCGCTCGCCAGCCAGATGGGCGCGCACGACGCCGTCCAGCCCGCCGACGCGGCCGCCGCCGTGAAGAAGGCGACGGACGGACTCGGCGTGGACGTGGTCCTCGAAATGAGCGGCGTGCCGGCCGCCGTCCACCAGGCGTTCGCACTCGTGCGCGCCGGCGGGCGGATCCAGATCCTCGGCATTCCATCGAAGCCGATGGAGATTGACCTGGCGACCGAAATCATATTCAAGGGCACGACGGTGTACGGCGTGGTCGGCCGCCGCATGTACGACACCTGGATTCAAATGACGCAGTTCCTGCGGAGCGGCCAGTTCGACCCGCGCCCGGTGATCACGCACCGGTTCCCAATTGAGAAGCACGCAGAGGCGATTGCGGCGATCAAGTCGGGAGAGGCGGGTAAGGTCGTGTTCGAGATTGGGTGAACGGCAACTGAGAGCTTACGGAAGACGGTTTACGGTTTACGGCTGACGGTAATCAGACATGGCGTTGAATTCCGGATTTCGAGCGGACTTTGAGGGGCAGATTGCCAAGCTCAAGGCCGACAAGGTCTACAAGACGCTGAACCATCTGGACTCGCCGCAGGCGGCGCGCGTCCAGATGGAGGGGCGCGGGGAGGTGTTGATCCTCTCCTCAAACAACTACCTGGGGCTCTGCGCGGAACCGGAGATTGTGCGCGCCGGGATTGATGGCCTGGAGCGGTACGGGGCCGGCACGGCCAGCGTTCGCTTCATCTGCGGCACCTACACGATCCACCGCGAACTCGAGCAGGCGCTCGCGGCGTTCGTCGGATGCGATGCCGCCATGAGCTTCGTCTCGGCCTGGAATGCCAATGAGGCGCTCACCGCGACCGTGATTGAGGAAGGCGATTTTGTCGCGAGCGACGAGTTGAACCACGCCTCGATTATCGATTCGATGCGACTCGCCAAGGCGATCAAGAAATGCACAACTGCCGTGTTCAAGCATGGCAACCTTGATGACCTCGTCGCCAAGCTCCAGTCAGCCAAGGGAGCGCGCCGTCGGCTGATCTGGACCGACGGCATCTTCTCCATGGAAGGGGCGATCGCCAAGCTGCCGCAACTCCTGCAGGTGGCGCGCGACCACGACGCCGTGCTGATCGTTGACGACTCGCATGCGACCGGTGTGCTCGGAGCCACGGGGCGTGGCACGGCGGAACATTTTGGCGTGGTGGGTGAGGTCGACATCATCACGTCGACACTCGGCAAGGCGCTCGGCGGCGCCGCGGGCGGGTTCGTCGCCGGTCCGGCGGCCGTGTGCGACATCCTGACGCAACGCTCGCGCCCGCAGCTCTTCTCCAATGCCCTGCCCCCGACCGTCGCGGCCAGCGCGCTGGCTTCGGTGCGATTCGTCCAGGCCCATCCGGAACGCGTGACGGCCCTTCGGGAAAACGCCGCCTGGTTCAGGAATGCCCTCCGCGAGGCCGGCCTCAAGCCGCTCGACGGCGAAACCCCAATTGTCCCCATCATCGTTGGTGAAACGGCGGATGCCATCCGGATGAGCGAGATGCTCCTGGATCAGGGCATCTTCGTGACCGGGTTCGGCTTTCCTGTGGTTCCGCATGGCACCGCGCGACTCCGGTGCCAGGTATCGGCCTCGCACACGCGGTCCGATCTCGAGTATGCCGTGAGGTCGATCCGGGACGTCGCAGCCCGGGTGGGGATTGCCCGATAGGACGGGAGCGGCGGCACGGTTGCGCAGCACCCGGAAACGTGACCACTTTCCGACTCCCGTCGTCCGAGTGTTGAGTAGCTGGGCGGCCGCGAGCCTGCGGGCCGGTCGGCCGTATGCGCTGTTCCGATTTCCGGTCTATCCCTCGTTCGAGGTGCTCCTGATGCGATCGTCCCGACGTTACACGCCGCTGTTCGCGGTCCTGGCCGGCGCCGCCGCCGTGGTTGTTGCGGCATCACCAGTCGCCGCGCAGACACAGGCGGTCACCGACATCAAGCCCAACTCATGGTATTGGGGCGTTTACGGCGGGCAGACGTCCTTCGCGACAACGATCGCGCGTACGACGGCCCCCATGGTTGGCATGGAGTGGATGATCACGCGAACCAAGTTTGCGCTGAACGTGATCGCCGAGCAGTCGTACTTCAACGCCGTAAGCACGATCACCGACTTCCCGACGAGCGCCCCGCGCCGAGTGGACATCCAGGACCTGCGCCGCGTTGGGGGCACGGCGATGATCTTCATGCCACACTGGCGCGCTGTGCACCCGTGGTTCGGTGCCGGTTATTCCTTCAACTTCATTCGTCAGGCCACGCCCCAGGGCAGCTCGTTTGCGAGCCCGGCAGCGCGAGACTCGATCAATGCCCGCGTGGACGACGGTCGCACGCAGGGCAAGATGTCGGCTGAACTCGGCTTCATGTTCGCCTACCGCGACTGGGCGCCGTACCTCCAGTACACGATCATGCCATCCAAGGGCTCGTCGAGCTGGATGGTGAATGGCGAAGGATTTACCAACATCTGGAAGGTCGGCGTGCGGTACAACTTTGGCGCTGCACTGAACGAGCGCTGGTAGCGCCCCTCCGGGCCAGGCAGGCGAGGGCGACGCGCGGAGCATCCGGCGTCGCCCTCTTCAATTCAGCGTGCCCGGAGAAAGCGCGCGGTAGCCGTGCGGGCGGAGACGTAGGGGTTCCCGCGCAGCAGGAACCGAAGCGGCCAGTCGGCTGCGACGTTCACGCCGATGCGGGGTGTTGTCGCAATCTCTCGTCTTGCCACGGGCGCGGCGTCGAGGATCCGTAACGCCGACGTGATGAGCGACCTGCCGTGGTGCCTTGGGCCGCTGATGCCCATGGCCTGACAGAGACGCCCCGGCCCGCTGGTGAGGTCGGTATCGCGCGCGGCGGCGGGGCGCCTGCGCCGCATGGCTTCGATGCCTTGCAGTGGCTCCACAGCACGAATGAGCACCGCGCTTGCCAATCCCTCACGCCGCGTGACGGCGTTCGCACACCAGTGCATACCGTAGACGAAGTACACGTAAGCCGTCCCCGGCGCCGCGTACATCACTTCGGTGCGCGCTGTGCGCCCCGCGGCGGCGTGGCATGCCGGGTCATCTTCCCCTAGGTACGCCTCGGTTTCCACGATGCGGCCCCGGCACGTCACGCGCCCGACCCTGCATTCCAGAATGCGGCCGAGCAGTTCGCGGGCTACCCGCTCGGTCGGCCGGTCGTAAAACCGGGCGCCGAGCGGCTTCATGCCTGAGGCGCCGACTCCCCGCCAGCGGAACCGGCTGACCCACTCGGCGCGTCATCAACCACGCCGATCATCAGGAGCTCCGGTGGCGGCGCTTTTCGGGCCGCGGGTCCCCTACCCCGTGCGGACGGTGCGCTTCGCGTGGCCATACCACGTGGAACCGGCGGTGCCGCGGCTTCCTGCGGTTCGGCAGCCTTGGCTTCCTGTTCGCGGACGGCGAGCTGATCGGCAACGCTGGCCGCTGCGGCAGCCCGGGCGACCTCAAACGAATTGCCGCGCCGACGCAGGTCCACGATATCGTTGTCGTGGGCGTCGCGCAGAATCCGCGAGAAGTTCCGCACCGAGAGACTTTCGCTGTCGCGGCCCAGCAGGGCGAACGACTTTGCACGCACCGCCTCATCCGGCACCGACTCATCACCGGTCGTCAAAGCCGCCACGGCCCCGCGGACCAGGTTCATCGCCTCTTCGCGGGTGAGCCGGAGTCCGGACTGGCCAATGGCGTCATCGACTGCCGACGCTGCGAGTGGTGTTGCAACGGGTGCGCCGACAGGAGCAGTGGGAGCATCGGCCGCCTGCACCGCGCCACGCGGCACGCGGGGCCCGCGCGATCCACGACCGCGACTCGGTCGCGCGACAGGGGCATCCGGTGCGCCCTCAGCCGGGGCGTCAGGCGAGGTGCTCGGCGTGGTCTCGGCCGCGTCCGGGAACGAAGTGGCCGCCAACGGAGCGGATCCTGCGTCGCCCGTCTCAGGCGCATGCGAGCCCGCGCTGTCAAAACCCGATGCGGCATCTCCGACGGAATCCGTCGCGTGGCTCTCGGCCGAATCGAGCCCGTTCTCGGCCAGCACTTCCTTGCGGTCGCCGCGCTTGCGTCCGCGACCCCCGCGCCGTCCACGACGCGAGCGGCCCTCGGGACGCGACGCCGGCTCATCGCCAGTGCCGTCCGGTGACGCTGCTGCTTCACCCTCACCACCATCAGCCGCGCGGGGCTCGGCAGCCTTCTCTGTGCGGCTGCTCGCGCGCCCGCCCGAAGCCGGCGCCACTTCGAGCTGGCCATTCTCGAGCTTCGTGACCTTGAGCAGTCCCTTGTGGGCTGCATCCTGGCAGAAGCGGGAGAACTTCGAAATGCCAAGGTCCTTTTCGTCAAACGAACTGTCGATTTCCTGCATCACCTGCTTGAGCCGGTCTGAGCGCATCACATCGTGGTTCTGCACCATGCGGTTGATGGCTTCCGTCACGAGCTGCCAGGGGTCCCACTTCCGCGTGGTTTCCGTTTCGCCCGACTTCACGAGCCCGGCAAGCGCGTTGTAGCTGTAGTACTCATCGCAGTTCTGGACGAGGAGGTCCGACGAGGATTCGCGGATGCCGACGCCAATCACGTACTTCCCGTATTCCTTGATCTTCATCACCAGGCTCGAGAAGTCCGAGTCGCCGGAGAGGAGGATGAAGGTGCCGATCTCGGGACGGGTGAAGACAAGCTCCATCGCGTCGATCGCGAGGCGGATGTCCGTGGCATTCTTCTTGGACGATCCGTACGCCGGCGCCATGATCATGTCGATCGATGACTCGGCGAGTGGCACGATGTACTGGGGATACCGGCGCCAGTCAGCGTACGCGCGCTGCACGGCAACCTTGCCCTTGATGATGTCGGATCCGAGGAGGTTCCGGAGTTCGTGTCCGAGGTCGGAACGAATCCCCATCGTGACGTTGTCAAAGTCGATGAGGAGCGCAGCGTTTGGCGCGTGGACCACGTTGCCGATGCCTGTGTGCGACACAGCCTGCGGACCGCGGTGCATTGGCGCAACGGACCCGCGCGCCGACGGGGAGTGTGTGTGACGACCGATCATTTGTCTCTGGCGAGTTCGCCTGTGGTTGGGCTGCGCCAGAGGCGCACGTCGCGCCCGGATGGGCGGCAGAGCGCTGGAGGAACAACCCGGTGTGTGGCGGGGCGGCGGCGAACGCGCGCATCATCTCTACCGGGGGCTGCGATGC
>SXGT01695259.1_pt1 | contig 12095 bp, 15 predicted proteins | sample 3176221 | NCBI WGS metagenome assembly SXGT01 (sample SAMN11356862, study PRJNA531348) | freshwater metagenome | isolation source: freshwater sample F1-120 | place: China: Fuxian Lake, Yuxi | collected 2017-12-25
AACACCGTCTCCAATACCAGCATCCCGATCTCGCCGCCTGACACACCGCCAAGCGAGCAGCCTAGACCACCGGGATGAGGGGTCCTTTTTCGACGCCGATCACCCCGCTACCGGGGTCCCTTTTCCACGCCGATCCACACATCATCGCCGCCATTCCCCACCAAACCTATGTCGAGCCCTTCGTGGGCATGGGCGGCGTTTTCCTGCGCCGCACGGCCCGTCCGCGGGTCGAGGTCATCAACGACCTGTCGGCGGACGTGACGACGCTATTCCGCGTCGTGCGCCGGCACTACGAGCCGCTGGTCGAGGAGCTATCGTGGCTCCTCAGCAGCCGCGACGAGTTCGAGCGCCAGCGACAGGTCGATCCCGCGACCCTCACCGACATCGAGCGCGCTGCGCGCTTTCTCCTGCTCCAGCGCCTGTCGTTCGGCGGCAAGGTGACGGGGCGGACGTTCGGCGTCGATCATCGCTCGCCGGGACGGATGCGCCTCGCTCGGCTCCGCGCCGATCTCCACCGCCTTCGCCACCGGCTGGAGACGGTGACGATCGAGCGGCTGCCCTATGCCGACGTCATCCGCCGCTACGACAGCCCCACGACGCTCTTCTACCTCGACCCGCCCTATTGGGGCTGCGAGGAGGATTACGGCGAGGGGATCTTCGCGCGTGCCGACTTCGAGCGCCTGGCGGACCAGCTCGGCGGCGTCGCTGGCCGCTTCGTCCTGTCGATCAACGACACGCCGGGCGCGCGCGAGGTGTTCGGACGCTTCGCGATCGAGCAGGTGGAGACGACCTACACGGTCGGCACGAACACCGGCGCCGGCAAGCGGGTCGGCGAGCTGATCGTGACGGGCCGGTGAAAAACGGCCCGGCAGGCGGGGGGGGGGCAAGAGCTGCCGGGCCAGTTTGAGAGACCAGCCTGCGTATCAGCTGATCAGGTACGACGATGCGCCCTGCTAAACAGATTGTCGCTATGCTTTTTTTACACCTGCCCGGACCCGTTTCGACAGCAGCCGCAGGCCGAGCGCGCGTCCCTAATCGAGACACTCGTGACGAAGCCGGAACAAGCTGTCGTTACACGCATTTAGCCGTCGCCCGCACACTAGGGCGAGTGGCGTACACACGCGGCGCGCATCGAACAGGGGGTGCGCGCCGCATTCGCCAAGCGGCTTACGATCGCTTCGCCAGCCAGCGCACGATGACGCCAAGGACGATCATCACGACTATGGCTACGACCGGAAGGGCGAAAAGAAGCACGGCGGCTCCAAGCGGATCAGAAGCGTCGCCATATGCGCCGTAGGCATTGAAGCAGCATGAACGGTCGGGCGATTGCTGAACCCAGCTTGGCGCGTGGTTAACGCGAAATTAGGGTTTCCGGTCTTATGCGGTTGGGGGTGTCTCCGAACTGACCTGTCGGCAAGACACCTGCTGCGGCGGGGATGCCACCCACCTGTCCCCGTCGCAGCAAAAGAGAGACTGCGGACGGGGGCTATTGCTACATCGCCCTGGTGAGGAGCTAGCGAAGTTCGATCGCTCCAGTCTGAAGGGCAGCGGCGTAGAAAGCAGTCGTCTCAATTTGTATGCGCTCACGCAGGCGAGGCAAGATCGCCTCTGAGGCTGCGCGGAAACCAGTCACATCCCGTTCGATCGCAGCTTGGTTCCAAGCGCGAAGGTACAGCACCCAGTCAGCCTTCAGCCGATCAAAAGCGGCTACCCCATCGACCCAAGCGTCCGTCCAAGGCCCAGCCAGCTGATCGGCGTCGAAGCCGCCGATCACGTCGTCCTCCACCGTGATATGATCCTCTACGATGCGAGCGAGGGCGCTTAGCTGTGCCGATAATGCGGCGGGATCGGTTCGGCTGTCGGTGACATCATTCAACAACGCACCCGCAGCGCACTCGATCATCTCGTGCTCGTCGAGAAGCTGGCGATAGCTGGCTTTCACAGACCCTCCTTGGTTACCTTCCCGATGAGCAGCCCGCGCCTTCTGTTGCCGGTATGGTGCCTGCTGTCTACCGACTTTTTCACTCGTCATGCCACACTGAGCTTGGCTCTCATCGGTGGCGGGCAGATCGAGGCTATAATCGCATTGTCCGAAGTTATGCGGTGGCGAGTGTCTTCGATCTGACCTCACGGCTCGACGTCTGGTGCGGCCAGGAATAGGGGGCACTTGTTTCTCCCGTCGCAGCTATAACAGCCAAGGCCAACGACGACGAAAAAGCAGGACGGAGAGTGCAACACTACCCCATCCTGCTTCCTTACTCACGACCACGATACGCGTGCCGTAGCAGGTGACTTAAGCCCACCATCCTTACTTTCCGGTGTCTCGTTTGTTGTCTGGCGTGCAGCTAACGCCTTTTTTACGACGAACCAGCTCGTACCGTGCCATCGAGAATGGCGATCACGGTTTGATATACGGATGCTCGTCCCGGCTGCTCTGTTCGCAACATAAATTGCCGCAAGGCCTTCGCAGCGGTGATCGCGTCGGTGCCAAATCGATCTTTGAGGTCACGGGCGATGGCGGATGCCTCTGGGTGCACTGCGGACGGGCGGGGCGCGACAGGCTGCATCATCAATGAACGCCGTCTGCATAATCCGTGTCCGTGGCGAGCCATGGGTGTGCAAATTTATAATCTAGGCTGGGAACATTGAAGCTGAAGAAGCTTTTGCGCTTCATGGTTCTTCAGTCAGGCGCAGCAGAGCAGGAGGCCCGCGCACTCGTTCAGGCTCATGGCTGGAGAACGCGACAGGTTGTCATCGATCATATCGTAACGGCTATCCGCCACGGCGACGTAGCCACAGCTAAGGATTGGGACGCGCTAGGCGATGCGGTCGACCGCTTGCTCATTGCTGAGCCGATCCGGGTTTGACACAGATCCCTTCACAATCAGCGGATTGGCCTCGGTCGGGGGCTTCTGGGCTTGGTGCCACGAGGTCGGTGCGACCTGGTCAGATCTCCGTCGTCGCTTGGCCGTCGCGACGTGTTCGGCCGTTGCGCGAAACTTCGCTCAGTGCCGTCGAAAGCTCAGCAGGCGTGCCATGTTATCGGCATCGGCCTTTTTGTCGAAGGTCGCTTTTCATCGTCGAGGTAAAGCCCCCAGCCTTCGGCGGGGCGTTTGGCTACGATAATGCTGCGAGCGGTAGGCACGCCTTGCTCTACAGCAACGTGAGCGGACCGGAAAGCCTCGGGGCTGCGGCATCAACGGGCAGGCGAGCGGATCAGGAACAGAGCGACTTGAGCCCGATGCAGCGCGAGGACGGTGCGACCCCGTCGGGCCGCTCCATTCTTAGACCTCAGCGCCTTTGACTCTCCGTCTTCCCGCCGCCTAGCGTTGCGGCGAAGGGGAAAGAGATGTCGTCGGCGACGGTCGAAGAGGATGCGCTCAGCCTGTACCTCGGCATTGAGGAGGGACACCTTGCCGATCTCGAGGTCGCTGCGACGGCGGCTATTGAGTGGTCGCAGGCGATCCGGGCCGCTGCGCAAATCCTGTACCCCGGCGAGGATATCCGGGTTGAGCTGATCGCCGCGGAGCGGGGGTCGTCGAAATGGCTCGCGCGTATAGAGCGCTCTAAGCTCAACCAGAGCCTGGAGCGAGCGAAGCGCGGGTGGCAGGCGCTCCCATTGATCGTGAGGATTGCCCTCGGCCTGGTCGTCGTGGTGCCCGTCACGGCTGTTCCGACATATGAATATTGGACGGACACCGAGGGTTTTTCCGATCAGCAGAAACGCGAGCTCAAGGAGATCATCGAACAGGTCCAGGGGCGGCCTACGGTAGAGGCGCCAAAGCGCAAGATGTACCGAACCCTTCAGCGCGACACGAAAATCGTTGGTGTCGGGACCGGCGTTCCTGATAGCCCCAATTGGCGCCCGAGCGTGCTAGTGCCGGCAAATCAATTCGCCGAAGCTGACGGGCTGTTCTCGATCCAAGAGCAAGACACTCGCGAACAGGTCCTCACCTCGGTTCTCGACGTAATCGTGGTCGCGCCGACGTTGGAGAACGCGGAGCGCGTGTGGATATTCCGTCAGGAGGGCATCCCAGGGCGCTTCAGCGCGATCATGAAAGATCGCAGGTTCCTAGCGGCGTTGAACCGCAAGGCCGTGCGAGAGCAGTTTCGGACCGATATTCGAATGACGATCCGGCTGGAGGTGCGGCAGCGGCTGATAGACGGCGAATGGAAGACGGTGAGAAAAGGCAGATCGGTTGTGGAGGTCATCAGCCCTCAGATCGATCCGACTTAGCGCCGCCGGCGATCCATATCGCCACCGCCATAGCGATCAAACTAGCGCAACCCACAACGAACGTGACGACGGGCGATAGCCGCCAGAATGCCAGATATGCGATGATCGTCGTCAACGTGATAGCGAGGCCGGAGAGCCACTTCCGGCGCCCCTCCACCCGCTTCACGCTCTTGGACATCGTGCTCATCTCCAGCGGCTGAATTGCATGACGTTTCACAAGAGTAAACCGTTGCAGCTACCGCCCCTGTAGAGCCTCGACGGCGGTCCGCGCGAACCCACGAAAGGCGACGTGCCAATATTCCCCCGCATCCGCCCAGGCGACAAAGCGATCATATTCCTGCCGACTCTCCCACAGCTCCGCCGCGAGCTGCTCGACCAGACCTTCCGGATCGGTGCACGCGCACAGCCGGCACCCGCTGTTGTGCCCGATGCCAAACGAGCCGTGGTCGTGCATCATGCCGCTGCCCGCCACAGGTCGCGGATGCCGAGGCGGGCAGGGGGCAGGCCGAGGAAGTCGGCGAGCTGCTGGTGTTCGGCGGGGTTCAGCGCGAGCGGGCACCCGTCGCGAATGAAGCGCCCCACATAACCATCCTCGCGGCCGATCGCGCGCGACAGGGTCGCATGGCTGTACCCGCCGGCCTCCGCGGCAGCGGCGAGCGCGCGGCGCGGGCAGGGCTCGCTGCGCAGGACCATGCGCCGCTCGGTCGCAGCGGCAGCGACCGCAGCCGCGCGCCGCCGATCCGAGGCGCTCGGCTCGGTCCAGCGCCGCATCAGTACGCCAGCCACGCAAGCTCGGCGTCGTCGATCGCCTCGAAGACGTCGGGGTCCGCACCGCGCCCGCCCAAATGCTTTCGCACGTCATCGGGATCACCGGACTTCGGAAAAGCCGGGTCGAGCTTTGATCCCTTGATGAGGAGGTCCATCGCATCGCTCTTGCCGATCGGCTGGCGGGTCAACCAGCCGCCGAACGGAGGCCGCTCGACCAAGTCGCGACGTTCCACGTACGCCGACCGCATCAGCGGCGGCGGCGGTGCCGCGGGCACTGCCGGGCGCGGGGCCGGGGTCTTGATAGCGTCCACCTTCAGCTGCAGCTGCGCCGCCGGCACCGCCTTCCTTCTTGCCGCTCGGGCCATCGTCAGACTCCTCTTGACCGACTCGGATCGCTTCAGATCATACACGATGTTCCACGTTTGTTCTATGGGAACGGGTATGGGCTGGAACGACTTCAGCTTGGCGGCGGTCGGTTGCTGGTACGAGAATGAGGACGGGAGCAGCCGGCAGCTGGAGCTTGCGGAGTGCCGCCCTGGCGACCCGCTTGACCTCGTCCGCGAGCCGGCGAACCCGCACGATCCGCTGGCGGTGGCGATCTTCACCGCCAGCGGAACGCGGGTCGGCTACCTGAGCCGGGACAGGGCAAGCTGGATCGCGCCGAAGATCGACCGCGGCCTACCGCTCAACGCGATCGTCGAGCGCGTGAAGGGCATCAACCTGCCCGATGCTACGCTCGGGCTGGTGATGCGGGTGAACCTAGACGGGGAGGCGCCGGAGCTGCCAAGCTGACGCCCGCGGGTGAATGAACCGTGTCGGCGCTTAGCGCGGCTGCGGCGTGAGACCTGCCAGCCGCTCGTAGCCATCAATCGCCCGCAGGGCCTCGATCACGTGGTCCGGGTTCATGCGATCGGCCCCGATTAACTGACCAACTAGGTTGGCAAGTTCCTGTAGCCGGTATTCGTCGTTGCCTTCCTGCCAGTCGGTGGAACAAGCACCCACCGAGCAAGGATATCGGGTCCAAGCGCCTCGATCATCCGGATGCTCGACAACTGCGATTGATCCCGGTGCTGCTGCTTCGGCGGTGTTAGTCCAAGGCTCCCGGTTTGGCGTCCAAACGATCATGGCTTTTGAAAGAGGTATTGCTGGCACTTGTTTTCTCCTTGTTAAGTTGAGGGCTCACAATACCACCGGCGATTAAGCCGCGCATTATTCTCAGTTCCTCTTGCCTTCGAGCAGCGTCGCGGCCGGCGGCGCGTCGGCGAGCAGCATATCTGCCCAGATCTGCGCCAGCTCGACTCGGCGCTCCATGTACGCGGCGCGATTGTAGGCGCCCTCGACCTTGTCCTCCACGACGTGCGCGAGCATCAGGTTGATGACCTCGCGATCGTCCGGCCGGCCCTCGCGGCGACGCCATTCGTTCATGATCGAGGAGAACGACGACCGGTAGCCGTGCGTGCAGTGCTTGTGCCGGTAGGCGCCCTCGGCTGCGCGGATGATGAGAGCGCGCACCGCGTTCTCCGTCATCGGCCGGTGCGCGTGGCGATCGTTCGGGAAGACGTAGGGCAGGTGCCCGGTCAGCGTCCGCATCGCCTCGACCACCTCCACCGCCTGGCGGGATAGCGGGGCGATAAACTCGAAGGTCTCGTCATCCTTCAAGCGCAGCGCTAGCTTCATCTCGGCTGGGGGTACGCGCCAGATGGGGGAGGGGGTATCTAGGCCCTCCAGATGCTCCCAACGTAGGTGACGCTGCACGGACGATCGCACAGCCGTCAGCGCCACGAGCCGGTTGGCGAGCTTGGTGATCGGGCTCGCGCGTTCCGCCTCGACATCGGCGATCATCTGCTTGAGGGCAGGGAGGTCGGTGATGGCCGGCTGCTTCGACGCCTTCGGCTTCGGCTTGAGAAGCGACTTGATGACCGCGGCCGGGTCGCCGGTCCGCAGGCCGGCGGCGGCGGCGTAGGCGAAGACATCGCTTGCCCGCTGGCGGATACGCGCCGCCGTCTCGATCGCCCCGCGGTTTTCGACCTTGCGAAGCGCATCGAGGAGGAGCGCCTCGGTCACATCCTTCACGGGCAGCGTGCCGATGGCCGGGAAGAGGTCCGCCTCCAGGCTGGTGATGACGTTGCCAGCGTGCACCTTGCTCCACCGGGGGGCGTTGAGCGCGTGCCACGCGCGGGCGCACGCCTCGAAGGTGTGGGTGGTGCCAATCGCGCGCGCTGCCTTCTGCTGCTTCTTCTCGACGCCGGGGTCTCGGCCCTCGCGTAGCGCTCGCTTCGCCTCGTCGCGCATCTCGCGCGCGGCGACCAGCGAAACGCCCGGATAGGTGCCGATGGTGAGGAGCTTTTCCTTGCCGCCGTAGCGGTACTTCAGGCGCCACGAACGGCCCCCGACGGGCGAGACGTGGAGGAACAGACCACCCCCGTCCGTCAGCTTGTACGCCTTGTTTTCACCCTTCGCCTTGCGAACCTGAGCGTCCGTCAGCATCGCGCCTCCGATGGGGGTATCTGTACCCCCGCTTCCAATCCTACCCCCGGCGATACCCCGCATCGAGGGCCGCTTGGGCTGGATCGGATCGGACAATGCCGGACGATGTAACCCGCGCGTTTCTGCGCGTGTTCTACTGTTGTTCGGATGATATCGGAAGCCAGCGGACAGGCTCATGGTGGAAGGGGCTGGATTCGAACCAGCGTACACTTGCGTGGGCAGATTTACAGTCTGCTGCCTTTAACCACTCGGCCACCCTTCCACGGGTGCGCTCCGAAGAGCGAGGGCGCCCAATGCCGGGTCGAATGGCGCATGTCAACGCGCCTCGTCGCGCGGTTGCCGGTGCGCACGCGAGGTTCTAACGCGGGCGGCATGACGGAAGGAACCAACTGATGGCGCGGCGTGGGCATCGGCCGAGCCAGTCCACCGGACAGCGTCCGCGGCTGTGGGGCCGGCACGCCGTGACTGCGGCGCTCGCCAACCCCGAGCGCACCGTGCGCAAGCTGTGGGTGACGCGCGAGGCGGCGGCGAGCCTCGACATCCCGCCGGTGCTCCCCGTGGTCTACGCCGACGTCGCCGACCTCGGCCGCCTCGTCCCCGCCGACGCGCCGCATCAGGGGCTGGTGGCGGAGGTGGAGCCGCTTGAGGACGTGTGGCTCGGTGACCTGCTCGACCAGGGCGCGGACGGGCACCGGCCGCTCGTGGTGCTCGACCAGGTCACCGACCCGCACAACGTCGGCGCGGTGCTGCGCTCCGCCGCGGCGTTCGACGCGCTCGGCATCGTGACGCAGGATCGCCACGCCCCGCCCGAATCGGGCGCGCTCGCGCGGGCGGCCAGCGGCGCACTGGAGACGGTGCCCTGGGTGCGGGTCGTGAACCTCGCCCGCGCGCTCGAGGAGATGGCGGAGGCGGGCTATTGGCGCATCGGCCTCACCGGTCACGCCGGCCAGACGCTCGCGCAGGCGCTGGGGCCGGAGAAGGTCGCGATCGTGCTCGGCGCAGAAGGCGAGGGGATGCGCCAGAATACCGAGGCGCATTGCGACGAGCTGGCGAAGCTGCCGATCTCGGCGAAGGTCGAGAGCCTCAATGTGTCGAACGCCGCGGCGATCGCGCTCTATGCGGTGGTGAGCCGGGCTGGGGGCTGAGGGCAGGTCCTCTCCCCGTTCGTGTTAAGCGACGTCGAGACACGCTTCTCGACTTCGCCCGACACGAACGGAAAGGAGGGTGTGGCGGCTCGAACCGGCCGGCGACGGCGGAGTCGCCGCGTGACGTCGTACGGGGCCGGCTGCGTCGGCCTGCGCATCGGTGCCATCGCTTCGCGGACGCGCCGGCGCCCGGCCGTCAATCCTCCTCGGCGACCGTCACCTTCAGCCCGTCGAGCGCGGCGGTGAAGGGGATCTGACACGACAGCCGCGAGTTCGCGTCGCGCGTCGCGCTCGAATCGAGCAGGTCGTTCTCGTCCTCGCTCATCGGCGGCAGCCGGTCGGCGAAGGCGGGGTCGACGTGGACGTGGCAGGTCGCGCAGCTGCAGCAGCCGCCGCACAGCGCCAGCACCTCGTCGATGCCGCCGTCGCGGATCACTTCCATCACCGACAGGCCGGCGTCGCCGTCGAGTTCGCGTTCTTCCCCATCGCGCGTGACGACGATAAGCTTGGGCATCATGATCTCCCCGAACAATCGTCCGACCCATGCCGTCGAAGCGGAGGCTCCGCAATGGGGTTGAGCGAAGGAGATCTGCGCGCCGGGATCGACGCGCTCGCCGCGCTGGAGCCCGCCTTCGCCGCCGGGCTCGCCCGCGTCGGCTATCCCGCCCCGCGCATCCGCTCGCGCGGGTACGAGACGCTGCTGCGCACCATCGTCGGGCAGCAGGTCAGCGTGAAGGCGGCGGACGCGATGTGGCGCAAGCTCGGCGAGCAGGTCGGCGACCTCGCCGATCCCGCCGCCATCGCTGCCGCCAGCGACGAGCAGCTGCGCGCGGGCAGCCTCTCGCGCCAGAAGGCGAGCTACGCCCGCAGCCTCGCCGACGAGGTGACGAGCGGCCGGCTCGACCTCGCCAACCTCCCCGCCGACGACGAGGAGGCGATCGCCGCGCTGGTGCGCATCAAGGGCATCGGCCGCTGGTCGGCGGAAATCTACCTTTTGTTCGCGGAAGGGCGGCCCGACATCTGGCCCGCCGGCGACCTTGCGGTCCAGGTCGAGGTCGGCCGCCTCCTTGGCCACGACGCGCGCCCCAGCGAGAAAAGGGTGCGCGAGCTTGCCGAGGCCTGGCGCCCCCACCGCGGCGCCGCGGCGATCTTCGCCTGGCACCACTACGGCGCCGGCCCCGACGCCGCCCCGGTGTAGCGCGCGGCGGTTCGTGGAGGACGCTCCGCCCGGGCCGCCTGCATCGGCCTAGTCCGAGCACGCTCCCCCACGATCCGTCGCCCCCGCGAAGGCGGGGGCCCATCTTGTGCACGCGCGACAAGCACCTTCAGGGGTGATGCCGACCTAGCACCCACCGCGACGCGACCGCCCCAAGCCGCGGCTACCGCGGAGAGATGGACCCCGGATCAACTCCGGAGCGACGAAGATTTGTGGCCACCCCCGCATCGAAGCTCGCGAGGGTCGCGGCAAAACCTACCCCGCCACCCGCTCCATCAACTCCACCCGGTTCCCGAACGGGTCCGCCACGAACCCGCGCACGTACCCCGGCAGCGGCACGGCGGCGGTCAGCCGCACCCCCGCCGCCGCCAGCCGCTCGGCCAGCGCCGCCAGGTCCTCCACCAGCAGCGCCGGATGCGCCTTCGCCGCGGGCCGGAAGTCCGCCTCCACCCCAAGGTGCACCTGCGCGCTCCCGCCACGGAACCAGCATCCGCCGCGCCCGGCCAATTCCGCCGGCTTCGGCACCTCGATCATCCCGAGCAGCTCCGCGTAGAAGCCGCGCGCCGCCGCCTCGCCGCCGGCCGGCATGGCGAGCTGGACATGATCGATCCCGACGACGCTCACGCCGCCGCCACGCGCGGCCGCCGCGCCGGCACGCGGGTCCAGGCATAGGCGAGCACCGCCGCCGCGGCGAGCGCGCCTGCGCTCCCTAGCCATAGCGGGGGCACCCCCTGCAGCGCCGCGGTCGCCGCTTCCCAGCGCGCCGTCCGCGCCACCGTCTCGAAGGCGACGCTCTGCAGCGCGATCACCACCGCCACCCCGCGCAGCACCGGCGCGCCGGCCTTGGCGCCCCGCGCCAGCAGCAGCGCGCCGACGACCGCTACCACCTGCGCGATGTGGAACGAGACTGCGAAGGGATGCACTCCCGGCACCGCGCGCACCGCCGGGATGATCGGCAGCAGCCGGCCGAGGATCGGCGGCAGCATGGGGAACAGCGTCGCCGCCATCGCCGCGGCATGGCGATGCGGCTCGCGCCGTCGCGCGACCGCCAGCGCGACCAGCGAGACGATCGTCGCCACGGAGACGAGGTCGAGCAGCGCCAGTCGCACCCCGAATTGCGCATGGAACGGGTCGGCCCGCGCAAGCCCGAGCCCCGCCATCGCCTGCGTCAGCAGCAGCCCGCCGGCGGCGAACAGCGGCACCAGCACGAACAGCGCCAGCCCCAGCGTGCGGTGGAGGTGCGCGCGGCGGGTGTGGATCGACCACCCCTGCGCCAGCACCAGCGCGAGCCACAATGTCGCGACCATGCCGTGGAGGTGCATCGCCGCCGGCGCCGCGGCGAACTGCCCGAAATAGCCGGGCCAGAAGGCGACCAGGATCGCCGGGAAGACCAGCGGCAGGACGAGATGCAGGCGACGGTACGGCATGGCGCGATCCCCCCGGTTCGGCGCCGCGACCCTATCGCAGCTACCGGGCCGGCGTCCACACCTGCGTCTGGCAGAAGAAGGCGATGCAGCCCTTCACCGCCAGCGTGCCGTTGGGGTTGCGCGACACGATCGATTTGTAGCTCTTGCCGTTGCGCGGGTCGTAGATCGTGCCGCGCCAGTCGCCGCCCTTGTCGACGAAGCGGCTGAGGATCGGCATCCCCATGATCGGGCGCGAGCGCAGCGCCGGGTCGCGATTGTTGACGTCGGTCTTGGCGGCGCCGGGCGCGGACTTCAGGATCTGCGTCAGCCGCCCGCACACCGTCGCGCCGCATGGGCCGACCGTCACCACGCCGCTCCCGTCCGCGGTGGTCCAGCGGCCGGCGATCGGGGTGGCGGCAAAGCTGGCGGCGGGGGCGAGGAGCGCGGCGGCGAGGAGGAGCGGGCGAAGCATCATGGATCAACCCGTGCCGCAAGTCGGCGCGTGGGGCAATCGCTCGACGCGGGGCCGCCACGTCACGCAGGCCATTGATCCCTCGGCACACCTCCCGCATGGCAGGCGCCGATGCACGCGCCGCGCTCCACCCGTTCGCTCGCCGAAAGCTTCGCGTCGGTGCCGGTCCCGCGCGACGCCGGCTTCTGGCGCACCCTGTTCGCCTTCGTCGGTCCCGGCTGGCTCGTCTACCAGTTCCGTGGGCGGTTCCGGGGCAGACAGGTTCAGCGGCTCTGGCCTGGGCAATTTCTTCGGGGCTGTAGCCGCCTTCGGGACCGATGAAGAGCGCCAGGGCCGGGGCTGGCTTCAGGGCGGCGAGGGCCGC
>SXGT01256545.1_pt1 | contig 12092 bp, 9 predicted proteins | sample 3176221 | NCBI WGS metagenome assembly SXGT01 (sample SAMN11356862, study PRJNA531348) | freshwater metagenome | isolation source: freshwater sample F1-120 | place: China: Fuxian Lake, Yuxi | collected 2017-12-25
CATGTCGCACATGAGGGTGACTGGATGCATCCAGTTACCAAAATGAGGCGGCGTCGCATTTTCCGGATCCACCAACAGCGGCGCGACGATTCCGACTGGCTCAGGCGCATCGCCAGCGGCCGCTACCATGGCCGCTAGGCAGGTGTGGTCAGGTTGCGCATCGTTATTGATTAGCCAAATCGCGTCGTGCCCATCGGTCAGCGCAGCTTTGATGCCAGCGTTGCAGCCCCCCCCGAATCCCCGATTGTCCAAATTCACGATCAGCTCGACGCGACCGCGAAACAGCCGCAGCTCATCGGCAAGTCGTTGGGCCGATCCGTCTTTGCTGCCATTGTCCACGACGTATACACGGTCGGGGGGGCGACTCTGCTCGAGCACGTGCGCCACTGCGCGCAGAGTCATATCGGCGGCGCGCCAGTTCAAGATCACGGCGGCTACCCGACCCCATTTTGCCGCCACTTCGCCCGACGGCCCGGTCCTACACATAATCGTGCAGGCGAATGCCATCCCAGCCGTTCGAAAGTCGCGCCGTTCCCAGGATCAACTTGGCGACGCGCTCGCTCGTGTTCGTGACCTGATATTCGTCCGGAATGATCTTTGCCCGTGTCGCCGCTGCGCGTTCGGCATGCATGGCAACAGACGCCTGGATCCCGGCCAGGATAGCCGTGGGGTCCAAGCCCGTGACGATTATGCTGCCCGCATCCAGCGCCTCCGGCCGTTCGATGGCATCACGGGGGGTGATCGCCGGGAAGTCTAGGATTGCACTTTCCTCCGCGATCGTGCCGCTGTCGGATATCGTGCAGCAAGCCTGCATCTGCAGATGGTTATAGTCGTGGAAGCCGAACGGCTTCATGTAACGAACCCGTCGATCCACTTGCGTATCCTCCAGCGCGTCCAAACGCTTGCGAGTACGCGGGTGCGTTGAGACAATAACGGGCATGTCATAGCGAGCGGCAATTAGGTTCAGAGCGTCTACAAGCCGGCTCAGCCGTTCCTTGCTGTCAACATTCTCTTCCCGGTGGATCGATACCACAAAGAAGCGCTGTGGCTGCAACCCGAGCCGAGCGACGACGTCCGACCGTTCGATCGCCGGACGATAATGATCGAGCACTTCGCGCATCGGCGAACCGGTCAGATAGATCCGCCGATGCGGCAGTCCTTCACTCAAAAGGTGCCGACGGGCATGTTCAGTGTAGACGAGATTGAAGTCACTGATGTGATCGACTAGCCGACGATTCGCTTCCTCGGGCACATTGCGATCGAAGCTGCGATTGCCAGCCTCCATGTGATACACGGGCACCTTCATCCGCCGCGCCATGATCGCTGCGATGGCGCTATTCGTGTCGCCCAGGACCAACACCGCGTCCGGGCGCTCCGCACGGATCGCCTGTTCAGTGCCAATCAATACGCCCCCCAGTACGGTCCCCAAACTGGACGTATCGACGCCCAGGAAAACATCGGGCTGTCGGACATCTAGATCGCTGAAAAACAACTCGTTGAGTTCATAATCCCAGTTCTGTCCCGTGTGGACTATCCGATGGTTGGCATGCGCGTCCAACATCGCCATGACTCGGGATAGCCTGATGATCTCGGGACGCGTGCCAAGCACGGTCATGACTTTCAAGCGCCTCATCTCAGACTTTCGCAGCAATGGTGTCAGGGCGGGCGCGATCAAAGACTTCATTGGCCCAAAGCAGGGAAACTAGGACGCCGTCGCCCACGTTAGTAACGTCATGCGCCCAACCAGGGACCGTTTCCACGACGGTCGGTTCATCGCCGTCGGTGAACACCTCATGGGTTTCCCCAGTGATCATGTGCCTGAAGCCGAAACGCGCTCGCCCGTGAACGATCAGGAACTTCTCTGTTTTCGTGTGGTGATAGTGGCCGCCGCGAGTGACGCCCGGCAGTGCGGTGAAATAAGAGAACTGTCCTGCGCTGCGGGTCTTCAGCATTTCCGAGAAGGTGCCGCGCGGATCACTGTGGCTTGCAATGGCGTAGCTGAACTCCGTTGCCGGAAGCGCCGCGACATAGGTCGCGTAGAGTGCGCGGGTCAGGCCCCAGCCGACCGCATCGATAAAATTATCGGCGCGATCGGCGCGGAAGCCGCGAATGACTCCGGCGACCGTCCCGACATGAGTATGGTAGACCGGCGTTACAGTCGCAAAGCCCGGCGTCATGCGACCGTCCAACGCGCCGAGGAACGCGTCGACCACGTCATCGATGTAGACGAGGCTCAAGGGCGCTTCGGGATCATTGATCGTGATTGGCAGGTCGCGGGCGATGTTATGGCAAAAGGTGGCGACCGCCGAGTTGTAGTTCGGACGTGCCCATTTGCCGAATACGTTTGGCAGGCGAAAGACGTAGACCGCAGCGCCAGTCCGGCGGCCATAGTCTAGCAACGCATCTTCGCCCGCGCGCTTGCTGCGTCCGTACGCATCGTCGCCGTCCGCCCGCGTGGAGGATGAATAGATGACAGGTGGTGACCGACCCGCCGCCTGCAGCGATTCGCACAGCAGCGATGCAGCACCTGCGTTGACTAAGTCGAAATCGGCAGGGTCGGCGGGACGGTTGACCCCCGCCAAATGAACAACGGCGTCAGCGACGACAGCCGCAGCGAACCAGTCTTCGCGCGTGCTCGCTCGCGTCAGGCAGATCGGCTCTTCATCCAACTCAGTCAAGCGAAGGCAAAGGTTGCGGCCGATAAAGCCGTCGGCGCCAGTGACGACTATGCGACGTGCCGTCATAGGGCGCCGCCCTGGTTCCCGGCGAGCACCGTCTGCATATAGTCGAGCCTGCGCAGGATCGCGCTCATACCCGGCAGGTCCAGCTGGACCGCGTTGTGGGAATTAAAGTCCTGCGCTTCGCTGATCTCCCGCTCCCCTTCTTCGACGAAGGCCGCATAGTTCAGGTCACGATTGTCAGGCGGCACGCGATAATATGCGCCACGATCCTCAGCAATCGCCATCTCTTCCCGGCTGAGAAGCGTCTCATAGAGTTTCTCGCCGTGTCGAGTGCCGATGATCTTGAGCGGGTGGCGTTCAACACCAAGCAACTCGAGCACCGAGCGGGCGAGGGTGTCGATCGTCGCCGCTGGCGCCTTCTGTACAAACAGGTCGCCATTCTCGCCATGCTCGAAGGCGTAGAGGACCAGATCGACCGCCTCGGCCAGAGTCATCACGAAGCGCGTCATCTTAGGATCGGTGAGGGTAAGCGGAACGCCCTTCCGCACCTGATCGACGAACAACGGGATGACACTGCCTCGCGAGGCAAGTACGTTTCCATAGCGCGTACCGGTGATCACCGTCTTGGTACCGAGGGCCAGCCGCGACTTGGCCACCATGACTTTTTCCATGAGCGCTTTGGAAATTCCCATGGCGTTGATCGGATAAACCGCCTTGTCGGTCGACAGGCAGACGACCCGCGCGACCTGTGCCGCGATCGCGGCCTGCAATAGATTGTCCGTGCCAACCACGTTGGTTTTGACGGCCTCCATCGGGTGGAACTCGCACGAGGGCACTTGCTTTAGCGCCGCGGCATGGAAAATATAATCGACACCCTGAACAGCATTGGAGATTGAACGATAGTCCCGGACATCACCGATATAATAACTCAGCCTTCGGTCACGATAACTGAGGCGCTGATCCTCCTGCTTCTTTTCGTCGCGAGAGAAGATGCGAATTTCCTTGAAAGGTTCGCTGATGAAACGGCGGAGAACAGTCGAGCCGAATGAACCGGTGCCGCCTGTGATAAGGAGGGTCTTATTCTGAAACATTGGAGTCCTGTTGGGAGTTTCCCGCTTGCATCGGCCATAGCCGCCAAAGTAGGTAGGCCCGTAGCAAAATAGGTCGTTGGATCAATAGCGCCCTTTCGGTTTGGGGCGATTTTGGGTATGGACCGCGCGCGCCCAGAAGTTGAACGAGCACCGCCCGGGCTGTGCACGCATATCTGCGGCGCAGGGTCGCCCCTTACGGAGTTGTCATGGCACTTGAGAGTGTTTCCCGGCCGATGCTCGCCCTGCCAAGGCTGTCCAAGCGCTTGATCGTTATCTTGGTCGACGCGGCACTTTGCGCGCTGACCGTTTGGCTGGCCTACTATCTCCGGCTGGGCGTCTGGGTTTCCCTCGCTGGCCGTCCTTCGATTGCGGTGATGTTGGCGGTCACACTTGCCCTTCCGATCTTCTATGTCGCAGGGCTCTACCGCGCGGTTTTTCGTCACGTCGAGGGGCGCCTGATACTCGCTGCTGCGGCGGCATCGACCGGCTATGCGATCTGCTATGCCACCTTGATCTCCGCCTACTCGTTCGACGGTGTGCCGAGGACGCTGGGCATAATCCAGCCAGTTCTGCTGTTTTTGGCGATCTGCGCCTCGCGTACGGTCGCGTCCTGGGTGCTCACGAAGCGAGTGACGCTTCCATTCAAATCTTCGAGCCGGATACCCGTTTTGATTTACGGCGCCGGCGCCTCTGGTCGGCAACTCGCTCGCGCGACGGCCGAAAGCCAGGAACTGAAAGTCGTCGGCTTTATCGACGACGATACGTCCTTGCACGGAAGCATCTTGTCAGGTCGGCGTGTATATCCACCCGCAGTTTTGCCCGACCTCATTCAACGCTACAACGTTTCCGACGTGCTGCTGGCGTTGCCATCCGTATCTCGTCGACGGCGCAATGACGTGATTGCAAGCCTACGTGAGCTGCCGGTGGGTGTTCGCACCTTGCCAGGGCTGATGGACCTTGCTCAAGGGCGGGTCCAGGCAAGCGATCTCCGCGAGCTGACTATCGAGGACTTGCTCGGGCGCGATCCTGTCGAGCCGAATTACACCGTGTTGCGCGAAAGGATCGCTGGGCAAACGATCCTGGTTACCGGTGCTGGCGGCTCAATCGGCAGTGAACTGTGCCGCCAGCTACTGAACGGGGGGCCCGCCCGACTGCTGTTGGTCGAGGTTAGCGAGTTCGCGCTCTACGCTATTCATCGGGAGTTGGGGTCGATCAGCGAGGTGGAATTGGTGCCGCTGCTTGGTTCAGTGACGGACCGACAGCGAATGGCCGAAGTGCTGGAGAGTTGGCGCCCCACGATGGTTTTTCATGCTGCTGCGTACAAGCATGTGCCTCTGGTCGAACACAATCCGCTCGAGGGTTTGCGGAATAATGTGCTTGGCACCATGCTCATGGCGGAGCTGTCAGTCGAGCACGAAGTCCGTGACTTCCTCTTGGTGAGCACCGACAAGGCGGTGCGCCCGACGAACGTCATGGGCGCTAGCAAGCGGCTTGCCGAGCTCTGTCTCCAAGCTCTTGCCGCGGAAACGCGAGCGACCTGCCTGTCGATGGTTCGATTTGGTAACGTACTCGGCTCCAGCGGATCAGTAGTGCCGCTGTTCCGGGAGCAAATCCAGGCGGGTGGCCCGGTAACTGTCACCCATCGCGACATCACTCGTTACTTCATGACAATGACAGAGGCCGCGCAGTTGGTGATCCAAGCCAGCGTTATGGCCCAGGGTGGCGAGGTTTTCGTTCTTGATATGGGCGAGCCGGTACGAATCTACGACCTGGCTCGCAACATGATCCAGCTGTCGGGCCTTTCAATTCGCGACGATAGTCAGCCTCATGGGGACATCGATATCGTGACCGTTGGTCTTCGGCCAGGCGAGAAGCTGTTCGAAGAACTCCTGATTGGCGATAATCCCCTGCCAACCTCACACCCCCGGATCATGATGGCCACCGAGCCGTTTCAACCGATCTCCGTGCTGCGCCCCCAACTTGAGCGTCTCGATGCCGCAATCCGTGCGCAGGACGTCAGAGCGGCGCGGGAGCTCCTTTGCGCGCTCGTGCCGGAATACACGTCGGCGGCGGTCGTGGACTTCGTGCACGCGGCTCGCCGGCGGCAGAATTCCTCTGCTGCTGCCTGATCCGCTGCCGTAGCCGACGCGAGCCCGACACCAGGTAAACTCTTTGATGCGAACTCTCTTCCTTCCCGGCGGCAAGTCGGGGGCCAGTATCTCCCTGCTCCTTCTGTGCGTTTTGCTGTTCGCCTTGGGCTTGGCTGGGGGAGCCTCGCGTGCGGACGCGCTGGGCCAGATCGTTGTTCGAACGGCCGCTGCAGCAGCGCTATGTGTGGCCATTTTAGCAGGTGCGCGACTCCCGCGTCGTGAATATGGGCCGGTGGGACTGCTTTTGCTCGCCGCCTTGGGGCTCGCCTTGCTGCAGTTGGTCCCTTTGCCCCCGGATGTCTGGCAATCGCTGCCCGGTCGAGCGTTGTTCTCGGAGGCGTCGGCGGTCAGCGGACAGGCCCAGCCTTGGCGACCTTGGTCCATCACGCCAGGCGCGACCGCAAATGCTGCCGCCTCGTTGCTCGTCCCGGCAACAGCGTTGACGTTGATGTCGAACCTTGATCCTAAGGAACGGGCGCTGGTTCCGGGTTTGATCCTCGCTCTTGTGGCGGTGTCCGCGCTTATCGGCATGCTCCAGTTCGCCGGTGCGGGTTTCAACAATCCGCTCGTGAACGACACTCCCGGGGAAGTTAGCGGGATGATGGCCAACCGCAATCATTTTGCCTTGTTGCTGGCCTGCGGGTGCGCGTTGGCGCCTGTCTGGGCCTTTGCAGACCGACCAACCACGTGGCGTGTCCCGATCGCGCTCGGGTTGATCGTACTGTTCGCCCTAGTTCTCCTGGCGAGCGGGTCTCGTACCGGCCTGCTGGTCGGCGCAACTGGTTGCTTGCTGGGCTTTGCGATTGTCTGGCAAAGCATCTCCCGCATGATGCGGCGGTATCCTCGCTGGGTGTTGCCGACGGCCATCGCTGGAACCGTCGCGGCTCTGTCAATGCTTGTTGTGATCAGCATAACCGCCGACCGCGCGGTTGCAATCAATCGAGTTTCGCAGCTTGACTTTAGCGACGACACTCGCGGGAGGGCACTTCCGACGGTATTGTCGATGATCGAAACATATTTCCCATTTGGATCTGGGCTTGGCGGTTTCGACGCGACTTTTCGTCGGCATGAGCCGTTCAACTTGCTCAAGGTCACCTATTTCAATCATGCGCATAATGACTTTCTTGAGATTGCGCTGGATGCCGGCGCGCTGGGTATTTTGCTGTTGGCCGGTGGTATAGTGTGGTGGAGCCGGGCAACCCTCCGTGCATGGAAGGGTAATGGCGGGCGGCAGGCATACGCCAAGCTCGGGTCTGCACTCCTGTTGCTGGTCATGATCGCCAGCCTTTTCGATTATCCGGCCCGAACGCCGCTCATCATGGCATTGATGGTGGTCGCGGGTCTGTGGCTGTGCGGCTCGCGTCGCCTGCACGAGAACTCCGCTTTACCCTGATGAGGCGAAACTCTATAGCTTCCCCTCTCCCCTACACTCTGGAAACATTAAAGCGTATGTCCAGAATTTACAGTATCTTGCTCGCTGCGATAACGCTGTCTGCTTGTGGTGAGCGGGAGCCACTCGCCTCGACACCACGCTTGTCGGTTGTGTCGGGTAGCGGCGCGCTGCCTGCTCCAAACCGCCAGGACCTTGTCGCAGCGGATCGTCCGTCGCTCATCGGGCCGCTCGATACGATCCAAGTTGACGTGTTCAACGTGCCGGATCTCAATCGGGAGATTCAGGTGGATGCGAGCGGCCGGATTTCGATGCCGCTGGCCGGCACGATCGATGCTAGTGGTAAGACGGCGGGAGAGTTGGCCAAGGCGATCGAGGCTGCATTACGGGGGCGCTACGTTCGTAACCCCGAGGTGACCGTCAACATCAAGAGCTCGGTCAGTCAGGTCGTGACGGTGGATGGGCAGGTGGTCGAGCCGGGGCTCTACCCCGTCACCAATCAGATGACCTTGATGCGGGCAATTGCTTCGGCCAAAGGCTTAGCGGAGTTCGCGAGGCAAGAGGATGTTGTTATCTTGCGGACGGTGAATAACCAGAAAATGGCTGGCCTCTACAACGTTGCCGCCATTCGCCGCGGAGCTTATGACGATCCGGCCATTTACGCCAACGACGTCATCGTCGTGGGCGACTCCCCGCAGCGTCGCTTGTTCCGGGATTTCGTCTCGGTTTCTCCGCTGTTGGCGGCCCCCCTTATCGCAATTTTTCAGTGAATAGGCCTGCCATGAACATGGTTGCACCCAAGCTGCGCAGCGGTTTCCCGGCGGTTAACCCGGGCGCCCTTGATTTGCAGGATCAAACCGAGGACCGCATTCCGCTGATCCGGCAATATCTTCGGATCGCCAAGCGTTGGCGGTTCGTCATCTTGGGCGTAACGGCTCTCTGCGTGCTGTTGGGGCTGATCGCGACGCTCTTGATGACGCCAAAGTATACGGCGGTCTCTACCATCGAGATCTCGCGAGAATCCGACAAGGTCACCAACTTCCAAGGCGTTGATCGCGAAGCGAGCATTGCGGATCAGGAATTTTATCAGACGCAATATGGTCTGCTGCAGTCGCGATCACTTTCAGAGAGGGTGGCGGCGCAACTCCGCCTTGTCGATGATCCGAAGTTCTTCGAGCTGTTCGGTGAGAGTGCCGACGAGGCTGCGTTTCAATCCTCCAACGGACGATATCCTGCCAGCGGTCGTGCGGTGAGGCAGAGAGCTGCCGGAGAAATCCTGAGGAAGAATCTGGATATCGCCCCGACACGGTTGTCGCGTCTAGTCGATATTCGCTTCAGCAGCGCCGACCCGGCGTTTTCGGCACGAGTCGCAAACGCCTGGGCCGAAAATTTCATTCAGACGAATCTGGAGCGAAAGGTTCAGGCGACATCGTATGGACGCAACCTGCTGCAGCGTCAGTTGGCGGAGTTGAAGGAAAAGCTTGACGCATCCCAGCGCCAGCTCGTCGCCTATGCCTCGGCCGAACGAATCATCAACTTGCCTGCGCAGTCGAGCGGCGAAGGTCGAGGCACCGCCGAACGGTCGATTGTCGCCGACGATCTGGCCTCGCTGAACACCGCCCTTAGCCAAGCAACCGCCGACCGCATCCAGGCCGAAGCGCGCTACAGGCAGGCGGGCTCCGCAGGTTCGTCGACCGAGGCGTTGCGCAACCAAGCGATCAACAACCTCCGCCAAAAGCGTGCAGAACTCTCCGCCGAATATCAGCGACTGATGACCCAGTTTGAACCGGGCTATCCGGCCGCTCGGGCAATCCAGTCTCAGGTGGATCAGTTGGATCGCTCGATCGCACGTGAAGAAAGCCGGGTGTCAGGATCGCTGCTCTCTGATTTCCGAGAAGCGACTGGCCGTGAAGCGGCGCTACAAGCCAAAGTCGATCAATTAAAGTCCAGTTATTTGGACCTACGCAGGCGAAGCATTCAATACAATATCTTCCAACAGGAAGTGGATACCAATCGCGCCCTCTACGATGGCCTGTTGCAGCGGTTCAAAGAGATAGGCGTCGCCGGTGGAGTTGGCGTAAACAACATCTCGATCGTCGATAGCGCAGATGTTCCGCAGAAACCGTCAAGCCCGCGCCCATTTTTCAATCTCTTCATCTCATTCCTGGCAGGTTTGGCGCTCGCCGCGCTTGTCGCCTTCGCTCTGGAGCAGATCGACGAAGCCATCGCCGATCCTGTTGAGGTGGAAAAACGGCTGGGACTGCCATTGCTCGGATCGGTGCCGAAGGTCGAAGGCATGACGCCCAAGGAGGCGCTCCTCGATCGCAAATCGGATCTGGTCGACGCTTATCTGGCAGTGCAGACCAACCTGAGCTTCGCGACGGAGCATGGCGTGCCAAGGTCGTTCGCGGTGACATCAACTCGGCCGGCCGAAGGCAAGTCGACCACGTCGCTCGCGCTGGCGACGACGCTTGCTCGGGCAGGACGGAACGTCATCCTGGTTGATGGCGACATGAGGTCCCCCTCCGTCCATCATCTCGGTGGCGTCGATCACGATCGAGGTCTCAGCAACTTCCTGACGGGTCAGGATGAGATCAGTTCGCTTACATTTCCGATGTCGGACCTAGGGTTCTCCGCTATGTCGGCCGGACCGATCCCGCCGAACGCCGCCGAACTCCTGACCGGTAGCCGTTTGACATTGCTCATTGACCGGCTGCTGGAGACTTATGACCATGTCGTCATCGACTCTCCTCCCGTTATGGGTTTGGCCGATGCGCCGCTTATCGCCAGCCGCGTGGAGGGCGTAATCTACGCGGTCGAATCTCATGGCATTCGGTCAAGCATCGTCAAGACGGCGCTCGGGCGGCTGGCCAGCGCAAATGCGCGGGTGATCGGCGCCGTCTTGACCAAGTTCGAGGCTCGCAAGGCACATTACGGTTACGGGTATGAGTATGGTTATGGCTACGGGCGCGACCAGAGCGAAGCGCGGCTGGTGCGATCCTGATGCACCGGCTCGGGCGGTCTCGATCCGCGGCTGAGTGGTGCGTACGCGGTTTCCTGGCACTCGCAGTAGCAGTGATCGGCTACTACAGTGCCGCACAGAGTCTGGGTTATCTCTTGAAGTCAGATCCCAGGCGTGCGCACGCTCTGTCGCCGAGCGATGGCCGGGTCACGGCGCGGTTGGCGCAGAGCCTGCTGACGCCGACTGCCAATGCTGCCGACCGTGATGAAGCTGAACGACTTGCTCGATTGGCGCTGAAGCAGGATCCGACTGCAGTTGCGGCGGTGGTCACGCTGGGTCTAGCGGTCCAGCTAAAAGGCGATGTGACGACGGCACGTCGCGCGTTTGCGTATGCTCAAAAGCTGTCGCGTCGTAATCTTCAGACGCACCTGTGGACGATTGAAGACGCAGTTTCACGCGAAGACATTCCCACAGCATTGCGCCACTACGATTTAGCTTTGCGTACCATACGAAGCGCGCCCGATCTGTTGTTCCCGATCCTCGCTTCCGCCATTTCTGATCCGGCCATCCGGTCAGCGATGGTTCGCACGCTCAAAGCCCGTCCCGTATGGGCAGGCGGGTTCCTCTATTACGCGGCCGTTCATGCAGACCCTCAATCCGCCGCGAGCTTGTTTCTTCGACTATCGCGTGACGGAGATGTCGGCGCCGATGCTCGTGCGCTTGTGATCAGCAGGCTCATTGCGACTCGGGCGGCCGACAAGGCGTGGTTATATTATCAGGCCACTGGCTCGAAAGCTGACCCAAGCAGATCCAGGGATCCTCGGTTTGTCTCGGCAACATCCACACCCACGCTTTTCGACTGGACGATGACCGAGGCCGGCGAAGCGACCGCAAAAATTCTGCGTGGTGACACCGGAGGAATATTAGCATTTTCGGCCCCCTCTGGCCAAGGCGGAGAGGTGGCGCGGCAGGTACAATTGCTGCCGCCCGGAACCTATCAACTTAGGGGCGTGGGAATGACCGATCAATCCGATAGGTCGCAGCCCTATTTCGCGCTGACCTGCTTGGAGGGTCGGGAACTGGGGCGGATCGTCTTGCCACGTTCGTCGCGCCCGGAAACATTCACCGGCCAAATAACCGTACCGTCGGGTTGCCCGGTGCAATCCTTGGCGATCGTGCTGCGGCCCTCGGACTCTATCTCAGGGGTCACCGGACAAGTCGAACAGGTGCAGCTTGCGCCGGCAGGTCAGAGGTGAAGGGGCGTGCCATATTGATGTGCCGGAATCTCCTTAGAATTTCCGGTATTATTCTGGCGATGCTGGCTGCGGTCCCTGCTGCGGCACAAGGAGGAAGCAGATCCAATTCTGCAGATCAGAGAACCGCCGCCTCGCCTGAGCCACTCGGTCAGCGCAGAACGCGGGAGCAGCTGGCCCCTAAGGTTCCTCCCTTGGCGCGCGTCGAGACTCGCATTGCCGGTAGGATACAGTCACGGATACGCACTCGAATCGATCCATCTTCTAATTCGCAGGTGAACTTCGGGTCGCTTTTCGTAATCGCCGAACAGCAAAGCCGAACGGTCGGGAACCCACCCAGGCCTTAGTCGGCATGCATTTTGGGGCCAGATTTAGCGCTAGTGGATAACGTTCCGTTGGCGCGGTAGCGATCTCTGGTCCGTCGATTTCTCTTACGCTGCTATCGCTCTGATCTAGCGCTTGAGGGAGGCGAGCACGCTCAAACGAAGCGCGGCCTCCGCCATTAACCTCACATGCTGCAAACAGACGACGAGGGCAGAAGATTTGGTCGGGGCGACAGGATTCG
>SXGT01536537.1_pt1 | contig 12092 bp, 16 predicted proteins | sample 3176221 | NCBI WGS metagenome assembly SXGT01 (sample SAMN11356862, study PRJNA531348) | freshwater metagenome | isolation source: freshwater sample F1-120 | place: China: Fuxian Lake, Yuxi | collected 2017-12-25
AGTCATGTTCCTGGCCGTCACGGAGGGGGCAGGGCCGGAGAGCCGGACGGAGGATCGCCCGGAGATTCGCCCGGAAAATCAGCCGGAGATTCGACACGACCGCCTCTACACGGTCATCCACGACGAGGCGTACAGCAACATCGCCTCGCTCTTCAACCTGGAGGCGCGCCGCCTGCCGGATGAAGACGCCCTGACCCTCGCGCGCGGCATCGTCGGCGCCTACCCCAACGCCTTCTACCGGGTCGAGCGGGCCAAGCTGCCCGAGTTCACCGCGGCCATCGCCGGCCTGACAAGCGAAGAGGACTACCGGAAGTTCGTCGAGCGCTTCGGCGTGCGACGGACCAGCCAGGATTTCTGGCCGCACAGCGACCAGATGCACCAGGCCTACCGCCGGACCGCCCCGATCGAATCGGGCCTCTTCGACTACAACCGGCTGGAGAATCGGTAGAGATTAGGAGAGTTGAAACGGAGAAGCAGCGGCGCTAAGGAAACGAGACGATTCCTGACATCTTTTCTTTATCCCGTCGTTTGAAATTCCACCTTGCGGGTCTCAGTCACCCGCTTTGAGGCATCGAGGATTTCCAGGGAAACCAGATTGCCCGTGGCATCGTAGTCCAGGATGACTCCCGGCTTATCCTCGTCGCTTTCGGCGACAGGCGTGTTGTCTTGCAGGATCACGCTCAGAGTATCGGTCGTTTCGTCATACGAGACCTTCATGTCGTCAATCCTTGAGTTCTGCGGCTCCTTACCTTTCGCGCGCTGAATGAGCCCTGCTGTTCTATCGTTGACGTTTGGCAATGAGATCTCTGACAGCCGGAACGAGTTCACTAGGGATCTCCATCACCGTTTGAGTCCTGTCCTCCGCAGCAGCTTCGTCTTCGGCGACCGCCTCGTCCTCAGTCTGCTCTTCATAGTGCGCCAACACGCGGCGGACTCTGGCTTCATCCCACCCAGGGGGGAACTTGCTTTGTGTTGTCATAACTTTTTGCTCCTCACAAATCTCCCTGGAGAGTGCGGGAGAAGGGGCGCCGGGGCTGAAAGACTGCCGAGCCCGTACTTGTTGCCTACGGGAAAGAAGAGGTCGCGACGAAGCCGCGATCAGGTGGCGACGATGTGGACTTGGGCGGCATACCCCAGCCGCTTCAGCAGTTGTTCACAGTCATCCCATGTCAGCCCGAAGGCGCGGACGTCGGCAACCCCCAGGCGTGCAATCACATCACGGATAGCGGCGATGTGCTGGCCCTCGAACTCGCCATCCATCATGGCGGATTCCGCCCACGCAACCAGGTCAGCAAGCGCCAGGTCATGCTGCAGGTAAGCCGCAAGCTTGTCAGCGACCATCTGGCGGGTAATGGGTTGGCTCATGGCTCGACCCTCCGATGACCTCGATCGATGGGATACTTCTCATGCACTTCGACGAGCTTCCCCGTCTCGTCATAAATCTCCTGATAAAATCGCACCGTCACCTCGTTGGCGTCAACCTCTTTCACGTATCGGGCTTTCCAGCCTTGACGGCCTAACAGATCCAGCCAGAACCGCCGTGCGAGTTCAACCGCGCTTGAGACGGGCGCGTCCGTGGAATCCATCGTCAGAGCACTCACCGGGAAAGGAAAGCGGAAGCAGGCTAAGAAACCGCGAGGAGCTAAGACCTGATCCAATAAGGCATGACACACACGAGGAGCATTCAAGGAAGGTACTGCTATGATGCCGAGCCGGCCAGTTCGCGCGCATGGGCAATCTCACGCTTGTGGGCCGGACGAACCTGAGCGGCTAACAGAGTCACAACGGCCACCGTCTCGCCATCCAACGTCGTAAATTCGACCTCGTAGCCTTCGCCGCCCCGATGAATGAGCACGGCGGTGCCGATGTCGCCACGCCTCAGGCCATGTGTGGGAAGGTCGCATTCCAGAATCACGTCTTCTAACTCCTGAATCACAAGACTCTCCCTCGTCTCACAGCCCCTTATTACTTTGACGCCGACGGGCCAGCCGCAGCCAGCGCGGTGCTTTCTCGGTCGAGACCGGCTAAGGCTTTCTGAATCAGCTCGACCTCCCGAGACTCAAAGTAGGGCTCGCCGCACTGGCTACAAACCCAGGCCGGCACGGCATCCCACGACACGTGATAGCCTTTTCGGTCCAGACTGAAGGGAGCGGTTCCTCGAACCATCCGACCTTTGCAATGGATGCATTCCATGGCTGATGCCTCAGGAAAATCCGCATCCCCATTGAATCCGCTCACTCTCCAGCGACAAGTTCGGCTTCCAGGGGACGGTCCTTTTTGAAACGGCTGACGCCAAGTACGCTGAATCCCAATACATGCCCCTGCTCGTCCACCCGCTCCATGACGGCATCATGGGCAGTCGGGCGCATGAACCCTGGCGCGTCGCTGAACTGCACTTCCAGAAAATCGCCTTCGAGATCGAACCAGACTTTTACTTTTTCGGCCATATCGTCTCTCCTGCCTTGAGTTGGTCAGTCAAATAGGCCGTCACCACGAACCCATCATCAGGGGAGTACTTTACCACGACACACAGCCATTTCCCACCAACACGCGTCCGAGCGTAGAACTCATAAAACAACTGGACGGTATGATCCGAACGAGAAACCCTTACTTCAGCAGGAGATTGGAGCACCCGTTCAATCTCTGCCTCCATATCGGCCATTTCTTGATGCCGGAGAATATGTGCTGTCCGTTCGTCGGTCAACCTGACGGATCGGCCAAAACAATCACGGATGGTTTTCATCGCTCTCCCACGAAAGCACCCCAGAGGACATCCCCACCCGCCAAACGCCTGCCACGAACTCTGCCGAAGGATAGTCGCTGCTGCTCGTCCCGTCAACGAGGACGGCGGGGGAGAAGCCTCGCGGGGCAATCCCTCCTCGCTCCCTTTCACCGTTCACGTCTCACGGTTCACCGCCCCAAGGGGCCAGCGAGGCGTCCGGAACGGCCCGGTCGCTGCCGGCCGAAGCAGGAGCGGAGAGGGTCAGGAGGAAGCAAAGGGCGACGAAGAGTCGGGCTGGCTGCTGCATGGAACACCTCGTCGAGTGCAGGCGCGGGAGGAGGGCTCGCTAGGAAGAAAGGCTGCCGAGCCCTTAACTCTTCCTCGATTGCGGGCTCAGGTGTCAACGTCAGTGAGCGCCATGTCGAGCAAGGTATCAGTTTCCTGCCTTTGCGGCTTTGGTCATCGCAACATCCAAATCCGAACGGAAACCGACGACCCCGCCGTCTCTGAGTTTCTGGAAGAACACGTTGTAGCTCTTCGGTGAAACCATGTTGAACTGATAGCGCGTCGGAATCTTCGCCTTCTCAAGCCATTGGTTGAGCCGCTTGAAGTGATCCGTCGCGTATTCGTGCTTCTTGATGTTGTCGGCAGAAGGGTCTGTGACTTCCTCTTCGCCCTTGATCTCGACAACGAAGATGTGATCGCCCTGCTTGATGAAAAAGTCAGGGCTAAACTCTCCACGCTTTGGCTTGTTCCCCTTCTTCCACGCATACTCGATCCAGTAGAAACCAACCGGCGTGTTCTTTAACCACGCATCAACCTTTTGGGCATTCTCTGCGTTGGTGAGTTCTCGGACGAACGTCCGTTCTGGCTTTGCATCAACGAGGACGAGATTGGCAGGCGTCTTGAAAAGACTGCTCTTTAATATTTTGACCCGTCCAGTGACAAAATCACCGTCTTCATCTACCACCTCACGAAAAAACTCCTTTTGCTCGTCAACCAGAGTGCTCTCGCATCCCGGCACATAAAACACAGTCTTCGACCCGCGCCGCAGTTCGGCAGCGCTACAGCTCTCGACCTGACGGGTGGCGGTGTTCACGGGCGCGAGCGCCTTGGGCGACAGCTTGTAAACCACTCGCTTCGCCGCTTTGCGCCGGAGCGTTCCCAGCGACTGCAAGAACTTCTGGCGATTGTCGTCGGTGATCTTACCGGTCTTGATCTTCGCATGCTTAAGCGACGCAGCGACAATCTCTTCGCACTTTGGGCGTGGAAACTTCTTCGCGTAACTGGTGCGATCCTTCGGGTCTTCTGCATCCTTCGATTCGTCGTCAATCGACTTCAGCCGCTGATACATCTGCTCCGCGACTTCCTCGACCGTCCATGTCTTGTGCTGAATCGTCGTCTTGAATTTCACGTGCTCGCCGGTGACAGCGCGTTCAAACCCGATCGTCACGTCCTCCGCTTCGACTTGCGTCGGGAGATCAACGTAGCCGTCTTCGAACAGCTTGTATTCACCCTTCTTGGCGTAACTCGTGACGTCCTCTTCCCGCGTATAGTCGAGATTGTGTAGCTCGAAGTTGTGAGGGGATGCCGGGTCAACAGTGGATGTCAGCCGCCGTTCGATCTCCAGAATCTCGTTCACCAGATGCTTGATCCGGTTCGACCATGAATCGTGGTTGAAGACCGTGACGACCGGCTCTTCCCCCTTCCAGCCATCGGGTCGGCGTAAGCCACGACCGAGCACCTGAGCAATGAGCAGTTTGCTGTTGAAGGCGCGTTCTTCGTGGGGGACAATTTGAAACACGTTCTTCACGTCCCAGCCTTCGCTGAGCATCGAGACCGACACGATCCATTCCACTTTGCTCGCGGGACTATCCACGGTTCTGAGCTTAGCAACATTTGGCTGATGCTTCGCTGCTGATGTGACGCAAAGAACCTTTGCCGACGCCTGATCACTCTTGAGGCCTTCCCACTCCTTCAGAAAGTCCTGCAACTCCTCCGCGACGCGCTCGGCGTCGGCGATACCTTTGGTGACGACAATCGTCAGCGGACGGATGCCACGGGCCTTGAGCTTCTTTTTCCAATCGATATGCCGGTTGAAAACCAGCTGCCACTTCTCCTCCGGCTTCTCTGCCGCAGGCGGGAGTTCGTCCACATACTCCACTTTTTTGACGAACTTCTCCTCAATGGCCTGCCGCAGGGAGTAACGGTGAACCACGTCCGCAAAGTAGTCGTCGCCCACGTAGCAGGTGCCGGAAGCGCCAACCACCATTCTGAAGCCGTAGGCAGCATCTTCGAGGAACTCCTTCCACCGTTTGGATGTCGTCCCTGATTCGTTGGCGACGTGATGCGCCTCGTCGTTGAGCACGGCCACCCGCGCACCCTTGCCTTTCAGGCTCTCGCGGATGGACGACTTGGTGCTCTCCAGAATCGCGTGGTAGTTCTCCACGCAGATCGAACCATCCACAATGCTCTCAGATGCGTTGATGATCTTCGGGGTCTTGAACTTCGCGCCATCGGGTAACGAATCACGGAGCGCGCTGTTGCCAGCCAGTTCCTTGAACTTCTTCAGCAAGCCGTCCTCAATCGTGTTCGATGGGCAGAGCACGAGCACGCGGTCAACCACGCCTTCGGCCAACAAGATCAACGCAAGCCCGTAGAGTGCGTAGCTCTTTCCCGTTCCCGTGGCCTGGTCCACCGAGCAGGCGAGCTGTTCCGGCAATTGAAGCTGCTTCTCCATTCCGGCCCATGAGCCGTAACGCTCCTGCAGCTCCGTGTTGTTGTCGAAGTTCTCTTTCGCAAGTGCTCGAAGGTTGGCGTATTTACCGCCCAGCAAAAAGCGCAGCGTCGTGCGGATCGCCTCCTTCTGATATTCCCGGTATCCGCAGAGCTCGTCGAGAAACGCCTCATACTTCCCCTCGTCCCATTTCTTCGGGTCGATGTTCTCGGTGACCTTCAGGATGAGGTCTTCGTTCCGAAATGTGCGTTTATCGCCTTTGGTGCTCATGGTGGATTACTTCTTCGCTTTCTTCCCAGCCTTCTTGACGGGCTTTGCTATTGCCTTCATGTCTCCCAGCCCAAACTTGCTGGCCGGGATGACTTCGCGCGCCTCGTTGCCGTAGATGTCCACAAACACCGCCATGAGCTGCTTGCCAACCGATTCAAGCGGGAAGCGCACCTCCCAGTCTGCTTTCTGGATCGCCTCCGCGTAAAACACCGCATCGAGATCGAACACGTCGGATTCCATGTCGAAGTCATAATCGAGCATCACCATGGAAAGAGTCTCGCGATTGGCCTTCTTCGTGGAATCCCGGACCACGGCCTCGCTCTTGAACGTCTTGATGCGGATCACGCCCTCGCTGAGCAATTCCCCCTTACGCTTGTTTGCCCCGACCACGTAGTCTAACTCGGGCGAGCGGATGAAATCGAAACCCACAGCATCCACCGTATCGTTCACGGCCATCTCGTCGGCGGGTTGCTTGAGCGCGGCAAACTCGCGCTGGTGGAGTTCGTGGATGATGGAATACGGGATGCGCAAGGCGTAGTAGCTCACGCCGTCTAACGTCAGGTAGTCCTGCTGGAAATCGAAGACCAGTGCCGGCGCGATGATGAACAGCCGGCTGCCAACCTTCGATCCGAGTGCCTCGTGCATGCTTTGCAGGGTCTCTTCGTCAATCCGCACGCCTGGTTGCTTCTGGTGGTTGAACACCAGTACGCTGGAGCCCTTTAGGTGCCCATCGAGCTGGATGCCGCCGATCTTGTGCGGCTCGTCGCGGCACTGAAAGAGTTGGAGCGCGAAAAAACGCCATGCATCCCATTGCAGTTCCTTGAGCTTACTGAAGTCGTATAGACCCGCGTTATAGAGACCAAATGGCGTGGGTCCGAGCGGTGTGCCTTTGTTGCCAATGTCTTTGCGCAGATTCAGCATCCGCTTTTGTACCGTGTAGATCGAGAGCTTTCCGCAATCGATCGTGACCCAACGGTGCCCCAGTTTTTCGGCAACCGCGACGGTGGTTCCTGAACCAGCAAAGGAATCCAGCACTAAGTCGCCGGGTTTCGACGCGAGCTTAAGAACTTCTGCGAGCAAGGCCTCATTCTTTTCCGTAGGATAGCCATTTTCGTTTGCGTATACCGGCACTCCAGCCCACGCAGTGTCAGCTAACCGATGCTCCGCTGGCGCCCGCCAGTATTGCGGTTTTCCATCATCCGGGCTTGCTCGCATGAAGTCGAGCACGCTGCCGGTGTCGCGCCAGTACTCTGCAAGCGTGCGACCACCCCCCTCTTTGAGATAACGCCTGTAATTTGCCAATGCGGCGAGGGCGCGGTCTTCCTTCCATGTCCATTGCCCAGTCTCCGGCGTTACGCCCAATAGTTTGTAGCGCATGGTCTTTCTGTCCGCGGTGCTCCAGAAGTGGTGCCAATGGCCATCCGGATTGCCCTGATTGTGTTTCTCGATCCACAGGGGCTTGAAACGAGTGCCGGGGCGCTTCGAATACCAAAGCAGGGTGTCGTGTCGAATATTCAACCGAGAGATGGTTTTGAATTGCTGCTGCAAGTTCTTTGAGGCCCGACCTGGCATGACAATCTCGTTGCGGAAATTGTGCTCGCCAAACACCTCATCCAGTAGGATCTTCAAGTAGTGAACTTTCCGTTGATCCATGTGCAAGAAGATGCTGCCATCCTCCGCCAGGAGTTCACGAAGAAGGACGAGCCGGCGCCGGACGAACTCTACAAACTCGGCACCAGCGACCTTGTCTTGGTAAGCCTTTTCGTCTTGGTTTCCGCGAAACTCTTGCTTGCTAGCAAAAGGAGGGTCGATGTAAACGAGGCGGACACCGGCAGTACCGTCTGCGCTGCAGAGATGACCACTCCTTTTCATCTCAAGCAGGCTTTTCATGACCTGCAGGTTGTCGCCAAAGATGAGCATGTTGCTCCAGCCGTCGCCGTTCTTGCCGAAGGTGCGGACCTTCTGAAGCGGCACGGCGAGCGTGTTGGCGATGATGTCCTCCTCGCGCTCCTTGCCGTGATAAACCAGTTCGTATTCGCGCTTCTCCGGGGGGAACAGGATGCGCGCCCACTCGGGCGAGAGCTCCTCGCCTTGTTGCAGTCGACGGATGATTTCTTGGCGTTGTTCGTCGTTCATGTCAGTCAGTCTTCTTTGAAAGTTTAGAGTGCCGTCCCGATTCGCCCGGAGCGAGGCAAAGCAACTCTAATTCGTCCAGCAATCCACTGTCAGCGAAACTAAATGTCGTGTCTTCGCCGACAATCACATGGTCGAGCACTTTCAGCCCAAGCGGACGGCTGGCGGCGATCAAATCCTGCGTCAACATCCGGTCTGCCTCACTCGGCTCTGCTGCGCCGGATGGATGATTGTGCGCAACGATCAGTGCCGATGCGTTCACCTGCAATGCCCGCGCGACGATGTTCCGCAATGATGGCCGGACCGTGTCCACCGAGCCTTGGGCGATAAGGGCATCCTCCAGCAACGCGTTGCGCCGGTTCAGGTAAAGTACGCGAAACTGCTCCTCCGCCAGCCCACGCAACCGCTCCCGAAAATACCCTGCTGCCGCCGCCGTACTCTTCATCACCAAGCGCCCGCGCTCCGCAGGCACGGAAACGCGCCGTGCAATTTCCATAGCTGCGATCAACTGCGCTGCTTTCGCATCTTTCAACCCTTTGATCTCCAGCAACGCGATGACCGAAGCTTCCACCATTGCCCGAAGCGAGCCGAACTGCTTTAACAACTGCCGCGACATTTCTACTGCGTTCGTGCCTTTGATGCCAACCCGAATCAGTATCGCGAGAAGCTCCGCATCCGTTAGCGCCTGTGCACCTTTCGATAAAAGCCGCTCTCGCGGCCGTTCCCCCTGTGGCCACGAAATTATCCCTTTCGACTCACGCTTCTTTGCGAACATCAGTTCACCGGCAATCCAGCGCGATCACCCTCGAGTGCGGACACTTCAAGTGGTGTCGGAAATCCATTTTCAAGTCAAAACTTGCCGCCGAAGCTTACCTCTTTCCTCCAAAGAAATCACGCCCTCAGATAAGGGGCGCCCCGGTTACGTGGCCCTATCAGGCCGGACCGACTGGTGGTATGATGAGTGCGCTCTCCCCTCACCTTCACTCTGAGGTGATATATGAGATTCCTTCTCGCGCTGGCTCTCCTGTTAACCTGGGCTCAATTCACGGCGGCGCAATCGGAGCCGGGCTTCGATGAGAAGTACCAGCGGGATTACAACATCTTCAATCCGATCAACCAGTACCGCCCCGACAACCCCCTGAACCCGATCAACTCGGTGGACCCGAAGAACCCCTTCAACCCGATCAACAGCGTTGATCCGGGCAACCCGGCGAACCCACTCAACAAAATCAATCCGAACAATCCGTTCAATCCGATCAACGAGGTCAATCCCAAGAACCCGCTGAATCCGATCAACGAATACAACCCCAACACGCCGTTCAAACCGTTACGATGAGAAGAGCTGATGGCGTATGGCCGATAGCTGATGGCAAGAGAGGGAGAAGAGCTGATAGCTGAAGGCTGAGAGCTTATAGCCTATGGCTGATGGCGCATGGCAGGAGACGGAAAAGAGTGGAATGGCAGGATGAATCGAGTTCCTTTATGGATCAGGACCGCCGGGGTAGACAACGGTTATCGATCACGCTGGGCGTGGAAGCCGATGCGCCGACTTGTTTTTTCTATGGGAATCATCAACTGACGAATGGCTTCGAACAGAGATTGAATATGCCCGTCGTGGCTGACCACTTTCCGTTCTAATTCAGCGAGCTTCGCGGCTAATTCCTTATGCGTGGCCGCCAGTTCACGAAGCCTCACAAATGCGCGCATGATTCCGATGTTCACCCGAATGGCGCGCTTACTCTTCACTACGCTGGATAGCATGGCGACTCCCTGCTCGGTAAAGGCATAGGGTGTCGCCCGGCGAAGACCGCCCCAACTTGAAGTCACAATTTGTGATTTCAAGACCGTGAACTCCTCCTTACTCAGCTGAAACAGAAAGTCCGGTGGGAATCGGTCGAGGTTTCGCTTCACGGCCTGAACGAGCACCCGAGGCTCCACACCATACAACGCAGCCAGGTCTGTACTTAGCATCACCTTTTGACCGCGGAGCCTATAGATCTGCCGCTCGATTCGCTCAACGGAAACACCTGATTGTTTCTTCGCCATGGTCTGCTTCTCCGCAACCACTGCGCGCCGACTCATCTGAGTGGGCGGACCGTGCGCCGGTCTCTTACGCCTCATCACACCGAAAATCAAGGAACGATGCGAGATTTTCACCAGACCAGGGGAACCCGCTGAATCCGATCAACGAATACAACCCCAACACGCCGTTCAAGCCGCTCCGATGAAAAGAGCATATAGCGTATGGCGTATGGCAGGAGACGGAACAGAGCTGAGAGCTGGCGGCAAAGAGCTTATAGCCGATGGCTGATAGCGGAGGGGGAAAAGAGCTGAGAGCACGACGGATAAGAGCGTATAGCATATGGCTTATGGCAGGAGGGGAAAAAGAGAAGAGTCGACCGGATTGTTAGTCCAGTTTCTGCAGGATTGCGTTGATCTTGCCTTTTAGATCGGCCAGATCATGCTCCACCACATCCCACACCAAGTCTTGATCGATATTGAAGTACCCATGGACCAGGATATGGCGCATGCCCATAATCTTGGACCACGGGATATCCGGGGCCTTGGCGAGTACGTCCGGCGGAAGCGCCTTGGCCGCTTCGCCGATGTTCTGAAGGTGACGGACAAACCACGACTGAATGAGTTCGTCTTGCTCAAACGCTTGGCGTCCGCGGACCGCGTATCGTTCGATATGACCGATAGCTTCCAGCATGTCCAGAGCCGTTCGCGAGGATGTCTCATAGCGCGACGGCTTCGTTCAACACGCGTGGCCGGATGCGAGGCTTCAATCCCCGTTCGGTAACGACGTCAACAGGTCGGCCCAGCAAGCCTTCGAGGTCTATAAGGAGCCCGCCCAGGTCCAGCAGACTGCGTCCGGGCTCCATCTCGACGAGGAAATCCACGTCGCTGGCTTCATCGGCTTCGCCCCGCGCCACGGAGCCGAACACGCGCACGTTATGCGCGCCGTGCTTCGCGGCAATCCGGAGAATCTCTTCGCGCCTGGTTCTAAGCAATTCGTTGACGCCCATGCTCGCTCTCCTGCCGACCGCCAGTCTAGCGAATTTCTCGTGAGAACGCCAGGCGACGCCACCCTCTATGAAATGATGAACGCTGAATGATGAGTGATGAATGGCGGGAAGAGAAGAGCTGATAGCTGAAAGCGCGGAAACCGCGTTTTCGGTACACCGTTCTCAGTGGTCGGTTCCGGAAACTGAAGGCTGAGAGCTTATAGCAAGACGGCTCTCTGGAATTGTCTTCTTTGTCATGCTCAGGTATCATGGCGAACCATGAAATCCGCTACGGCTAGAACTGCGAAACCGGCGACCGCTCCGAAGCGGCGACGAGCGACGGCCCTCAAAGGCAAAGTGACCCAGTCGTTTGCCAGCCAGGTCGCAGGCTTCATCAAACGGTACCGCCCTGCCCTCGACGCGCTTGCCAAGCAGTGACCTATCTGACCCCTGAGCAGGTGCTATTCCTGCACGATCGACTGATCGAAGAAACGGGGGGAGAGCACGGCCTACGGGATCTCGGCGGGTTGGAGTCGGCGCTGGCTCGTCCGCGAGCTGGGTTCGGTGAGACCGCATTCTATCCCAACCTGCCGGCCAAAGCCGCCGTTCTCATGGACGGCCTCATCCGCAACCATCCCTTCCTTGACGGGAACAAACGAACCGCCATTGCCACGGCTGCGCTGTTTCTCCAGTTGAACGGGTGCCGTCTTACGGCTTCCAATGCAGCGCTCGAGGAGTTCACGCTCCATGTCACGGTCGTGAAGCCCGATCTTGAGAATATGGCCGACTGGTTCCGGACCCATACCAAGCGGATGCGTCGGCGGTCATAGGCCTGGGACCGGTTGCAAAGGGCGGGTTAGCGGAGGGCGTGAAGCGTATCGCGTGAAGCGTATTTCGTATCTCGCGATCATGAACGGTCCGGACGAGATACGCAGGACGAGATACGGTTTCGAGGGACGAGCCCAAAAGCTGATAGCTGAATGCTGAGAGCTGATGGCGGGGGCGCGGGGACAACGTTTTCAGTATACGGTTCTCAGTGGTCAGTTCCGGAAACTGAATGCTGAAAGCTGATGGCTGAATGCTGGCGGCTGAGAGCTGAATCGGGAAGCGAGCCATGGCTGCCACCAGCCGGGGCGCGTTTGTGCTCCGGTGCCCTTGACTCCACAGTGACGAACCCCTAGGCTTGCCCCACGTCGGCCGCCTGTCTCGTTTCCCGTCAATC
>SXGT01539130.1_pt1 | contig 12092 bp, 9 predicted proteins | sample 3176221 | NCBI WGS metagenome assembly SXGT01 (sample SAMN11356862, study PRJNA531348) | freshwater metagenome | isolation source: freshwater sample F1-120 | place: China: Fuxian Lake, Yuxi | collected 2017-12-25
CTACAACACTCCAGCTTTAAATCTCATTCATCAGGCTTTTTACTCCAGCATAATGGCTCGGAACTTGGCCTTTAAGGCTTTTTTCTCGAATGATCCAGCAAAAAGCCCCAGCGATGTTGAAAAAAGCCTGGATGATTGAGCTTTTAGCTTGAACAGCTAGGCTTTTTGCTAAATCACTCAGACATTTTGCTCGGATGTCCAGACTTTGAGCGGCAACAATGGCGAAAATAACTCGGATAGCCAAGCTACGAACCAGAACGGATAGGCTGTTTACCGAAATGCCCAAGCTCGAAGCGGCAATGATCAGGCAAATCGATCGGCAGCCAGATGATCAGCTAATAGGGTACGCACACCGCGTACCATTTTGGTGTTTGTTTAATCTGAAACATTGAAAACGGTATGCGGTGCATACGTGGTTAGTTGGCAAATAGCAAAACTCGCCGCGGGCAAAAGTCACCCGCCCTTTGATTTATTTGAAAGAAACTCAACAAATACCTTAAATGCAAACATAGGTAAAGCAGTTTGCCTTAACAATCGTTTAGGCTGAGATAATAATCTATAAAGCCACTCACAATGGATATTAATAAAAAATTCAGGTGCACGCTTTACCGTGCCGGCTATTACATCGAAGGTACCGCCAACTCCTTGACAGACTCTAATATTAGGTAATTGATTAAGATATTTATCCATCCATAGCTCTTGCTTGGGACTACCTAATGCAACGAATATAATATTTGCACCTGATAAATTAATTTTATCAATTAAGGATTGCATTTCATCTTGTGGCAAATAGCCATCCTGATACCCAACTATTTGAATTCCAGGATAGGCGGCTTTAAGATTGGCAACAGTTTTTTCAATAGTTGTTGGACTAGCGCCATACAAGAATAATTTATACCCTTTAGAAAGCGATTGTTTACAAATAGCAGGCATTAATTCAGAACCTGGTACCCGCTCTATTTCGGCTTTCTGAAGTAGCTTAGCGGCAATTACTACCCCTATCCCATCCGGTATTACCAGACTAGCTTTATGGAGCCAAGTCAATAAATCCGCACTTTCTTGCGATTTAATAACTTTTTCGGGATTAATTGCGATAATTGTATTCTGGCCTTCTCCATTAACCATGTCATCAACAGCCATTAACGCACCTTGCATATCAACACAATCTACAGGTGCACCCAAAATTTTTATTCTTTTAGTCATATTAAATACCCAAAAACGATTTAAGATGGGTATGGTTCAATACCCAAACTGCTGTAAAGGTTTTCTAAAATTGGAATAACAGCATTGGCACAATAACGATCTTCAATACACTTTCGTCCTGCCATAGCCAACTGATTTCTTAATTTAGAATCTGATAATAATCGGTCTAATTGCGTGACCAAACCAGCAATATCACCAGGCTCAATCATTAATCCGTTGACACCATCAGTAATCATGTCGGGTAATCCACCGACTCGAGTAACGACTACCGGCAAACAATTAGACATTGCCTCCAACACCCCCATTGGCAATCCTTCTACATACGATGGCAAGACAAATATACTATTATCGTTCAGTAAATTAGCCTTCTTTTCACCTTCAACCCAGCCTTCGAATTTAACATTGTTGAGGATATTTAAATTATTCAGAATACTTTCAATCTCGTCAGAAAAACCCTCACCACCTAGCCTAACAATCAAATCTGGGTAATTATTTTTAACTAAAATTGATACCGCTTGTAAGAGATCAAAAACACCTTTCTCATGAGTTAGGCGACCTAGAAATAACAATGTGTAAGGGTTTTCTTTCGATGCTGACTTCAAAGGAGCTAATTCAACAAAATTGGGTAATACCAATAATTGATTAGGCATGAAATCAACATAAGCATCTTGCCAAGATTCTGTTAATACGATCAACGCAAGTGCCCGACCGAGAAAATGTCGGATTAACCATTTTTGTAAAGCGCCACATTCCTGATTGTAAAATGCAGGAAACCCACCACTATGTAAATGTATCAATACCGGGCAGTTGGCAATAAAAGCCAATTGCATGAAAATGGCCTTCCGCCAAAAACTGTTCCTCCTTGCAACATGGACATGCAAGGCACCAGCTTTGCGACAAATAAGTAAATTTGCAAACCGACAAATTGCTTTTATTGCACAAACTAATTTATCAAGTTTGTTACCCTCAACATGGGTCGGTAAAAAAACAACAGGCCATTTCTCAAAAAATCCAGCATTCCTATAACTTGCTATAACAGAGGCAATACCCCCTTTTGATTTATGATCCGGGCCTATCATGACAATACAATCGTTTTTTAGCTTTTGTCTATTCCCCCTTATATTGCCCTGCATTCATAAACTCCATACCAAAAAGCTTTAACAATAACCATTAGGTTTTATATAAAAACTTAAAATTAAAAAATATTAATAAAAATAAATCAAAATCACATATCAACTAAAACTTTAACTATGAGCCAATCATTAATACTAGCCATCTATGTCACTACTATTATCACCCGCTAGAATTTTTCCATAAACACCGGTATTAATTTTGCGTATCAATCGAGCAGGATTGCCCGCCACAAGACTGTTTGATGGTACATCTTTGGTCACTACAGAACCTGCACCAATGACAACATGATCACCAATACTGACGCCCGGCAAGATAATTGACCGAGCACCAATTAGTGCTGTAATCCCCCACAGAAGTTCGTGCGTGTAAAGAGCGGCTGTACATGTGATAAGACCATAGCTTCCGTAGCAATTAGGGTAAATTTTCCAATATCAATTCCTTTGGGGTTTGTTTTATCTAAAAAAGCCGAATACGAAATACGGGTAGTATTATGTAAATAATATCCCCACAGTCTTAGATACACATATCTTAATTTAATTACAGGTAGACGAATAAATTCTCGGACAACTCTAAGCATAATCCCCCCAAAAAAGGTAAAATAATTAAATCACTATTTTATAAACTTTACATTTATATGCTGCAAAATCATCCTGGAGAATTGAACCCTTTAAATTAACCGCATTGCCTTCGTAAATATTTTGAACCACAGGGTTAGCAATACCTGTCAATTGAGCCATATCTATATTAAAAGTAGCGGCTTGATTTTCATTATTCGCGACCAACAGATAAATTTCGCCATTAACTTTCCATGCTGTATAGACAAATTGATTCAGGACTGTTGGCGACAATATCTGTTGCGAATCTCTGGAAGCTATCAACTTTGAAATCGTCTGAGCCTTGGAATTAATGCCTGTAACACGCTCCCAAGTCGTTTTTGAATTTGATTTAGTATCCCAATAACTAAACATTTGATTAAAAATCAAGCTCACATGCGCCATGTATTCCAACTCATCGCCAGTTGGCTCACGCCAAGCATCGTTAGCGCCATAGAGTTGTAACCATGAATGTGAGGGCAAGCCATATGCCAAAGCATTCAAACCAGTACGACCCGCATAATCCAGATACTTTGCCAAACTACGTTCGCTCCCAGCGAAAGGATAGTAATCAAACGAAAATACGTCTGTACTGGAAAGATTGCCACGCGGTTGCAAACCGACCCTGACCGGTACACCGTCATAAGCCCAATTAACAAATACCGGTCTATAGGGATCCAGGGCTCTAACTCGACCGGTTAAATCTTGCACTTCAGCATCTGACCAACTGTTGGCCGCAGGCTCATCCAGTGGATACCAACCCAACACGTTTGGATTCTCACGATACTTTTCCACTAACTTAGTATATGCGACCATCCTAGAGCTCAGATTTGCCGGCTTAGCTCCCGCAGCCGCAAAACCCAGGATAACTTTTAGCCCAGCGTCGCCAGCATTTTTTAACAGTTTATCCACATCGGCATAAGTATAATTCTTGCCATTTGCTGGTTGCCGAGTCATAAAAACGGTGTTGATGCCATGAGCCTTAAGGTCTTGAAAATACCAAAGATCTGGAATATCCCAAGTCCCTATCCCACCCATGCCAATGATCCTAAAAGGTTGAGCATCGACTTCGAAATATCCCTTAAGATTATTAACCCGCACGGAGTTTGTGTTTTGAGGCAGTTTATTAAACGCTGCAGAAGCAAATACTGGCGTTGAACTATTACCTTGAAAGAAGTTGCAAACAATTCGACCATCAGGCACGCCTGCTAAAGGCAAACTGATGGACTGAGGGATGCCCGGTTGCAGCATCACGCCCGCCGGTATACTGAGACTTGGCGCATTCGGGCAACGCATAGAAACCGTGGAAAGTTCCGTTGATCTTGCAATCAGTTGCAATACCGCATTTGACTCGGTTGAATATAAACTGTATTCAAATGCCGCGGTTAACGGCACCGCCAAAGCATTAACGCCTGTGTTGATAAGGTTTGTCGTATTTGTTTTGTCAGAGGTGTTGCCAAAATTCTTGGCGAGACGTAACACAGTATTAAAAATACTGGTATTACCACCATCAGTATTAGCAATATTAAATGCCGTTGCAGTTTTCCCTAGCTCCAGCTGAGGAGCCGATAGCTGGTAAGTGGCTTTATTGACCATTTGAAGGATCGGTTGTAAGACTTCACCTGTTTGAGTTTGTGACATGGTGACAGAATAGCGTTTCCACGCTGTCGTCAGACTAATCGTCTTTTTGAGTTGGTCGGCTGGCCACCAAGGTAAAACAACAATCTTGGCATTATTGGCTGAAGCTTTAGCATAAAATGAAAACACATAGGTATTCGCTGATAATCTGGTCGTAAACTTTCTGGGCATTAGAATAGCGTTAACGAAATTCGCTTCGCTATTCACTATTTTTAAAACGTTTGTACCTTTGGTCGGTGAAGTTTGGGTTTTGTCAATACCATACTGATTATATAAATCACTAAACTTCAAAGCCGCCGCATGATGTAGATCCCAATAATCTGGCAGGGGATTATTTGTGATTTGGGCAAAATCAGCGTTTAACAATAAATTGGTTGATTTTGTCGTGGTGGCCAGATTGTTGGTGGCTGGCACAGTAAAGGTATAGGAAGCTTTCGGCTCGGTGATAGCCTCCTCCCACTTTAAGTTTTTATTGGCATCATACAGCCGTAAAACACCCGGATTGATCCTATCCATACAGCAATCGGATCGATTGTATATTTCTATACGATCAACATTGCTATTAGTGCCCAGATCAACTTCCCACCAAACAGTTTCGCCGCCACTGGTGTGTATTACAGAGCCTTTTGCATAATTACCATCTATGTTTCCATCCACCGCTTTTGCCGCCACAGCGGTTCCAAGGGTACTGGATTGAGTGGCTGAGCGCTGCTGAGCCAGATTGGTTTGCCCAGAAAATACCTTGATTTCAGCAATATGTAGCGTCCGCCCCGAACCGGGTAATTCCAGTCGAACATAGCGGCCGGTTTCTGCAAAAACCGAACCCTGCAAAACCATGCAAATGGCGATTGTACGTGTTATGAAATTAAACATATTGACCATCCCTCGTTTGATGTTAACGGCTTATGACGCATTCAGAAGTTTTTTATATTCGATCAGATAAAGCTTAGCGGTGTTACTAACGTCATACTGATTAAACACCCGTTGCCGTGCGGCTTCCATGGCATTCAAAAATGCTGACTCAGTCCTTACTTTAATAATTTTGGCTATTTCATTTGCACAAGCTGAGGCATCATCAACTTTGAAAAAATAGCCATATTCCCCCTGAGCTATGATTTCCATAGGCCCTTCTATATCGGCAACGAGAACCGGGATCTTTGCCGCCATGGCCTCTGCTACAGTTAAGCCAAAACCTTCGAACCGAGATGGTTGAACCAATAAGTCATAATCCCGGAGGTGCTGATAAATATATTCCCTCGGAAGAGTGCCAATGAATCGACATTGCTCTTTAACATGCAAAGACTCTGCAAGATTTTGCAACTCATTTTTAGATGGGCCATCACCTATAAAATCTAGCTTAATGTCTACACCAAGATTGAGACGAATTAATTCAGCTAGCGCGTAAAGCAGAATATCTTGCCCCTTTTTAATGTGATCAAGGCGGCCAACTTGTACGATATTAAAATCGTTATTGGCATATTCAGTTCTTACCCAAAATTTATCTACAGGAATACCATTCTCAACCACTTTAAGTCTCACATTGGGTAATTTCTCCGAAATATCTGCTAAAACCGCTTGAGAAATACAGAAAACTTGATCGGCAAAGCGTAGCGCTTGCGTTGGATTTATGCCTGTATCATGGAAGGTCACAACTTTAGACTGCTTGAAAAACCTCAGCAAACTTAGAATAGCGTCTTGATGTACATGAAAAATATCTGGTCTAATTTTCACAACATAGTATAAAAACCTAAACCAATAATACGGATTGATACCTTGTCTAGGCCTTCTTACTAAAAAGACCTGAACCTTTACATCGATTGCTGCCAGTAGTCGCTGGTCAACTTCATCATTGATAATGATCAATGAAATATCGTGTTCAATTGCTTGAGTATTCAAAATGTCTATCAGCATGGATTCCAGGCCACCGACTTGGAGCCCCCAAGCAATATGCAATATTTTCATGGCGTACGCTGCTTGTCTAAAAGGTTTAGAGACACCAAAATTGCTTTTAGATAACCTTTAAACCACTGCCAATATTTTCTTGACTTTAATTTCCAAACACGCCCTTTTGAAGCATGCTCACGCTCCAGTATGTTAACAATTTCATTGCATTGTCAGAGTATATTGCCATGCGAAGTTTTTTGAGCTTCGTGAAAACGAAAATAAGCCAAATTATGCCCCAACATTTTAGGGGGATTAAGCTTTGCCAGTCTAATCCATAAATCATAATCCATTACCATATAAAAACTGGCATCCCATAGCCCGACATCTTGCAACGCCTGTCGCCGAAAAAAAGTACATTGTTGGCGAACAATATCCGGATTGTCCAAAAGCTGTTCGTAGGTTACCAGCGGACTGTGATCTGGAACAGTTTTATTAGTTTGTTCAAAAACTCGTGTCAGATTGCCCACAATCCAATTTACTTTCGGATCTTCAAATTGTTCTAACACTAATTTGAATATATTTGGTTCATAGTAGTCATCAGAGTTAATCCAGCCAATAATATCGCCAGTACTCATGTTAAAACCTTTGCTTAGTGCATCTGCCTGCCCATTGTCCTTTTCTGAAACCCATATTAAACTGGGGTATTTTTGGAGAATATCCACAGTTTGATCCTTGGAACCACCGTCAACAACAATATGTTCGTAATGATCGTAATCTTGAGATAGTACAGAATTTATATTCTGCTCTATAAATTCGCCCTGGTTATAAGAAGGGGTAATGATCGATATCTTCATCATATTAATTATTATATTAGTTACGAAACAAGGACTTTGACTTAAATAGCTTTCACAGAATTAGAACAATAAATCATTCCTGCAAGCATAAACATAGGAATTTGTAAATTCACCACAAAAGGATTTCCGTTAAACATTAAAATAATTAACACAAAAAACTCCAAATAGAATGCTGTCCACCATAGATTATCTCCGCCTTTTTCGTTACTTTTATTTTCTTTTAAAAAACTTAAAAGTATTAATAACAGGATAATAAAAAAAACACCAAATCCAAATATACCGGTTTTAAGAACAAGATCAGCCCAGCCTATATCTGCCGAATAAAGCGCAAATACATAATAATGGCCTTGTTGGTATAGCTGTTTGTAATAATCAGAGTAAATAATCGAGCCATACTTCAATTTATTACGCAATGAAGATGGAACCTCGTCCTCATGAAGGAAACCGTAACCAAATAATGGGTTATGTTCTGCGGACATTGCAATGCGTTCGCCAGTCAGTGCCAGACGACCGGTAAAAGTATCAGCGCCAGCTGAACTTTGTTGTGATTTTGCACCAGCCACAATACTTGCACCGCTGGCTGCTCTATCAATCACCTTGTTAATAGATCCTGATAAGGACAGGACACTAATACTAAAGATCCCGCCCAGAATAAATATCGCGGCCTTTTTAACATTAAGCCTTTTTTGCTTGGCAGCGATTAAAAACATGAATACCAAACTGAGTAATGTAGCAAAATAAATACCCCGAGTATAGGTGGTTGCAATCACAAAAGCCGATAATAGTAAATATATAAACTCATGAAACCTAACCAACTTATTAGATATATACTTAAATATAATTTGCCAAGTGAACAACATTAAAATAGGCAAGAAAACTGGTAACGCCCGCACAGAGCCTTGATAGCTGATGATCAAACCATAAAATATGGGTTTATTAATGACATATTGAATAACTAATGCTAGCATCAAACCATAAGTGATAATATACAGCCACTTCATCAAGAACTCGAACGATTTGTCATAGGTCTGATATAATCGTAAGAATATGAATAACACCAAATAGCCCAAAATCAAGTGCCTAGAGGTTTTTAGCGTAAGAACAAGATCATAATTGTAAGCCACTATAGAATAAATAAGTGTTAGCAACATCCAGGCAATATACCCGTATATTAAATACACATATGTAGGCTTTTTTGATGGCTTCCGTGGCGGGTAAAAAAACAGATGTAAGGCTGTAATCAAAAACAAAACCATACCCACATCCCAAACATCCCTACCTCCTATGACTTTGGGAGTAAGATCAAAAGCATTAGTCGAAACGATAAAACTAATTAAGGCCTTAAGCTGAGGCCTTAAAAAAATAAATACAAAAAACACAATCAGAACAATTGCTAAAATTGATGTTCTCATGACTATTTAACAGTATTTGGCATAAAGTAAAATACGTGTTGGTATTTTAAAAAAGATGCGGAGTATTGGACTAATCATTTTTTAAGCAAACGAATCAATAGCTCTTTTCTAAACGGGCTTTTCCACATGGGATAAAACACCACCAAAACAAATGTGGTGATAACCAATATTCCGGTAGTTAATCCAGTAATAGGCACCCCGCCAACAGCGTCGGCAATAAAAAAATATTCTACGTCTCTAAGCGCATTAAAAAGGTATCCGGCACTAACCAGACCCAGACCACAAATCAAATAAAGTAACCGTGATTTGATGGGTACCAACATTAATCGCCTTTCCTGTAAACCCAGTTGAAACATGACTGTTTGATAAAGCCCAGAAGCCCCAAGTGCCACCCCCCAAGCTAGAACGATTCCAAAGGTTCCAGCTTTTAGCCCCAACAGATACCCCAAGGAGACATTAATGGTAGCTGTTAAAATATGACTGAATACATTGTCTCTTAAATAGCCTGTACCTTGATTCGCAAAGTATGCAGGTACCGCAATCGTATTTAAAAACCAGCCTGCAGACAATACACACAAAGAAAACATAAACATGTCATTGAGCGATCCCAACCATATTTGCGAGATTAGAGGAACAGCTGCCATTAACGTTGCATAGCAACACAATGAAACAAAAAACACCATATTGAATCCGGCATAATAAAAGTCTTTTATTTTCTCAGGATTCTGAGTGTGCATTCTGGCGAACTCCGGCACCATGACCTGAAAACTATTCACTATAACGGCGCGAATTTGTAATATCGCTTTATTGGCCATTTCATAATAACCAACGTCTACAGCTGATCCGAATCGGCTTAAAAGGCCTTTTGTTAGAGGATCGCAAAGCATCACCAGCAAAGAGATTAACTGAGTATTTAGAGAATATCCCAGCATGGATCGAAATATCATTTTATTCCAAACATATGGTAAAAAAGGAATTAATTGATTACTGCGCTTTAATATCCCTATGGTTAAAATTAACGACACTATATTGATCAAAAATCTAGCGTAAGCCAGTCCCACCAATCCATATTTATGAGCCAACGCTGCACACAAACCTAAATGCGCAATGGCCTCGAATATCAGAACCATGTTTCGCTCCGCCACCTTACGGCGACCATAAAGCGCAGACTGATAAACATTGGTAAGCATCATGATCCAAAAGGCAGCCAAAGCTATTGGCAATATTTCCAAAGCTTGACCCAGCAAATCTTCGGCTAATGTTACCCGCAAATAATATTGTCCAAGTGGGTAACCCGCAGCCACCACAATCAGAGAAATGACCGCAGTAGTGAGAACACCGGTTTGAATGGCTTTGGACATACCTAAATTATCATTTACGGCATCGTAATCAGCTACATATTTGACCAAACTCCCGGTCAGTCCTAAATTGCCAGCCCCTACCAGCGAACTTATACCCACCACTAAAGACCATACACCAAAGCGAGCAACACCGATAATATCGATCAGATATCTATACAGAATCACCAAGGTAATTGCCGAGGTTGCTGTCTGCAGTATGGAAGTAATTGCATTAATCTTAAGTCGACGGTTGTTCATTTAATTATTAGTATTTAATTCATCTATTAAGACAGCGTATCAGCTTTAGTTGTCAGCTTTATTAAATTTACAAAGCCTGATATTTGGAAAATATCAGACATCAAAGAAAAAGAAAAACCTGAGAGTCACTATAAACATCATTATATTTCCTGACTAGAAAAGCTGCTTCAGCTCCACCCAAAAAGTCCGTCTGCTCGCAGGGGTGCCGACGTCCAGTGCCATGGATGGCAATTGCTATCGAAATGACGACTTACGAAACGTGCCTTTGAATCAGCTTACTAATCAGGTTATATTTTTTGTAGAGCCACGTTTTAAATCCGCCCCGGATATTTTGTGTTCATTCGGTTTTCCAGCAATCAATTTGCTCACTCAAGCCATTTGTATTTCAAGGTTCTTATATATTGCCGGACAATATATTTAGGTAAATCGCCTGCTAATTTGCATGAATTTTTTCCGAATGTTGGGCTATTGAGTTATTTGCCAAATAAAAACAGAGTCATAACCTATTTGCCAGCCAGAGGGACTTACGCTATACGATCAGTTAACCAAGTTTGTAAATCACTAATCGCCTTAAAATCCAGCAAAGCATCCGCTAAATCTTCCAGCTTACCCAGTTCCATGCCGGGTAGTTGTTGCAAGGCCGCTTCCAGTTCCGGCTGCAAGCCAAATTTGCGACGTAATAGACGGGTGAGTAAAGTAATGCTTTCATCTTTACGTCCTTCCAGACGCTCCTCTTCTGCAATTTCCTGGTAAAAACGGGTTTGTTTAAGTTCAATATCTAAGCCCAACATGGTTTTAATCTCCTCTCGCGTTAGATGCGGCAGTTTGTATACGAGGACGGTTTCGACAAAATTCAGGATATCTATACCTTGTATGGTACGTTGTTTTACCAGTTTTTGCGCTATCTCGATCGTTTGCTGATTGTGGCTGACAATCAGGCTTAACAGCGTTTGGGAAGGTGTTAGGCTGACTAGGTTTTGGTAATCATCCAGATAGATGCGATGCAACTGCGATAATTGGGTGAACGGTTCAAACTCCAGGCTGGCAGGCTTTTCGATATTCCGGCTAGGATAAATCACCATGGACAGCCAAGTGCGTGCCGGTTTTTGTCGATAAAGGTACAGTGCTATTTCACTGAAAAAGCGCCCGTAAAACTCACGGTCGGGTTGGTATTGCACTTCTGCAAAAATCAGCGGGTATGCTGTGTCATCTGCTGGTTTAAAAAGCCCATCAATTCTAAATCCGGTTTGTTTGATTTCTTCGGAGACGAAGCGATAGCTGCCACTGCTGTAAGGCAGGTTCAGTAGCTCTAGCGCCAGCTGTGGCCAATCCAGGAATAACCTATAAAAAAGACTGTCGGTTTTCATATGTGCATTATCCTTTGCGTGTGTGAAGATTTTGAGTAGGCTTTAGTTTGGCCCAGTTTAAATCACCAAGCCCTATTAACAACCAATGTCATTAAGCTTAGGATTAGCCGCTCGCCCTGCGCTGATGCATAGCCCATAAACTAATTAAAATAACGACACAGCTTGCGATTTACCCATTGCAGTATATCAATTTTGTGGTCTTTTCATTTCTCTTGCGCATTAAATTAACATTAACAAATTGCCTCAATGCCTGGATAGACTAGGAGTTGTCACACATCGCGTGTAAAATTTAGTTTTATATTTCGATTCTATGGGGTAAATATGGATAAGCGTGTTGCTTTGATAACAGGGATTACGGGACAAGATGGTTCGTATCTGGCCGAGTTTTTATTAGAAAAAGGTTATGAAG
>SXGT01894763.1_pt1 | contig 12092 bp, 9 predicted proteins | sample 3176221 | NCBI WGS metagenome assembly SXGT01 (sample SAMN11356862, study PRJNA531348) | freshwater metagenome | isolation source: freshwater sample F1-120 | place: China: Fuxian Lake, Yuxi | collected 2017-12-25
CGCCGACCCGCCGTCGCCACGCGTCGGCCGGCGCCCTCGGCCCTTGGGCGCGCGGCTGCGCGACTGGCACCGCGACGTCGGCTACCTGATCTCGGGGCTCACCATCGCGTATTGCGTCTCGGGCATCGCGGTCAACCACATCGACGCCTGGAACCCGCGCTACGCCATCGACACCGTCGACGTCGCGCTCGGTCCGCTTCCGGCCGGCGACCTCAGCGCCCTGGAGCGGGCCGTCGTCGAGCGGGCCGGCATCGATCCCAAGGACGTGCGGGGCCGCTTCACCCCGAGCGCTGAGGAGTTCACGCTCTTTCTGCGCGAAGGCGGCGACCTCCGCGTCCACACCGGAACGGGCAAGGGCCGCCACAAGCGCGTGACGCCGCGCGCCGGGCTCTTCCAGCTCCACCAGCTGCACCTGAACCAGCTCAAGGGCGCCTGGACCTACGTCGCCGACGCCTTCGCGCTGTTGCTGCTGTTCCTCGCGGTCAGCGGCCTCACCCTGCCACGCGGTCGGCATGGGCTCTTCGGGCGCGGCGGCGTGCTGCTGATAGTCGGCCTAGCGGTGCCGATCGCCGCGCTGTGGGCGCTGGCGTCGCCGTAGCGCCATCACCGGCAAGCTCCGGCCGTATCATTCGGTCGGCGTGGCCGCTTTGAGCGCAGCGCCAGAAGGGGCCAGGCGCCACGCCGCTGGCGCGCTTAGGGCTGGCAGGCCTTCACGACGCCGGCCTTGGTGGCGTCGACGCGGGGGATGAGGACGCGCTCCTTGCATGCGAGGCCGCCGCCGCAGGCCTTGGAGTCGAGGCAGAGGCGGCTGCAGCGGCCCTTGCCGGCGGCGTCGGACAGGCAGAGGCCGCCCTTGCAGCCGTGCTCGGGCTTGCTGAGGTCGCAGTCGGCGCCGTCGTCGAGGGTCGGGCCGCCCGGCAGCGTCGTGGTCTTCTGCTGAACACAGCGGAATTCGACCTTGGCGGCGACGTCCGGGCCCCAGGCGATGGCGTATGGCAGACAGGCCTCGGTCTCAGCGCAGGAGCGGGTCGCCTCGCAGTCTTTCATCGAGCTCTGCTGATTGACCAGGACGCAGTGGGGCCAGTAGACGTCGTCCGCGCTGCTGATACCTCCGCTTGTGCCGTTGGCCCCGCGGTGGTTGCGAATGGCCGCGCATGCCGTCGGGTAGGTCACGCCGTTCCAGCTCATCGACGCCGGGCAGTCACCGCTGGTGTCGCACGTCGCGCTGCAAGTTCCGGCGACCCCGGCGATCTCGTACATGCAGAGGCTGGAGGCGCAGAGCTTGCCCAGCCCCGCCGCCTTCGACGCCGCGCCGCATGACGCGCCGACCGCGGCCTTGCCGACCTCTGGCTGCACGCAATGCCCGCGGGCCGTGAAGTTGGCGCCGTCGCGGTGCGTCAGTGGGCGGCACACCTCGCCGTTGGCGCAGTCGGCGTCGCTGCTGCATTTCGCCCCTGGGCCCGGCATCGGCAAGCAGATGTCCACGGTCAACCACGCCGTCGCCGTCGCGGCGCCGTCTTTGACCGCGATGGCGGCCTCGGTGACGCCACAGATGGCGCCTTTGGGGCAGTCGGCGTCGGTCTGGCACAAACCGGTGCACAGGCCTTGCATGCACGCGCTCTGGTTCACGCAGGCGGCCAGGGAGGCGTCGGTGTCGCCGGTGAACGGGTCACATGCCTCTCCCTCTGAGGCGCCGGTTTTGGGCCTATCGACGCAGATGTTGGCCCACGCAGGCAGCTTTTTGCCGCCGCCGGGCTGCGGATCGCCGAGCAGTTGCTCGACGCCGTTGTAGAACAGGCCGCAGAGCTCCTTAGCCTCGCAGGCGCTGTTGGTGGCGCAGGGCTTCGGCGGCGGTGGGACGTCGGCGTCGGCGGCGGCGTCGGTGGCGGCGTCGGCGGCGGCGTCGGCGGCGGCGTCGGGCGTGCCACCATCCGCGGCGGTGTCGGCCGCTTGGCTGTCGCCGCCATCGAGCCCAGACAGCGCACCGGTGTCGGCCGAGGCGTCACCCACCACCTTCTGCTTGCCCGTCACAGCCTCGTCGTCAGAGCAGGCGTTGCAGCCCGCCATCGCCGTCGAGAACGCCGCCAGCACCAACAGCGCGAGCGACCCTTGGATTGTCGTAGGCTTGGCCATTGTCCCCTCCCGCGCGTCGTCGAGCGGTCTGTTGCGCAGATACTGCCTCGGCGACGCGCCGATTGCACGCCTCCAGGCCCTCTACGCGGCGCGGGCCGGATCGATTCACGCCCAGCGACCGCGACGCTGCACCCTAGAGACGCGAACGGTGACCGCTGCCCCCGACCCTCGCCGTCTGCCATCGGGGTCTCGCCGCCGCCTCGGACCTGGCGCGCCCTTCCTGCGGCGTCGCCCAGCCGTCGCGGCGCCCAAGTCTGCGCCCACGATGCCGAGCTGTCCGCGTCCCGAAGGGCTCAGCGAGCAGACCAAGCGCCATGCCGGCCACAGCGGCGCACCAGGCGCCCACCGCCTTCGGTGCCCTCACCGCGGCGATGACAGGCGTGGCCGTTGCCTCCGCCGCCCGCCTCTGCCATGAGGTGCCGACGGTCTGGGTGGCGTCGAGGGTTCGCCACCGCGCCCACCGTGGCGCAACAGCGAGGAGCCTGTGCCGACACCAGTCCCCATCCTCGTCCAGCTCGCGGCCGGCTCCTTCGCCAAGCGGACCGCCGACGGCCGACTCGACTACGCCTCGCCAGTGCCGCTTCCATTCGCCTACGGCGAGGTGGAGGGGAGCCTGGCCCCAGACGGAATGCCGCTCGACGTCGTCATCTTGGGCGTCTGGCCGGCCGCCGGCGCTCGCATCGCCCTGCCGATTTGGGATGGCGTCGATTTTCAAGACGATGGCTGCGACGATCCCAAGTTGATCGCCGCCCCCTCGCCGCCGAGCCCGCTGCAGCGTGCCGGGCTCATTGGCTTCTTTGCGGCGCTGGCAGCGGCCAAGTCGGCGCGCGCCATCCTGCGTGGACGCCCAGGTCGGGCGCAGGTCCGCGGTTGGCTCGGCGCGGAGTCGTGCGCTGCGCTGCTCTCGCAGGCCCCGCGCGCTGACGGATAGCGCGTCGGCTCTTTGGCCGCGCCTTGCGACGACAGCGAGGAGGCAGCGCATCGGCCCGCCTGTGGCGCCCCTGCACCTTGCATCCGGCGGCGCGCTATGCGATTGCCCTATGATCGCTTGCGCCCACCGCAATTTGGGCTCCAATCGAGTCTCATGAGCGTCCCAAGTCACGGCATACCCGCCGCTGCGGCCCCTTCGATCAAGCCGGCGTCGACGCGTGAGAGGATGACCGCGCTGCTCCTCCGCGCCGAGACGCCGCTGCTGGCCATCGCGGCGCTGGGGTCGCCCTGTACCTCGGAGATCTCTGAGGCCTTTGGATCGATCTCGGCGTGCGTGAGCCGACCCAGGCGCTGATGTTCGCGATCGACGTGCTCTTCGTCTTCGATCTGGTGGCCCGCGTCGCCTTGCTCGGCCCCAGCTATCGCCGCAGCCCATGGGTCGTCGTCGACGTGTTCGCGGCGGCGCCAATTATCGCCAGCCTCGCGGTTGCCACAAACTATTTGTACTCATTGCGCTTCTTGCGAGGTTTCCGCGTCCTGCGGGCGCTGCGGGCGCTCCGCTTGCTGCGGGCGTTGCCGGGCGTCAGGCAGGCCGCGGCGCGGCTGCAAGCGGCCGAGGCGTCGCAGCCTCTGCCCGAGGTGCTGGCGTGGCATCGGGCCCTGCTGATCGCAGTGGTATCGTACTCTTTGCTTTTCATGGCGCCGCTGCTCTGGCTCCGCACCGAGGTCGTGCACGGGCGGGTTTTGGCGTGGGACGGCCGGCCCCTGACCGAGGCACCGCTGCTCACCCTCACCATCGACGACGGCCATGGTGAGGAGGTGGTGCACGTGCCGGCCGCCCAAGCCGTGCATGGCGTCGCCAGCTTCGAATTGGCGCTGGTGGCTGGGGCGCTGCTCGGCATGGGCCTCGTGCTCTTCGTCGTGCGCTACCAGCTGCCGGCCATCGCGACGCGACAGATTCGCGCCCTGCTCAACGTCGCGCTGCCGCACCAGGTGGCGGAGCACTTCTTGCGGAACCCAGAGGCCTATCAGGACACCGAGCGCGCCGAGGTCACGGTGATATTTCGTGGCATCGAAGGCTGGCGGGCGCTCGGCGCGCCGGCGGTGCAGGGCAAGGACGAGGAGGTCGAGGTCCACGAGGCCTTTGACGCCAGTGAGCCGCGCCTAGGCTTCCTCGACTCGTTCGCTGAGAGTTTAGCCGCTTGGCGTGCGGGCGACCTGGATGGTGCCGCGGCGGGTTTTGCCCGCGCCGACGCTCAGCGCGCCGAGGACACCGGCGCCGATGTCGGCGATGGGCCGAGCCGCGCCTATCTGCGGGCGATCGAAGACGCGCGCCGCTTAAGCCGGCCATTTCAGGCGGTGCTGCGCACGCGCAAGGCATAGAGACGTTTGAATAATTGTTGCCGTGGGCGTCGCCGCGACCGCCGCGATGGTAGGGGAGAGCCGCAAGACGACGCTGTTGCGACGAGCAGGCGACGAGCCCCCCACGGAGCAGACGGCGCAAGACGCCGCCGGTCATCGCAGCTGGCGTCTCTACGGACAGCCGACCGGACGCCAGGCAGTCGCCGTCGAGAGCGCTCGCCCTGCGAATTGCGCACGGTACGCCGGCGGTGCCAGCCGCCACAGGCTGTCGACGACGCTGCAGTCGTCGACAGCCGACGGCCTCGTTAGCGCGCGCGCGGCTGCTTGGTGTCGTTGTGCTTGGCGCGGCGGATCGTGCGGCTGGCCTTGTCTTGTCGTGCCTCGATGCGGCCAGCCTCTTTGGCGGTGACGACGCCGTCGGCCTTGGCCCGCGCCTCAGCGCGCTCCACCGCGCGCTGCCTCTTCTCGATATGCTTGGCTTCGCCGCGGGTGATCTCACCGCTGCGCTTGCCCTGGTCGACCCGGGCGTCCTGGTTCTCTTGCCGCGCGTCGACGCGACCGCGGCGGGCGGCCTGCTTGACGGGACCGGCGGAGGCGCTCAACGCGATGGCGCTGACGAAGAGGGCGGCGCCGACAGCGGCGCCGGCGCGCAGCAGGCGGTGGCGGAAGTTCGATGCGAGGTTCATGACGAGGCTCCTTTGGTCGGCCATGGCTTTGGCCTAGAGATGCGCAAAATTAGGCGCTTGGGGCGCCGACTTGGGGTTCGTGGGCGCAGAGTTTGGCGCGGTGCTCGTTGGAGAGAGCCGAAACATGACACTTCCCCGGCCCTCTGAGCGTCGCTCCCCCCGGTGAAGCAGACTGTGAGCGACGCGGTCAGACATCATGGATCGCCTCCCTCGCACAATGGTGTGGCTCCCAGCGTGCCCCCTGTGAGCGACGCTTCATCGAGAGACGCGCCGGCGTCGCTGGCGCTTCATTTGCCCTCGCGTGCGGCCGAGAGGACAGCGGACCGCGCGTGATGGGCGAGTCCATAGATCGTCTGTGAAGGGTTGACCCCAAGCGCGGTCGGCAGCACGGAGCCATCGACGACGAAGAGGTTGCTGACGCGGCCATGGCGCAGCGATGGCGTCACGACCGCCCGCGCAGGGTCTTTGCCCATCGCCGCGCCGCCCATCTGATGTGCGCTGAAAATGCCATGCTCCAGGGCACCATATGGGGCCGCCCGCAGGGCCGGCAGGTCCGCGTCACTGCGCAGCTGGACCGGCTCGCTGTGCAGGGAGAAGGCCGTCGTCGCGCCCGCGGCGAGCTGGACCTTGGCGAGCGCTTCGTGCATCGCGGCCATGGCCTCGCGCAACGCGGCGCCGATCGGATAGTGGACGCGGATTCGCCCGCCGCCGTCACCAGGATCGCCCTCGACCTCGACGTGGCCGCCATCGTCGCCAGGCAGGAGGCCATCGACCGCGAGGCCGATCAACACCGCGAGGTGCGGCAGCTGCGCCATCATGTCTCGCAGACCGGTGCCGAACTGCCCGGACGCGAAGGCGATCAGCATCGGTTGGACGGGCACCGCCTCCATGAAGAAGCCGATCTTGTCCGGTCCACGGTCGATGAACTGGTGGCTGGCCATGGACTGTGGGGCGCCGTAGAAGCCGTCGACGCGCTCGGCGAAGGCGCCGCCGATGCCGACCACTGGGTGTAAGAACGTGCGCCGCCCCACGGGCCCGTCGCGGAGCCCGGAGCGCATCAGCAGCGCCGGGGTGTGGATGGCGCCTGCGCTGGCGACCACGACCTTGGCCTCAATGGTCAAAGTGGCGCCGGTGGGTTTGCCTGTGGCGCGGTCGACGACGCTGGCCTCGACGCCGCGGGCTTGGCCGCCGTCCGGCGAAAGTGCGACGCGATCGGCGCGGCAATCGGCGAGCACGCGCCCGCCGGCGGCGACCAGATCTCGCAGATAGGTCACGTGCATCGCCTGTTTGCCGTCGACCGGACAGCCGACGCCGCAATAGCCCGAGTTGGCGCATCCCTTGACGTTGCGACGGGTCGGCGAGGCCTCCCAGCCCAGCTTGCGGGCGCCGCGGCCCAGCGTCTGGTTGTTGCGGTTGGCGTTCTGCTCGGGCCAGGGCGTGATCGAGAGCCGGCGCTCGACCGCCTCGAAGTGGGGGCGCAGCGTCTCTTCGCTGAGCTCGAGGCCGTAGGTGGCGCGCCAGTGGGCGAGGATACGCGGCGGCGTGCGGTAGCAGGTGGTCCAGTTGACGGTGGTGCTGCCGCCGACGCTTCGGCCTTGCAGGATCGTCACCGCCATGTCGGCCGTCGCCCTGGTGCCGCGCTCCTGATAGAGCTGCGGGTAGGCCGTCGCCTCCTGCAGATCGAAGTCGGCCTTGGTGTAGGCGCCGCCCTCTTCGAGCACCACGACGCTGTGGCCCGCTTCCGCCAGCCCGGCCGCCAGGACGGCGCCACCAGCGCCAGAGCCGATGACAACGACGTCACAGCGAGCGCGAACAGCGCCGCGCAGGTCCATCGCTGAGGAGATTCCGGGCGGCAGCGCGCCATCGAGGCCGGCGACTGCGGCCCTTGCCATCTGCGCGGTCGGTGGCTGGTCGCTCATAGCGCCCCCTGTGCGGGCGCCGCCGCCGTGCCACCCTGAGCCGCCCCAGGTTCGGCGCGGCGGACGTTGCCGTAATCCGGCGGGCCCGGGTAGCCGACATGGGCGAAGACGTCCGGGTGGCTATAGTAAGACGACGCGCACAAGCCCGACAGCGCCTTGAATCCTGCGCGCTTGACGGCGATGTCGCTGTCGCGCCAGCCCGCCAGGATTTGGGCTTGCGTCGCTGCGTCGGCGCCGCTGAAGCTGCCGATGCGGCCGTCGAGCAGCAGGCTGGAGGCGGGGTTCTCTAGCAGCCCGAGCAGCTGCCGAATCTCGCCGACGGTCGTAGGGTGCAGGCCGGCGAGCAGCGCGTCGACCCGGCTGGCGACGCCGATGGCGTCTGCGCTCGGAAAGCCCTTACCCTCCGGACAGATGCAGGCTGCCACCGCGGCGAGGACCTGCCAGGCTCCGGCGTCCAAGGTCTTGAGATCACTCGGTGCGATCCGTGCGCTGTGCGGCCGCCACAGCCAGAACCCGAGCCCTCCGAGGCCGAGCAGGACCGTGCCGCCGAGGCCGACCTGCAGGAGCCGCCGCCGCGCCGGGCTAGCAGGGGAGCCGCCCTGGGCCTCGCGCTGTCTCGTCATTCGCCCTCCCGACCGCCGTTCGTGCCGACGATGCCGCCTGCCCTAGCCTGTCGGCAGCACCGACTCAATGGCCGCCTGCAGGTCAGCGCAGGTCTGGAAGCGCTCGTCTGGGCGCTTCGCCATCGCCTTGAAGACGACCGCCGCCAGCTCGTCGCTGATGTCTTCGCCGAGCTCGCGCGGGTCGGGGATCGGCGCCATCGCGTGGGAGATGAAGACGTTGCCTTCGGTGTAGGGGAGCTCGCCAGTCAGGCAGCGGAAGAAGATGACGCCGAGCGCGTAGATGTCGACGCGGTGGTCGACGTTGGCGGTGCCGATCTGCTCAGGCGCCATGTAGAACGGTGTACCCGCCAAGACAGACTGCTCGCCGAAGCCGTCGTCGAAGTTCCGCGCTAGGCCGAAGTCGAGCAGCTTCACCTCGCCGCGACCGGTCAAGTAGATGTTGTCTGGCTTGATGTCGCGGTGGACTAGGCCACGCTCGTGGGCATAGCCCAGGGCCTCGCAGAGCCGGCCAAAGAACGACCGCAGCAGCGCTCGGTCTGGGAAGGGTGTCCCCTCGGGGATGAGGTCGCCGAGCGGCCGGCCGTCGAGGTACTCCATCGAGTAGTAGAGCACGCCGTCTGCGACGCCTGAGTCGTAGATGCGGACGATGTGCGGGTGGTCGAGACCGCCGGCGATCTTCATCTCGCGCAAGAAGTAGCGGCGTGCGAGCTCGTCGGGCATGACGCCCTCGATCATGAACTTGAGCGCCACCTCGCGGCCTAGCAGCTTGTCCGTGCCACGGAAAACGACGCCGTTGCCGCCGCGGCCGAGCGAGCGAAGGTTGGTGTATCGCTGCGACAAGGACGCCGGAACACCGGCGGGCCAGCCCTCCAACACGCGGATGGTGGCCATCTCCATGTCGGCGTCGCCGTCCAGCTGGCGCGTCGCGGCGTCGATTGCCTCGCGCGCGGTCTCGAACAGCTCATCGGAGGTCGGCAGCGGCTCGGCCGGCTCGTAGGGCGCAGCCGCAGCCACGGGCTCAGCAAAATCGGGTGCAAGGACCACAAGCTGGCTGCGCGTATCGGCGAACCACTCGTGGTCGGGGTCCGAGCGGTCCAGCAACGCCAGCCCGCGGTCCACCAGCTCGATGCCGACGCTCCGCTTGCCGAGCTCCAACGCGATCTCGGCAGCGCGTCGGGTGATGCGGCGGCGGGTCGCGACGGGCAGCTCAACCTCGAGCAGGCGGCGTTGGTTGCGGAGGGCGCCCTCGAGGTCTCCACGCGCCTCAAACAGCCCGGCGGCGATCTGCAGCGCGTCGACGAAAGCAGGATCGCTCTGGCCGATCGACTCTGCCAAACGCAGCGCCTCGTCGAGGTCACCAGAGGCGATGCGCAGGTCGATCACCGCGCGCTTGTCGCCGGCGAGGAAGAGGCAGCGAGCCTCTGCAGCCAGGTTGCCGCCGCTGGAGTAAAGCTTCGCCGCGAGGCGAAAATCGCGTAGCGTCTCATAGATCTGCGCCGCGGCCACCGGCTGGTCGTGGGCGGCGAGGAGCTGCGCGGCCTCGACCTTTTGACCGCCCTGCAACATCGCCTTGGCGGCAAGGTCCCAGTGGCCGGCCTTGCGCAGCGCCGCGGAGGCCAGATCCCAGCGCTCGATCTTCGACCAGTTGCGCGCCGCTTCCTCGAAGCGCCCTTCTTCCTCAAGGATTTGTGCCGCCAGCTGGCGAGCCTCGCGCTCCTGTCCTGCCTTACGCATGAGCGCCGCGGCCTCTTTGCGCTTGCCGGCCTGCAGCATGAGCTGAGCCGCCTTGCCGGGCTCACCTTGCTCCACCGCGATGTGCGCTGCCTCGACGAACAGCCCGCCCTTGCGCAGGCAGCGCGATTGGCTGAGGTGGTCGCTGCGCTTGCCGTAGTGGTCTGCCGCCGCTTTCCACTCGCCGAGCTGCTCAAAGATGAGCGCCGCACGCTCCCACATCTCGGCCTTGATGAAGGCGCGGGCGGCGTCGCGCGGCCGCTCGCCGGCGAGGAAGGCGACGGCGGCGCGCTCGTAGTCGCCGCTGTCAAGGGCGAAGCGGGCGGCCGCCAGCTTGTCGCCCTCGGCGATCTTCTTCGCCCGCTCGCGTTCTTTGATGGCCTCGGCGCGGCGGTTGAGCCAGCGGACCGCGTACAATATCCCCGCACCGCCGCCGATGCTCCCGGCAATCGTCAAGACAAAGCGAAGGTCCAAGTCGGCCATTGGCCTCTACCGGGCGGAGCGGTGGGGGACTCCGCGGAGCGCGAGTCTGCACCAAAGTGCATCGAGATGCTACATTGCCAGCGCGAGGCTTCGGAGCCGACGGAGCAGGGGGAGCGGGATGGCGCAGACGGACTCGGGCTGGCTGGCGGCGATCGACCGGGCGCGGGCGACGTCGGCGCAGGCAGCCGAGCGCTGCGTCGCCGAGGGCTGGCGGGTCATCGAACGCGCGCTGGCGAACGGCGTCGAGCTCGAGGCTGTCGCCGTGGCACGGGCCGCGTTCGACGATCCGCTCGGCGATCTCGACCGTTTGCTCGACGCCCTGCGCCAGGCGGCTGTGCCGGTCGTCGTCGCCCCAGACGACTGGATCGCCGCCCGAACGGACGGACGCACCTTCGGCCCGATCTTGGCGCTGGCTCGCCGCCCAGTCGCCAGCCTGGAGCGCGTCGTCGCGACGCCCGGGCCGCTGCTCGTCCTCGAACAAGTCCGCGATCCTGGCAACATCGGCGCGATCGCGCGCAGCGCCGCGGCCTTCGGCGCCGCGGGCCTCTGCATCATCGATGGCTGCGACCCGTTCCACGGCAAGGCCCTGCGGACCTCGATGGGGGCGCTTTGGCGGCTGCCAGCGGTCTACGTCCGTGGCGACCCTGCCGGCCTGCAGGCGCTGGCCCGGACCGCCGGCCGCCGCAACTTCGCCGCCGCGCTCGACGGTGACGTGCGGATCGCGCTCGATCAACCCCTACCAGACGGCGGCGAGCTCGGACCCGCCCTGTGGCTCGGCAGCGAGGCCCACGGCCTGCGGCCAGCGACGGCGGCCGGCTGTGACGCCCGCGTCCGCATCGCCATGCCCGGCGACGACGGCGGCGACAGCGTCGACTCCCTCTCGGTCGCGGCGGCCGCTGCCGTGTTGCTCTTCGCCGCCCAGCGCGCACCACCCACGCCACCGGTCGGCGCGGTCTCGCCGCGGTCAGCCTAGTCGATGACCAGGGACACTGGGCGCTTGACGGGGCAGGGCAGGGCGCCTTTGTTGCCCGATTTTCGCTGCGCGCAGCCGGCACGGTCCTGCCGAGGGGCGAGGCACGAGTCGCACTGGAGCCAGCGCTGATGCCGATCTACGTCTACGCCGAAGTCCTTGAGGACGGCAGCCGCGGTGAGCCCTTTGAGGTCTCGCAGCGGATCCAGCACGAAGCGCTCAAGGTCCACCCGACCACTGGTCGCCCGGTGGTGCGCCTGCTCCAGCCGCCGCTGCTTCGCGCCGGAGGCAAGATCAGCGGCGACCCCGCCAAGGCGCCTGCAGACGCCCTCGCCGCGAAGGGCTTTACCCGCTACGAGCGCAGCGGCGACGACACCTGGAGCCGGACCGCCGGCACAGGCGGCCCAACGACGCTGCACAAGTCCGGGACCATCAAAGAGTAGTCAGCGCGGGCGGCCTAAGGCTTCGGCGGCGCCTGACCTGCGTGGACCTTGCCCGTCTGCGTCAGCCAGTAGCTGCCGTTGGCCTCGATGGCGTGCTTCATGCCCTCGAATTGGGTCTTTTTGCCACCTGGCCAGGCGACCTCGACGCTCTCGACCGCGCCGCTGAGGGCGCCGAGGCCGAAGTGGATCCAGCCGCCGGACTGGCAGCCCTGCCCGGAGCCGCCGTCGACCACCCGCTGCAACGTCTTGCCGCCGGCCTTGACTCGCACAGTGGCGCCGATGCCGGCGCGGTTGGCGCCGCCGTCGCCGATGACGCGCAGGCGCAGGAACGCCGGCTTGGCCTCGCCAGGATCGGTCGCGCTCCCTACGGCGCGGTTGCGGTAGATGCCGTGCTTACCGAGGACGTCGAGGTCGCCGTCACTGTCGAGGTCGATGGCGACGAGGCCCCAGCCGTTGCGGTCGTTGACGCCAGAGCCCCACCGCGCGAGGCGAAAGCTGCCGTCGCCGACGCCATCGTAGATCTCCGTCGGCCGCCCGTCATACGTCGAGGTCAGCATGAGGTCGAGTACGCCGTCGAGGTCAAAGTCAGCCAGCAGCGGCACCGAGTGCGTCTCTTGAAAGGTCAGGCCGGCGGCGCCCACCGGCACGGACCAGTCGCTTTGCAGGTCGACGAAGGTGTGATCGGCCTGCTGAATGAAGACTTCAGACTTGTTGGAGAAATCCCAGAAGCGCGGGTGGGCGAGGTTGGCGACGAGCAGATCGAGCAGGCCGTCGTTGTTCAGGTCGCCCCACATGGAGCCGATGCCATGGCC